>Ga0075424_100004210_pt1 | contig 13543 bp, 16 predicted proteins | sample SoiMethybrSBSTD3_FD_75301 | JGI IMG/M metagenome (GOLD analysis project Ga0075424, IMG submission 75301) | Bulk soil microbial communities from a Populus tree surrounding site in Tennessee, USA - Soil MetaG P. TD hybrid SBSTD3 | ecosystem: Environmental > Terrestrial > Soil > Tree plantation... | reverse complement strand
ATCAATGTCGCCTGTTCCTACTATAAATGGTTCAATTTTATTTCCATTATTTTTCTTCTTGTATACTGGTCTTGTCGCTTCTCGAGGTTCTGGTATAATCCTACAGTTAATTCGAGGCATTTTTCCTCTCTTTGGTTTTCAGCACGTTATCTATTTACATTATAATCTCCAGTCTTCCAGTTTTTCCATATGCTCAATCATCGTAACTGCTTATCCAGCATAGAATTTACCAGTCGACATAAGTCTTTCTTGTAGTTGAATACATTTAATAATAAAAAAGGAATTGGAAGAGCAAATAGTTTATCTTGTCATGGATGCTGTAGATGCTGCCGTTGTAGCCCTGTCGAAGAATGATTTTACATAAGGTCTATAGATATAATACAATATGACTGCATTGATAACGACGTTGAATATGGCACCTATATTCCCAGTTACAATTGAAACGAATCCTAAGACAATTCCAATACAAGATAGCACCACTGTTAGCCTCCAAGCCCATCCTTTCCCTTTTAATAATCCAAAAGCCATAACAAAATATGCTAAACCTAATGTCAAAAGAGCAGCACCTGTTACTGCAGATAATCCAGCCAACATGCTAGTGTTGTTTGTACCAGTACCCGATAGAAATGGAGCTACTGTTACCGCTGTAATTCCACTTGAAAGAAATACTATGCCACCTATTATAGTAAGTATTGCTATTATTGTAACGCCTAATGGTCTATGTTTTTGCTGCTGTTCCATGTTGATTCTTCAGCACTTGCATATTTAATGAGTAAGAGTTTTTTGCAATTAAATCTAGAAAATAGTTGCAATGCAGCCACCAAAATCTTTGAAAGGGAAGATTATCTGAGTTTTGTGATGTAGTAAAAAGGACAAGGTTTTGAAATATATACAAAGATAATGAATGAGGAGATTTCACGTTTATTGATGACGAAGAAATACGAGCTTAGTCACATATCATCTTTCAGTATCAACAATGAAATCCAATGTATTATCGTTTATATCAAACTCTACTCTTTTCAGTCCAAATTCTTCAAACAAAAACCTATATTGTTCTGCCATATAAAGAGACCAGTTCCTTCCCATATCATGTTGTATGACATACGAATGTCGATTATAGTTGACTTCATGCCTATATGGATGGCCTGATATTTTGATCCAGGTTTCAATCACATCTAAAGCCGACTCAATATTGTATTCACTTCTTAGAAGCAGTACGAAATCTTTGGTTTCATGCTTCGCTATATATTCTGCAATAGAAGATATCTCCTTCTCTGGGAGCCTATTTATGAGATCAATCAACAATCCCCTCCTTACAGTAACAAATCCAGCTTTTGCTGCATTAGAATGCCAATCAATATGCCTTCTTATGATATGACTTACTAATGTATTCACACTGATGTCTTTTTGATCTGCTTCATGATGCAGTTTATTTAAAATAATGCTGTCTAATCTCAAAGTAATGCTTTCGCTTTGATGCTGCCGATGATAATGATTTATCTCCTTTTTTTCTGTTATGTTAGTTATGGTACTTCAAATTTGGTATGGCGTCGTTAAATAAATTATTTTAAATCACTTTGTTATTAGATTATATTATATAATCTAGTTGCACTGCAATTATTTGTTTACATTGTAACTATTATTTTGAATTAATGAAACTGTATAATAAGCACAATTTAGTTGCAAAAAACTCCTACTTCTTAAGTACTCTCATACTGAAATGTATTTATGAGTACAAGAAATGGAAGTGAAACACTAAATAAGAACAAACATACAAAAACAAAGCATGCAATTGCAGTTATTGCATTAATTTTAATCATTGGAATTGGCATACTTTCATTATGTATATCAATAATAATGATAAATGCACAAACGTCTGGTGACGGTATCAGTGGCAGCGGGACTGGCGTCACACAAATGGGGATTTGTGTGGTAGGTGTAAAGAGTCCTTGTAATGGCCCTATTAATTGAGATAATGAGATGAAATAGCTATCCATCCTCCTCATGACCCAGTTAAATAAAGATGGGCCAAAAGGAAGTTGAACCCAGCGTATAAGTGGGTTCATCGCCGTATTATTTAGCTTTATCTATATTTGTAATTTATTAATCAAAAGCATTTCTTAAACTCATTTATCTTAGCATTACAGCATCTCAAGTTTCTATGTCTCTTGCTCTTTGTTCTCTTAATTCTTTATACCACTTTTTTCTTCCCTTCTTAAGTGAACAAAAGCTAAAGTTAATTGAACATCATGGAAAAGCTCTAAAGATAATAGAAACACAATAAAATATTAATAAATATGTGTGACTTAAAGTCGGAGAAATTTAATTTAATTATTGACTTTCGATATAAGCTAATTCTTTATCGGCAGGCTAAATGAAAATGTTGCTCCTTTACCACTAGTATTATTCTCTGCCCAAATTCTCCCACCATGGGCTTCTATTATGTTTTTTGATATGAATAAACCTAAACCGTTGCCACTTGTTTCGTGTATTACACCAAATTTTGAGAACAGGTTTGGAAATACGTCAGGGTCTATTCCTGTACCTGTATCTTTTATACTAACGACGGCTTCTTCTTCTTTATTGCTATTGTTATTCTTGCCATCGTCCTGATCCTTTATTTCTATACTAATAATGACATCACCTTCTTTTGCAAATCTAATTGCATTAGATAAAATATTAGAAATTACTTGTACTATTTTTCCTTTATCTGCTTCGACAACAATAACAATATCATCTTCCTCTGCCCTCGCTTCTTCTAAGCTACCCCCAACAAAATGTAGATTTGCTTTTTTTCCACTACGACTACCACTTTGGTTAATTATATCTTGTGCTACTGAGAATACTACTTCGCCTAAGTTGAATCGTTCCTTGTTTAGCTTTAATGTCTGACGTCCTTCTACCTTTGCCAAGCGTAATATATCTTCTGTCAATCTTCTAAGTCTTTCAGCGTTCCTTAGAATTGGGATTACGTATTTTTTGCTTCCTATATGTTCCGTATCTAACATCTCAGCATATCCCAAAATGCACTGAGTTGGTGTTCTAATTTCATGAGCCGCAATATTAACAAAGTCTCTTTGGCTTTTGTACTGATGCTCCAGCTGCTCATTTGCCATCTCTAATTTGCTATGTGATTGTTTTATTTGTTCATATAACTCTGTCTCATTCCATAATGTTTCGAACATTGCTGCATAAGACAAAACAGTTGATCTGCTATTTGAATAAGTGGACAAACCTATTATTTTATTGAATGAATTTATTTCTTTTTCCCTGTACTGCTGTTGTTTTGATTTTGTTTTTGAGCTTGAGGCTGAATTGCCAAGTATTTTTTCTTCCTGTGCTACGTTAAGTTCATCTTCTGCTTCTTTGTTTATCTCTATAACCAATGTTTCTGCTCTATCAACAATCAAAGTTTTATTCCGTATATCCGAATTATAATTAAAACATCTTACATTAAGACCATTTATTTTCTCTAATCTTTGAAAATCTTCTCCACCATTTCCATCCTCTTTTGGCATCAGAATTCTGGCACTAACTGTATTTTTTGCCAGCACATCCTCCAATGCTTGGATAGTTCCCAATCTCTGTTGATTGCGGAAGACTTTTGTAGAGGAAAATACAAATTCAATTGTAGATACAGCTGAGGATATTAACTTTAGCTCTAATTCTAGGACTTTCTTTGGATTATCTCTTATAATTTCAATTGTTTCTGATGATGATCCCGTTGTTGACGATTCATTCCTGTATGTATTAGTTCCGTCAAAGTTTGAAATAGAAAATACTCAACTTACCCACCGTTGTCACGACATACATTCGTTTTTCGTTCCTATTTAACAGATTGGAAAGAACGATACTTAAGTATTTTGATTAGAAAAATTATAGAGGCAGTGCCGCTCCGGGATTTTGCAATTGGTTTTCCAAAATCATGAGAGTTTTACTAAAAGAAATAAAGCACAAGATGAACTGCCGACAAAGGTAATAGATACTGAAGAAGATTTCGTGATGGGTAGAGAAAGAGAATGCTAGACAGACTGAATTAGTTTTTAATTTCTCCATATTATTATGATACATTTGAGGTTTTGTATGTATAATGCTATTGCCCCCTCAATCTACCAAACAAAAATTGTGTTGTTAATTAGAATTTGTGAGATATGATCGAAAAACGATCACACTAAACTCCTAAACTCTAAAGATGAATACATTGCAGCTGAAAATTTGTTCAATGTTATTAACAAAAAAGAAGGAGAATAAAGCATCTAATGCAGCAGTTTACTGCAGTAATATTCTCCTTAGGCTTTTCCGCCTTTCTTAGCTGATTTGGATTGCCTTTTTACTATTTTTTAGCCATTTGATTAAGTGTAGATATATGTATGCTATATATTGATATTTATATATTTTCTACGCACATTCATCAAACTAATTAATACCTGGATTAATATTGTACTAGTATAACTAGACATACTATTATTATTTATTTCAGCCTAATTGACTTATTGTTCCCTATCAATTCATCTTTATAGTCCACGCCTATCACACAAAGTTCTGAACAACAGTGGTAAAGACAACTACAATATCTTATCTTTAATTTACCGTTACATCTATGTGTTGGTTCTTAGAAATTCTCTCAATGCATACGCTTCCTCTCTATAAGCACGAATAGTTTGTGTTTTTCCATCAGGGCAGTTCACTGTGACTGTCACTATATTTACTTCCGCATCTGAAGCAAAAACTTGAGGATATACTTTTTCTATTTTACAACTCGAAGCAAGTAGTTTCTTTAATTCAGAGATAGACCTGAACTCTTCTGACATGATGTTCACGTAATTTATCTTCTTGTTAGTGTCATTTTTCTTTTGGTATTCCTCTTTTCTTTCCAGCTTAATCTCTCACTATTTAATGACTCAAAATTCTCATAAATGTGAGGTCTCTTACTTCTCATCCCTTCTACTATTGGTTTGGCTTTATTCCAAAAAGGAGAAGGATTGAATATTTCAAAATAAAGATCTTGATCTATCAGTCCATGACTTACAAGAGTACCAGATAATTCAAAAAAACCACACACTGCTACGAAATGACATCGTTCCATAGAAGCGCCAGAATATTTTTCTTTATATTCATCGTAGTCAGCCGCATCCAGTCCATCAAGGAACCATAATCTAGCATTTCTATGATCATCATAAATTTGATATAGCTTTAGCAATGTGTCTGTGCTGTTGACTTCACTCTTCTTCTTCCTTTTATTCAATTATCATTTTAATTCATATCTTCTCTAGCAGTTAAATCTTCTATTTAGAATAATATCAGCCATTGCGTCGTCTATGGAATACTGTATATAGCGCTCATACAATTCCATTTCATTCCAAATTCACGTGTGACGATTATTTGAGTAGCGAGATCTGGTATAGCATATGGATTGGTTAAATATCAACAGCTAGAATTGTGTCATGCAGCCAAAATAGACGAAACATTACTCTCCAAGTTGATAAGTTATGGGTAAGGCAAAGGAGCAAAATATTACCAACACAGATGAGTTCTCAAGTCGATACAGCGTAAGCAAAGCTATAGTAAAGAAGTATGAGGTTGAATGTCGCTGCAGTAGCATTTGCACCAACAATCACAGGATCATTATGAAGTACTCCATAAATTATCCAAAGAATAGAACCTGTAGCAAAAAGAATCATGAGATATCTCGACACATCCTTCATTCTTCTTGTATGATGTGCTTTGATGATTTGAGGAAGAAAACTCAAAGTTGTCAGAAATGCTGCTGATATTCCAATCAAAGAATCATATCCAAAGTTCATTTAAATCTTAAGATTGATCATTGCTTGTAACCTTTGTCATAGCAGCTCGTCTTGAGCTATGTGTTACGATTTGTTATATCCAGTCAACAATTGGCGGTATTTAGGCAATTAATCTTGCGAGAATCTATAAGAAATATATTTACTAATTGTAGCTTCAAATTTTGAAAGTAGCGTGAGGAAAAAATGATCAAGTATCTGAGTGTATCAGCTTTAAGTCTCATTTGTTTTGTCTGCTTATCCATTCTGTGTATTGATGTAAATGCTCAATCGAATACTACACTAACTTCGGACAAGATGGCGATCGTTTTACGGGAACAGGGACAGAATATTTCCGAAATCAAAAACATGACATCACTTGAGATGAAAATACTTAATCAGTTTGCAACTTCTGCTAGTCGAACCGCTACCCAAGCTGCATTTGTTGCACTTTCTGTATTTTTTCTCGGCATTGCGTTGGTTCTGTTTGGACTTAGGCTGACCACTAGGGCAGCAAAGTTGGTAGGCAGTTATTTTAATTTGATGATGTGGGCATTAACATTACCAGTTCTTGCCCTGGTAGCAGTTTATCAGGTAGGGATATTAACAGGAAATCCAATAGCAATTTACAAGCAAGATGAACCATTTTTCTTTATATCGCTTCTTCTCCTAATCCCCATCGGCATTGTTTTATTCCTATTGGTCTTTCAAAAGAGGATCATCGCCCATTTGAATGCCAGTACATCATCCCAACACGAAAAAACTGGTAGATGAAAACTTGGAAGTGAAAATAATGACAAAGCCTGAGTGCCAGTGTCGATTGCTTTTTGATGCGAGCCTTCAGTACACACACCGATAAATCTCTTATGTGTATGCATCTCCATAGCAATAGGTCTGTCTGATAGCGGATAAATAACAGCTAGAAGTAATAGGGTACTATACAAGATCTTTTAACATTCGAAACAAAACCATGATCAGATAATCGCCTTAGATCTTCCAGTGTTAATGTACGCTCAATTCTATAATAAGTACCATGATTATATATATGGTATTTCTTTATTTTTTCTGTATCTAATCCTTCTTTTGTACGATGACATCCAACATCATGTGGATTAGCACGTAATATTTATGACGCAAAAAATTAAACTTTGAGCACGAAAATTAAAGCTGAACAGGGGGCTTGTCAAACAGAAATAGTACGCCAATTGCAAGTATCAAAGGCTCCGATCAGTATACTTAGCGCTTAATTAACTTGATCTATATTTCTTACATTCACGACAACGAAGAAAGAAGACACTACTGTTATCAAAAGGTGACGAAATTAATAACTACTCAGCTCCTACTTATTTGATTCAGGCTTTGTTTTGTCTTCTACTAGCTTGAATTTTGATAGCTGCTTGTACGCTAGAAATACTATAATTGCGATTATTACGAAGTCAATTATATTTGAAATCAAATCACCCACCATAAATTTTGATTTGCCTATAGTAAACGACACGGCATTTAGATCTCCTGCTGGTATGAATAGTCCTACAAATGGATTTATAATATCATTGACAAAAGCAGTAACAAGTTTAGAAGCTGCTTGGCCTATTACAAATGCGATGGCTAACCCAATAATTCCAAATGTTTTAAGAAAGTCAAAGAACTCTTGTGCCAATGACCTCTTTACTTCTACAGGTAGATCAGCCATACACTATGTGTGTATACATATACTCTAAAGATATAGTCTATGATACATTACTATAGTCGTTTTATATAATCATTTTACTAGATCTTGTATCGGTAAGCAAGTTTGACTGATAAGCAAAATAGTAATAAAGTATGGAAATGGAACACTTGCATAAAATTCTGCATAGGGAAGCAGTCGAATTGCATATAACCATGTTGTGTGTTACAATAAATATCTAAATTGCGACGCGGCTATAGCATATTAATAGCGGGAGGAATTCTTCTAGTTATAAGCGCCGGTATAATATTGCCATCTATTTATTCACTTGCTTCCGTGGCTGAATCCATGCCCAAAGACATTTCTGCCAAAGACATAATCAGAAAAGCTCTCAATTTCAATCAAACTGCTGCCAGAGAATCTCTCAGGAGCGTTGGTATAGATGTAGGGCTAGCTTTTTTTGGGATATTGGTTGGTATTATTTTAATGGTTAATGGAATTATTGCCCTCGTTGGAGGAATCGTTATACTTGTTTACGATAGAAGAAGGGATAAACATAGCACCATTTCGAGATGACTAGAATTGATGTTTTTGATATTGCGAATACATTAACTCAAAATATGTATTAGACAAATGTTCCCATGAAGATTGCAGCCGTCATCAATAAGGCTAAACTGTTTGATATTGAGATCATCTATGTATTTATGATCAGAAATTATCTTTAACATGCCATTAACATGAGGGTACAAAGCTGTCTTTAAGATGAATCTTCTATTCAATTCTAATGCGCAAATGCTCTGGTAAATAGCGACTCTGCGTTGCTCCCGGTAGCTTGAAATGATGGTAATCTTGCAAAGATTTTTTTATTCTAGAGCTGTGTTTATAATATAGACAAAGGAATGATTTCAAATCTGATAAGAAAGCCCTCATATGTGTGTTCAATATGTGCACAAGACTTCACCAGAAAATATAATGCTAATAGGCATAATCAAAATATTCATTTCGGCAAGGCTGAGATTGTAAGATTTGTTGAATATCTGGTGGGTAGGGTATCGGGAAAATATCAGCCAGGGGATCCCTTGTTATATAGAAACAAGAACAGAAAAAATAGTGGCAGATCTACTGTTGTTCATCAGAATGAATATGGCGATCCTCTGTGCGTTAACGGAAAATCTCGCCCATCAGCATGGAACACTTCAACATATGCGGCACAATCCACAGAAGGCGTAATATCAGGCAATAATGCGAAAGTTGGTAATTCTATAGGTAACGTGAATAATAATAATAATAATAATAATAATCCTATACTTTCCATGTATAATTTATTTCAATATGCGGATAATGCAGCCAAGGAATTTTTGCAAAAGCAGAAAATAGAAAGAAATCTTAAAGACATTGAAAGAATGCTTCAAGACTTTTATCCGCCCCATTACGTGCAGAGTATCATTATGGACTTGAATAATAGATTTAATTCAACTAAAGATTATGGTGGCTTTAATACAAAATTGGAAGATTTCCGTAGTAGCATAGAGGATGTCTATTCAGGATTAGCAGATAGACCAAAATGGAATATATTATTATGAAATGCTAGAACATAATATTAATAAAAAAGGTACTGCCAGAGCGCTATAGACTTGTTCATCATGAAAGGAAATAGAAAATTCATTATCTTATGGAAAATAGATAGACAGATGGGCAAACCAATCTCAAAATTTCAGACATATGAACAAATTAATGGATTCTAACATTCATTTCTAAGGCTATCGCTTGATTTTGTTTTCGTCACATTCGTATTGATCACATTCACAAGTTAGATGTGATCAATATATTCAAAGGCATAGTTTTTGAAAATATAATGAATACTTTATAAGGAAATGCTTTAAGGATCCTATATAGGACCATACTACTTCTAGTATTTTTCTTTTGGTGCAGCAGCAACCACGAATACAGAGCAGCTACAGCATTTGTTACTGCAGCATACATCGTTTCATTAATAATATTTTATGATTATGATAAACTGACATTGTGGATTCCATACCTATCATATTGATAAGAAAATAATCGATATGTACAAAGTATTTCATCATAACTTTATCAAAGACTCTTTTTATTCATTTAGATACAGAGACTTGTATCTAGATACTGTTGCAACAGGCATGTTGGAAGGACATAATAGAACAACTTGAAGCAGCAGAAGTTGATCCTTCTTTATTGCCATATCCTATTATCTTAAATAAAGATCCTGACGACTACAAGTCTTATACACCACAGCACAAAATAGGTAAATCGCTAAACAAAGAGTCTGGTAGTTTGATTAGATATTATAAAACTGGATACCAAGAAGATGGGTATAAGGGATATTCCATAAACTATCAAGATCTTGATATCGATGTCTATAAAATAGAACTCTGGAAGCTGATAAAATAGTCCTAAGATTACTGAATTGCGATATACAAAAGTTGGAAGAGCAGGCAGTCCTAACAGAAGTTAAAGATGATGATGTAAAAATAGTTGATGGGATTTACACAAGTATAGCAGGTAAGAGAAATGATATTCAACATAATGATAAAAAAGCAAACGATATTCCAAGAAATGAATCCTTAGATAAACATCGATCATTACCTCAAAGTCATCTAGTTCTAGTGCTACCAGCTATCCAATGAATGAATCTTGAATAATCAGCAGCTAGTGGAGTAACAAACGTCTTAAACAATTTCATAATTTTGGAAATAGTGTAGATATTCGAGGAAGACTATCTGGAAATCTGTCCCCTAGTTTCTCCATCTGGATATAGTTTTGTTTGAACATTTATGTATGCATTGTTATTTTCGATAAGTCTAGCGAGATCCGATATTTGCATTCCTTTCAATGGTCCTGTGAGATCGATAGATGATATATTGCCCTGTGCTAACTGTCCATTTATTGGACCGGTGGGTGTCAGCGTCTTGAAACGAATAAGAGTAACTACAACAGGACCGTTTTCATCTTTCTTGCCTTGGTTTAAATTTACCATTGTAACTTTATCTATATTACTAACATTTACATTATAGCTCATGACGTTTCCATTGCCGTAAATCACAAAATCAGCAGCTCCAGTAGCCTTACTATTGGTCGGGGGCACTTCATCTTGACCAGTCAATCTTGCAGTAAACTTTCCTCCTACTTGTGCTACCGCGAGCTTTAGAAATTTAATCGATGGTGAAATCATCGTAGCGGATGATATTGCTATTGCTACTAAACTAAAGGATAGGACAATCAAGACTGCGAATTTGCATGGGTTATTACTTATATATTCAAATCTATCGAGATTGATCTTCAATAGAAGATTAAATAAATAAACTGTATTATATATGGATTTACAGATTTGCCATTTTTGCAAGCCTTCTCAATTTCAATTATTTTCAAGACGTTCTAGTGGTTTATCTATGCGGAATATCTATTCTGCGTTGCTACTACGAGAGCTTCAAGTATAAGGCTTCAATTAGCTTGGACATGCAACCATATTTGATACAAAAGAGACAGTATAATAATAAATGGTGTAAAGATAGAAGCATTTTCTTCACATCGTTTAATTTTACGGCAGGACACACTACAGCGAAGCTGTTCCTTAATCCTTTGAAAGGAACGGTAGAAGAATAGTAATCCAGTTGAAAAGCTGCAGTATTTAAGATCAACCAAAAACAAAGAATCAAGTATCATTTCCTAGGGTGGAGTTTGATCTAGCTTGTGCAGTTGGTGCTTTAAAGAAAAGTAATCTTATTATTGACTAGTATTGGATATGGAGTGATGAGTATTGGAAAAAGGTAGTAGGGATATCTATTCATTACCTGATTATACTAATGCGGTAGCGAAGTTATATGATATTGACCCTATTTCCAAAGGATCTAACTTCTACTTTGGAAGAAAAAAAGATGATGGACAAATAATCTATTTTCCTGAAAGTTATAGAATTGGCTATAAGAATTTTCTTAATGGAAACCAAGTATGGATTAAGATGGATTTCCTTTTTTTATTTATAGGTTTACTATCAGATGGGAATTGGGTTTTTCTTCCTAGCTATAGGGATGGGATAAATGATGCAAGAAATGAACTAAAATTTGCTATGCTAGCAGAAGGACAAAGAAGAATATTTGAAGACAATAAAAGAGCTAATAATGAATTAGACAAACAGCATAAAGAATTAGAAGAACTTTACGAAGAGAACAAAAATATCAAAGAAGCATTAGACAAACAGCGCATAACGGCTGATGTATACAGAAAGGAGAAGGATGAAATGCAGCGACAGTTGAAGGAAATTCAAGATAGATTGTCAAAAATGGAACATGATACACACGGTATTATGAGAAAGGATGAGGATAAAAGTGATAATCTCAAGAGACCAGTAGCGAAAAAACGTGGAGCAGTATAATTCCAAAAATAAGTAAATGATTTCCGCTCAATTTTGAGCCATATTGAACAAGAACAATGACCTATTACCTAAGGATTTCGAATATTAATTATACATCCAAAAAATGAATCTTATGAGAAATATAGAATCACAATAAGCAAAATATTGTATATAGCGTGCCTAAAAAAGATTATTTGATGGATTAGTATACTATACTTATTGATAAATGAAGACATTAGATACCAGATCTGCAACTGATGAATACGTGTCCACTCATTAGCTTACATTTTCTACGCCAGATTTGACTTACTGTATCTAGTTGTATGGTTTGTGCGGCTTTTCAGAAACTATTTAGAAAAGAGTCTGCTAAATCGTTTCCAAATGGTTTCATAGAACACTTTTGGCTTTATTTCTGTAGACTTTGTTTTTATAGCTCCATAACCCCTTTTTGTCAGATTAGCCAGTTCACGACTCAATTCCTGTCGAGGCTCTGCAAGGTCATCTTTAATTTTCTTTACTTCAATTTTTGCACTGGGAATGTCGTTTGAATCAAGTAATTTCAAAATTATACTTGCTTTATTTTCTGCATAGCCAGTAATATTTTCTATAGACCTAACATAAGGCCCATCTAAGTTAAATAGAGATGAGAATGTAGACTCAATTTCTTGTAGCACAGACTCTTGTAAATAACTTTTTTTATAGAGGAATGCAAACCAGTCGTGTAAGGAAGGCTTATCTTTTTCCCATACTTTGTATATCTCGCCACATCTAAGTCGAGCATCTTTAAGGTTTCGTTTCAATTTTCCTGCCATGATATCTGATAGAACCCTCCTCGATTCTTTCATCGCCATATCATTATCATCAAGAGATAAGCCTTCCAATTTGCCTAGGCTATTATCTATAGCCTTGTAATGTATAGCTGCATCATCTAAAATGTTAGAAAGTTCATTAAATGCTTTATCCGTCTGAGACGAGAGCTTTCGTAATTTATTCTTCTTTTTATAGAGATTTTCTTTTACTTTATCTAATACTCTTATAGATGTAAGAGTTGTAACACTTAAGCTAATGCCATTGATGACAAGCTGAGTTAACTGTGTTGGATCAGATTCCACTATTGCAAGGCCTCGTTTGTATATTTATTATGAGCTGTCTGCTCTCTGCAGAAATTATATCTTTCTATTTTTGTTTCCAACAACGTCTTCCCCCGTCCTCCTCAGCTAAATTGGTTGCTTGCTGCTGTTATCGTTTCTCTAGCGTCTTACGATATGCTCTCATAGCTTCTACGACTAATTCTGTAACGGTTGTATTCCTGTCTAACGCTAGATGTTTGTACCAAAGCATCAGGTCAGGAGGAATTTTGAGAGTAGTTTTTGGAGCGTCTTCTATGCTATTGTTGCTACCTTTATTATTATCTTCTTTTTTACGCTGCTGTTCATTCTCTCGTATTGTTGTTTTTCTTGTCGATACCGTTGTATCAGTCATACATACTATTTATATGTCTACATGGATATATTTCTTTATGTCTATCAATATACTTAAATAATACATACAGCCATATAGACTATATGATATACAAAACTATCTTCATATAAAAGAGGAGAAAGAGCTGATGAAAACAAGCCTTTAATTGTTTCAAAATAAGACTTGACATAGCATGATTGATTGTATTGGAAAATGATTGTATAAGCATAAAATTTGGTCCTACCT
>Ga0075424_100004206_pt1 | contig 13544 bp, 11 predicted proteins | sample SoiMethybrSBSTD3_FD_75301 | JGI IMG/M metagenome (GOLD analysis project Ga0075424, IMG submission 75301) | Bulk soil microbial communities from a Populus tree surrounding site in Tennessee, USA - Soil MetaG P. TD hybrid SBSTD3 | ecosystem: Environmental > Terrestrial > Soil > Tree plantation... | reverse complement strand
GGCTTCGCCGATGCTGGCGATCCGCGCGCGATAGCGCTCCGCCAGAGCCTGATCCTGGTAGTCGGCGAGCTGCGCGGCACGATCGGCGATGAGCTCCTCGAGCGACTGCGGCTTGGATTTGGCGAGCGCAGATGGGCCCAGCATCCTCGCCAGTGCCGCCGTATCGTGCGCTCCCAACCTGCCGAAGCGAAAGGCGTTCCGGCTCATTTCGACCGCGGCACCGTTGAGCTCGATGGCCTGCTCGATAGCCCTGGAGCCGATCGGCACATGCCCAAGCTGATAGGCGTAGCCGAGCAGAAACATGTTGGCGGCAATCGAGTCGCCAAACAGCTTCACGGCCAGGGTGTGCGCGTCCAGCGCATGCACCGGCGCCTTACCGGCCCGCGCCTCAATGGCATGGCGCAGCGCCGCGCCGGGAACTTTCAAATTAGCGTTGCGGGTGAAGTCGGCCGTCGTCATTTCGTAGTCCGAGTAGACGATGGCCGTGTGGTCGGGTTTGACGGTCTCGAGCACCTTGTTGGAGGCCGTGACGACGAGATCGCAACCGAGCACCAGGTCGGCACCGGCCACCCCGGCGCGGATGGCGTGAATCTGCGCTACCTCGCGGGCCACCCGCATGTGGCAGGCAACGGCGCCTCCTTTTTGCGCCAGGCCCGTCATATCGATGGCGCCGAAGCCCTTGCCTTCCAGGTGTGCCGCCTGCCCCAGCACGGCCGACAGCGTCACCACCCCGGTACCGCCGACGCCAGTCACGAGCATGGTAAAGGGACGATCGAGGGCGGGCAGGCGCGGCTCCGGCAAACCAGCCAGCAGGTTGACGATGCCGCTATCGGCCACCTGTTTTGTGTCGGCCTTGCGCACCTTGGCGCCGTGCACGGTAACAAAGCTCGGGCAGAACCCGTTGAGACAGGAGAAATCCTTGTTGCAGGCGGATTGATCGATTGCACGCTTGGTGCCCAGCGGCGTTTCCAGCGGCACCACGGCGACGCAGTTCGACTTCACCCCGCAGTCGCCGCAACCCTCGCACACCGCCGCATTGATGAAGACGCGCTTGTCGGGATCCGGGAAGAGCCCGCGTTTGCGCCGGCGCCGTTTTTCCGCCGCGCAGGTCTGATCATAGACCAACACGGACACGCCCGGCACCTCGCGCAGCTCCTTCTGTAGGCTTTGCAGCTGGCGCCGGTGATAGACCGGTACTCCTCGCGGGATGAAGCCGGAGGGATATTTGTGCGGCTCGTCGGTGACGACGACGACTTTCTCGACGCCTTCCGCCAGCACTTGATTGACGATCATGCCGACGGTGATGCCGCCATCCAGGCTTTGCCCGCCGGTCATGGCAACCGCGTCGTTGTAGAGGATTTTGAAGGTGATGTTCACACCCGCGGCGCGCGCGGCGCGAATGGCCAAGCTGCCGGAATGGATGTAGGTGCCATCGCCCAAATTCTGAAACACGTGCTTGGTTTTGGAGAACGGCGCCTCGCCGATCCAGTTGGCGCCCTCACCTCCCATCTGGGTGAACCCTTCGGTACTTCGGTCCATCCAGTGTGCCATGTAGTGGCAGCCAATACCCGCGTAGGCCCGCGAACCCGCCGGCACCACGGTGGAGGAATTGTGCGGACAGCCCGGGCAAAAGTAGGGGATGCGGGTCGCCGGCTCCGCCGTCTCGGGTTTGTTTCCGCTCAGCCGCTTCAGCTCCGCCACCTTGGTCTTGATCTCGTCGCCCGCGCCAAAGCGAATGAGGCGCTCGCCGAGCTTGATGGCGATATCGGTGGGGTCGAGGGCATATTTGGCCGGGAATAGCCACTGCTCGTTTTCGTCCTTCTTACCGAGAATGCGCGGACGCTCGGGAAGATCGTAGAGCTGCTCCTTGACCTGGGTCTCGATCAGCGAGCGCTTCTCCTCGATCACCAGGATCAGGTCCAGCCCTCGCGCGAAATTGAGGATGCCCTGCGGCTCCAGCGGCCAGGTCATGCCGACCTTGTAGAGCCGGATGCCGAGCTCGTTGGCCTTGACCTCGTCGATCCCAAGCTCGTCGAGGGCCTGACGCACGTCGAGGTAGCTCTTGCCGCAGCTAATGATGCCAAGCTTCGGAGCCGCGCCGCCGCGCAGCACCAGGCGGTCGAGCTTGTTGGCGCGCGCGAAGGCCAAAATCGCGGCGCGCTTGAAGTCGTGCAGCCGGGCCTCCTTCAACAGGGCCTGATCGCCGAGGCGAATGTTGAGCCCCCCCGGCGGTAGCGCAAACTCGTCCGGAAGCTTGACGTCAACTCGGTCGATGCGACCATCGACGGTCGAGGTTGCCTCGATGTTGTCCTTGACGCACTTGATGCCGACCCACACGCCCGCGAAGCGCGAAAGCGCAAAACCCAACACGCCATAGTCCAGGATCTCCTGCACACCGGCCGGATTGAGCACCGGGATCATGTAGTCGACGAAGGCGAATTCGGATTGATGGGCGCTGGTGGAGCTTTCGCAGGTGTGATCGTCACCCATCAGCGCCAGCACGCCACCGTGCTTGGAGGTGCCGGCGTGGTTGGCGTGGCGGAAAACGTCGCCGGTGCGGTCGAGGCCCGGACCTTTCCCGTACCAGACGCCGAACACGCCATCGTATTTGCCCTCGCCTCTGAGCTCGGCCTGCTGGGAGCCCCACAGCGCGGTGGCGGCGAGATCCTCGTTGAGACCGGTCATGAACCGGATGTGGTTGGCCTCGAGGGTTCCCCGCGCGCGCAGCATGGCGGCCTCGAGGGAGGCAATGGGTGAGCCCCGATAGCCCGTGACGTAACCGGCCGTATTCAGTCCGGCGCGGACATCGCGCGCCCGCTGGGCCAGCATCAGGCGGACGATGGCCTGGGTGCCCGTCAGGATCTGGTGCGTTTCGTCGAGGGCGTATTTGTCGTCGAGGCTGACAGCGTGTTTGGGCATCTCGCGTGTGAGCTCCGGGCTTTCTCCGGGCCGGCAACCCTGCGCCGGCCATGCGGATCAAAGAGTGATGGCAGAGTCCGGCGCCAATCGCAAACGTCTGGCCCGGCCCCGCTGTTGCAAAGATGGGGTCGAAGGTTGGGGGACGCAATCGTTGGCGCCTCGACCGGGGGGCGCGGATTGCGCACCTGCGAAATCGGCCACCAAGCCTTGAACTTGCGAAGCCCGGCCCAGGGCCACGGGCCCGCGCCGGGTCCCCAAGCCAGATCTTACGGCCCGACCACCCGCATGCGCCAACCCAGGGCGACGATGGCCACCACCAGCGCCGCAAAGGCGAGTTCCAGCCAGCCCACCGCCTCGCCCAGAAGCGCGGCGGCGGCCGCGAGCGCCACGAACGGTTGCAGCAGCTGAAGCTGCCCCACCCTGGCGATGCCGCCCAGCCCCAAGCCCTTGTTCCAGGCGAAGAACCCCAGAAACATGCTGAACACCGAGACATAGAAGAACCCGGCCCAGGCCGAGGCACGTGCGCTAAGGCTGCTGGGCCAGGCCAACAGCACGAGCGCCACCGCGAGGACGGGCGCCGAAGCGACGAGAGACCAGCAGATGACTTCCCAGCCGCCGATGCGCCTCGCCATTTCGCCGCCCAGCGCGTAGGCGAGCGCCGCCGAGACGGCCGAGGCCGCCAGCAAAAGATCGGCCCATTTGAGTGCGTCGGACGCCGCCCCGGTCAGGATCGAGTAGCACAGGACGCTGGCCGTACCGGCCAGGCCGCAGGCCCAGAACCCGAACGAGGGACGCTCGTCGGCAACGAGGGCGCCTGCCATGGCGGTCAGCAGCGGCAGCACGGCCAGCACGACGGCGCCATGGCTGGCCGGCGCATGTTGCATGGCGATCGCCATCAGCAGGGGAAAACCGATAATAGAGAAGAACGAAAAGGCGGCGAGCCGCGGCCATTCCCGCCGCGCCGGCGGCGGCGGGCGCGCCCACAGGAGCGTGGCGCCGGCCAGCACGGCCGCCAGCAGCGAGCGGCCAAGTGTCACGAACAAGGGGTCGAAATCCGCGACCGCCAGCCGGGTCGCGGGCAGGGTGAGCCCGAAGATGATCACGCCCAGCAGCCCGAGCAGGAAGGCCTGGCCCTGGCGGCTCAGATGGCGTCGAAAATCCATCGACCGGATCGGCGCGAGCTTGCCCCTCACCCGCGGTTGCCGGCCAAGAGCTTGCGCGCGATCACCACGCGCATGATCTCGTTGGTGCCCTCCAAAATCTGGTGCACCCTGAGGTCGCGCACGAGCTTCTCGAGGCCGTAGTCCTTGAGATAGCCGTAGCCGCCGTGAACCTGCAGGGCCTCGTTACAGACTTTGAAGCCAAGGTCCGTGGCAAAACGCTTGGCCATGGCCGAGTACATGGACGCCTGCGGGTCGGCACGATCGAGCGCATCGGCGGCGCGATAGGTCATCAGCCGCGCGGCCTCGAGATCCGTCGCCATGTCCGCCAGCTTGAACTGCAGCGCCTGAAAGTCGGCGAGCGGCCGGCCGAAAGCGGCGCGTTCGAGCATGTAGGCGCGGGCCTTGTCCAAACCCATCCAAGCCGCCCCGAGGGAACAGGCAGCGATGTTGATGCGGCCGCCGTCAAGCCCGCTCATGGCAAAGCGGAAGCCGCGTCCGGGCGCGCCGATCAGGTTAAAGAGGGGGACTTTGCAGTTGTCGAAAATCACCTGGCGGGTGGGCTGCGCATTCCAGCCCATCTTTTTCTCGTTGCTGCCGAAAGAGAGGCCGGGGCTGTCCTTCATTACGGCAAAAGCCGAGATACCGTTGGCCCCCTCCTCGCCGGTGCGCGCGAACACGAAATAAAAGTCGCTCGCCCCTGCGCCGGAGATGAACTGCTTGCTGCCATTGAGGAGGTAGTGATCGCCGCAGGCTCGCGCCGATGCCTTGAGCGCGGCCGCATCGGAGCCGGCGCCGGGTTCGGTCAGGCAATAGCTCGAAAGCCATTGCATCGAGGCCAGCTTGGGCATCCAGGCAGCGATTTGGGCATCCGAGGCGTAAGCGGCCACCATCCACGCCACCATGTTGTGGATCGAGACGTAGCCGGAGATCGCCGGACAGCCGTAGGCCAGCGCCTCCATGATGAGGGCGCCATCGAGGCGCGACAGGCCGGACCCACCCTTGGCCTCCGGCACGTAGATGCTCGCCATGCCGAGGGCGGCGAGCTCGCGAATGACATCAACGGGAAAGTGGCACTTTTCGTCCCACTCGGCCGCGTAGGGGGCGATGCGTTCCTTGGCAAAGGCGAGCGCCGTTTCCTGAATGGCGGCCTGTTCCTCGGTGAGGATAAAGTGCATGGGCCTTACGTCCTCCGCGCCGTCATGCTCGCGCGCCTGCGAGCCTCGAGCCCTGTGCCAGCAGCCGTTCGGCCTCGGCCACCATGCGCTCGACAATCTCACCGGCCGGTTCGATGCCATCGATCAGGCCGATGCATTCGCCCACGATGGTGGCGGCGATGCCAGGATCGGCCGCGCGGGCGGCGGCCGCATAGCGCGCACTCTGCCGGGATTGGTCGGCTTTCAGCGCCTCCTCGCGCCCCAGCCACTCGCGCACGAAGTCGTTGCGCAAGACACGCCCGGTATAGCGTTCCGGCCAGGCGCGCACGCGCACGATGTCCAATACCTTCTGGCGCACCGTCGCATCACCGTCGGCCGCGAGCGCCGCCTGCTGCAGCGCTGCGGGTACCAGCGCCTCGGCGGCGGCCCAAAAGCGCGTGCCGACCACAACCGCGTCGGCGCCCAGCATCAGGGCCGCGGCCAAGCCGCGGCCGTCGGCGATCCCACCGGCAGCACACAATAGCGTCGCCGGCGCGCGCTTGGCGATCAGGTCGGCGATCTCGGGCACCAGCGTGAAGGTGGCGCGTGCGCCGCCGTGCCCACCAGCCTCCGTCCCTTGCGCTACGAGCACATCTGCGCCGCAATCGAGCGCACGCTCGGCGTCGGCGCGGGTCTGCAGCTGACAGAAGAGCACGATGCCGTCCGCCCGCGCCCGACTGGCGAAGGGCTCCGGATCGTCGAAGGACAGGAAGATCGCCTTGGGCCTGCGCGCGAGCACGGCCTCGAACAGTTGGGGATTGCTGCGCAAAGCCCAGGTGATGAAACCGCAGCCAACCGCGTGATTGCCGGCGGCGCGAAACTCGCGCTCGAACCAGGCCGCATCGTCGCTGTAGCCCCCGCCCAGCATGCCGAGACCGCCGGCCCGCGAGACCGCCGCAGCAAGCTGGCCGCCGGCGATCCCATCCATCGGCGCTGAAATGACGGGATGCTTGATCTTTAGCCGTTCGGTCAACCGGGTCGATATGGCCATCCTTGCCACCTATCGCAGCGGCTTGATGCGCTCACCGGGCATGAGTTGATAAGGATCTTTCCAGCCGGGCAGCGCGCGCACGCGCTCGCGCCAGGCATGGATGTTGGGGTGGCTTTTTGCCCAGTCATAGCCGTGCTCTTCCAGCGGATAGAAGACGTAGCCCGCCAGCGAAAAGTCCGCGATCGTCGGCCTGTTGCCAACCGCGAACTTGGATTGTCCCAAATGTTTGTCAAGGATGCCCGCCGCGCTCTCGAACCGGGCCTGCAAGAACGCCAGCACGCTCGGGTCGGCCGCTTGCGGCGCAATGGACTTCAAGAAGCGATAGGAAGCGAAATAGCTGGTGAACTTGTGGTTATCGAACAAGATCCAGCGCAGCGCCTCCATCCGTTCAGCTTCGTTTTGCGGGGCGAACTTGCCCGTGCGCTCGGCGAGCTGCATAAGAATGGCGCCCGACTGACTGAGCCTGCCCGCCGTCGTTTCGAGCACCGGGGCCTCTCCCATCTCATTCACGCTTTCCCGCCACTTGGGCTCACGCGTGGCGCCGTGCATGAAGTCGACGAAAACGGGCTCCCAATCGAGCTCGGCACAGGCGAGATAGAGGGCAACCTTGTAGGAATTGCCGGACTGGCAGAAACAATGCAGCTTGTACTGCGCCATGGCGCTCACGCCCTCCAATCGACCGCGGGCGCTTTCTAGCATGCGGTATCGGCCGCCGAGTAGCGGAAAGCTCATGACCGAAAAGGCGAGACTGCTGGCGACGGCCGCGGGGTGTCTCATACTCGGGGCCGCGGGGCTTGCCGCCTACCGGGCGGCCTTGCCGCCGACGGGACTCTCGCCATGCCGGCCGGGCGCAGCGGAGATGGCGCGCACTGAGCTTTTGTTCGGAACGGGGCGCAAGGATGGGGCAGCGGTCGGCGACGTGGAATGGCAGGCCTTCGTCGAGAGCGAGGTTACGCCACGCTTTCCCGATGGCTTGACGGTGTTGACGGGGTACGGCCAATGGAAAAGCGGCGGCAGGGTGCGCAAAGAGGGATCCCGCGTCCTCTTGATCTGGGCGCCCCGCGCGCCCGACAACGACGCTCGCATCGAGGCGATCCGTGACAGGTACAAGGCTCGCTTCGAGCAGGAGAGCGTCATGCGCGTCGATGGCCTATCCTGTGTCAGTTTCTGAAGGCACCGGGGCGCCGGGCCGGGCCTCGACAAATCGCTTGCCCACGCCCAAGCGGCGCCCGGGGCAAAGGCACTCGAGCGTCAGGGCGTGCGTCCCCTGTCATGGCAGATCGATGCGGATCGACAACGTCCCACGCGGCCGATCCGGCGGCGGCGCGCTGGCGCCTAGCAGAATTGAGCTCAGATGAACCCAAACCTCTTCGTCTACGGAACGCTGATGTCCACGGCCGGCCATGGCATGGGCGCCAAACTCGCGCGCGAGGCGAGCTTCGTTGGCCCCGCCTCGATCCAGGGCCGGCTTTACCGGATTGCCTGGTATCCGGGCGCCGTCGATACTCCGATTGCCGCGGAGCGCGTCTATGGTGAGCTCTACCGGCTTGCTGATCCGGTGGCGAGCTTGGACTGGCTCGATGCCTATGAGGGCCTGAGCGGCGGGCTGCACGCGAGCGAGTATCGGCGCGTTGAGCGGATTGCGCGGCCGCTCGGCGGCGCCGAGGTCACCGCCTGGGTCTACCTCTACCAAGGCGATCTTGGCCCCTTCAAGCTGATCGTCGATGGGCGCTGGGCAGCAGCCGTCAAATAGCCCGTTGCATTCGGGGCGATGCTTGGCAGTATGACCGCTGACCAGCACGGGACCGAACTCCTTGCTGCTGCGAAAGGAAATACGATGTCGAGCCGCTATCACGAGGTTTACGCCGCCTGGAAGCGCGATCCCGCCCGGTTCTGGGGCGATGCTGCGCGCGAAATCGACTGGTACAAACCATGGGATCGCGTATTCGACGCCTACGCCGGCCAATACGGGCGCTGGTTCGTGGGGGCGGAGTGCAACACGGCCTACAATTGCCTCGATCGCCATGTGGAGAGCGGGCGCGCGGACCAGAACGCGCTCATCTACGACAGTCCGGTCACACAAACCATCCGGACCTACACGTATCTGGAGCTGCGCGAGGAGGTGGCGACGCTGGGTGGCGTACTCCTCGACCTCGGCGTCAAGCGAGGGGATCGCGTCATCATCTATATGCCGATGGTGCCGGAGGCCGTCATCGCCATGCTCGCCTGCGCGCGTATTGGCGCCATCCACTCGGTGGTATTCGGCGGCTTCGCCGCCCCGGAGCTGGCGTCACGCATCGATGATTCAACCCCGGCGGCGATCCTCTCCGCCTCCTGCGGCATCGAGCCGGGCCGGGTGGTGCACTATAAACCGCTGCTCGATGGCGCCCTGGCGCTCGCAAAGCACAAGCCGGCGAGCATCCTGATGCTGCAGCGGCCGATGGCGGAGGCGGGCATGCTGCCGGGGCGCGATCACGACTGGGCCAGCCGCGTTGCCGAGGCCAAGGCGCGGGGACGCAAGGCGGGTTGTGCCAGCCTCGCAGCCACCGATCCCCTCTATATTCTGTATACGTCCGGCACCACGGGCGCGCCAAAGGGCGTGATACGCGACAACGGCGGACACCTAGTGGCCCTCAAGTGGACCATGAAGAACCACTACGGCATTGATCCGGGCGAGGTCTTCTGGGCCGCTTCCGATGTCGGCTGGGTCGTCGGCCATTCCTATATCTGCTATGCGCCGCTGCTGCATGGCTGCACGACCGTCCTCTATGAGGGCAAGCCGGTTGGCACGCCCGACGCCGGTGCATTCTGGCGCGTGATTTCGCAGCATGGCTGCGCGGCGATGTTCACCGCACCCACCGCCTTTCGCGCGATCAAGAAAGAGGACCCCAAGGGCGCATTGATCAAGCGCTATGACCTCAATCGCTTTCGCACCCTGTTCCTTGCCGGCGAGCGCGCAGACCCGGAAACCATCAAGTGGGCGGAAAACAATCTCAAGGTGCCCGTCTACGACCACTGGTGGCAAACCGAAACGGGCTGGCCGATCTGTGGCAATCCCGTCGGGCTCGGTGCTTTGCCGATCAAGTACGGCTCGCCCACCGTGCCGATGCCGGGCTATGACCTGAACGCGCTCGACGCCGCGGGTATGCCGGTCAAGGCGGGGGAGACCGGCACGCTCGCCGTCAAGCTGCCGCTACCGCCCTCGTGCCTGCCGACACTGTGGGGGAACGATGCGCGTTTCCGCAACAGCTATCTTGCCGAGTTTCCGGGCTACTACACGACCTCCGACGCTGGCTATATCGACAGCGACGGCTACGTTTTTGTGATGGCTCGCACGGACGACGTCATCAATGTGGCCGGCCATCGCCTCTCGACGGGACAGATGGAAGAGGTGGTGGCGCGCCACCCGGACGTCGCCGAGTGTGCGGTTGTCGGCGTTGCCGATGACTTGAAGGGACAGATCCCCGCCGGGTTCATCGTGCTCAACGCCGGGGTGAACCGTTCGCCGCGGGACATCGAAACCGAGGTCGTCACCCTGGTGCGCCAGGAGATCGGCCCGGTGGCCGCCTTCAAGTCGGTCATGACGGTCAAGCGGCTGCCGAAGACCCGTTCCGGCAAGATCCTGCGCGGCACCATGCGTCAGATCGCCGACGGCGAGACCTGGAAGATGCCGGCCACCATCGACGATCCAGCAATCCTCGATGAAATCACCGGGGCGATGCGAGAGCGCGGCATGGCCCGCGACCGGCGCTAGGCCGCTCGGCTCAGCGCAGCGGACCTTGTTTGGCGACCAGTCGATTGATTTCGCGCTCCACGGCTGCCACGCGCCACACGTTTTGCAAATGGTAATGCCGCTCGCCGCTTGGAACGCTGAATTCGATATCGAGATCGCCGGTACCAAACCCCAAAAACCATAGGCCGAGCACGCGATGCACGAAGATGTCGTCGCTTTGCCGCCGGGTCTGTAGATGCGGGGTGGCGAAGGATTCGCCACCCTCGCTGAAGCGCTGCCGCCGAGTGATCAGGCCCGGTGCGAATTCCCAGTAGGTGAGCCGGTCGGTGAAGAGGACGGTGAACAGCCAGGCGAACAGGAGAATGCTCGAGAACATCACGTAGAACGCCTGGTTCATGTAGACGAGCAAGAGCGGAAAATAGCTGAGCAGCCCGTCCCATCCCTGCACGATCTGCACGGCAAAGCCGATCACTAGCAACACCAGAAAGAGCACGAGGGACTTGACGCCGCGCGCGCGGGCGTTGGTGAAGATGAGCACGAACAGCGCCAGCGCCACAAACGAGATGCCGAGCCACGCGCTTGGATGGAACAGCACCTTTCGGCCGTCATCGGAGAGCACGACAGGCCTGCCCTGCAGGTAGGTGAGGAAGGCGCAGAAATAGCCGTAGCCCCACACCACCCACCAGTAGAGGAGGTCGGAATGCTGGTAGACTTTGATGCGTTCCCTGCCCAGCGCGGCAAGCGGCGGCGTCGGTCGTACTCCTGCAGCAGCGGTGGTCATCGCCCGGCTCCCCCCTCCTCGTGCCTTGCCTTCAGTTAGCGACTTCTTCCGGCCGACGGCAAGAGGGGTCGAGGGCGTCCGCGCCGCCGCGTCACATCCGGTGCACACGCGCCGCGGCGTTGAGGATGTCATATTCGCAATAGATCGCGCCCGCATTCTGGTGCGCCGTCAGGACCAGATAGGGGTTGCGGTAGCGCACATTCCATAGGGCGTTGTCGACCTGCCACAGGTTGACGTCGACGCCGGCCTTGCCGATCAGCAGCTCGATGGCCGCGGGACTGGCCCAGGCCTGTGCGGTGAGGCCGGGAGCCTGGCTGCGCGCTTCTCGCTGACAGGCCTCGGCGGCGTGTCCCCGATAGGCCCCGAGAATGGCCTCCCTGGTTGCGCTGCGGAACAGATATTCCTGGTGCGCGAGCTTGACCGCCGCCAGCAAGGTCAGAAGAAAGACGACGGCCTTCATCGCCGGCCCCAAGTGCCACGCGCCACGCGCCTTCCGCGTCGGGATTTTTCATTGAGTTTTCGCCAAATGAGGTGAAGAAAGCGTTGCGCTCCGAGCTCGCCGCGGGGTGGCGCGGCCGCGAGCAGCCGATTTTGCGGCTAAGCCCGCAGCGACTTCTACCGGACCGCGGTGGGCCAAAACGCTTCTTGAGGGGACACGGTGACAAGCCCGATGCGCGAGCCCAGCCCTGAAGCCATGCCTGCGGTCATTGCCGTGGCCGATCTCTGCAAGACCTACGCCTCCGGCTTCCAGGCCCTGACGCGCGTCAACCTGGAGATCCGGCGGGGCGAAATTTTTGCCTTGTTGGGTCCCAATGGGGCGGGCAAGACAACCTTGATCAATATCATCTGCGGCATCGCCAATCCCAGCGCCGGCCGGGTCAGCGTCGCCGGGCTCGACATCGTTCGCGACTATCGCACCGTGCGCGCTCTGATCGGCCTGGTGCCCCAGGAACTGACCACCGATGCCTTCGAGTCGGTCTGGGCCACGGTCAACTTCAGCCGCGGCTTGTGGGGCCGGCCGGCCGCCCCGGCTTATGTGGGCAAGGTGCTGAAGGATCTGTCGCTGTGGGACAAGAAGGACAATAAAATCATGACGCTATCCGGTGGCATGAAGCGCCGGGTCATGATCGCCAAGGCCCTCGCCCACGAACCGGAGATCCTGTTCCTCGACGAGCCCACCGCGGGGGTCGACGTGGAACTGCGCAAAGACATGTGGGGCGTGGTGCGCGCGCTACGCCAGTCCGGGGTCACCATCATTCTCACCACCCACTACATCGAGGAGGCCGAGTTGATGGCCGACCGTATCGGCATCATCAGCAAAGGCGAACTCATCCTGGTCGAGGACAAGGTCGAGCTGATGCGCAAACTGGGCAAAAAGCGCCTGACGCTCCATCTCCTGGAAAGGCTCGACAGCATTCCCGCGAGCTTGGCCGGCCGGCAGCTGGCGCTTGCCAACGATGGCCGCGAACTCGTCTATACTTACGATACCCAAGCCGAGCGCACCGGTATTACGGCATTGCTCAAGAGCTTGCACGAGGCCGGCATCCGCTTCCGTGACCTCAACACCACGCAAAGCTCGCTGGAAGACATCTTCGTCGATCTCGTAAGGCGCGGCCAATGAACTGGCGAGCGGTTTGGGCCATCTATACCTTCGAAATGGCGCGCACCGGCCGCACGCTGCTGCAGAGCATCGTTTCACCGGTCATTTCAACGTCGCTTTACTTTGTGGTGTTCGGCGCCGCGATTGGTTCGCGCATCAGCGAAATCGAAGGCGTGAGCTATGGCGCCTTCATCGTGCCAGGCCTCATCATGATGATGCTCTTGACGCAGAGCACCGCCAATGCCTCTTTCGGTATCTATTTTCCCAAGTTCGTAGGCACCATCTACGAGTTGCTATCGGCACCCATCTCTTACCTCGAGATCGTGCTGGGCTACGTTGGTGCGGCGGCGACCAAGTCCATTATCTTGGGGCTTATCATCCTGCTGACGGCGGGATTTTTCGTGCCCATACGCATCGACCATCCCCTGGCGATGATCGCCTTCCTGCTCCTGACGGCCGTCAGCTTCAGCCTGTTCGGCTTCATCATCGGGGTATGGGCGGACGGCTTCGAAAAGCTGCAGGTGATCCCTCTCCTCATCATCACACCGCTCACCTTTCTGGGCGGCAGCTTCTATTCCATCCACGTGCTGCCGCCGGTTTGGCAGGGCATCAGCATGTTCAACCCCATCCTCTATTTGATCAGCGGCTTTCGTTGGAGCTTCTACAGTATCGCCGATGTCAGCGTCGGCCTCAGCCTGGCCGCGGCGGTGCTCTTCACCGCCCTGTGCCTGGCGCTGGTATGGTGGATCTTCCGCACGGGCTACCGGCTGAAGAATTAGCCAAGCGCGCGCTGGCGGACGCAAGGCAAGCTGCGTAACGTCATTTTACGGACAAGGGAGGATGCCATGGCCAGAATCGGCTTTATCGGCTTGGGCAACATGGGGTTGCCGATGGCGGGCAATCTCGTCAAAGCGGGCCATGCCGTGGTCGGCTTCGACCTTGTCGGCGAGAACCTGGAGCGCGCCGCCGGCCGCGGCGTCAATCCCGAGCGCTCCGCGGCGGATGCGGCCAAAGACGCCGAAATCGTCGTCACCATGCTGCCGGCCGGCAAGCAGGTGCTCGAGGTTTATCAAGGCGGCGTGCTGGGGGCGGCGAGAGCAAACACGCTGTTCATCGATTCATCCACGATCGATGTGGCGTCCGCCCGCTCGGCGCATCGGCTTG
>Ga0075424_100004205_pt1 | contig 13545 bp, 6 predicted proteins | sample SoiMethybrSBSTD3_FD_75301 | JGI IMG/M metagenome (GOLD analysis project Ga0075424, IMG submission 75301) | Bulk soil microbial communities from a Populus tree surrounding site in Tennessee, USA - Soil MetaG P. TD hybrid SBSTD3 | ecosystem: Environmental > Terrestrial > Soil > Tree plantation... | reverse complement strand
GACCACCCCGTCTGCGCTTTCAAAGGTGGCTTCGCGCCATTTTCTTGATGCGCAGCCACCCCTCCTATCCTAGGAGGGGAGTGCGCTTCGGCTTGATTCTCCTTCCCTCGCCGGTTTGATTCCCTGTGTTCAAGCGCCGCCAGAACATCCTCGAAAGGAAATGATCCGTGCCTAAACGCACCACAACTAGCGACGAGCGCGAAGCGACGGTTCGACCATTCTGGTCGGGAACGATTACGTTCGGCCTCGTCAGCATTCCTGTGAATCTCTTCCCCGGCACGCGCGACAGCAGAGTCGCGCTTCGCATGATCGGTCCTGACGACCAGCCGTTGAAGCGCGAATACGTCGGCGCGGAAACCGGGAGCGAGCTCGAGGCGTCGCAAATGACGCGCGGCTTTGAGACCGACAAAGGCAGCTACGTCACGGTCAGCGACGAAGAACTCGAACGGCTCGCGCCCGAAAAATCCCGCGATATCGACTTGCGTCTCTTCGTTCCGAGCGAGCAGATCTCTCCGATGTATTTCGATCGGCCGTACTTCCTCACACCGGCCGAAGCGTCTGCCAAGGCATATCGTCTGCTCGCCGAAACCATGCAGCGGCGCAACCGCGTCGGCATTGCGACATTCGTCATGCGCGGCAAGGAATACCTCGTGGCGATCTACGCAGAAGACGGCATCCTGCGCGCCGAAACTCTGCGGTTCGCCGACGAGATCCGCAAGCCGCAGGAGGTCGGTCTCCCTAAAAAGACCAAAGCCTCTGCTGCAACCGTTCGCAAATTTGAAAGGTCGATCGCCAAAGCCGAAAAGAAAAGCATCGACCCGAAAGAAATGCGCGATGAGTACGCGGAAGCGATACTGAACCTGATCGAGAAGAAGAGTTCCCACCACAAAGACATCGTGGAGTCTGAACACGAAGAACGTGGGCCCGCTAAAGTTGTCGATCTAATGGAAGTGTTGAAGAGGAGCCTGGAAGGTAACGGCAGCGGCGGTCACAAATCGCCGCTGCCGTCTTGGACTAAAACTAGAAGACGTACTTCAAAGCGAACTGCATGATGCGCGGAGGCCGCGCCGACCTGAGCTGACCGAACTGGCTGCTCGTGGTGGTCACGTTCGGGTTCAGCGGACGGAAGCTGTTGGGAACGTTAAACGCTTCCGCTCTGAACTCCAATGACTGGCTTTCTTTGATAGCGAAGATTCTCGACAACGCCATATCGAAATCCCATGTTGAAGGGCCAACGATACTGTAGTTGCCGAGGTTGCCGTACGTACCTGTTGCGGGCAACGCGAAGGCATCCCGGTTCAGATAGAAGCCCAGTGGAGTAGACGTATCGGTATAGGCATTGCCCACCAGATTCGGCCGCTGTCCTGAGATTCCGGTCAATGCGTTGTCCTGGCCGGTCGTGATCGCCAGCGGACTGCCCGACGTATGTCTGTAGATCGTCGACAAGCGCCAGCCGGTGGCGAGCATGCGCAGGGTTGTCCCGGAGAATTGCGGGGTTGCCAGCACGGTCGTCAAATTGAAAATCTGCCGGCGATCCAGAACGCAATTTCCGTGGTCATACTTGCGGTCGAACGCCTTTGAGAACGTCTGGTCTGCCTTCGCGCCACCCGCTGACGTGAAGCCATTGACGGGATCACCGATGCAGTGAGACCAGGTGTAGTTCACATTGATGTTGGTGTTCTTGGTAGGACGAGTCCGGATACTGGTGATCAGACCACTGTAGTTTTGTGTGCTGCCCGGACTCAAATCCGAGAACAATCCCATGTACTTTCCATCTGAATACCGTAAGAGACTGAACCTGCGGCGCAGATCCGTGGTAGCCGTGGTCGAACATGGGTTGTAGGTCCTTCCATCAGGAAGTACGCATGGCCCGCCCGGGATGTAGGTCGCTGCATTGAGGGGGGCCTGTTCAGGCAACTGCGTTATCAGACTTCCGAGGTAGGACACCGACAGGACGGTTTCCCTGGGAAGCTCTCTCTGGATGCTGAGGTTCCACGTCTCGGTCCGCGGCATTTTCATGTTAACCGGCTGAGTCTGGAGTTCGGAGAACGCCGGGAAAATGAAATTCGGAGTGATATTCAGCGGGAAGGGGTTGCCACCGGGAACATCGCGCCATGGACTTTCGAAACCGCCAGTCGGAGACGTGATGGTAACGCGTGCGCCACCAAGCGGCGATCCACTGCTCGCGTTGTTCGTATACTGCATCGGCTGAACTTCGTAGCTGTACGCGTACGAGGCACGAATTGACGTCTTGCCGTCCCCTGTCACATCCCAGGCCAAACCCAATCGCGGCGAAAACTGTGCCCAGGTCTTGTTCACGCCGGCCGTCCCATTGGGAAAGCCCGGATCGCCGTAGTACTGGAAACCGGCCGGAGCGTTCAAGTACACCGAACTCTTAATACCTTGTTCGAATCGCTTGAGGTCAAAGGTGTAGGCGGTATGATTCGGCCTTTGCTCGGGAATGAACGGCTCCCACCGCACGCCGTAGCTCACTGTCAGCCTGGAAGTCGCTTTCCAGGCGTCGGACACATACGTTCTCACAAACCATCGGTAAGGATTGTGAGCGTTGGGAGCATTCTGTTGGAGCGTGAACAGTTGGCCGGTCATGAAATCGCCCAATCCCGAACCAGTGTTCTGGTTGTTGAAAGTAAGTTCCGGTGGCGATTTCGAACTGGTCGACGCCTGATGGCGCGTTCTATTGAAACCTCCGCCGATGGTGATCTGATGACCGGTCAGGACCAGGTTCACATCGTTACCAACGTCATAGCCTTCGGTAAACAAAATATCGTCCGGCCGCGAAGTCTGCGCGAGGTTGAATGCGTTGCCGCCGGAAATGTTCAAGTTCATGTGGGTTGGCGTATATCCGCAGTAAACGTCGACGCCAAAGTCGCAAATACCGTTCTTGAGCCACACGTTACCCGCGCGATGAATCATCTCGCGGTTATAGCTGGCGCGGAACGAATTGATCATGCGAGGGCCGAACACATAGGTGCTGCCCACCGTGGTGGATTTCGCCTGCCGATTGTCGGTGATCACAGGGGCGAGCAGAATGTTCCCCCCACTGCTATACGGAGTCGGGTTGAGCTCGCTGTAAGCGAAATAGCGTCCGAACAGCGTGTGGTTATTCGACAGCTTGTGGTCCATTCGCAAAACGAGCTGTGGTCCGTTTTGGATGTTCCGTTGACCGTAGTTGTATAAGCCGCACTGATCGATGTCCTTCGGGAGCAAACCGACGATCTTCACCGCCGCCTGGCTGAAGCGTGCCGGGTCGATGCGGTTGTTGACGAACGGCGCCCTCAGGGTGATTGCACGGTTGTTATTGCAGCCAGCCGACGCAAACGTTGTCCAGTCGCCGGCCAGCATCTGCGGCGTCGGGATCCAGGCCTGAACGTTCTTCGGGTCTGAGCGAAGCGTTGTGTACTGATAACCGGCGAAAAAAAACAGTCTGTCTTTCAGCACAGGCCCACCGACTGTGCCGCCGTACTGGTTGCGCTTCAGGGTGCTCTTTCCAACGGCAAAGTATTCGTGAGCATTGAACAGGTCGTTGCGGACGAATTCGAAAGCATCGCCATGGAATTGATTGGTGCCCGACTTTGTCACCGCTCCGACTCCCGCGCCTCGTCCAGCGTCTGCTGTAAGGCCGCTTGTGCGGACGTTGAATTCCTGCAGCGCATCGGGGAAGGGCAGAGCATTACCCGAGCCCGCGGCATAGTTCATGTGATTCGCGCCGTCGAGCTGGTACTCGACGCCGCTCGCGATACCGCCGGCCACGGAAATGAATTGTCCGCCGACGGCTCTCGCGCCACCGGTGTTCGCTGTGCCCGAGGAGACTGCCGCGCCCGACAGCGTAATCAGGTTTTCAACCTGGCGGCCGTCCAGCGGCAACTCCAAAATGCGCTGAGTTTCAATGACCTGCGAGACGCCGACGCTTCGGGTTTCCACCTGTGCCGCGTTGGCCTGAACTTCAACTGTTTCTGATACCTGGCCGATCTCGAGCACCGGATTGATCGTGGTGCTGCTGTCGACCTGCAGTACGATTCCCGTCTGCACAAATGTTCGGAACCCGGGCAATGCCGCTTCTACACGGTAAGGGCCGAGCGGGAGGCTGGGCAGAACGAACGATCCCGTTTCATTGGTCACGGCGGTTCGCGATATACCCGTCCCTGTTTGCGTTGCCGTTATTTCCACTCCGGGCAGCACCGCTCCACTCTGATCCTTCACTGTCCCGCTGATCTGTGCCGTCGCCTGCGCCCATACGGCGGTGCAGGACAATGCAGCGATCACCAATCCACTCAATAGCCACCTTGCAATTTGCGTCATAGTTTCTCCATCAGAAGAATTCATCGAACTATTTTTGTTCGTTCATCAAGATTGCCGAACGCTATCAGCGTTTTCCGGTGAAGTCAATTTCGTTAGTTGGCGGTATAATTCGGCCAACTTTAGCCGTTTCACCACCGAAAGGTTCCAGCATGCAAGACACGATTATTTCTAGGATGGCGCAGAAGACGCTGACCCAGCCTGAGCGGATGCTCAAGCTGACGGTCAACGGACAGGAACAAGCCGTTGTCGCTCCTGCAGATATGCCGCTTTTGTACGTGCTTCGCGACCAGTTAAACCTGCGCGGCCCCAGGTTCGGTTGCGGACTCGGCCAGTGCGGGGCGTGCACCGTGCATCTGGATGGGAAGCCGATTCGTTCGTGTATTACGGCGGTCGGCACGACCGCCGGGCACAAGATCACGACACTCGAGGGTCTCGCCGGGGCGAAGCTTCATCCGGTGCAACAGGCATGGATTGATGAACAAGTGCCTCAATGCGGCACTTGCCAGAATGGCTGGCTCATGTATTCCGCTCACCTGGTGGATACAGTTAAGAAACCGACGGATGAACAGATAAGGGCTGCCCTGAGCGGCCTCAAATGCCGATGCGGGTCGCAGGTGGCGATCCTCCGTGCCGTCAAACGCGCTGCGAAAGCGGTGGAGGAGGCATGATGAGCACACGTCGTGAATTTCTCCAGAATGTCGGCGTCCTGGTCGTTGGGTTTTCAGCTGCGCCGACCGCCGCTGTTGAAGCGATGGCGAGTACCGCGCAGGGCTATGTTATTCCCGATTATCCGAAGTACGACCTGAATGCCGTCGATTCATTTATCGAAATCCATGGCGATGGAAGGATCCTCGTCAAGATCGGCAAAACCAACAACGGTCAGGGAACGCCCACATCGTGGGCAATGATGGTGGCTGAAGAACTGGATGTGCCGATGGAACGCATTGAACTGTTGTTCGGCGACACGGCGAGAACGCCGGATCAGGGTGGGACGGGCGCATCGAATGGCGTCTCATCCACCTACGGCCCGCTTCGTCGCGCTGCCGCAACAGCGCGCCGGGCGTTACTGGAACTCGCCTCGGCGAGACTTGGTGTGGCGGCCATCGAGCTGGTCGTGGACAACGGAGTTGTGAGATTTCCGGGCGGCGTGCAGTCGGTGAGCTACGCGCAACTAATCGGCAACCAGAAGTTCAATATTCCGATCGCAGCCGAGGCACCGGTGAAGGATCCATCACAATTCAAGATCATCGGTAAGACGGCACCACAGCGGCCGGAGATCGCTCAGATGGTCGTTGCGAAGCTGGAGTACTGCCAGGACGTGCGTCTGCCGGAAATGCTCCACGCTCGGAGCGTCCGGCCGCCGGTAGCAGGGTCAACGTTGGTGAAAGTTGATGGTTTTGAAGGCCGGAATCCTCCGGGTCTCTTGAAGGTGCTTTCGAAAGGGAACTACGTTGCGGTCGTTGCGCAAACAGAATGGCAGGCAATCCAGGCGGCGAATGCCTTGAAAGTTACATGGAAGCGACCGGCCAGCCCCGTGTTACCGAACGGATATGACGGATTGTTCGAGCAACTCGTGAAGGCGCCGATGCCGACAACGGCAACTCCCGTTAGCGTTGGCAATGTCGAGAGTGCGCTCGCATCCGCGGCTAACACCATCAGCGCGACGTACTATTCCGGGTTCCAATCGCATGCTTCGTTGACGCCGGGCTGTTGTGTTGCCGAGGTTAAGGACGGAGGGGCGACTGTTTGGTTCGGCGGACAAAAACCGTATCGCGTAAGGAATGCGGTGGCGGACCTGCTGGGCATTCCGAGCGCAAAGGTGCGGGTGATTTTCTATCAAGGCGCCGGCGGCTACGGCACGAACGATACCGACGACGTGGCGGCCGAAGCCGCATGGATTGCCCAGCAGATTGGAAGGCCGGTGCGACTCCAGTGGATGCGCGATGAAGGTATCGCATGGGATCCGAAGGGCCCGCCGCACGTGACGACAATGCGCGCGGGTATCGATGCGAACGGAAAGGTCATCGCGTGGGACTATGCCGCATGGCTGCTCAACGGAACGCAGCGCGCCGCGGGTGCGCTGATTGCCGGCGATACGCTGATTGGCCAAGCCATGGGTTTCGAGCCGCTGAACACCATCGAGCACGGGGCTCCGGCTGATAATTACACGTTCCCGAACAAACGCCGCGTCTCGAATGTTGTTACGTCGAAGTGGGCGTACCAGACCGGGTTGCGGACTGCGCACTTCCGTGACCCAAACGGTCCGCAAACCACATTCGCGAGTGAACAGTTTGTCGACGAGGTTGCTGCTGCGCTGAAAGTCGACCCGGTTGAGTTCCGCCTAAGCTATTTCGATCCCAAGACGGCTGCGCGAGACATCAATGTCATTCAACAGGTGCGGAAGGCCGCTGGTTGGATGTCGCGGCCTTCGCCAAACAACAATCAAGGGGGTGAGGTAGTTAGTGGACGGGGTTTCGCGTATCAACCGCGTGCTGGTACATACGTGGCAACCGTCGCGGAGGTTACTGTCAATCGCAGGACCGGCCAGGTGCGAGTGACGAAGTTCACGACGGGCCAGGATGCGGGTTTGGTCATACACCAGAAGAACGCGCTGAACGCGATCGAAGCGAATTTGATGCAGTCGATGAGCCGTGCGCTGTATGAAGGCGTGGCGTTCGATTCCGAGAACGTGAAGGCGGTAGACTGGGTGACGTACCCGACGATCGACATTAAGGAGATTCCCGAGGTAAACGCGTTTCACGTCAATCCGGACGGTAACGGCTCCGACGGAAAGTTTATTCCTCCAAGCGGCGGTGGAGAACCCTCGACACGGCCGACGGCCGCGGCCATTGCGAATGCGATCTTTGATGCTACGGGTGTTCGTGTTCGCCGTCAGCCCATGACGCCGCAGACTGTCCTGGCAGCACTCAAAGCAGCAGGCAAAGCGCTTTAATATGCGGATTAAAGGTAGTGCGTCAGTTTGAAAATTTGGCGAGCAGTAGTCCCCTCCTAGAATAGGAGGGGTGGCCGTGCCATCAAAAGATATCGCCGAAGGCATCCTTTGATAGGCACGGACGGGGTGGTCAGTCGAGATGAACCTGGAATGACTGGAATGACCACCCCGTCTGCGCTTTCAAAGGTAGCTTCGCGGCGTTTTCTTGATGCGCAGCCACCCCTCCTATTCTAGGAGGGGTTTACCGCTCGCCAAATTTTCAAACTGACGCACTAGCTTTAATCCACGTAATTCGCGGCCAAAAGATACTGTGGTAGACTGTTTCCGCTCCCACTCCCCCAAAACAACTCAAAACGACTGCCCTTCAAAAACATTGGAGGTCGATATGTATCGTGAGCGTCCTGCCGAAACCGCCCAGGAACACGTAGAAGATTTGATTCATCTGTACATCGATGGAGCTTTCGATCGCCGCGAGTTGTTGAGGCGTGTTGCTACTTATACGGGTTCCATTGCGGCTGCGATTGTTGCAGTCGGACCTGACATCATGGCGCAAACGCCTGCGCCCGCCACTCCGCCGGCTAACGCCAGCGTTCCGGAGAACGCGGAAGATATTCAGTGGTTCTGGGTTGAATACGGTAGCGAAGTCGGCACGCTCCGAAGCTATTTCGCCAGACCTCGATTTGAGACGCGGCGCGTTCCGGTGATCCTGGTCATCCATGAGAACCGCGGGTTGAACGATCACATCAAGGACGTCACGCGGCGCGTCGCGAAAGCCGGCTTCGTGGGCCTGGGAGTGGACCTGCTTTCGCGCGTAGGCGGCACGGAGTCGTTCACGGATCCTGCAGCTGCGACTGCAGCGTTAAATCGAATAACGCCCGCGGAGCGTCTGTCAGACATCCGGGCAGCCATCGAGTTTCTGAAGATTGCGGAATACGTGCGGCCGGACCGACTCGGCGCTGTGGGCTTCTGCTTCGGTGGCGGCGTCGTGTACCAGTTAGCGTTCAGCATTCCCGAACTCGTTGCCGCTGTGCCTTTCTATGGAACTCCTCCCAATCCTTTACCGTCGTGGGACACCATGAACGCCAGGTTGCTCGCTATTTTCTCGGAAAGCGACTACAACCAGAACAGCCGGATTCCTGAAGTCGTAACGGGCATGGTTCAGCGTCGGAAGACGATGGGATTGCACCTGTATCAAGGAACGGCCCACGGCTTCCACAACGATACGAGTCCTATCTACAATCCTGGAGCCGCAGCGGATGCATGGTCGAAAGCCATGGCGTTCTTCAACACACATCTGAACACATAGGGTCAAAAAACATACTTCAACGCGAACTGAATGATTCGTGGGTCGCGTGATGAGTTCAGCTGACCGAACGTATTGCTGTTGAAGCTAAGCGCCGGGCGGTTTCGTCCGCCGACCAGAGTGAACTCACGCCTCAAGCTGTTCGGTACATTGAAGGCTTCCGCCCGAAGTTCGAACCTCTGTCCCTCGCGGATCTGGAAATTTCTCGAAAGCGCGAGATCGAGCGACCAGTTCGGAGGTCCTTCGACGATACCGTTCCCGAGATTCCCTCCCGTTCCAATATCGGGAAGCGCGAATGCATTCGGATTCAGGTATTGAACGCCCTTGCCGTTTTTATCCTGATACATGTTCGGAAGCAGCAGATTGAGACGGTCCGAAGTGACTGCACCTAACGCGCGGCTCGTGCCCGGCGCGAGCGAATAATGAACGCCGGTGGCTCTTCTGAAGATTCCCGACAATTGCCATCCGGTGACCAGCATATGCAGCGTGCGATTCGAAAAGTTCGGAGCCGAGGCGACCGACGTGAGATTGAAAATATGGCGCACGTCCGAATCGCAATTGTTGTACTCGAGCGGCAGGAGCTTCGTGAGAGGATCGGCGTCGAGAACAAACGATGCCCTCGCATCATTCCTGATCCCATCATTAATACAATGCGAGAACGTGTAATTCGCCCCGATGTTCACGCCTTGCGACGCGCGCCGCTGCACGGAAAGAAGCAGGCCGTGATAGTACGTGTTCCCGTTGTCGATATTCAGACTGATGTTCCCTAACGTCGACCGCGGATCCTGCAACGTCAGCGGCCGCCGATTCTCGCTGTTGCCTGTCGTGGAGCAGGCCGTGCCGGCGTTCGCCGTGTACGGAACCGCCTTGCCGTTGAAGAAACAGTTGCGATTCGCGTCGCCGACACCGGGAACGAAAACAGGATCATTCAGCCCGATCGTTCGCCAGATACGACTGGTCTGTCTGCCGACGTAGCTTGCGGAGAGCAGGAAATCTTCAGGAATTTGTCTCTGGATACTGACGTTCCACGCCTGAGACCTGGGCTGCGGGCGGTCAAACCCTCCGATCGTCCCGCTGGCCTGTGTTGGAAACGTTCCGGGATCCGCGACGTCGAGCGGGAACGGATTGCCGCCTGGAAAATCGCTCCACGGATTCGTAAAACCGCCCGACGGGTTGTTCACGGTATAGCTGGCGCCGCTGCCGGTGTAAATCGATCCCAGCGTGCCGGCCATCTCATAGGAAATTCCGTAGGAGCCGCGAACGGAAGTGCGTCCATCTCCAGTTACGTCCCATGCCATTCCGAAGCGCGGCGAAAAATTCCACCAGTTCGAAAGTGTTGCGTGATTGCCGGGCTCCCACTGCGCGTCGCCCTGGAAAAATAGTCCGGCCGGCGCTTGTGGATAGACTTTGCTTCGAATGCCCTGCCGGTAATTTTCGAGGCTGAAGTGACTGAGGTGGACGCCTTCGGTTCTGTCGATGGAGATGTTCGGCTCCCAACGCAATCCCACCGTGAACGTCACGCCGCGCTTGGGTTGCCAGACATCCGAAGCGTATGCAGAAACATATTTTGCGCGGCTGCTCCATTGGGTCACCGAACCTTCAGTCAAGCTTCGAAGTTGACCGAGGAAGAAGTCCGCCATGCCGAGGCCGGTGATCGAGCCGTCGAATGTGTACGTCCCGATGGATGCTGAATGAGCGCGCTCCATGTGCGCACCGGCTGAGAAGCTGCCGCCAAACGTGAGCTGATGGTTCTGTCGAACAAGGCTGAGGTCGTCGGTTACGCCGCCGCTGGTCGTGGGGAATCTCGCGTCCGCGTAGGATGTGCTGCCGATGAAGAATCCGGGACCGCCTTGAATCACGAGCGCCATGTTGCCGGGAACGGACGTGTAACTGTTCACTCCGATTTCCTTCGGACCGAGCTTCGTATCGGGTCCAACGCGATGCACCGCCGCTCGATTTACCGCGACACGAAACGCGTTCACCGTGTTCGCGCTGATCAGGTAGGTACTTCCCAGGGCAAATGACTGCGCGAGATCGTCGCGTCCGGCTTCATCTACGGTCGCAAGGACGTTCTGCGTAATGCTGTACGGGCTCTTCATGTCATACAGCGTTGCGACGTATCGGCCGAATATCGAATGCTTGCTCGTCACCTGGTAGTCGACTTTGCCGATCATCTGGTTCTCGTTGATTTGATCGGTGTAACCAAACTGAACCTTGCCGCACGCGTCGAGTGGGTTGGTAGGCAGCCGCGATGCAACGTTCAATGCAGGCTTCACGAACACCGAAGGATCGACGCGGTTATTAACGAAGGGCGCCCGCAACGTGATCTGGCGTCCTGCATTGCACGCGGGAGACGCCAGGGCCGAGAAGTCTCCAGTCAACACAGCCGGTGTCGGAACAAAGGAAAATGCCTCGCCGGGATCCGAGCGGGTGATTGTTCCCTGGTAGCCGCCGAAGAAAAAGAGTTTGTTTTGTACGACGGGACCACCAAAGGTTCCGCCGAATTGATTGCGTTTCAACGAATCGCGATGCGAGGCGAATGCATTGCGAGCGTTAAATTTGTAATTGCGCACGAACTCGAACAGGTCGCCGTGATATTGGTTCGTGCCGGATTTCGTCACGGAACTCACCACGCCGCCCGATCGCGAGCGCGCGCCACTGGCCGATGTGCCTGCAACATCCACCCGGAACTCCTGCAGCGCATCGGGGAATGGCAGCGGCATTTGAGAGCCGTCGTGCATATTCGTGTGCGTGCCGCCGTCGAGTGTGAATTCGTTTCCGTAGATCGTGCCGCCGACAATCGAGATCGTTTGACCGCCTTGCCAACTTGAATTGCTGCTCCCGCAGAAGCGGCAGCCGGTTACCGGAACGGCTGCGCCGGAAAGCGTGATGAGATCCGTAACGGACCGGCCATTCAGGGGAAGCTCCAGGATTCGCTGGTTCTCGACGACGGAACCAACAGCCGTGCTTCGCGTTTCCACTTGTGCGAGATTCGCCTGCACTTCGACCTGTTCTGTGACCTGACCGACCTCGAGCACCACATTGATGACTGGGTTACTGTCGACCTGCAGGTTGATGCCGGTCTGAACAAAAGTGCGGAATCCGGGGAGCGTCGCCTCCAGCCGATATGAACCGAGCGCCAGGTTCGGCAAAATGTAGGCGCCGGTTTCGTTCGTGACTGCACTTCGGGTGATGCCCGTCTGAGTCTGAGTCGCTGTGACTTCAACGCCCGGCAGGACCGCTCCGCTCTGATCTCGCGCGGCGCCGCTGATCTGCGCTGTCGCTTGAGCCCAGGCCGAGCTGCAACTCAAGGCAAGAACAATCAAACCACCCCATATCGACGTTTGCAGGCGGACGCGCCGCATTGATTTCTCCTTTAGCCGAAAAGTGATCGCATTCTTGTGCGGCGAGGTAAGGGTTGTCAATTTCTATTCGGAAATGAACGCAGGCTAAAGCCAGCGACTACGTGCTCGCGATAACGTTGTTGCTAACCTCGTAGTCGCTGGCTTTAGCCTGCGTTTAATAAACGGGCAATTTGCCTTGACTTGGTCTGGGTGCCAAACTAGTCTGCGCAAAAGGTGACAGGAATGCTTCGAGGTATCGTTTGTGGCGTGACAATCGTCTTGCTGACGGCGGTCGGTTACGGCTTTCAGCAACCTTCTCCACAACGCGCGGTCGTCAATCAGTACTGCATTGGATGCCACAACGACAAACTGAAAACGGGCGGCTTGACGCTCGAAAACGCGGACTTGTCGCGTGTGGGCGATCAGGCTCCGGTATTTGAAAAGATCGTCCAAAAACTTCGAAGCGGTTCGATGCCTCCTGTCGGACTGCCTCGTCCCGATGCCGCGACCTATAACTCCTTAGCCACTTATCTCGAAACGGAGTTGGATCGCACTGCGGCGGCGCATCCCGATCCGGGCCGGCCGGCGGTTCATCGGTTGAACCGCGCCGAATACGCGAACGCTGTTCGTGATCTGCTTGGAATTGATACGGCCGCCTTGGATTTTTCATCGCTGTTGCCTGCCGACGATGCGGCCTACGGCTTCGACAACATTGGCGACATTCTGGGCGTCTCGCCGGCGCTTCTGGACAGGTACTTATCCGCGGCAGAAAAGATCACGCGTCTCGCAATTGGCGATTTGACCTTGCCTCCCGTTCTCGAGACGATCGACGTCGCCAAAGATCTTCGCCAGGACAAGCGGATTAGTGACGACTTCCCGGCTGGAACGCGCGGTGGAATAGCGTTCCAGCATTACTTCCCACTCGATGGTCAGTACCTCATCAAGACTCGCCTGCAGCGAGATTTCCTGGGTACGATCATCGGCATCACCGAGCCGAAACGAATCGACGTCCGTGTCGATGGCGTGAGAGTCAAACTCTTCTCCGTCGGCGGCGAGCGAAAGGGTAAATCGAACGACGTCGCAGCGGATTACGAATACCTCAGTACGGCGGATTCCATTTTGGAAGTCCGATTTCCGGCGAAAGCGGGTTCGCGGCTGGTCGAGGTGACTTATTTAAAGGATACCGTCAAGTCGGAAACAGGACGTGCTCCCAGACGGGGCGAAACCATTGACGGTCTCGATAGCGTTACGATCGGCGGACCCTACGAAGCGACCGGCGTCGGCGAAACTGCCAGCCGGATCCAAATCCTGACGTGCCAGCCCGCCTCGAATGCGGAGTCCGACCCTTGCGCAAAAAAAATCCTTTCCGCGATCGCACGCCGCGCGTACCGGCGGCCTGTGACGGATGAAGATGTGCGGCCGCTGCTCGCCCTCTTCAAAATCGGGCAGGGCAGCGGCGGGTTCGAGGCCGGTATCCGCACGGCCATTCAAGGAATACTCGTCGATCCGGAGTTCCTGTTCCGCATCGAGCGCGATCCAAAAAACGCCGCGCCAAGTGCCGTCTATCGCATCAGTGATCTGGAACTGGCGTCGCGCCTGTCGTTTTTTCTGTGGAGCAGCATCCC
>Ga0075424_100004200_pt1 | contig 13553 bp, 14 predicted proteins | sample SoiMethybrSBSTD3_FD_75301 | JGI IMG/M metagenome (GOLD analysis project Ga0075424, IMG submission 75301) | Bulk soil microbial communities from a Populus tree surrounding site in Tennessee, USA - Soil MetaG P. TD hybrid SBSTD3 | ecosystem: Environmental > Terrestrial > Soil > Tree plantation... | reverse complement strand
CGCACGAAGATGGAGATCGACCTGGCCATCTCGCAGGCCGCGGCCTACCCGGGTACGGTCAAGGCGCTGATCGTGGGCAACGAGAGCATCGGCGTAAACGGCGTGACGGTCGCCGACATGGTCTCGCTGATGGACTACGCCAAGACCCAGCGGACGGCGGCCGGCTTCACGGCCGCCACCCTCCCCGTCACGACCGTCCAGCAATGGGGCGTGCTGGCCGGGCCGGCCAATCAGGCGCTGAGCCAGGCCGCCGAGGCCGCCATCTATGCGAACATCTATCCGTTCTTCGACGCCAATACGTCGATCGACCATGCCATCTCACAGTTTCACACCGACTACGATGCCCTTCGCGCCGCTCTCAACAGCTTTGGGCTCGGCAGCCTGCCCATTGCCATCGGCGAAACCGGTTGGGCGACCGCCGGCACGAATCCGACCAATCCCCTCGGCACGCCGAGTACGGCCAACGCGCTCACGTACTTCAACGACTACGTGGCGCAGGTCACGGCTTCGACCTTCTTCTTCGAAGCCTTCGACGAGCCGTGGAAGGCCAACCCGCAGACCGATCCCCAGTCGGTCGAGCCGCACTTCGGCCTGCCCAGTCGAGGCTTCGCGGGGTCGCCCCCGCCGCTTCCTCCCGAGCCCGCCCCTGCGCCGTCCAGCCTGCTCATGGCGATCCTCGGCCTCGGGGTCTTGAGCGTGACGCGATCTGGAATGATCCGCCGTCGGAGGGGCTGACACCCCCGGTTTCGGAGGAACTGGCGCGCGGCACCCTTCGCTCAAAGTGCCGCGCGCCGTCCCGGTGCCTACCGGCGCTGCTTCAGGTCGCGGACGTAGATCGTATCGGCCTGAACGGAATTGGCCTTGATCTCGTCCGCATAGATCACCGACGCCACGACCTCGGGCGCCCGGATGTCGCCCCGCGTGTCGCCGACCTTCAAATCGCGGTTCTGATACACGGTGCCGCGCACCTCGTCGGCCTCGATCTTGTTCGCATAGATGGTGCCGGCGCGAACCTGCTGCGCGGTGATGCCGTCAGCCTTAACGGTGCTCATCGTTGCTCCGGGCGGACTGGGCACGACCACCGCGGTTCCTGGCGGCGCATAGATCACTCCCTGATCACCCGTCCCCTCGACGCGGACATGGTTGGCCCACGCGAGGCCCACGGGAAGCGCGACCGCCAGCAATCCAGCCGCGAGTGTGCTCGTCCACTTCTGGTGACTTCGCATCATCAATTCTCCTTTCGGAGTCCTCCGGAACGCCGAGCATCGGAGGTCTCGTGGCGTTGGTGGGCTCTGGCCCACGCGAGATGGGGCAGCATCGCCCGTGCCAGACCCTGAGTTTCGAGCTCAGCGCGCCGAAAGAAGCCCCTCCCGCCGGACGATTGAGGCCGCGGGAAGGAACTACGCTGGAGACAGGGACGAGGCGAAAGGTAACGCAGGCACCGAGTGACCCGGCGAGACTTCCCGGAAACCACTCCGCGATGAGGCTTCTCTACCCTACCGCCTCATGTGCACGGACGGGATCGGCCGCCGCGTTCGCCGCCGGCGGAAATCGAAGTTGGATCTTCAAGCCGGGACCATTGTCTTCCATGTCGAGGCGCGCCTGGTGCAGCCGGGCCACCACCGCGACGAGGCTGAGGCCGAGGCCACTGCCCGGGTTGCTCCGGCTGCGCTCGATCCGGTAGAAGCGCTTGAGCACGTGCTGGCGCTCTTCGCGGGGAATGCCCGGTCCATGATCGGCGACGGAGATGGTGGGGTGCCGGTCTTCGTTCCGCACCATGACCTCGACATCACCCACCCCGCCATGTCGTATGGCATTGTCGACGAGGTTGGAGATCGCGTCGAAGAGAAGGTCCCGGTCGCCTAGCACGGGCACCGGGCCTGCGCTGTCGAACGTGACATGCCCGCCTCTCTCCTCGGCCGCCGCATCGAAGAGCTCTGAAACCTCAGCGGCCACCTGGTCCAGGTCGACGATCCGGAACGCTCCGCGAGGATCGAGCACCTCGATCCGAGAAATGCGAAGCAGCGACGAGAACATGTTCAGGACGGCATCGAGCTCCCTCGTCACATCGGCGATGAGCGCCTGATACCGCTCGCGATCACACTCCTCACGAGACGCCTGCTCCAGTCGCCCGCGCAACCGGGTCAGCGGGGTCCGGAGATCGTGCGCCACGTTGTCGGACACCTGCCCGACCTCCCGTACCAGCTCCTCGATCCGATCGAGCATGGCGTTGAGATTCTCGGCCAGCTGGTCCCACTCGTCTCTCGTGCCACGCAGCGGTATCCGGTTGCCGAGCCGGCACTGCATGATCTCTCGCGTGGCCGCGTTCATGGCTTCGATCCGCCCCACGGTGCGCCGCGTCACGAAGACGCCGGCCACGGTGGCGAGAGCGAGCGTCAATATCGCCCCATAGACGAGCGCCGTCTTGATGATCCTCACGAATCGATCGAGATCGTCGAGGCTTCGGCCGACGAGCAACCGAGAGCCATCCGGGAGGGTCTCGTACGTCGCCCGGCGCAGGACATACCCCGCCGCTTCCGGCACCTCGAAGTCAGCCCATCCCCGAGGTCCGCGGAGGGCGGGAGGCCAGCTCCCCAGATTGCCGGCCAGCACACCCCCCGAGGGATCGAGGAGCACGTACACGCCGGACTCGAGCTCGCGCCCCGCGATACGCTGGCCGACGAGATGAGCGAGCCCGTCGCGCCCGCTCTTCTCGTACGCCTGGATCAGCAACGCGCGGTCGGCGGAGATCGCGCGGTCGCACTGGCGGTGGACGTAGTCCGCGGTCGCCCAGTAGACGTAGCCGAGCAGCGCGAAGACGGTGCCGCTGAACACCGCGATGCACATCAAGGCCAGCCGGAACGTCGACGACTTCAGCGTTCTAGTCAGGAGCACGAAGGCAAAACCCCACTCCGCGCACGGTGTGGATGAGGGGGTAGGCCCCTCCGCCATCCACCTTGCGCCGCAGGCGCCCAACATAGACGTCGATGATATTGGTCATCGGGTCGAAGTGCAGATCCCAGACGTGCTGCAGGAGCATGGCGCGCGGAATGACTTGTCCGGCGTGGCGAGCGAGATACGCGAGCAGCTGGAACTCCTTCGGCAGCAGCTCGATCTCTCGCCCCTTGCGACGCACAGTGCGGGCGAGCAGATCCATCTCCAGGTCACCGACCCGCAGGAGCGTCTCTTTCATCACCGCCGGGCTGCGGCGGGCCAGCGCGTCGACGCGAGCCAGCAGCTCGGCAAAGGCGAAGGGCTTGACGAGGTAGTCGTCGCCCCCCGCGCGCAAGCCGCGGACGCGGTCATCGACTTCTCCCAGCGCGCTGATGATGAGGGTGGGCGTCACGATCCCGTCGTGGCGAAGGCGCCGGATGACCTCGATCCCGTCGATGCGCGGCAACATGCGGTCGACCGTCATCACCATGTAGTCGGCCCTCCGGCCCAGTGCCAACCCCTGCTGGCCGTCGCAGGCCAGGTCGACCGCGTAACCGCTCGTGCGCAGGCACTCCACCACCTGCTCTGCCGTGTGGGGGTCATCCTCGATCACGAGGACGCGCCGAGCGCTGTGTTCCATAGCCCTGGCCTCCCGCCGATTGGAAGCTTCCCTCATGCGGGCCGGCGCGAAAACTAACATTTTTGTCAGCAAGGTACACGGATTTCATTTGCGGCGTCCCACGCTCGGGCAGACAGTTTCCGGTGAGGGGCCTCGAGTTCACGGCCATGACGCTCAGGAGGGTCCATGGAAACCGTGCTTCCCCCGACGGAGTGCCTCGATGGGTAATCCCCGGATTCTCGCGGTGGGGACGGCGGTGCCCGCGACCTCGTTCACCCAGGACGAGCTGATCGACATCTTCGGCTACACGGATCCACGGCACCAGAGCGTGTTTCGGCAGAGCGGCATCGAGCGCCGGCACTTCTTCGTGGACGCCGCTCGGGTCCGCCCGGATGAAGACGTCGATCAGCTCGCGGCCCGGTTCGAGGCGGGAAGCGTCGCCCTGGGGATGCAGGCCATTCGCACCTGTCTCGGCCGGCGAGGCCTGGACGCGTCCGAGATCGACTTCCTGGCCACGACGACCTGCACGGGGCGTCTGGTGCCGAGCCTCGATGCCCGCCTGCTGCGAGCAGGCGGCTTCCGGGACGACGTCCAGCGCGTGCATGTTGGGGACACCGGCTGTGCCAGCGCCATGGTTGCGCTCCAGCAGGCCTCCAACTATCTCCACGCGTTTCCGGGTCGGCTGGCCCTGGTCGTCGCGGTGGAGCTCTGCTCGACGACGTACACCCTCGACGACACCCTGGAGACCGTGGTCGCCAACGCGATCTTTGCCGACGGGGCGGGCGCGGTCCTGCTGGGAACGGAAGGGGAGGGTGGCACCCTCGTGGCCCATCGCACGATCATCAGATCCGAATACCTCGACTGCATGGGCTTCACCTTCCCGGGCGGCCGGGCGAGGGTCCGTCTGAGCAAGGACGTGCGGCGCATCGCTCCCGTCATGATGGCGGAGCTCACGGAACGCATCCTCAAGGACCACGGTCTTCGACAGGAAGACATGCGGTTCTGGATCCTTCACTCGGCAGGTCGGCGGGTGCTCGAGCGAGCGCAGAGGGACCTCACGCTCACGGACGACGACGTGGCCTTCTCGCACGAGGTGCTGCGGCGATTTGGCAATCTGTCGTCGGCCACCGTGCTGTTCGTGCTCGACGAGGTGCTGGAACACGGGCACCCGCGTAGTGGCGACTGGGGTATCATGCTCGCCCTCGGTCCCGGCTTCGCCGCGGAAGGCGCGCTCCTGCATTGGTCGTGACGCCCGGATCACGAGGGACACGGTGTGCTCACCGAGGGCTCGATGACCGCACGGAGGACTATCGTCCTGATCGGCGCGCTCCTCCTTCCGGCGGGGTGCGCTACGGTGCCGACGGGGCCGAGCGTCATGGTGTTGCCGGGGAGTGGCAAGAACTTCGAGCAATTCCAGGCTGACGACGGGGTGTGCCGGCAGTGGGCGCTGGCGCAGACGGGGACCACGCCCAACCAGGCTGGTACGACCAACGCCGTGACGGGCGCAACGGTCGGCACGGTGGTCGGTGCCGCGCTCGGGGCGGCCATCGGAGCCGCGGCCGGTGGTCCGGCGATCGGTGCAGCCGTCGGCGCGGCCGCTGGTCTCTTCGGGGGGACAGCCGTTGGGGCGGGCAATGCGTATGGCGCCAGCTTCGCGGTGCAGAGCCGCTACGACATCGCGTACATGCAGTGCATGTACGCCAAGGGCAATCAGATTCCGGTCTCTGTCGCCCGGCAACCCGCAAACGTGCCGCCGGCGCCTCCGCCCCCGCCGGCACCCCTACCCCCAGGGGTGCCGCCGCCTCCCGCCGGACGGCCGCCGCCGCCACCCCCCGGGCCTGCGCGCTAGGTTGCTGCCGACGTCGAATCCAGCGGTTGAGGTTCGGAAGGTACCAGACGCGGTCTTCGGCCGCCGCTCGGGGGCTACGGCCGATGCCGGGAGAGAGGTCGTTGGTGGAGGTGCCCCCATGATGCGAAAGCTCTTCGGTCTCGCGGTCATCGTCGCTCTATCCGTGGCGCTCACCGCCCCCGCCTCCGCAAGCAGAGGGCGTGGCGGTGGATTCCATGGAGGATCACACCACGGGTTCCACCACCACGGCTTCCATCACTGCTGTTTCACGACTGCCTTCTTCGGTGGAGTCTTCGTGGCGGCGCCGCTCGCATACCCGTTTTATGCCTATCCCTACTACTATCCCTATCCGTATACGTATCCAGCCTACCCGCCCGTCTATCAGGAAGCCCCGGCCATTCAGCGGGAGGTTTGCTATGTCGGCGGGTGCTACCACCTCGAGGGTGACGGCGTGACGGTCGCCTACCGATGGATCTGGATACCGAGTCCGCCGGAACCGCCTCCCGCTCCGCCAAGCCAATAGCCCAACGAGCCTTTGCGAGGCATCGCCCTCGCCTGCTTGGCGAGAAGAAAAGGGATGCGTAGCGGACCCTTCTCAGGGTAGCCTCTGGTCTGTTCAGCCGACGGTAACCTCGTAGTCTGTTTCGGCCGTACACCCCGCGAGGAGGAGAGAGTTGCGGTTTCGTCCGACCGTCTGCCCCGCGTGGATCGTCTTTGCGATCGGCAGCTGCGTCCTGGGCGGGTGCGGGACTCTGTCATCGAGCCTCGTCAGCGAGAGCCCATCGGCGATTCCTCTACCTTCCGAGCTGAGCGAGGCGTCCACCGGCGGCTCCATGGTCGCTACGGACGAGAGCCCAGCCACCACACCCTCCGTCGTGATCAGCTACGAGCCCATCACGGGGGCGAACGCTCCGCCCTGGACGGTTGCGCTCTCGGGTCCGAGCCGCGGCGCTGACGATGTGGCCTCGGACGATCTCGACATGGAGGAGTACGACCCTTGGGAGAAGTTCAACGAGAAGACCTTCGCCTTCAACTACAACATGGACAAGTATGTCCTGAAGCCGACGGCCAAGGGCTACAACGCGGTCATGCCCGACATGTTCCAGACCATGATCGACAATGCCTTCACCAATCTGCGCATGCCGATCCGGTTCGTGAACAAGGTGCTGCAATGGCGTCTCCTCGATGCGACCAAGGAGATGGGTCGCTTTCTGATCAACTCCACGCTGGGCATTGCGGGTCTCTTCGATGTGGCGCGCCAGGAGATGGGGCTCGAGCACCAAGATGCCGACTTTGGCCAGACGCTCGGCATCTGGGGTATCGGGCCAGGGCCCTACCTCGTCCTACCCCTGTTCCCGCCCCTGACCGTCCGTGACTCGGTCGGCTACGCGTTCGACGGGTCCCTGAACATCCTCAACTACTACATACCGTTCTTCCCGGAGCAGTTCGGGATGTCAGCGCTCGACAGAGTCAACGACCGTTCACGCAACCTCGACCTGTTCCAGGGCATCGAGGAGGCCACCGTCGATCTCTACAGCTCAGTTCGCAACGCCTATCTCCAGCGCCGCCAGCGACTGATCAAGGAACGTCGGTAGGTCCCGTCCTGGGCGCCGTGGCCAGGCGCAGGATGCTCGGAGCCTGTAACCCCCCCCCGGGTGCCGCGTGGAGAAGAGTCGGTCCGATCATCGCGCCTCCTTCGGTCCATCCGAGAGAGACGCGGCAGGCCGAGAAGGCGGCCGATTCGTCACCAGCACGGAGCGCGGTCCCTCAGCGAGCAGGACGGCGCCCGGAATGTTCAGGCTGCGGTCACCCACCACCAGGACGCGGCTGCTTGCAGTCCACAGCTGCTTGAACTCCTCGTTCGTCAGGAAGAGTCCCGGCGCATCGCCCTTGCGGTATCCGAAAAGGAGATCGCCTCCGGCGCCGTCGAGCACTCGGATTGGATAAGGCGTATAGAAAGAGACGCCGCTGTAGTCCTCGTAGGTGCCCCAGACAACCAGATGAGCCTCCGGCTCCCATAGCTCGCGGATGATCGGGGCAAGATCGCGTTGCGAAAGATCTGGAGCGGCCAGGTCGTGGCCGAGCTCGAAGAAGCATACGAGCCCGACCGCTCCCGCCAACCAGATCGAAAAGCCCAGACGCGGGCGGGGCCGCCGCGACGCGAGCACCGACGCCACGCCGAGCAGGAACACGAGCACGCCAAAGGGCCGGACGAGACGCAGGCATCCTCGGGCGGCGGCGAACGATGCCTCCGGATGGCTGGCGAAGTACTCGCGATAGACGCTGTCGAGCAAGGTCATGAGCGAGATGATGAGCTCCACGGCGCTGTCACGAAGAGCCACGAGCGACGAGAGGAGGGCGACGCCTGCGCCGAGGACCACCCAGGCCGGGACCCGAACACCGGCCGGGGCCGACCGCCGGGCATCGATCACCTTCCTCCAGTACGCCGCGATCACGACGGCCAGGGCCGGGAACATCGGAAGGGAATAGCGCTCGAGGCGGGCGGCACTCACGGTGAAGAACAAGAGGATCCAGGCCGACCATGCCAGCGGGATGACGAGACGACTCCGAAGGTCCGCCGAGCCCAGGGCGGCCGGGAGGAAGAGCGACCACGGAAGAAACCAGAGAGCGGTGGCCAGCCAGAACCCACCGACCGAGAGCGACATGTAGTCGAGCGGCTCCCGGGCGTTGAAGAAGCGCAACACGTGCTCGTTCACGACATAGAAGCGGAGGAAGTCGGAGTCGCGTGCGCTCAGAAGAAGATGCCAGGGAACGAAAACCAGTGCCACGATAGCCGCGCCGAGGCGCGGGCGAAGATCCTGAGCGAGAGGCTTGGGACCGAAGATGAACGAGCAGATGGCGACCGTTCCGAGGGGAAAGACGAGGCCCACGAAGCCCTTGGTCAGCCCGGCCAATGAAAGGCCCCCCCAGAACAACAGTGGTCCGAGGAGCCGGTGGTGACTCTTCGCCGCCCGCGCAAGGCCAAGCAACGAAACGGTGAGCCAGAGAACGAAGAGGGTGTCGGTGGAGAGAAATCGCCCGAAAAGGAAGGGGCCGGGTGACGTCGCGAAGATGAGGGCGGCCAGGGGCGCCGCGGAGCCCCCGAGGAGCTCGCGCGCGAGGAAGAAGGTAACCGCGACCGTGGCGACGTAGGCCGCCGCGCTCGGCAGTCGGGAGGCCATCTCGTTCTGGCCGAATAGCCGATAGGCGATGGCGACGCACCAGTACAGGAGGGGAGGCTTCTCGTAGTAACGGACCCTGTTCAGGCGCGGCTGGATCCAGTCGCCGCTCTCCAGCATCTCCCGTGCGATCAGAGCGTAGCGGGCTTCGCCCGGGCTCACAAGCGGCCGGGTCCCGAGAGCGGTGAAGGCGAGCACCGCCGAGAACAGGACGCAGCCGGAGAGGGCGAGAAGCAGGGTCGCCTGGGGAGCCCGCCGCAGCGATGAAAAGCCTCGCCAGCTCGACCGAGGATGGGGGGAATGGACGGCCGCGTCTGGGAAATCGCGCGTGCCGGTAGAATCGGGAAAAGTCATTCCGCCTGGCAGGACACGGTACCGGCGCGTCCGGGCAGTGTCGCCTGCACGACCGGATACACGGGCAGCGCTTCTCCTTCCAACGTCTGCACCAAGTCCATCAGTCGCTCGAAACGCACTCGTTTGCCGAGCTGCTGGAGCAGGCCAGCGAAGAAGTCCACGTATGCTCCTCCCTCGACCTCGGCGTGGACGGTCAGGACGTTCGGACCGTCATCTCGGATCGAACCCAGGACAGCCTCCCGGATGCCGTCCAGAGACTGGCCAACCGCGAGGAGTTCATCGAGCGTGGGAAGCGTGGTCGGCACCTCGGGGAGAGGGCTCTTCACCGTCCCGATCCTCGGCCGGTACGCACACCGGCCGCGGGTGCTCGATTGGTATCGGAACGGTCCCCGGCCGATGACGGCGAGGCTGGCTGCCGAGCACTGCCAGCCCGGAGCGGCGAAACCCGCGGGGTCGAATCCGAGCAGATCGTGGAACGTGCTCATGGCACGGTCGAGCTCTGCCTCCACCTCTGATTCGTCGAGGGCCAGGAGATGATCATGCCAGTACACGTGGTCGTAACCGTGCACGCCGAGCTCGTGGCCCTCGGCGACGATGCGGCGAAGGACATCGGGGAAGGAGCGGGCGATCTGCGGCGCGGGAAGGAGAGTGCCATTGAGAGCGGTACGGATGCCGTAGAGCCGCAGCGCGTTGCTCCGCAGCATCTTGCCCGCGAAGCCCCTCCTGGTGAACAGCCGTCGGATGGCTTTCCCCGAATTGTCGGGGCCCATCGAGACATAGAAGCTCGCCCTGATGCCGCCCCCGGCCAGGCAATCGAGCAAGCGCCCGACCCCGTGGCCGAGCCCCCGGTGCGTATCGACGTCGATCTTGAGAGCGAGCCGCGCCACGAGTCAGCGAGCCCTGACCTCGCCCCGGAAGCTCTCTATCGTCCACCGCAGCCCGTCGTCGAGGGACACCGCCGGCGTCACTCCGAGCACCTCGGCCATGCGGCGGATGTCGGGAACACGTCGAGGAATGTCTTCGTAGCTCAACCCGTACACGTCCTCCTGGTCGACGTACCGAATCTCGGAGCTCGAGCCGGAGATGGCGATGATCCGCTCGGCGAGACTGCGGATGCTGATCTCCTTGTCGTTGCCCACGTTGAAGATGCCGCCGATCGCCGCCTCCCGCAGCCCGGCCTCCACCGTCGCGGCCACCGCGTCGCTCACGTACGTGAAGCAGCGCGTTTGGGTGCCGTTGCCGACCACCGTCACCGGCTCGTGGCGGAGGGCCTGTCCGAGGAAGATCGTGATCACCCGCCCCACGTCGATGGCATCGAGGCGGGGCCCATAGACGTTGAAGTAGCGCAGCACCGTGATGGGGAGCCCGATCTTCTCGAAGGCGAAGCAGAAGTGCTCGCCCACCGCCTTCGAGGTCGAGTAGCACCAGCGGTCGATGCGCGTGGAGCCGAGGACGCGATCGTCGTCCTCGCTCCAGGGAATCTTGGGATTGCGGCCGTAGACCTCCGAGGTGGAGGAGAACACCACTCGTTTCTCGTGCTTGAGAGCGAGCCGCAGCACGCTCTGGGTGCCGTTGACGTTGACGTTGAGCACCTGAAACGGGTCGCCCACGTAGTGCTCCACCCCGACCACCGCGGCCAGGTGATAGACGAGGTCGACCCGCGCGATCAGCGCCTCGAGAACGTCGGCGTTGAAAATGCTGTCGTGGACGAAGTGCAGCGCCGGGTGTCCCATCCACTGCCGAACCTTGGCCGTGGGTCCGGTGTCGAGGATGTACACCGTGGCGCCGCGGTGGAGGAAGGCGTCGGTCAGGTGAGACCCGAGAAAGCCGGCGCCCCCGGTGATGAGAATCTTCATGCGCTCCGCCCCAGCCGTTCCTCCGAAGCGATCTGGCCGGACGTCGCCCACTCCAGTGCGTCGAGCTCGCTTTCGCCCTGTGGTTGCACCCGCCGGAGCACCAGCACCGCACCGTCCCCGGCCCCTACCAGCACCCGGGAGCGCCCTTCTATTCGCACCTCGCCCGGCCCGAGGACACTCGCGGGGTCGGCCGGCGAGGCCCACCAGATGTGGAGGGCCCGGCCACGGTGCCAGGTGAATGCGCCGGGATACGGGTGGGTCACCGCGCGAATGAGGTTGTAGATTCGCCGCGCCGGCCACCGCCAGTCGATCTCGCCGTCCGCGGGATGCCGGCCCCCGAAATAGGACGCGTGCTCCTGCGCCTGGGAGATCCGGGGCGCTCGCCCGTCCCGCAGCAAGGGATAGATCTCACGGAGCAGGCATCGGGCTTCCGCGGTGGCGCGCCAGTGAAGGGTGAGCGCGGTGTCCTCCTCGTGAATCGGAAAGCGCCGCTGCGCGACAATATCCCCGCGGTCGGGCTTCTCCACCATGTAGTGGAGGGTCACCCCGGTCTCCGTCTCCCCCTCCACCAGCACCCAGTTAATCGACGCGCGGCCCCGGAACTTCGGTAGCGCAGACGGGTGCAGGTTGAACGCGCCGCGCGTGGGAATCTGCAGGAGAGCCGGTCGCAGCAGCTGCCGGAACATGAAGGAAAAGAGGCACTCGGGTTCGAACGCTCGAATCTCATCGACCATGCCCGGAGCGTTCACGTCGAGCGGGCAGATGACGCGGATCCGCCGTCGGTCGGCCAGCTCGCGTACGGATCGCCACCAGATCTCCTCGCCTGGCTGGTCCTGGTGCGTGACAACCAGAGGGACCTCTTCGCCCAGCTCCAGAAGCTCTTCCAGGCAGGCGTAGCCCATCTCGTGGTAGGCGAGGACCACGCTGCGCATCTCAGAACCCACCCGATCCACGCCGGGTCGAGTCGATCATGTAGAGCGGTCGCCGACGCACCTCGATGTAGATGCGCGCCACGTATTCGCCGACCACCCCCACCGCCACGAATACGGCCCCGAGGAAGGTGAACAAGATCGCAAACAGAGTGAAGACACCCTCGAGCTCGGGCCCGAGGTAGAGGCGCCGGACGAAGAGGAAGATGCCGAAGGCGAGGCCGCAGAGCGCGGTGAAGATGCCGAAGACGCTCACGATCTGGATCGGGAGCACCGACGAGCTGACGAGCAGATCGACCCCGAGTTGCGCGAGGCGCAGAGCGCCATACCGCGACCGCCCAAAGCGACGCTCGGCATGGCTGACGGGGACCTCGCCCACCCTCCGGGCAAGGCTGGCCGCGAGAGCGGGAATGAAGAGGGCCCGTTGCCGGCACCGCAGCACACGGCGTACCACGTCGCGGCGGTACGCGCGAAGCATGCACCCGTAGTCGGTGGCGTTGCGGGTAAAGAGTCGCACGAGACGCGAGACCCCTCGTCGAACCCACGCGTCCTCTCTCCCCTGCCGAATGCCCCCGACGACATCGAAACCCTCGCGGATTTTTTCGAGGAGCTTGGGGATTTCCTCGGGGGGATTCTGCAGGTCGGCGTCGAGGGTGACGACGATCTCGCCGCGCGAGACCTCGAATCCCGCGAGCACGGCGCCATGCTGCCCACAGTGGTAGGCCAGCTCTACCACGGTGACCCGCGGGTCGGACGTGCGGATGGCCTCCAGAACGTCCGCGGATCGGTCGGTGGAGGCGTCGTCGACGAAGACGATCTCCGATCGTTCCAGGATGTGCTCGAGCACCGTTCCCAGACGGCGGTGGAGCTCGGGGAGGCTGAGCTCCTCGTTGAACACGGGAACGACCACGCTGAGCCACGGCCGGCGAAGCTGGGACCCGAGCGCGCGGAGCCTCGAGGGTCTGCCTGAGTCCGTTGACGATGACATTCCGATCCTCCGTGGTGAGCGACGGATAGAGCGGCAGCACGATGCCTCGCCACGAGGCATCGGCGACGACCGGAAGCTCTCGCCCCCGTGAGCCGAAGCGCCGACCGTGCGACTCCGGGAGCGTCCTCGGCCACCGGCCATACCACGACCTCGGCCTTGCGCGGCTCGGCACCTTCTTGGCGGGCGAAGCTGAACTAGAGGATCGGAGGGGCGCGCGGCGTCGACGCAGGACGCGAAACGGAGAGGGCGAACGTCTGGAAGACCGGGGACTTCAGAACTACAGGAGACGGTATGTGAAGCTCGCAGGTGACGGGCGCCTGGAGGAGGGCGGTGGCCGAGGTGATGTACCCGACCACGTCGTCGAAGTCGTCATCGTCCCAAACGCCGACGACCCACGTGGGATCCGGTGGGTCGGCATACGCCAGAGGCGTCAGCGTGAGCAGCAACGCGGCGAGGAGAAGGATCGGAAGCTTCGCCCACCCAAGGCTCCTCATTGGCTCTCCTAGATACGCCGTCAGGGTGCCGATGTCAACGTATCAAGCCCATTGCACAGTTCATGGGCTCCTACGCGACCGCACGGCGAGCTCCGGACGCCGACGGACCTTGCGAAATGGTCGAAGGCACGGCACCCTGATGCCACGATCGCCGTGGGAATCCTCCTCGAGTGAAGTCGAGGGTCGGCGACTCTAACTCGTGACCGTGCGAGCCACGGGGATGACGGGAGCGTGAGAGTGATCCAGAGGAGGAGACGCTGTGTGGTGACCGCCCGCCGGCCCGTCGCGGCCGCCCCGCGCCCGTCACCATGCTGAGAACTGGGCAGGCGCTCCGCGCCACCGTCCGGTGCT
>Ga0075424_100004197_pt1 | contig 13554 bp, 16 predicted proteins | sample SoiMethybrSBSTD3_FD_75301 | JGI IMG/M metagenome (GOLD analysis project Ga0075424, IMG submission 75301) | Bulk soil microbial communities from a Populus tree surrounding site in Tennessee, USA - Soil MetaG P. TD hybrid SBSTD3 | ecosystem: Environmental > Terrestrial > Soil > Tree plantation... | reverse complement strand
GCTTAGGAGTGGTGCTTCGCGCGGTGGTCGATGACGGCCTTCTGAAGCTGCTCCAACGCCCATCCGCTCCCACGTTCGAAGAATTCACGCATGGCGTAACCCAGGGGGCCGCCTTCGAACCCGCGCCCGACGCATCGGATCCGGGTGCGCTTGGGCCCCAGCGGAATCAACGTCACCTCGTACCACGTTCCAACGACCGGCCCCGCGAACGGGAAGAACGCGGGAGCCTGGGTCACCTCGAAGGAGAAGAGGCGCTTCGGGGTGACCACCTTGATTCGATTCGTGACGGTCTGGGCGTCGCCGATCTTGCCGTTCGGGTCGTGATTGGTGCGCAAGAGCCCGCCGGCCCGGAGGTCCACTTCGGCGTGGGCCACCATCCAGGACTCCATTCCTGCCTTGGTCGTGATCATCGGCCAGATCTCGTCGACCGAGCCCTCGACCAGGGCCTCGCTCACGAGCGGGGATTCTCCCGCCTCGCATCGCCCGGGGCCGGCCACAGCGACGGCCAGGGCCAGGACGACCAGGGCCAGGAATCCGGCCATCGGAAGACGCAATGCGGGAATCTCCTCGTTGGGGCGAAGCAGCGGGTGCTGGTTCATCGCGATTGTACCCCGTTCCGGGCGCTCATTCTCCGGCTTTGAAGAGAGGCTTGACCACCAGGACCCCGAAGAGCAGCACCGCCACGGCCATGCCCGCCGCCGTCGCCCAGTGGCGCCGGCGGAACCGCCGGAGGGTCGGAGCAACGATCACCAGGCCGAGGAGGCCGGCGATCAGCACGATCGCGTCGAAGCTGGCCCGCTGCCAGTAGTGGTCCTCGAGGTGGAGCCACATGCCGAATTCGTCGAACGTGAGGGCGAGGCCGATGCCGTAGACCAGGGCCGCTTCCCGCAGCGCGCGTCCCTCGGGGCGAACGAAGATGAGGTACGCGCCGACGGCCGACAGCAGAAAGATGCCGATGTTGAGGTGATGGACGTGGGTGCTGCCGATCTGCAGATGGAAATTGGGGGTCCACCCCATCGCCGTCACGACCACGGTGGCGCGCGCGAAGACGAACGTGAGCACGAACGCCGTCAGGACGCGGCGTGCCAAGTGCTGGGTCAGGGAGCGGGTACGAAGTTCGCCGATATTCACCATGACGTCCTAGATCGGCGCGAAACGGCGGAATCTTAGGTCGAAGTGAAGCCTAGGCGGGTGGGGTGCCCTCGTCGGGCGTCTCGTCGGACTCCGCGGCGGCATCCATGGCATCCGGGGCTGCGCCGTTCTCGTCGCCCAGGGCGTCTCCCGCGGTCCGGCCGGCCGCCTTCTCGGCGTTCCGCGCCATTCGCGCGGCCCGCTTCGCGTTCGCCTTCGCGACCCGCTTCTGGGCCTTCTGGTTCTTCAGAAACGACGGGTTTCCTCTGCCAGCCATGGTGCCCTCCGTGGATCGTTGTCGTCCGTTGTTCGCGCCCCCTCATAGTACCCGATTCGGGACCTTCCGTCAGCGCGAACCCGCGCGACGGCATCGGAGGGGGGCGGACCGCCGGCCGTTTTTGGTATGCTTCTGCATCCGCGAATGGAGCCCACGGGGGGTATCCGATTCCATCAAGCCAGCACGACCGAGGAGGAATAGTCATGAGCATCCGCCTAGGGGACATCGCACCCGATTTCAACGCCGAGACGACCCAGGGTCCCATTCGTTTCCACGAATGGATGGGGAACGGCTGGGCGGTCCTTTTCTCCCACCCCAAGGATTTCACGCCCGTCTGCACGACCGAGCTGGGTGAGGTGGCACGCCTGAAGTCCGAGTTCGAGAAACGGAACGTGAAGGTGGTCGGATTGAGCGTGGATCCGCTCGGCTCGCACAAGGACTGGTCCCGCGACATCCAGGAGACGCAGGGGCAGGAAGTGAACTTCCCGTTGATCGCCGATTCCGACCGCAAGGTCTCCGATCTCTTCGACATGATCCACCCGAACGCCAACGACACGCTTACCGTGCGTTCGGTGTTCGTGATTGGGCCCGACAAGAAGGTGAAGCTCACGATCACCTATCCGGCGAGCACCGGGCGGAACTTCGAGGAGATCCTCCGCGTGATCGATTCGCTGCAGCTGACCGCGAAGTACAGCGTCGCGACCCCCGTCAACTGGCGGCACGGGGAGGACGTGATCATCGCGAGCAGCGTCTCCGACGAGGACGCGAAGAAGAAGTTCCCCGACGGCTGGAAGGCGCCGAAGCCGTACCTTCGAATCGTGCCGCAGCCGAAAGAGGAAGACGCGGCCGTGAGCAACCGGTAGTCGGCCGAAAGTAGTCGGCTGAAATACGAACGGGGCGGCGCCTTTCGGCACCGCCCCGTCGCCTGTTTGTGATTTAGGGTCGAGCCGGCTTACGCCTTGCGGACGTTTGCCGCCTGAAGTCCCTTCGGTCCACGCACGATGTCGAACTCCAGCCGCTCGCCCTCGGCGAGCGTCTTGAAGCCTTCACCCGTGATCGCGGAATAGTGCACGAACACGTCTTCGCCACCCTCCTGTGAGATGAAACCGAAACCCTTCGACTCGTTAAACCACTTCACCGTTCCTACAGCCACTAGGTACTCCTTACGAACTGGGGCAAGATGCCCCGCACTTGCCGTCCTTTCGAACGGCCGACCCGGCCACTTTGGTCGGGCCCTGGGCGGTTGAACCGCCCAGATACAACAAAACCGCAGGCGGCTTCTCCTGCGGCGTTAGGTTCGCTCTATTGCGCTACGTGCGACCGTCAGGCGACTGCTTGCGAAGTAGTATCGGTCTTCCGCCAGGAGATGTAAAGCGGATTTTTGGTTTCTCGACAAACTGGAGGTAACACGATGTCGCCCAGCATGTTATGCCAGAAGATCGTCGAGGCGATCGAGGTGAGGAGGGCCGTCAAATGCCAATTCTAGAGGTCGAGGTGATCGGGGGAGCGCCCATTCCGGAGCGCGTACGGCTTGCCCAGCGACTGGCCGACGCGGCGGGCGCGATCTTCCGCTCCGCGCCGGGCGCGACGTGGGTCCGCGTGCGCGAGCTGGAGCCCACCGAGTATGCGGAGAACGCCACCGAACCCCTCACGCCAGGAGCTCGCCCCGTATTCGTGCGCCTCCTGAAGCAGGGGCTTCCGGATCCGGAAGCGATGGCGCGGGAAGTAGAGGCGCTTACGAGCGCGGTCGCGCTCGAGACGGGTCGCCCGCGAGACCAGGTGCACGTGATCTACGAACCCCCCGCCGCGGGCCGTGTCGCCTTTGGCGGCCGCCTCGTTTCCTGACCCCCGGGGGGCCGCGTACGGTTCGGTGCGATTCGTTCCCCCCCGGACGCCATCCGGGCCGGCTTCCCCTGGAATAGGGGGATTCCGCCCGCCCTCGTAAGTCGCCACCCCCAAACCCCTTCCCACGCCGTTGGCCCCGCCGGAAGCCCCCCCTGGCACGGCCCTTGTAGGTCACCGTGTCAGCCCGGCGCGCCGAGATTGCTCCAATCACAAAATCACGTTCGCCCCTCGGCGCGTCGCGGCGGGAAAGGGAGGGAAGAGAAATGAGATCCCTGAGGATGGTTGGGAAAGGATGCCTCGCGCTTCTCGTGCTCGCGGTGTGGTCGAACGCGGCGCACGCGTATGGCCTGACCGGCGTCGGAGGCCGGCTCGGCACACTCGACCCGGAGGGTCGCGATGGGTCGCTGGCAGCGGGCGCGCACCTCGAGTTCGAACAGGCGGACTCGCGCGTTCACATGGAGCCCGGATTCGTCTACTGGTCGAACGACGGGCTCAGCGATTTCAATCCGAACTTCGATCTGTCGTATCACTTCCTGCCCGCGGGGCGCGTGAGCCCCTACGTGGGTGCGGGAGCAGCGCTTCACTTCTACGCGACCGACGGTCCGGGTGATCCGGGCAGCGATCCCGGCGCGAACTTCTTCGCCGGAATCGTCTTCCCGTCACCGTCGACCCGCTTCTTCATCGAGGGGCGGTACGCGGCGACCGATCGTTCGCAGTCTTCGATCTTCGGCGGGGTCACGCTCCCGCTCGGACAATGAAGCGGCTCGGCGCTGTCGTGGGGGTCGGGGCGTTTCTGTTCGCGCTCCTCGGCGCGGTGATGGTGGCCGCGCCGAGGGCCATGGCGGCTGAGATCGTGCCCTCGGTGGGGCTCACGCGCTCGGTCGACGGCGACGACACGAACAAGTCCGTCGGATTGGCGCTTCGCGGATCGTTGGTCCCCGGCGTTCTCAAGTCGGAGATCGGCGCCTCGTACCGAAGCGAGGATCAATTCAACGGCGACCTGAAGCTCAAGATGTGGCCGGTCACGGCGTCTCTGCTCGTGACGCCCATCCCGACGCTCTACGGCAGCGCCGGCGTCGGTTGGTATCACACGACCTTCGATTACAACGATGCCCTGCCGATCGACGACGAGACGAAGGAAGAGTTCGGCGTCCACCTTGGTGGTGGGCTCCGGATTCCGCTCGCGCCCGCGGCGGCGATCGATCTGGGCGGACGGTACGTGATGATGCGGGATCAGGAGAGCAAGCTGGTGCCGGAGAAATTCAATCCGGACTTCTGGACGCTCTCGCTGGGGCTCGCGCTCGGCCTCTAACCGAGCGCGCTGGGGTGGCTCGAAGGCGGGGAGCGGCACGAGACCTCCCCCCTTCGGGTCCACCCGGTTCCACGGCGGTCACTCGCCCTACGGCATTCCGCCCGCCAGAATGGTGGAGAGCTTGACCGCGTCGATATTGCCGCCCGAAACCACGCAAACAACCTTGTGGGCGCCCGGGACGCGACCGGCGAGCGCCGCGGCGACCGGCGTCGCGCCGGCCCCCTCCGCCACGATCCGGCTTCGTTCGACCAGCAGTCGGACGGCGGCGGCTACCTCCGAGACGTCCATGACGAGAGAGCCGTCGAGCAGGGTGCGGACCATGGGCCACATCTCCTCGAGGAGGCTCTTTCCCCCGATTCCGTCCACGAACGAGGGAACGTAGTCGATGCTGCGCGGTGCTCCCGCGGCGAGCGAGGCGGCGAGCGGCGCCGCCGTGCTCACCTCGCACGCCCATAGTTTCACGCGGGGCGCCAAGGCGCGCACCGCGGAGGCGATGCCGCAACTCAAGCCCCCTCCGCCGAACGGCACGAGGATCGCGTCGACGTCCGGCAGGTCCTCCAGGATCTCGAGGCCGATCGTTCCGTTGCCCGCGACCACGCCGGCATCGGCGACCGGGTGGATGAAGAGGCCGTCGAGGCCCGGATAGCGGTGCTCGACCATGACCGTCCACCACTCGTCGAACGGGACGCGAATCACGCGCCCGCCCAGGCGCTCGATGGCGGCGATCTTCGTGGCCGGGGCGTGCTCGGGCACCACGACCGAGCAGGGGATGCCCATTCGACGCGCGTTCCACGCGACGCCCTGGGCCATGTTTCCCGCGCTCGGGGTGTACACGCCACGCCGGAGCGACTCGGGGGACGCGAGCCGCATGGCGTTCGCCGACCCGCGAATCTTGAAGGAGCCGATCGGCTGGAGGTTCTCGCACTTGAGCCAGATCTCGCAAGGCGCCTCGTCCACATGAAGCCGGAGGAGCGGCGTCCGGACGACCGTACCCGCGATGGCCTCTCGCGCCGCGCGAATCGCGGCGATGGGCGCCGGCTCAAGCGCCCGCAAGGCGTTCGCCTCCCATCGCGATGATCGTGCCCGCTCCGGCCGCGAGCGCGTTGGCGTACGCGCGTGCTCCGGCCGCGAGATCCTCGATCGCGATCCCCAGGGACTTGAAGAGCGTGATCTCATCCGGGGTTCGCCGGCCCGGGACCGCGCCCACGAGCACGCCGCCGATCTCGCCCACGACATGGGTCTCCGCGATCACGCCCTCCTGGATCGGGATCAAGAGGTCGCCCGCCTCGGAGAGAGCCGCCGGACGGTGATCGACGTATACCCTCGCGCGACGAACCGCCTCCGAGTCGAGCTCGCGCGCTCGGGGAACGCACGCGCCCACGGCGTTCACGTGCGCGCCCGGCGCGATCCACGCGCCGTCCAGGATCGGCTCGCTCGCCGACGTCACCGTGCAGATCAAGTCCGCGCCGCGGACCGCGTCCCGCACCGAGGGGGCCGGCTCGACCGCGAGCCCGTGGCGCGCCGACTCGCGCTCCGCGAAGGCCCGCGCGTTCGCGGGATTCCGGCTCCACACGCGGACGCGCCGCACCGGGCGCACCGCGCGCATCGCGGCCACGTGCGCCGTCGCTTGCACCCCGGTTCCCAGTACCGCGAGGTCGCCCGCGTCTTCCCGCGCCAGGGCCCTCGTCGCGACGGCGCTCGCGGCGGCCGTTCGAATGGTCGTGATCGCCGTCGCGTCGAGGATCGAGAGGAGGCGCCCCCGTTCCGCTTCGAACAGGAGCACGACGCCCTGGTGGGAGTCGAGGGGCGTACCGTGGTTCCCGGGCATCACCGTGATCGCCTTCACGCCCAGGACGTTTCCGGCGCCGAGGTAGCCCGGCATGACGCCCAGGAGCCCATGGCGATCGGGGAGCCACAAGATGGCGCGTACGGGGAGCACCACGTCCCCGCTCGCCACCGCTCGAAGCGCCTCGTCGATGACCTCGACACACTCCGCCAGGGGCAAGAGGCGAATCACGTCGTCCTGCGACAGGAGAACCATGGCGGGTGATCTTCGCGGTTCCCCCAGGATCCGGCAAGGTAGGATAAAATGAGGGTTCGAGGCGGTGTTGCGAATCGGACCACGCCAGGAGGCATCGATGAGATTCGAATCGAACAAAGCAATGCTCGTGGGCGCGGTGGCGCTGCTTCTCGCGGTGGGTCCGGCGGCGGCGCGCGCGGACAAGCCCGTGCCGGCGCCCGCCTCGTCCTCCGAGAAGGGTGCGGTCGCCGAACCGGCCGCGCCGGAGGCGGGGCCGCGGGCCGAGTTCCTGGGCGATTACGCGGCTGTCACCGACAAAATCTTGCAGCTGGCCGACGCGATCCCCGCGGAAAAGTACACGTGGCGCCCCCAGGCCGGCGTTCGGAGCGTGAGCGAGGTGCTCCTCCACGCCAGCGGCGGGAGCTACTTCTTTCCGACGTTCCTCGGCGTGGCGATGCCGGCTGGAATCGATCCCAAGGCACTTGAGACGTCCACGACCGAGAAGGCGAAGGTGATCGAGACCCTTCGGGCCTCGGTGGCCTACGGCCGGGGCGTCGTGCTCCGAATGACGGACGCGGATCTGGAGAAGACCGGCAAGTTCTTCGGCGGACGCCAGGCGACGTATCGCGTCATGATCACGAGCTTGGCCGAGCACTGCCACGAGCACCTGGGGCAACTCATCGCGTACGCGCGGATGAACGCCGTCACGCCGCCGTGGAGCAAGACCGACTAGGCCACGGATCGGAGGCGGCGCGATCCCGATGGGCGAGCGACTGATCAGCGAGGCGATCGAGCCGATCCGCGACGGGACGGCCGAGCCCGCGCCGGCCGCGCCCGGCGAGCCGATCCCGCCGGGACGCTTCCGGTGGCGCGATCGCGATGTGACCGTGACGACCGTGCTCGAGAAGTGGAAAGGGCTCTCGCCGCGCGCTGCGAACGTCCGGGGGCAGTATGTCCGGCGCCACTGGTACCGCATTCGGACCGCCGAGGGCCAGGTGATGACCATCTACCTCGTGCGGACGGCCGCGAACGTGTCGCGGCACCGCCCCAGCTGGTGGCTCTACAGCGTGGAGGAGCCGCCTCCCGAGTAGTCCGCACCCGGACGCGGACCGGCACTCTGTGATACCCTTGTAGGTCACCGTTGCGAGTATCTCCAACTGGGAGACCGACCGAAGTGCCGGAGGAAGCGGAGTTCGAGGACGTTCGAGCCTTGCTCGAGGAGGCTCTGACCCACTCGACCGCCGAAATGCGCTTGCTGGTTGACCTTATGTCGGAGCGGCTGTCGGCCGCGTCCACCCGACATCGGGATGAATCGGCCCTGGTCGCCGCGTTGACACGGGACCGCGTGGCCGCGACCCGGGCGGTATCGGCCGAGGCCGCCGAAATGATCGACGCCCTCCTCGTGACCCGGTCGCTCGATGGGACCCCGGGACCCGAACGCGGGCGCCTGCTTCGCGCCTGGCTGCCCTACCTGACCGCCGCGGCCCGGGGGGAGTTCGCGCCCAATCCGGCCGTGCACGATCCAGGGATGCGACCCTGCTCTCAGCTCCTTCGCCCCCTCTTCGCCTCCATGCGGGACTACTTTCGGGTGGGTCTTTTCTGGTGCGAGCGGACCGGGATCCCGCGACGCTGGATCGTCCAAGCCCGGGGCCGCCAGCGGATTCGCCTGGCCCAATACGTTGCCATGCGGCTCGGCGGATTCAAGCCGGTATGGCAGACGCACATGCCGAAGCAGCCGCCCAACGTGCACCTGACCGAGGAGACGTTCACCAGCTCGCACCTGGAAATCGCGCGGGCGCTGAAACGTCACCCGGAGATTCTGGGAATCGCTTCCAGCTCCTGGTTCTACGACCCGGAAATCGGGGCCGTCAGCCCGCGCCTCTCCTTCATCCACGACCTGCTCGCCGAAAACGGCTGCTTCGTCTTCGAGATTCCGTGCGACGAGGCGATGCGGGAGAGCGCGCTCTACGCCAGCCGCGGGAGGCAACAGGCTGCCGCCGACGGTAGGTACCGGCCCCGCACGTTCGCCCGGCTCTGGAGCCGCGACGCGCTCCTCCGCTGGGCGGAACGCCAGTCCGGCTGGCAGCTCGAGATCGCGATCTCGGCCTAGCGCGGCGTGCCGCCCGGAGCCGAACAGGGAGGAGCGGAGTCCACCACCGTCGTGATCGGCGCCGGGGCAGCCGGTATCATGGCCGCTCTCTTCGCGGCGTCCGGCCGCGGTCGAATCCTCCTCCTGGAGAGTACGAAGGACGGGGGTCGAAAGATTCTCATGAGCGGCGGGGGGAGGTGCAACGTGCTGCCTTCCGAGCTCGATCCGGCGCGCTTCGTCACCGAGTCTTCCCCCAACACCATGCGAAAGCTGCTCCTCGCCTGGCCGCTGGCCGAGCAGCGCCGCTTCTTCGAGGAGGACCTGGCACTCCCCCTCGCGCTGGAGGAGGAAACGGGGAAGCTCTTTCCGGTCTCGAACCGGGCTCGCGACGTGCGAGACGGCCTGGTGGCCGCGGCGCGCCGGCGCGGCGCCGAGGTTCGCTTCAACGCCCGCGTGACGGCGCTCGAACCCGACGCCCGCGGCGGCTGGGCGGTCGGCCTCGAGGGGGCCGGCTCCATCCGCGCCTCGCGCGTGATCGTCGCGACCGGCGGACTCTCGGTGCCCGCGACGGGGAGCGACGGCGCCGGGCTCTCGATGGCGCGGCGCCTGGGCCACACGATCCACGAGACCTATCCCGCGCTCACCCCGCTCACCGCCTCGCCGCACCGATACGCGGCGCTCTCGGGAATCTCCCTGCCGGTCGCGCTCGAGGCGGCCGAGGGGAAGCGCCGCCTCACGACGCGCGGAGGGTTCCTGTTCACGCACAAGGGATACAGCGGGCCGAGCGTGCTGAACTTGTCGCATGTCTGCGTTCGCGCCCGAAACCGAGGTGCCCCCCTCCCGCGCGTCTCGGCGAGATGGACCGCGCGGGAGGCGGACGCGTGGGACGCGGCGCTACGCGCTCAGGAGGGGACCGCCGCGGGCGCGCTTCGGGGGCAGCTTCCCGCACGCCTCGCCGAGGCGTTGCTCGAGGACGCCGGGGTTGCCCCCGAGACGGCGCTCGCGCAGCTCAAGCGCGAGGAGCGCCAGCGATTGGTGCAGGCGCTGACCCGGCATCCGCTTCCATGGACCGGGGACGAGGGCTACACGAAGGCCGAGGTCACGGGGGGTGGCGTCTCCCTCGCCGAGATCGACCCGCGCACGCTCGAGTCGAAGCTCCACCCGGGGCTTTACCTCTGCGGGGAGATCCTCGACGCCTTCGGCCCGATCGGCGGCTACAACTTCTGCTGGGCGTGGTCGACGGGCCGCGCCGCGGGACTCGCCGCGGCCGCGGCGTCGATTTAGCGCGCCGGCGCGCGCGGCCGAGGCAGGACCGCCTAGTCCGATTGTGCTAGGCTGCGCCCCCATGAGTCTCGAACCCGGTGCTCGGCTAGGTCCCTACGAAATCATCGCCGGCGTCGGGGCGGGAGGAATGGGCGAGGTCTTCCGCGCACGCGACACGCGCCTCGACCGCACCGTCGCGATCAAGGTGCTCCAGGGCCACCTGACCGAAAGCCCCGAAGTGCGAGCCCGCTTCGAGCGCGAGGCGCGTTCCGTCTCGAGCCTCAACCACCCCCACATCTGCACGCTGTACGACGTCGGGAACGAGGGCGGCGTCGACTACATCGTCATGGAGTTCCTCGAGGGCGAGTCGCTCGCGGCCCGGCTGGATCGCGGAGCCCTGCCCACCGAGGAGTTGCTCCGGATCGCGATCCAGATCGCCGACGCGCTCGACAAGGCGCACCGCCAAGGCGTGATCCACCGCGACCTCAAACCGGCCAACGTCATGCTGACAAAGGGCGGGGCCAAGCTCCTCGATTTCGGCCTGGCGCGGAACACCGGCCTCGCGCCCGGGTCGGCGGTGCACTCGCACTCGCCCACGATGAGCCGCCCGCTCACCGCGGAGGGGACGATCGTCGGGACCTTTCAATACATGGCTCCCGAGCAACTCGAGGGAGAAGAGGCCGACGCGCGCACGGACCTCTTCGCGTTCGGCGCGATGCTCTACGAGATGGCGACCGGCAAGCGCGCGTTCGAAGGGAAGAGCCAGGCGAGCGTGATCGCGGCCATCCTCGAGCGCGTGCCGCCGCCGATCACCACGCTCCAGCCCCTCGCTCCGCCGGCGCTCGAGCGCGTGATCCAGACCTGCCTCGCGAAGGACCGCGAGCAGCGTCGCCAGTCGGCGCACGACGTGCTCCTCGAGCTCCGGTGGATCCAGCAGGGCGGTTCGCAGGCGAGCGCGCCCGCGGTGGCGGCCCTGCGGCGTCGCGGCCAGTCGAGGCTCGCGTGGACCGTCGCGGGGATCGCCGGCCTCGCGCTCGTGGCGCACGTCGCGTTCTCGATCTTCCATCGCCCGCCGCCTCCGGATGTCGTCCGGCTTCAGGTTCCGCTGCCCGGCGAGATCACCGTCACCGATTCGCCGCGAATGTCTCCGGACGGACGCACGCTGGCCTTCAACGGCGGCGATTCCACCGGAACCGTTCGCGTGTGGCTTCGCCCGATCAGCTCCTTCGTCGCCCAGCCCTTGGCGGGAACGGAGGGAGCGGCGCGGCCGTTCTGGTCGCCCGACAGCCGCTACATCGCGTTCTTCGCGGACGGCAAGCTGAAGAAGATCGCCGTGGCCGGCGGCCCGCCGCAGACGATCTGCGAGAGCGGGAGCCGTGGCGACGGATCGTGGGGTCGCGGCGGCGTGATTCTCTTCGACGGGGGCACGACCGATTCGATCATGCGGGTCTCGGCGTCGGGCGGGATCCCGGCGCCGGCCACCTCCATCGACCGCGCGAAGGGGGAGACGGGGCACGCGTGGCCCTGGTTCTTGCCGGACGGGAAGCACTTCCTCTATCTCACGCTCGGCATGAAGCCGGAGGAAGCAACCGTCAAGGTCGGCGCGATCGACTCCAAGGACACGAAGGTCCTCGCCATGGGCGCCTACTCGCGGGTCGAGTACGCGAACGGGTACCTGCTCTGGGCGCGCGACCGGTCGGTCATGGCGCAGCGCCTCGACGCCGGGGCGCGTAAGCTGGTCGGCGAGCCCTTCCCGATCGCGGACGAGGTCTCGGGCGACGACGTGGGCGCCGGCAACGCGAACTTTTCCAGCTCGCAAAACGGTGCCCTGGCGACGCGGCGCGGTGGCGGCGCGGAGCGCGCCAAGCTCGTCTGGGTGGATCGGACGGGACGAAACGAAGAGGAGACCGGGCTCGAAGGCGAGTACCGGGGGATTTCGCCGTCGCCGGACGGGACCCGCATCGCGGTGCAGACGACCTCCACCGATTCCGACATCTGGCTCCTCGATCTCGCCCGGAAGGCGTCCACTCGATTCACGTTTCATCAGGCCATCGACATTTGGCCGGTCTGGTCGCCGGACGGGCAGCAGGTCGCGTTCAGCTCGAATCGGGACGGCATCTTCGGCGTCTTCGTGAAGCCCGCGGACGGCGCCGGCGTGGAAACGAAGCGTTATGGGGTGACGGAGAATACGGCGCCCGTCGACTGGTCATCCGATGGCAAGTATCTGCTCCTGCTTCGCGTCGGCGGGAGCACCCGGTGGGACCTGATCGCGATCCCCGCGACCGGCGATTCGACCGTGATCCCGGTGGCCACGACCCCGTTCGTGGAACTGGAGGGGCGGTTCTCGCCGGATGGGAAATGGGTCGTGTACTCGTCCAACGAATCGGGCCGGCGGGAGGTCTACGTGCAGCCGTTCCCCACGCCGGCCGGGAAGTGGCAGATCTCAACCGCTGGCGGGCGGGATCCCGTGTTCAGCGCCGACGGCAAGGCGATCTACTTCATCTCGCTCGCGGGGGCGATGATGGTCGTTCCCCTGGAGATCGGCCAGGGGATCCGGCCCGGCGTTCCCCAACAGCTATTCAGCGGCGCGCAGAGCGACGCCACCCAGTTCGGCCACAGTTTCGCCATCTCGCCCGACGGCAAGCGGTTCCTCATGCGCCGCTCCCGCGGCACCCGCACCCTGCTCCCCACGAACGTCACGCTGAACTGGCCGTCGGAGGTCGGGAGGAAGTAGGGGGTCGGCGGCCTGCTTAGTGGTGCGCCGCCGCCGCGTCGCCCCAGAGTTCCCTAAGCCTTAGGTCGCGGCCGCATCCCGTGCGGTACGCGTGGTAGTGCTCGGGATTCTTTCGGTAGTAGTCCTGGTGATAGTCCTCGGCGGGCCAGAACGCCATGAAGGGCACGATCTGCACCACGATCGGTTTCTTCACCAGCAGTTCCTTCGCCGCGCGCGCCCTCGAATCCTCCGCGAGCCGTCGCTCCGCCGCGCCGTTGTAGAAGATCACGGGCCGGTATTGATGCCCTCGATCGCAGAACTGGCCGTCTCCCGACGTCGGATCCACGTTGTGCCAGTAGACGCGCAACAGTTGGTCGTACGAGATCCGCTTCGGATCGTACAGAACCTGGATCGATTCGGCGTGACCGGTCTTGCTTGCCGAGACTTCCTCGTAGGTGGGATTCCGCTCCATGCCGCCGGAGAATCCGGACGTCACCGAGACCACTCCCGGTAGCGCTTCGAACGGCGGCTCCATGCACCAGAAGCAACCGCCGGCGAACGTGGCCGTGGCCGTTCCCTTGAGCGGCGCGGGCGCGATGGCCTTGGCGGACGTGGCGGCCGCGGCAGGCGTCGCCGGCGCGCGCTTGACAGGCGCGGCAATCGCCACCGAGGCGGAGAGGAACAACGCGGAGACGAACAACAGGGGGAGGGTCAACGGCACCGCACTGAATCCGCGGAATCGCATTCGAGCTCCTAACGGTGGGCTGGGGGATGGCAGCGTGCTTGTGTCGTTCAAAGTCTAATACGAACGAACCGTCCTGGGGTGACCGAGGTTCCGTGATAGGCTCGGCGCATGTCGACCACGATCGCGGCGGCGCTTGCCCCCATGGAACTGCCGGACGAC
>Ga0075424_100004196_pt1 | contig 13556 bp, 10 predicted proteins | sample SoiMethybrSBSTD3_FD_75301 | JGI IMG/M metagenome (GOLD analysis project Ga0075424, IMG submission 75301) | Bulk soil microbial communities from a Populus tree surrounding site in Tennessee, USA - Soil MetaG P. TD hybrid SBSTD3 | ecosystem: Environmental > Terrestrial > Soil > Tree plantation... | reverse complement strand
GACGATGCCAGCTATACCGAAATTTTCGGGGTCATCTCAAGCAGATATCTACTAACGTCCGCCTCTTAGTCCTCGAGGTGTCGGATGGGAAGGCCGTGTCTTCGGAAGCTGAAAAAAGCATCTCCGTGGGGCCTGAGACTGAGATTACCGTCAACGGAAAGAAGGCGACCCTTAAGGAGCTCAAGGAAGGTCAGCGAGTCAAGGTGAGACTGCATCGGGATAGCAGCAAAGCGATTTCGGTCGAAGCCGCGGACTAGGATGGCGTCGATTCGGGAAACCGCTCGTTGAGGCGCTCGAATCGATTCTCAGTCCGGGTCAAGAGCCAGCCCCGCTTTCGAGCCGCCAGATTTCGCCATAAGGGAACGTACAGTGAGTCACCAATCTCGGCGTGCGTCAAGGTGCCCGTCTTGGTTTCACCGATGAGTTGTCCTTAGATGTTTGATGCCTCTCTATCCGATGGGTGATTTGACCAACAATCGAAAGAATGATCAACGTGAGAACAACGCTCAATGTCGCTGATCCCCAGCGTCCCAAGCCCGCGGCCATGCCGACTGCCGCCGTCATCCAGATGCCGGCTGCCGTCGTCAATCCTTCAACTTCGCGGGCCTCCTTTAGCTTAAGAATGGCTCCGGCCCCGATAAATCCGATGCCAGTGGCAACTCCTTGGATCACACGTGATAGATCACTGGAAGACATGCCAAACTCTAAGGAAGCAATGACGAAGAGAGCTACACCTAGTGCAACCAGCATATGCGTTCGCACCCCTGCCGGTTTACCTGCTCGCTCTCGCTGGATTCCTACAACTGCACCTAACGCGGCGGCAGCTACTAGACGAACGATGATACGTGCCATCTGGGCGGAGTCAGGTAATCCTGCCCTTAATTCCTTCAGAAGGAGTTCCATTGTCACGCCTTTTCCAAGACGATTCTCTTCGTCTCGTAGACCGCCCCTTCGAACCCGGAGTGGCTAAGACTCGTGTGGGCTGCGAAGGGTTCCAAACCCCGGCCGAGTGGTCACTCTCCATGTGAAGAGAATCGGACCTCACCCACCGCTTCATAGACGCCATGATGCCTAAAGAATCCGGGTTCAGTGCTGTGCCATTTCTGCCGGTGCGAATCTCTATGAATTCGCTTCGTGAAGCCGCACAGGAATGCCGTGGATGCCCGCTTTTTGAGAACGCCACTCAAACTGTGTTTGGAAGAGGCCCTCGTTCTGCCAGCATTCTCTTCGTGGGTGAACAACCAGGAAACGACGAAGACCTTCACGGGGAACCGTTCGTCGGACCGGCAGGCCGACTTCTCCAGGAAGCACTGGCAGGTTCAGCGATTGAACAGTCCGACATTTACGTTACGAATGTGGTCAAGCATTTCAAATGGACTCCCAGAGGAAAGCTGCGAATCCACAAAAAGCCAACTGCGAGAGAGGTGAGCGCCTGTCTTCCCTGGTTACAAAAGGAAATCGAACTAATCAAACCAAAGATACTGGTATGTCTGGGAGCGACTGCGGCCCAGGCACTCCTCGGTCGAGATTTCAGAGTCAGTATCCGGCGCGGCCAGGTAATATCGACTACTTTGGCCCCGCACGCAGTGGCAACGGTGCACCCTTCCTCTATTTTGCGCCAGCAGACCCAGGAAGACCGGCATCGTGAGATGGAACGCTTTGTGGCCGATTTGAAAGTGGTCGCCAAGTTACTCTCAACGATCAGGCACTGAAGAGGCAGCTTCAAAGCCTTTCTGCAATTCTCGAGTAATGAGTACTTCTGCTCATCCCAGTTGCAGTCTTGCCGCGAACTGGATGCCGCGGCAAGACTGAGGTTTTGTCAGCGCTCCTCTTCTTTTTAGTTTATAGCCGGTGAGCGTCTTCGATACCTAATCGTCCCAAGTAGCGGGAAATGGGCTTGCGTTAGACTTGCCAAACTTTTCAGACGCCGTCTCGCAGTGGCGATAGGCCGATACCAAGCCTTGTAGCACTTCCGCCGTAGTTTCCAGCAATGCCCCGGCTTTTGGGTCGTTCGACTTATCTGCCTCCGCTCGTGCATGAGTGATAACCTCAGTCAGCATCTCTCGTATTTTGGCCGAATGGCGCCGCGCATCGTCCCGGAAGTGTTAATTTCCCATCATGTCCTCCTAAGCTCCATGAATGCTTGTTACGAGGCACGCATTGATTGTGATTGCTGCCGTCGCTAAAATTGAGCGGGACGAACTCACAACTTCTCAGTTGACTCCTTAATGAGTGAGGCGCGGTTAAGAAGTTCTGAAACCTCTTCGTCACTCAGCTGTGTGAAATTTTCATACCAAGCCCCGATCGCGTAAAGCGTATCAACCGTGGTCTCACAGACAATCTCGTCAACCTCCGCCTTGATCTTTTCACAAGTCTCGGTCGCAGCCACTGGCACGGCGACCACGATCCGCGCCGGGTATTGTTGGCGCACAGCCTGCACCGCTACGAGCATTGTCGCTCCGGTCGCGAGGCCATCATCCACGAGGATCACGGTTCGGTTCAGTAGATTCAAAGGCGGCCGAGTCCCTCTGTAAAGCCGTTCTCGTTTTTCCAGTTCCATTCGTTCGGTGTCCGTTGCCGACTGGATCTCCGCTTCAGAGACTTCGAAGGCTCGCACAACATCTTCGTTGAGCATTCCAAGCCCACCACTCGCAATAGCCCCCATGGCCAATTCACGATTTCCGGGAACCCCAAGCTTTCGCACCAGAAAAACGTCAATAAGGATATTAAGTTCCTTGGCGATTTCGTAGGCGACCGGCACGCCTCCTCGCGGCAATGCAAGTATCAACACCTCCGGATGATTCCGATATCTGGAAAGCTTGGTGGCGAGCAAGCGACCTGCTTCAAAGCGGCTGGAAAAGGGCTTCATGGGAGTTGCACAACGACATCAGGGAATTGAACTGCCAGGACGGGACTCCATTGTCGAAGGAGATCTGGGTTTTTCCAAGCTTAGTCTATTCGCCTGGAAATCTTCGTGACAGCAACATGGTCATGGCCTGCCCTGTTACTTACTAAATCTCCTTCATAACAGCTCGGCCTAAGGAAGACTGTTCAGAATTGGACATCCCTCCCAGCCTTTGGCAAATAGCTAGGAAATTCAGATCTGAGAGCACGGGATCTATCAATGTTGTTTTTCTCCTTGCTTTATTCTGCTGTCGATCTGTTCCGCCAGATTGAAGTCCTTTTCCGTAATTCCGCCCTCATCATGAGTGGAGAGGGCCAAGGTGACTTTGCGGTAATTGATGAGGATTTCAGGATGATGGTCTGCCCGTTCGGCCAAATCGGCCACCCCATTTACGAATTTCACTGCTTCGGAAAACGAGGAGAATTGATACTCTTTCTTGATTTCTTTGCCTTCAAGCCTCCATCCGTTCAGGCTCTTCAACTTTGCGAGCGCTTCCGACTTCGAATATTTTGCCATTGCACCTCCTCCTTATTACCTTCATTACATTCCGGAATTGATGTGTGAATTGCCGGCACCAGTCGACCCTGCTGCCACTCGAAGAGAACAGTGTTATCAAACAAACCTGGCCATGGCAAATTCTCGCCGGGGTTGACCGGCTTCTTTTGCTGTCAACATAGATGCCTTCTTTATAGAAAGCAGTACTGTTTTGAACCAGATAGGCGGGCAAGGCACCCCTGGCCTGAAGATTTTCAGACCTGATCATTTTTGAACAGAAAGAGGCATGTCTCGGGGCTTAGTTTCTAAACTAAGAGGGTTGGAGGCTAGAAACAATCCAGACTTCAGACGAGAGAAATCATCATGTTCTCAGATCTCAGAGTCCTCATTGTATGAAAGTACTGCTGGCAATCGATGGCTCACGCTATTCGGCCGATGCGGTAGAAGCGATGGCAACGCGTCCTTGGCCCGCCAACACAACTATTCACGTGCTCTGTGTGGCCGAACTGGACCAGACGCTTTCAGTCACACGGCGCGAAGGTAAAACTCAAGGAATAGAGCTGGAAACGTTGACCAAAGCTGCCCGGGAACTAACGGATCTGGTTGTGAATTCGCTGGGCACCAAAGGGCTTTCCGTTACCTCTGTGATTCCCATTGGTGATCCTCGAGAGGCAATTGTCAACGAGGCCAAGAGTTGGGGAGCGGATCTTATCATCATCAGCGCCTACGGTCACTCCGGGGTCAAAAGGTGGCAGTTAGGTAGCGTGGCGGAGTCCGTTGTCAAGCATGCACCATGCTCGGTCGAAGTTGTTCGAAAAGCTTCTGAGGAAATGGAATGAAAGTATCGGCCCAACAACCTATTCGAGTTCGATCCCCGGCGGGAGACACGAAGGAAAGCGTATTGCGGGTGAAAGATGTTATGACCCAGGACCCAGCATGTTGCACGACCACAAGTCTCAGAAGCCGCTGAACTCATGATTGAGCACGACTGCGGCGAAATCCCGGTCGTGTATGGCGCAGGGACGATGAGGCCAATCGACGTGATTACCGATCGGGATATTACCTGCCGAACGATTGCCCAAGGCAAGAATCCCTTGGGAACGTCCGTAGGTGACGGCATGTCGACTCCTTGTGTCATCTTGCCCGTGGAGGTCAGCCTCGAGGACTGCTGCAGGGCCATGGTTGCAAGCCTAGTGCGTCGTATTCCCGTCGTAGACGAAAGCGGCAGATGTTGCGGCATTGTTTCTCAAGCGGATATTGCCAGAACTGCAGGGAAACCAGACCCGGCGGAGGTGGTAAAACATCTATCTCAACCTAAAGCAGCCACATCGCTGATCACCTGAGATCGCTGGGCTACGGGTTTCAGAGGGCCGACCTTCAGCTTATGCCTATTCATAACAGTGCCATTGCGGAGATGTTTGGTAAGGTCGCAGACTTACTGGATATCTCCAACGCCGACGAATTTAGGATCCGTGCCTATCGGACTGCCGCACAAACAATTTCGAGTCTGACTCGCAGTGCCGCTGAGATGGTGAAGGCCAAGGAGGACCTCTCTGAGTTGCCCGGCATCGGCAAGAGTTTGGCCGGAAAGATCAAAGAGATTGTTGAAACTGGATCACTGACTAGACTCAAGGAACTTGAAAATCAGGTTCCAGCGGGACTCGTTTCCTTGATGAAGGTATCAGGTCTTGGTCCACGGAAAGTCTTGACACTTCATAACCAGCTTGGAATTAGCTCTCGGCAAGAGCTTGAAAAGGCGGCGAAGGCCGGCCGAATTAGAGAGGTTCCCGGATTCGGTGAAAAAACAGAGCATGCGATCATTGTATCTCTTGAGCGCCAAGCCTCCAGAACAAGAGAAGAAGAAGGCCGTCTAAGATTCGTAGCCGCGGAACAAATTTCGCGCCCGCTACTGAGCTATCTTCGAAAGATCAAAGGAGCCGGCCTCGTGGAAGTGGCAGGAAGCTTCCGCAGGAAGTGTGAGATGGTAGCAGACTTGGACCTGGTGGCAACTTGTTCAAAGGATTCGGAGATGATGGACCTCTTCACCCAATACGAAGACGTTGAAAGAGTGATTTCTAGAGGCAGGACCCGTTCCTCGGTCACCCTGCACTCCGGCCTGCAAGTGGACTTGCGGATTGTCCCGCCATCGAGTTACGGGGCAGCCTTGCTCTACTTCACCGGAAGTAAGTCCCACAACATCGCTATACGAAGACTGGGTCAAAAGAAGGGTCTAAAGATCAACGAGTATGGAGTATTCCGAGGCAATAGGCAGGTGGCAGGAAAGACCGAAGAGGACGTCTACCACAGTATTGAGCTGCCGTACATTGCAGCGGAGCTGAGAGAAGACCGCGGCGAGATCGAGGCTGCCTTGGAGCACGACTTACCCGACCTGATTGACTTGAAAGATATCAAGGGAGATCTTCAGGCTCACACGACGGCCACCGACGGGAAATTCACTTTAGAAGAAATGGCGGAGGCCGCGTCGGCACGCGGCTACGAGTATTTCGCCATCACGGATCACTCCAAACGCGTTGCTATGGCGAAAGGTCTGGATGCCCGGGGTTTGGCCAGGCAAATCAAGGAAATCGAACAATTGAACAGCAGGCAAAGCAAACTCAGAATTCTTAAGTCCTCCGAAGTGGACATTCTCGATGATGGGTCGCTGGATTTACCTGACGACATTCTTAAAGAGTTGGATTTGGTTGTCGGTTCAATTCATTACAACTTCAACCTCTCCAAAAACAGGCAGACGGAGCGTATTTTGCGAGCGATGGATAACCGCTGCTTCAATATTCTGGCTCACCCTACAGGCAGACGGGTAGGAAAGCGCGAACCCTATGAAATAGACCTGCGTCGCATTTTGAAGGCCGCCAGAGAGAATCAATGCTACGTTGAACTGAATGCGCAACCCGAGAGATTAGATCTCCGAGATGTTCAAGTGAGGATGGCCAAGGAAATGGGAGTCAAGGTGGCCATATCAACCGATGCTCACTCGGTGACGGATCTTGAGCATATGAGATTCGGAATTGCCGAGGCGCAGCGGGGATGGCTCGAGCGCGACGACGTGATCAACACACGAAGCTGGGACGAGCTGAAAACACTGCTACGTCGTCAATGACCATCCCTACAGTATTCCCAATATTGTCTTAGGAGGAAGTCATGACAAAATCAAAAAATCTAATGGGGAAAATGGCCGGGATCGCATCGACTCTCGTCTTTCTCGTCGTCTCGACGGTTTTGACGAGCGATTTCTGGGAAGAGAAGCCGTTTTCGCAATGGAGCGAAAAGGAAGCTCATAAGATTCTTTCCGATTCCCCCTGGGGGAAAATGGTGCACGTCGCTCTGCCAGCGGAGGACAGGGAAATTGGCGCTCGCCAAGACCAAAACCGAAGCGTTCCCCCTTCGGTAAACCAGCCGGCGGCTGGACGTGGAATCGGAGGCAATGATAGTACCCGTAGAGATTCGACGTCAGCCCCTGGTGGCCCGGCGACAGCCCCTGGTGGCCCGGCGACCGCTCCTGGCGGTTATGGTGGAGAAGTCGGAAACAGCTGGTCAGCACCGTTTCAGGTTTGTTGGTATTCTTCCGTCAAGGTTCGTCAGGCGATCGCGAGGTTAGGGCAGTTACAAGGTAGTGTCCCTGCCGAAAAGCTCAGCGACTTTGTCCAACAGCCGGCGGACTCCTATATTGTTGCGGTTTCGGGTCCTTTAATGAAGCCGTTCGAGCAGGCCAGTTTGGAGAGCCTAAAAGGCAAAACGTTTCTGGTTTCTAAAGCGGACAAGAACAAAAAGCTGGCGCTCAAGGATTACATCGCTCCCCAAAGTGGGAAAGAAAGCTTGGCCCTGTTCGTTTTCCCTCGCTTGGCCGAGGCAAAAACCTCACTGGATCGGGCGGATGAAGAAGTGCAGTTTGTATCCGAACTGTCCGGACTGAAGCTCAAAACAGGTTTCAAGTTATCCAAAATGATGACCGACGGGAAGCTGGATATTTGAGGAAAGAGGTTAGAGGGCAGCTGTGAAAAAATTCAATTTTGATTCCTCTCCTTGGTAAGGAGGGGTGCTCGTAAGTCCCGCTCTACCAGCCTTGGTCCGCATCGTTCGCGGCGCGACCGGAAAAGTCACGTCCGCGTCCTGACGTCACGAAGCCTCTCAGCCAGGCTCTTGACGAAGGGCTCGTCGGCTCGGCCTTCATCAGGTGATGAAGACCGATGTCTCAACTCCTTTTGGCTCAGCCTCTGTTCCAGGTCCTGGGGAAGCGTGATGTCGAATGTAGCTCCATGTCCTGGCTGGCTGGTAACTCCGATCCGGCCGCCGTGGTCTTGAATAATCGAATAGCAGATTGATAGACCTAGGCCAGTTCCGACGCCCACCCCTTTGGTCGTGAACCCAGGATCAAAGACGCGGTCAAGATGCTCTGGAGTAATTCCTTTGCCACTGTCGGCGATCGTGATGCGAAGCATCTCGTCAACGGACTCGGTCTTCACCCAGATCGTCCCGTTTCCTTCAATTGCCTGAGTCGCGTTCAACAGCAAGTTCATGAAGACTTGATTCAGCCGGTCGGCGTAACAGCAGATCTCCGGCAACTGACCGTATTGTTTGTGAACGGTCACTCGATCCCTTAGTTCGTGATCCAGTAAGATCAAGGTGTTATCGATCGCCTCATGGATATCGGTCTTTAGAAGCTCTGCCTGGTCCAGACGGGAAAAGTTTTTCATGCTGGCGACGATTCTGGCAACCCGTTCCCCGCCTGTCAGGATCGTTTGAATGCTGTCGTCGATCAGCCTGAAAAGCTTCTTGACTTCCATCTCTGCGCCAACTCCCGAGCGTGCACACTCAGCGGCAAGCTTCTCGACACATCTTGCCAGAACGTAGGCTGAGCTGTTGATGGCCCCGACGGGATTGTTGACCTCGTGGCAGATCCCAGCGACCAATTGTCCCAGGGAAGCCATTTTCTCCTTCATTACCAATTGGGCTTGTGCGCGCTGCAGCTCGCGCAGAGTGCCTTCCAGCTCTCGCGTCCTGAGGGATAGCTCGGTAATATCGCTGTAGACGGCCACGATGCCACCTTCTTGGGTCTTGCGCTCGCTGATACGAATCCAACGGTTGTCGCTGCGCTTCTCGACAAATGGCTCGAGGGGATTCTGATGGCGTGCCAGACGTTCGGAGATCCACTCATCCAGGCGGTTCTCGGCCTCTGGAATCATGCCGCGACTGGCAGCTTTTCGTATGATTGTCTCAAAACGGTCACCCAGCCGAACGCAGTCCTCTTCCTTATCCCACAATTCCCCATAGCGTCTATTGCTGATCACCAGGCGGTCCTCTCGGTCGTAGAGGCAGAAGCCATCCGAGATGCTCTCGATGGCTTCCATCAACCGATTTTGGCTAATACGTGCCGAACGAGCCGCAGCTTTCAAACGACGGTCGACCATCGCCAGAAGGATCGCCAATCCCAGTATGAGAGCGGTCGCAATCGCCACGAGGACCGCCAACAAGAGCGGGTCCAAACTCGACGCAGAGGGTGGGCTGCCACCTGGGAAGAAGTACACCGCAGCCATGCCCGTGTAATGCATTCCAGCCACGGCGAACCCCATGACAAGAGCCGCCCCGAGTTTGGCCCAGTCCTTGGCCAGTTTCCATTTTCCGTTCCGGGCCAGAAAGTTGGTATGAAGCGCTAGCGTTGCCAATGCCACGGCAACCAGGATCGAAAATGCAAACAGGACCGGATCGTAAAGCATATGCGCCGCCACTTGCATGGCGGCCATGCCGAGGTAGTGCATGGTTCCGATACCGCTGCCCATGAGCACGCCGCCCAGCAGGAGTTGATGCGTCTTAATTTGCTCCTGGCTGATGATTGTAAGCACCACTGCACTGGCGAGAATCGCAGGCGCTATCGAAAGCGCGGTGATCAGTGGGTCATAGGTCACTTTAACGGGTAACCGGAAAGCCAGCATCCCGAGAAAATGCATCGCCCAGACGCCAACGCCCATCGCGCCGGCTCCGGCGAGCAACCATCGCCATCTCGAGAGCGGTTGTTCTGCAGAGCTAATTCGCTCCGCCACTCCGAGAGCAGCATAAGCCGCAAGCCATGCAACCAGAACCGATACTGTCACCAGAATCGGGTCATAGGTTCCTGAAAGTGCCGAGCCATGTTCAATATGGCGGTCGATAAACTCTAAGGAGTGCATAACATCTCTCCGTCTTTAGAGCAGCATAACACACGCTTGAGTGAGGAATTCGAGAAAAAGCAAGATGAATCAAGTCCGGACGTCCACTCGGACCAGGAGTCAGCTCCTTGCCATTAGAGCGTCCTTAGGAACGCGACGAGTTGTATTCGCTCCTCGGGTTTTAGACCAAGACCGAATGGATGGCCTTTGATTGCTTGGGCTTTCGTGTCCGGCAGTTTCCAGCCTCCTGGGACGTGCGTATCCTTCACGCGGTTCGGGTCAAACATCTCTTCCAGACTTGCAATGGAACCGTCATGTAAATAGTGTCCGCGATACCACACACCCATCAGGGAGGGCACCTTGTAATAGCCAGTGCCTTTGCGGGTCTTCAACGCGAGACCTGGATCAGTACCCACCGAAAGCGACATCGCGTCGAGGTAAGTTGGCTGGTCTGGAGGTGGCGTGAAGCCTTCGGCCAATGTCAGCTTGTTATTGGTGTAAAGCGGCGGAGTATGGCAACCCACACAGCCTTCCCGTTCGAAAAGCTTCTGGCCGGCACGGGCCTTTTCGTCAGCCGGGTGAGGATTCGGCGGCGGTTTGAGCGAGTAGATGTATAGAGCCAAGGCATGCAGGGCCTCATCGGATGCCCGCCATTCGATTCGCCCCTGCCGCTCAGCCAGAATTTTGTGAGGCCCAAATTCGTAAGCTTCAGCATAGCTTACCAGAGCGGCATAACGCATTAGGTCGCCGACGTCTCGATGTTGGTGCGTTGCAGTGTGATCAATCCAGCGGCGGTCCTTGAAGCCGATAAGGTCGGGAATTTTGGTAGGATAGTAAACACTGCCACCCCAACGAGGAAAGGCGCCATGACGAATGGCGGCACCGAAAAGCCGGCCCAGTGCTGGGAGTTCCATACTCTTCAGCTGTTCGTGTATGTCATCCTTGATCCAGGGAACTCCGTAATTCCTGTAGTAAGCCATTCCAGGCGTGTCGCCTTCCAGAGGCAGGACGGACGCAGCGAAAAAGCCAATTTTACCGATCTGGCTTGGCCCACCAACGTTCGCTGGCGCACCATTTACTCGCAAGCCATTTTCCAGATACCGAGTGTGGCACCCGCCACAGTTCGTGAGACCGACCGATATCCCTTTGCTGGTGGGAATCCAACGCACACCAGCCAGCGTCCCGTCCGGCGCCATCGGCGTCTTCATCTTCTCGTGGATCTCGGCAGAGCGCATCGACTCGATCAACTGAGCGTCATAGTTGCGCATGTTAGGCACATCCAGCTCGTCGAACACACGTTGCCCGGCTTCGATCCAATCCGCTTCGGTCTTTATCTTGTCCGGCTCGATCAGCGGTTGCGGTCCGACCTTCTGCAAAAATTCCCAATACCCCTGGGGCTCCCGACCCGGATAGTAAATGGGACAGGTTCGTAAATTGTCAACCGGAGCAGAGTAGTATTCCTTCTCACTGAAGTGCCTGGGTCTTACATTCAGGCTTGCCACCGGAGTGGCCCATTCCCTCAACGCCTTTTCATCCCAGACTTTGGCAACACCATTTGATGACTGGGCCCCCAGCAGCGTGGGAATCAAACAGGCGAGAACTCCGACGAGAAAAATGCCAGCGGTTCTGACCCGTGATTTCATTGAACTGGAACCTCCCGAGTTGATACAAGCGCTCATCGCTAGAGGCGATGTGAGGCCACACAGATGGTCATTCTTGACTGAGCGTTGCAGTGACCAGGGAACTGGGGAAAGAGTTTTGGTTCGACGACGAAGCTCCGTTTGGCGTCTGGAGTGCGCGACACCTTGTTTTCCCTCAGGCCCACCTCCCCAAACGAAGTTGAGGCAGTTGCAGGATAATCTAAACGTTCGGCACCTGGGCGGGTGCGTGGGCAACACTAACCAACATCTTCTTAATGAAAGACAGCAGCTCCTCCTGGGTTTGAAAACGAATCATCTGACCTGAGGCCAGGTGTTCCGCTCTGCCCGCGAACTCGCCCTCTTCTGCCTCAATGCTAGACCGAAACTGTATGACAAAGGCCCGGTCGGATGGTAGTGAGGATTCTTGTTTTGATCTGGGGTTCAAGGCTTTTGCTCCACTGAGAAATATGGCCGCCAGCCTAGCTGCTCGAAGCTTAGGGACTGGCGGCACTTGGCGCGCATCCGAGGTTGATCAATCCTATTCGAATCATGAACCCCGATCGACTTCGCCATCCATACCCCGAAGGCGGCTTTGAATTGGATACAAGCCCTCCTCTCCAGCTGTGACGTTAATTAGCAAGATTTTCTCCCGATGTTTAAGAATCATGGTAACAAGTTATTTGTCCGGTTCAGGGTGCTGGGAACGGTGGAGTAGAATCATCGATGGATTGCAAGAACCGAATCAGTTGCTTGCGCTTGGTCGGAACCGAAAGAAGCGGCGAACTCCCGACATGTACCGGGTTGTCCAGCACCTGCTCCAAGTCAAGCGCGGTACCATTGTGCAAGTAGGGGCCAAACGTGAAAATCCCCAGCAGTGACGGCGGATTGAACCCCAGCACCCCCAGGGCTGGAGCTCCAAGGTTTGTAACTTCAAAGGGATCTGCAGCGTTGAAAGTTCCGACCTGTTTGAGTTGTCTGACCAATTGGTTGTTCACTACTTCTCCAGGAGCTGGTGGCGGCGTGTAATCAATCTTACTTGATGTCCATAACGGTCCACCATGGCAGGTAAGGCATCCTGCTTGTTGGAAGATGCGTCGGCCCTCCAGTGCCCGAATGTCGTTGTCGGGGATCGGTGAGATCGGTCCGCGGATGCCATGCTGAAAATAATCTGTGATTGCGTCACGATCTCCGCTTCTACCAGCTGAGGGAGGATCAAACCGCTTTACGTTAGGGTCAGGCGTCGTCGTCCCCGGAAGCAGAATCAACCCTTGGCCGCCGGCGGTGTTCCTTGTGTTAAGCTCGAAATCTGCCACCTCGTCAAAAAAGGCTGACCAGTTCAAGGCGCGCTGGATGACCTCCGGTCCTTTGCTGAAGGTGGAATTCAAAGGTGTCGAAAAACGGGGACCTGCGCCAAATAACCACACCACTCCGTCGGTGAGACCGTTTGGGTGGCAGCTGGCGCAAGAGACCCATCCGTGATTGGACAGTAGTCCTTCATTGACGCCATTGTGAGGAACCACAGGGCCAATGGAGCTGTTGAAAAATTCCTTGCCGCGCTGAACTCTAAGCTGAAGAGCATCGGTCGGCTGATTGGCCAGAACAAAGGTACCCATTGCCGTATCGTTAGTAAGATCCACCACAGTGACATCTCTGGAAACATAGTTCCAGATATAGCCACGCGTGTCCTCCGCATTGATGACCATGGCGCGCGGATTTTTGCCCGCCAAGACACGCTTGACATTGCTGGTCTGGCCGGCGGCAGTCGGAGCATTGATCGTCGGTGTGCCATCTGCCTTCAGGTCCATCTTCACAGCCATATCCGAAGCCGCTGAGACGATATATCCTGAATCAGACTGATGACGAAAAGCGATAAAATAGGGATTGGTGACAAAGCGCTTCAGCGGGCGTCCCTGCGCATCGTCGGCATCGGACTCATTCTGGATGCCATGGTTCAGGTTGAGGGTTTTTCCTGAATCCGTATCGGATGAGGTTTCGATAATAGGAACCAGGCACTGGACATTCACGTTGAATGTATCCGGACCGTTGGGAGACGAGCCAGTTGCCGGCACATAGACCCGGTTGTTCTTAATGGTCAGGCTTGCCAGAATATTCGGGAAGGCTCCGGTGACAAACAGATTCTCAGGTGGTGCAGGATTGATGGGAGGTTTTTTCAATAGGGCACTACCATTCGATTTGAAACCGATGTCTGCGATTGGCTGTAATTGAATGGTGGCCAAGAGTTGATCGTTCTGCGTCGAGACTACTGAGACGAGGCCTACTTTTCCTGTGTCTTCTCCTGGACGCACCTCGCCAGGACGGTATTGGGCCAGGAAGCTGGTAACGTAGATCTTTTCG
>Ga0075424_100004195_pt1 | contig 13559 bp, 14 predicted proteins | sample SoiMethybrSBSTD3_FD_75301 | JGI IMG/M metagenome (GOLD analysis project Ga0075424, IMG submission 75301) | Bulk soil microbial communities from a Populus tree surrounding site in Tennessee, USA - Soil MetaG P. TD hybrid SBSTD3 | ecosystem: Environmental > Terrestrial > Soil > Tree plantation... | reverse complement strand
CGGCGAGAAGCACGACCTTCATCGGTATGCCGTCGATTATAGTAAGTGGCGCGTGCGATCCGTACGATGAACATTCTCTGGGTGAGTCCCTTCCTGCCCGCCCTCGACGCGCCGCACGCCGGTGGCCGCGCGCTCGCCCGCTGGATCCGCTGGACCGCCGAGCGCCACGCCGTGACCCTGCTGTGCCGGGTGGAGCCGCAGGAGCGGGCGGCGGCCGAGGCGCTGCGGCCGGGCCTGGCCGGCCTCGAGGTGCAGGAGTTCCGCCGGCCCGACGGGCCGCTGGCGCTGCCGCGCATCGCCGCCTCCTACGTGCGACTGGGACGCGCGGCCAGCCGCCGGCTGGCCGGGCGGGGCTTCGACCTGCTGCACGTCGACTATCTCGAGACCGGGCTCGGCGTCGATCGGGCGCTGCCCGTCCCCAAGCTGGCGATCGCCATCGACGAGCTGGCGCGGCCGGCGCGCCACCGCCTGCACCTGGCCCGCGGCCCGCGCGCGCGGGCCGGCGCCTGGCTCTACTGGCGCGCGATCGAGCGTGTGCAGCGGCGGGTCTGTCGGACGTTCGACCGGATCCTCACGCTGTCCGAGCACGATCGTCGCACGCTGGTCGCCGGCGACCCGTCGCTGTCGGTCGGGGTGCTGCCGTTTCCGATCGGCATCGAGCCGCCCGCGGGCCTCGCGCGCGAGAGCGGCGCGATCCTGTTCGTCGGCGCCATGCATCGCGATGCCAACATCGACGCCGTGCAGTGGTTTCACGACGCGATGCTGCCGCGCGTGCGGGCGGCCGTGCCGTCGGCGCGGCTCACCGTCGCCGGCGCCGATCCGCCGCCGGCGATCCGCGCGCTGGCCGCGGAGCCCGGGATCGAGGTCACGGGGTTCGTCGATGCGCTGGAGCCGTACTACGCGCGGGCCAGTGTGTTCGTGGCGCCGCTGCGGATCGCCGGGGGCATCGCCGGCAAGACGCTCGATGCGCTGGCGGCCGGCTGTCCGGTGGTCACCACGACGCTCGGCAACGAGGCGTTCGGCGCCACGCCCGGCGAGCATCTGCTCACGGCCGACACGCCGGCGGAGTTCGCGGCCGCGGTGGTTCGTCTGCTGGACGATGCCGACCTGCGGCGGCGTCTGGGGGAAGGCGGGCGCGCGTTCGCCCGCGCACGCTACGATCCCGCCGTCAGCGCCGCGGCGCTCGAGCACGAGCACGCGCGCCTGGCCGGCGCGACCCTCACCAGGCGATGAGGCGGCTGACCACGCTCCAGTAGGCGTGGAAGAGGGGATCGAGGACGCCGCGCACGAGCGGCGTGGCCACCGACCCGAAGCTGAACCTCGAGGCGAAGTACGGGAGGAGCTCGCGCTCCGGGCGCCGGCGCAGGGCCTGCACGCTGCGGCGCTTGGCCGCCACGTAGCGCCACGTCGAGGGCCGCAGGAAAAAGCCGTAGACCGCGAGCCGCTCGGCCATCCAGCCGCGGGTCGCCGCGTAGAGCAGACCGATCGGCTCGAAGACGAACAGCGCGGGTGCCAGCAGCAGCAGCGTGGCCGCGTGATAGTGCGTCATGAGATTCAGGAGCCGGTTGCGCTCGACGTAGTAGAACTTCCGCTTCCAGGCGGGCCGCTCGAAGTCGTAATCGTGGTGCATCACGGCGTCCGGCGCCAGCACCGACTCCCAGCCCGCCAGTCGCAGGCGCCAGCCGAGGTCGGAGTCCTCGTGGTACATGAACAGCGCCGGATCGAGCGTGCCGACCTCGCGCAGCGCGCGCGCTCGGTACAGCACGCCGGCGCCGCTCGCATAGGCGATCGGCTGCACCGCGAGCGGCCGGTCCGGCTCGCCGTCGCCGCCGACGAAGCCGACGCCGAGGTAGTGCAGCATGTTGCCCCGCGAGTGGAGCACGGTGGCGCCGGCGGCGTCGCGGCGGAGGAGCTTGGGCTGGACGGCGCCGGCGTCCGGGCGCGTCTCGGCCACCGCGACCAGCGCGTGGAGGAAGTCGGGCTCGACGTGCGTGTCCTGCGTCACGATGACGACGTAGTCGGCGCCGGCCGCCAGCGCCTCGCGCATGCCGAGGGCATTGCCGCCCGCGTAGCCGAGGTTCTCGCCCGGCACCAGCACGCGCGCGGCGGGCGCCCGCTCGGCGAACCAGCCCGCCACGCCGGGCGCGGGCCCGTTGTCCACGACGATCAGCCGCCACCGCTCACGCGGATAGCTCTGCACGCTCAGGCTCGCCCACAGACGCTCGAGATACTTCGCGCCATCATAAGTAGCCAGCAGAACCACAACCGCAGGCACCACGTCAGGCCTCACGTCAATGGAGGGGAAGGGGGAACCCTACTAGGGTTCCCCTTCAAACAAGGAGAAGGGGGAACCCTACCAGGGTTCCCCTTCAAACAAGGAGAAGGGGCAACCCTACCAGGGTTCCCCTCCAAATAAGACGAGACGAAGGTGGCGGCCGGGCCCTTGGTGGTGAAGCGGCCGAAGCGGAACGGTGTCGCGTCCACCGGCGGCGTTGCGCGTGTGATGAGCGCGGCCATCATCTCGCCCACGGCGGGTGAGAGCTTGAAGCCGTGGCCGCTCATCCCCGCGGCCACCCAGAAGCCGGAGAGCGGAGTCTCGTCGAGGATGGGCATCCAGTCGGGCGTGATGTCGAAGGCGCCGGCCCAGCCGCGCCGGTAGCGCGCCTCGGCCAGTCGCGGCATCGCGCGGGCCGTGCGCTCGAGGGCTTCGTCGGCCTCGTCGTGGCCGACCTCGGCGCCGAGGAGCGCCGGGTCCATCGGGTGATTGGCCTCGTCGTCGGTGAGCGAGCCCGTGAGGGTGAGGCCGCCGGTCTCGGGGCGCGCGTAGGCGCCGCCGGCCAGGTCCAGGTACACGCGATGCGGCGGGCCGAAGTCGGCGTCGCGCTCGACGACGAAAACCGGGTGGCGGCCCACGACGATGGGCAGGGCGACGCCGGCGAGCCGCGCGAGCGCCGGCGCCCACAGCCCGCCGCAGTTCACCACGATCGGCGCGTCGATCGTCTCGCCGCGGGTCGTGCTCACGCCGGTGACGCGATCGCCGCGCTGATGGATCGCCGTCACGCCGGCGCCCTGCTCGATCGTCACGCCGTGCCGGCGTGCGGCCTCGGCGAAGCCGAGGGTGACCGAGGTCGGATCACCGTAACCGGAGTCGGGCTCCCAGAGGATCGCGCCGAGGCCGGCCGGATCGATGCGCGGCTCCACGCGCGCCACGTCGGCGGGGGCCAGCACCTCGGCCCGCACGCCGAGGAGCCGTTGGCGCGCCACGGTGGCTTCGAGCGTGGCGCGCATCGCCGGCCCCACACCGATCAGGGCGCCGCAGGCGACATAGCCGGCGTCGCCGCCGACCGCCTCGCCGAAGCGCTGGAAGACCGCGAGCGAGCGGACGACCATCTGCGTGGTCTCGGGCGTGGGATAGAGCTGGCGCACGATGCCGACGGAGCGGCCGGTGCCGCCCGAGGCCAGCGTGTCGCGCTCGAGCAGAAGGACGTTGCCGACACCGCGCCCGGCGAGATGAAAGGCGATCGACGTGCCGGTGACGCCGCCCCCGACAATGACGACGCCGGCCGTCCGGCTCACGGCGAGGCGGTGGCGAGGCTCACCACGCGGATAGGGTCGCCAGCGCGGACACGGCCCTCGACGAGGACGCGCGCGTAGACACGGCTCCAGCCCGGGTACTGCTTCTGCGACACGCGGCTGACGTCCCCGGCCTTGAAGAGCGGCGCGATCTTGGCGCAGGGGGTGGTGTACCTCGTGACTTCCAGCACCACCTCCGCGCCGAGCCGCAGGTGCGCGCCGGGCGTGACGGCGGCCCACTCGAGGCCCTCCGTCGTGACGTTCTCACCCAGCGCTCCCGGCGTCACGGTGTGGCCCTCGGCCACGAGACTGCGGAGGGCTTCCATCGAGAACAGACACACGGCGCGCTCGAACCCGCCGTGGTACTTGTAGCGGTGCGCGTCGCCCTCCAGCCCGAGCGGCGTCACGCGCGCCTCGGCAATCGCGTGCTTGGGCACCCCGCCCGGCGACACGCTGAGCTGCACGATCGAGCCGGTGGCCGCGGCCATCGTCCGATTGTACGCGAGGCGGGCGGCCCTCAGGCCTGGCGGCGGATCATCCGCTGGATGGTCGCTTCCAGCACCACCTCGTCGCGCTGGTTCAGAACGCGATGCTTGTAGGTCACGATGCCGCGGTCGGCCTTCTTCGTCTCGCGCTTGTCGGCCACCTCGACCTCGACGCGGATGGTGTCGCCCTCCAGGACGGGCGCCACCACCTTCAGCTCGCCGCCGAGCCATGCCATGCCGGTGCCGTGGATGAGACCGGTCTGCATGACGAGGCCCTCGGAGAGCGCGAAGGTGAGCGCCCCGGGCGCCGCGCGGCGGCCGAACACCGACTCGCGCTTGACGAACTCCATGTCGAGGAAGAGCGGCTCGGTGAAGCCGCAGGCGTTGACGAAGTTCACGATGTCCGTCTCCGACACCGTGCGGGCCAGCGTCCGGTAGACGTCGCCGACCTTGTGGCCCTCGAAATCGATACCGTCTGTCTTCATGATTTTATCGTCGGGGGGTGAGCGACTGCCGCTCCCCCCCGACACCCCCCCACCAGGGACCGCCTTCGGCGGTCCGTTTAGAACTCGGCGCCTTTCGGCGATGCGGTTCGGAAACAGCGCCTTCGGCGGTCCGGGTCGGCATTCGCGTTGTCATTGCTATTCGCCCAGATAGGCGCGGCGGACGTCGGTGTTCTGCGCGAGTGTCTCGGCGGTGCCGGAGAGGACGACGGCGCCGGTTTCCAGCACGTAGCCGCGGTCGGCGATGCTGAGCGCCATCGCGGCGTTCTGCTCGACGAGCAGGATCGTGGTGCCCTGGCGGTTGACCGCGGCGATCGTCTCGAAGATCTGCTCGACGAGGACGGGCGCCAGCCCCATCGACGGCTCGTCCAGCAGCAGGACCTTGGGCTGGGCCATGAGCGCGCGGCCGATGGCCAGCATCTGCTGCTCGCCGCCCGAGAGCGTCCCGGCCACCTGGGTCACGCGCTCGTGCAGGCGCGGGAAGAGCGCGAAGACCCGGTCGAGGTCGGCGGCGACACCGCCGTCGCGGCGGAGATAGGCGCCCATCATGAGGTTCTCGCGCACGGTGAGCCGGTTGAAGATCCGCCGGCCCTCGGGCACGTGGGCGATGCCGCGCGCGACGACGGCGTGGGGCGCCACACCGGTGAGCGGCTGGCCCTCCAAGCTCACGCGGCCCTGCCGTGGGGCGAGCAGCCCGGAGATGGTCTTCAGCGTCGTCGTCTTGCCGGCGCCGTTGTTGCCGAGCAGCGCCACGATCTCGCGCTCGCGCACCTCCAGCGACACGCCCTTCAGCGCGTGAATCTCGCCGTAGTAGACCTCGAGGCTCTCAAGCACCAGCACGGCTGCTCCGTGGCGCGCTGCCGCGGCGCCCCAGGTAGGCCTCGATGACGCGCGCGTCGCTCTGCACCTCGCGCGGCAATCCCTCGGCGATCTTCTCGCCGTGGTCGAGCACCGTCACGCGGTCGGAGACCTCCATCACCACGCGCATGTTGTGCTCGATGAGCAGGATGGCCAGGCCGAGGTCGCTCACCAGCCGCCGCAGCAGCGCCATGAGGCCGACGGCCTCGCCCTGGGTCATGCCCGCGGTCGGCTCGTCCAGCAGCAGCAGCGCCGGACGCGACGCGAGGGCCCGGGCCAGCTCGACCCGCCGCTGGTCGCCGTAGGGCAGGTTGCGGGCCACCTCGTTGGCCTTGGCCCGGAGGCCGACGCGCTCCAGGAGCTCGAGGCCGTGGTGCCAGAGCGTGCGCTCGCTCTCGCGGAAGCGGGGCGTGTGCGCCAGGGCGTCCCACAGGCCCGCCTGCACACGCGCGTGCATGCCGACCAGCACGTTCTCGACGGCCGTCATGTTGGCGAAGAGCCGGATGTTCTGGAACGTGCGACAGACGCCGAGCGCGGTGATCTGGTCGGGACGCAGCCCGAGCAGCGGCGCGTCCCGGAACGTCACGCGGCCCTCGTCCGCGTTGTAGACCCCGGTGAAGATGTTGAAGAGCGTGGTCTTGCCCGCGCCGTTGGGCCCGATGATCGACGCGATGCCGGCGTCGAGACGGTAATCGACCGCGTGGACGGCGGTAAGGCCGCCGAAGCGCTTGGTGACGCCGACCGCCTCGAAGAGCGCGCTCATGCGGACGGCGCCGCCGGCGGCCCGCCTTCGCCCGCGCGGGCCAGCTCGCGCTGGCGCCGGCGGGCGGGGAAGAGGCCCTGCGGCCGCACGATCATCATCACGACCAGGATGATGCCGAACACCATGCGCTCGTACTTGGCCGGCTCGAGCTGCGTCGGGAGGTTGGCCAGGTTGTAGCCGAGGATGGTGGTGCCGGCGTTCTTCAGCTCGTTCAGGTAGAGCGACAGGCCCTTGAGCACCTGGAGGTTGAGAACGGTCACCACCGTGGCGCCGACCACGGCCCCGGGGATCGAGCCCATCCCGCCGAGGATGACCATGGCCAGCACGCCGATCGACTCGAGGAACGTAAACGACTCGGGGTTGATGAAGATCTGCTTGGCCGAGAACACCACGCCCATGACGCCGGCGAACGACGCGCCGCACGCGAAGGCCAGGAGCTTGCTGCGCACGAGCGGCACGCCCATGGCCTGGGCGGCCAGCTCGTCCTCGCGCATCGCCTCCCAGGCCCGCCCGATGTGCGAGTCCTCCAGCCGCCGGTTGACGATGATGACGACGATCGCGATGAGGAGGACCAGGAAGTAGAAGCCCTGGTTGTACTCGATGAAGCCCGGCAGCGGGGGCCGCGAGATGGGCGTGAGGCCCTTGGGCCCGTTGGTGATGTTGATCGGTTTGTCGAGGTTGTTGGCCAGCACCCGGATCACCTCGCCGAAGCCCAGCGTCACGATGGCCAGGTAGTCGCCGCGCAACCGTAAGACCGGCAGGCCCAGCAGGACCCCGGTGCCGGCCGCCGCCAGCAGACCCACCAGCAGGAACACGTAGAACATCCACGCCGGCAGCGGGAATCCGCCGCCGAAGATGACGTTGCCGTGCGGCGAGCCGACGATCGCCCACGAGTAGGCGCCGACCGCGAAGAATGCGACGTAGCCGAGGTCCAGCAGCCCGGCCAGGCCGACCACGATGTTGAGACCCAGGGCGAGCGCCGCGAAGATGCCGACCTGCGTGGCGACCTCCAGGTAGTAGCCGTTGAAGCTGCCGATGTACGGCATCATCACGAGCAGCCCCAGGCCGAGCAGCGCCAGGCGTAGCCGCCCGGGGATGCGCGCGACGTAGATGGCCATGAGCGCGCCCTGGAAGGTCAGGAACGCCAGGATCGAGCGCGGGAAGATCCACACGGCCGCGCCGCCGACCGCCAGCAGCGCGATCGACGCGACGATGTGGGTCACGCGCGCTCCCGCACCACTTCGCCGAGCAGGCCCTTGGGCCGGAAGATGAGGATGAGGATCAGCACGGAGAACGCGAAGATGTCCTTGTACTCGGCGCCGAAGGCCCCGCCCGTCAGCAGCGACAGGTAGGACGCGGCGAAGGCCTCCAGGAGTCCCAGAACGAGCCCGCCGACCATGGCGCCGGGGATGTTGCCGATGCCGCCGAGCACCGCCGCCGTGAAGGCCTTCAGGCCGGGAATGAAGCCCGTGTACGGGTTGACCAGGCTGTACTGGATCCCGAACAGCACGCCGGCGGCGCCGCCCATGGCGCCACCGATGAGGAACGTCAGCGAGATGATGCCGTTGACGTTGATGCCCATGAGGCTGGCCGCGGCCTGGTCCTCGGCCACCGCGCGGATGGCGGTGCCGATCCGCGTGCGGTTCACCAGCGTCCACAGCGCCCATAGCATCAGCAGCGCGGCCGCGATCACGACCACGGACTTGAGCGGAATATCGATGGTCGCCGTCAGCTCGTAGCGCTTGTTGAGAATGTCGATGGTCGGATAGACGAGGTTGAACGCGTTCCGCCAGATCGACTCGAAGAGCCGGATGGCGTCCTGCAAAAAGAACGACACCCCGATCGCCGAGATCAACGGAATCAGGCGCGGCGCATGCCGCAGCGGCCGGTACGCAATCCGCTCGACGCTGACCGCCAGCAGCCCCGAGGCCGCCATGCCCGCGAGCAACAGCAGGATCAGCACGACGATCCACGGCAAGCTCTCGAGGACGCCCGCCGCCTTCAGCCCCAGAAGAATCTCGACCCCGACGAACGCCCCAAAGATGAAGATCTCGGAGTGCGCGAAATTGATGAACTCGAGAACCCCGTACACCATCGTGTAGCCCAGCGCGATCAACGCGTACATGAACCCCAGGAGAATGCCGTCGAGAAGCACCTGCGGGAATATACCGACGAGCAGCTCGAGATCCATGGGGATGGAAAGGCGCAAACGCACGACGGCGGGCGGGTTGCGCGGCCCCGCCCGGGACCCCTTCCTGGTCTGGGTCCCGGGCGGGGCTGCGCGGCCCGCCCGCCGTCGTGTGGTTTACGCTATTTCTTCGCCGACGGGGCTGCGATCGTGAGCTGCTTGACGATCTTGTTGTCGCCCCACTTCTCCGGATTCTCATTGGCGACCTGGAGGACGAAGTAGAGCGCCTTCTGGCGATCGCCCTTGCCGTCGAAGGCGATGTCACCCGTGATGCCCTTGTGGTGCACCTTCCGCACGGCCGCGGAGACCTGCTCGCGGCTCGGGGCCTTGCCGCCCTTGGCGGCGGCCTCGATGGCCTTCAGCGCGATGGCGGTGGCGTCGTAGGCCTCGGCCGCGTACGGCTCGGGGTTCTTGCTGAACTTCTTCTTGTAGTCGTCCACGAAGCCCTTGGCGCCGGCCAGCGCCGAGGCGGGCCCGGCCGCCGAGGTGTAGTACATGCCCACCACGGTCTTGCCGGCGATCTTCGTCAGGTCCGAGGAGTCCATGCCATCGGGCCCCATGAACTTGGCCTTGATGCCCTTTTCGCTGGCCTGCTTGAAGAACGGCGCGCCCTGGTCGTAGATGCCGCCGAAGTAGATGAGGTCGGGGTTCTTGGCCTTGATCGGGGTGAGGATCGGGTCGAAGTTCGACTTCTCCTCGGTGCCCTCGAAGCCGGCCACGTTGAGGCCCTTCTTCTTCGCGTCGTCGCGGAAGAACTCGGCCACGCCCTGGCCGTACGTGGTCTTGTCGTGAACGATGTAGACGCTCTTGGCCTTCACGGTCCCGGCCGCGAACTCCGAGCCCACCACGCCCTGCACGTCGTCACGCCCGCAGACGCGGTTGACGTTGGCGTAGTTGCGGTCGGTGACCGTCGGGTTCGTGTTGGCGGGCGAGATCATCGCGAGGGTCGTTTCCTTGTAGACCTCGGACGAGGGGATCGCGACGCCGGAGTTGAGATGGCCGATGACGGCAAGGATGTCCTTGTCGGCGATGATGTTCTTCGCGTTGGCGACGCCGACGTCGGGCTTGGCCTGGTCATCGAAGGGGACGAGCTCGACCTTGAAGCCGGCCTTCTCGAGGTTGCCCTTGAACTTGTCGATCGCGAGCTGCGCGCCAAGCTTGATGCCCTCGCCGAGAGCGGCCTGGCCGCCGGAGAGCGGGCTCTGCGTGGCGATCTTGATGGTGCCCTTGCCCTGGGCCTCGATCTGAGAGGCCCCGCCGACGAGGGCGACGGCCAGCGCCAGGGTGAGGACCAGGGCGCCGCGGAGGGAGACGAGCTTCATGAGAAGCCTCCTTGATCGTCGAATCAGGGATTTACGCTGCGCCGATTATAGCGGCGGTGCTCAGGCGGTCAAGCCCCGCGCGTGTCGAATGAGCGCGATGAAACGCTCGGCCGCCGCGCGTGGATCGTCCGCCGCGCACACGGCCGAGATGACCGCCACGCCGTCGCCGCCGGCCGCGATCACCTCGCCGACGTTGGCGTGGGTGATGCCGCCGATCCCTATGAGGGGAACACGGATCTCGCCGCGAAGTTTCCGCAGCAGGTCGGTACCGACGAGCTCGAACTCGGCCTTGCTGCGCGTCGGGAACATCGAGCCGACGGCGATGTAGTCCGCACCGTCGGCCTGCGCGGCGCGCGCCTGGGCCACGCTGTGCGTGGAGACCCCGAGGAGCATGCCGGCTCGCAGCAGCGGGCGCACCGCGCGCGCGGGCAGGTCGTCCTGGCCCACGTGGACGCCGTCGGCGCCGGCGGCGACGGCGAGGTCGACCCGATCGTTGACGATGAACGTCGCGCCCGCGGCCGCACAGCGCGCGCGCAAGCGCTCGGCCAGCGGCAGCACGCGACCCGATGGCCACTCCTTCTCGCGGAGCTGGATCAGGCGGGCGCCTCCGGTCAGGGCGGCGTCGAGGATGTCCACGAGATCGCGGCCGCCGGCCGCGGCGCGGTCGAGGACCACGTAGAGCGAGGGGTCCATCAGCCCCCGCTGGTGAGGCGGGCGCCGTCGACGCTGCTGAAGCCGCCCGCCACGAAGGCGGGGTCGGCCAGGACCTTGAGCTGGAAGGGGATCGTCGTCTTCACGCCCTCCACGACCGTCTCAGCGAGCGCGCGCTTCATGCGTTCGATCGCCTCGGCGCGGTCGCGGCCGTGCACGATCACCTTGGCCAGCAGCGAGTCGTAGAAGGGCGGCACCACGTACGGCGCCATGAGATGGCTGTCCACGCGCACCCCGTAGCCGCCGGGCGGGATCCACGCGGTCACCCGCCCGGCGCTCGGCGCAAAGGTGACGGGGTCCTCGGCGTTCACGCGGCACTCGATGGCGTGCCCCTCGAAGCGGATGGCGTCCTGCCGGTAGCCCAGCGGCTCACCGGCCGCGATGCGCAGCTGCTCGCGGATCAGGTCGATGCCGGTGACCATCTCGGTGACCGGGTGCTCGACCTGGATGCGCGTGTTCATCTCGATGAAGTAGAACTCGCCCGTGCGCGCGTCGACCAGGAACTCCACCGTTCCGGCGCTCACGTAGTTGACGGCCGCCGCGGCCGCCAGGGCCGCCTTGTGCAGTCCCGCGCGCGTCTCCGGCGCGAGGACCGGCGCGGGGGACTCCTCGACCAGCTTCTGGTGGCGCCGCTGGACCGAGCAATCGCGCTCGCCGAGGTGCACGCGCATGCCGTTCTTGTCGCCGAGGACCTGCACCTCGACGTGGCGCGCCTCTTCGATGAACTTCTCGCAGTAGATCTCCGACGAGCCGAAGGCCGCGCCCGCCTCGGCCTGGCAGGCCGCGAACGTCTGCGCGACTTCCGTGCGCGCACGGACCACGCGCATGCCGCGACCGCCGCCGCCCGCCGCCGCCTTGAAGATGACGGGGAAGCCGGCCGCTTCGGCGACATCGCCGGCCTCGCTCTCGTCCTTGAGCGGGAGCTCGCTGCCCGGCACCACCGGGACGCCGGCCTGCTTGGCGATCACGCGGGCCTGGGCCTTGTCGCCCATCAGGCGAATGGCCTCGGGCGAGGGACCCACGAACGTGAGGCCGCAGGCGCGGCAGATCTCGGCGAAGGCGGGGTTCTCGGCCAGGAAGCCGTAGCCCGGATGGATCGCCTCACTATCGGTGACGACCGCGGCGGAGATGATGCCCGCGATGTTCAGGTAGCTGCCGCGCGCGTCGTCGGGCCCCACGCAGATGGACTCGTCGGCCATGCGGACGGGCAGTGACTGCGCGTCGGCGGTGGAGTGAGCGATGACCGTGCGGATGCCGAGCTCGCGACACGTCCGGATGATCCGGAGCGCGATCTCGCCGCGGTTGGCGATGAGGAGCTTGTGGAACATGCCGTCAGCCGCCCAGCACGCGGCGCCACTGCTCCTCGAGCTCGGCCAGGCGCAGGCCGTACACCGCGGGCACCGCGGCCTCGATCGGCTCGCCGCGGCCCAGGCGCGCCATGAGGTCGCGCATGGCCGGCATCCCGCCGCGATCGAGCAGGTCGTGCACGACCCAGAGCGCGACCTCGTAGGCGGTGCGCGCGCGCGCGGGATCGCCGTCGGCCAGCAGCGCCTCGAGCCCGGTCAGCGTCGGGCGGCCCGGCACGCGCAGCAGCGGATCGACGGGCGCGCCCTCGAGCGCCTGGGCCAGACCCTCGTGCAGCCAGCGCGGCGCGCGCCCCCGCGTGAGGTCGTGGATGACCGCGTGCGCGTACTCGTGGACCAGGATGCGCTCGAGCTCGCGCCGCCGCGGGCTGCCGGCGGGCAGCCGTATCTTGCCGTCGAAGAGCCCGGTGACCCACGCGTGCACGCGGGCGACTTCCTGAAACTGGCCGGCGTCGTAGAGCACCACGGTCACCCGCTCGCGCGGCGCCTCGCCCAGCCGCGCCACCACGCGCTCGCGCGCGGCCGCCAGGAGCGCCATCAGCGCGCGGCGCGATTCCGGCTCGTCGCCGGCGCGCCACTTCACCACGAAGTGCGGCGTGACCTCGCGCTGCAGCCCCGCCTCGGCCCGCGCCTCACGCTCGATCTTGGCCAGGAGCGCGCGAGCGGGCTCGTGGTCGGGATCGCGGATGAGCACGCTGCGCAGGTGCTCGAGCGCGCGGCCGGCGTCGTCGCGGCGATCGTAGAGGTGGGCGAGCAGCAGGCGCACTTCCGGATCGGCCTCGCCGCCGGCGGCGGCTTCGAGCGGGGCCAGCGCCTCGTCCGCGCGGCCGGCGTGCACGGAGGCCAGGCCGAGGCCGCGCAGGAGCGAGGGCTCGCCGGGGCTCTGCTCCAGGCCCTGGCGGAAGAGCAGGATCGCCTCGTCGGGCCGGCCCTTCTTGAGCGTGTCCCAGCCCCAGCCCTCGAAGCAGCGCGCCACGTCGTTGCGCCGCGTGGCGCTGGCCGGATCGTCCTCCGACGCACGGCTGAAGCGCTCGCAGGCGCGCGGGAACTGGCCGGCGGCGTAGAGGCGGATCGCCTCGTCGGTCAGTGCGGCGAGCTGCGCGCCGCCGGTCGGCGCCAGCCGCGGCGCGTCCTCGGTGACCGGCGCCGGCGTCCGCGCGGACGTCACCCACCAGGCGCCGGCCAGCACGCAGGCCAGGGCGGCGGGGACGACGAGGACGCGGCACGCCGAGGACCGGATCACGCGGAGGCTCTCAGCGTTGGGGATCGATGAGGAACAGCGGCTGACCGTACTCCACGGCCTGCCCGTTCTCGACGAGGATCTTGGCGATGCGCCCGCCCACCTTGGACTCGATCTCGTTCATCAGCTTCATCGCCTCGATGATGCAGAGGACCTGGCTCTCCTTCACCACGTCCCCCTCGTTGACGAACGGATCGGCCGTCGGGGAGGGCGCGCGGTAGAAGGTGCCCACCATGGGGGCTTCGAGCGTGACGAGCGCGGGCGACACGGCGTCGGCCACCAGCGGCCGTTCGGCGGGCGTGGCGGGTGCGGTGGGCGCGGGCGTCAGCGCCGGCGCGGCCGCGACCGCGGCCACGGCGCGCTGCACACGGACGCGCACGTCCTTGGACTCGATCTCGACCTCGGAGAGGCCGAGCTCGGCCAGCACGCCGGCTAGTCGGCGCGTGAGCTCCACGACGCGCTCGTCGCCGGCGGGGGGAGTCGGCGCCGGCGTGGATCGCGGGGGCCGCGGCGCGCGGGCCATCAGCCGGCGACCGCCACGCGGCCCAGGTA
>Ga0075424_100004186_pt1 | contig 13571 bp, 7 predicted proteins | sample SoiMethybrSBSTD3_FD_75301 | JGI IMG/M metagenome (GOLD analysis project Ga0075424, IMG submission 75301) | Bulk soil microbial communities from a Populus tree surrounding site in Tennessee, USA - Soil MetaG P. TD hybrid SBSTD3 | ecosystem: Environmental > Terrestrial > Soil > Tree plantation... | reverse complement strand
ATTCGCGACGCCTTCTACACCGTTGACGCGGCGAGTCTCGCCGACGGTCGCTACATCTTCAAAGTCGTCGCGTCGGATGCGCTCGACAATCCTACGACCACAGCGATGTCGGGCGAGCGAATTAGCGACCCTGTCGATGTCGATAACACCCCGCCTAACATCCGCGCAGTCGGCGCGCCGTCAGTTACGGGCGATCGAGTGCGGGCAAGCTTCGATGTGGAAGATGCCACCGGGCGAATCAAGCGCGCCGATGTCAGCATCGACGGTGCTGCCTGGCGCGAAATCTTTCCTGACGACGGAATTGCTGACAGTCAACGCGAGCGATTCTCCGTTGATTTGCCCGTTGTGGGATCCGGCGAGCACACCATATCGTTGCGCGCATACGACAACAGTAACAACGTCGGCAGCGTTAGCGTGATAGTTCGCAAGTAGGATTTCGTGCACGAGATGGTTCGTCGGCTCGCGAAAAAGTGCGAGAATCGGCCGAAATCCGAAGATTTTGCACGCGCCAGAAAAGGCCGAACCGGCGCTTCCATCCAGCAAAATCTAGCCTTGCCTCCCAATTTGAGCTAATCTGTCGCAGGCCTGCCAGTTTGGCACCGATGTTGCTGAACCAAGGGCGCAAGCTCTCCGCCTCTCCCAGATGCGAAAGGAAAGACGCGAGGAGGCGGCAAGACAGATGAAGTACTTAAGATCAATTTTCACGGCGGCTTTAATCGGACTGATGGTTTCCGTAGGCGCGTTTGCGCAAAAAGGCGGGAACGACAATCGGCCTCCGAAAGAGGATCAGAAGATAAAGGAGACCCCGAAGCCTCCGCCGAGTAACAGCAATAAGCGCCGACCGTAGTTGGTGGTTCTGAGAATTTTTAACCCGAGACCCGCAGTAGTTTTGCGGGTCTCACCTTTTTGAAATGAGCAGACTGCGAAATCAAATCTTTATCGTGGCGATTGTCCTGAGCGTTGCGATTGGTGCGCCCATCGCGCTCGCGCAACGCGGCCCCACCGTCGATTCGCGCCTCGTCGCGCGTGCTCAGCAGATTACTGGTGACCGCTTTAGCGTCGTCACGTCGACGCCCAAGGGTGTAACCGTGGTTGCTTTAACTACACCGCGCCGTGAAGCTCTCGACGCGATCGATGGTGGATTCACAGACCTCTTCGCTGTGGCTAAGCATCACGGATATCGCAATCGCCTGAACTATGGCGACTACACTGTCTTTATCGCGCGGCCGGATCGCAGCAAAGACAGTTCGGGACAGTACTCCCCGGACATTGCTGTCGCCGCCGGACAGTACGCCGGCAGCGGTTACGATCAAGGTGGTTATATTTACGCGGCGGGAATGGTCCTCGCGTTCAATCCTTCAGCTTTCATCATCGCCGAACACGAGCGCGACTGGCAGCGGATTTCGAACGTCGTCAGATATGAAGGCGAGCACCTCGTTCTTTACTACAACGACCGTGGTCTCTACGAGCGTACCGCAGACCACAGTCGCGGCGGCGGCCATCCAATTCTGCGGTAGTCGCGAACAACAAGAATCACTCTTCATTGTTACGCATCTTGGCGCTGCGCACGTGATAGGTAGCGAAAGTTCCGTAACCTTTTGCGAGTGGAGTCTGGCCGACATAATCGCACGTGAATTCCTTCACGCCTTGCGCGGCGGCGAGCGCGGCGAACGCCTGGCTCGCGTAAACCTGCCCGGGCGGCGTGATTGGTTCGATGCGCGCCGCCCGACTGACATGCGTGCCGGTGTAGCTCGGCAGTTCGGTTACCGGATCGACACAGGCATAGACCGGGCCCGCATGCAGAGCAATGCGCAGATTGATAGCTTTTGGTAAACCCGTCCTGCCCCAATTTGTCTGCACCATCAGTTCGCAGAGTTCCAGAGCGAACATACCGGCGTGCTTCACGTCATCGAAAACGAAGTAAAGACCATCGCCCCAGGTGTTCTTGATTAAAGGAGCATGCGGCGACGTCGAGATGAGTTTTCCGATCGCGCCGAGAAAGTAACTGAGAAACAGGGGAATTTGTTGTTCCGTGAGCTTGCTGAAGTTCACTGCGTCAGCGAAGAGCATCGCCATGATGCGAGTCGGAAGAGTTGGCTTGCCGGATCTGCGTTTCGGTTGTTGCCGGCGCGTAATCGCAAGCGGTTCTGACTTTACGCTTCGGCCGAGTTCACTTTTGAGGATCTTCGCGAGATCGATCACCTGAACGTCGAGGCCCAGATTCTGCCAGTGTTGGACCGCGCTTGCAGTTCCGCCCGGCCCGTCGCCCGGTTTCTTGTCCCAGACGGCAAGCGACACTAGATCGGTTTCAAGTTGTCTTGCGCGAATATCGGCGAGGCCAAACAGCACAAGGTTCGCATATTCGAATGACATGCTGCCTTCTTCGATTCGCTCGCTGGAAGCTGTCGTCACTGTGGTCGCGCGTGCGAGTACCCTTTCGAATCGGCTCACCCAGTCGGCATTAGCAAATGACACACTGTCTTTGATGAACTGTTGCTTTTCGTATGGCAAAACGACGTTCGCTTCCGCGCTTCGTTCCAACAGAGCTTCGAAAAACAGGATGTCTGAACCACAACCGGCGGATGCGTAGCCAAAACCCGGCGCGATTTTTTTGATGAGAGCGTTGAGCGCGTCGCGCACGGCCGGTTCAAGGGAAGCAGGGAAGCGTGGCGTCGAACGTTCCGGGCGATCGACCAAGTGTCCGGCAAAGACGACGATCCCCGGAATCTTCAAAGCCCGTTCGATCGCCGTCGAGTCTCGTCGAAAATGATTCAACAAGATCCGCGCATTGCGACGCGTTGAACTAAGATCCGCGAATTGGCCTTTGGCGATTGCGGCTGCCTGCGCATACCAGTCCTCAGCTTCGGTCCATCTTCGTGCGATCAACGATGCTTCGCCGAGCGTCGCAATCGGCCAATAACGATTAGGAGAGTTCTTCGGCAGCGATCTTAATTCCGCCAGACAGGCGTCACGAACTTCCTTCGCGAGAACCTTCGCTTCGTCCTCCTTGCCAATCAACACGGCCAGAGTCGCCGCATTTATTCCCGAGTAATAGCCGCGGTTCAGTTTGTACGCTTCGTGATAGAACTTATGCGCCAACTTCAATTGCCGGTTGGCTTCCGGTTTCGCTGTCGCGTGCATCCAGAGATCTTTGTGCGTGCGCGCAAGGATGCCGAGCGTTTCTTCGTCGCGATGACCTTCGTCGCGAAGCTGCGTGAGAATGAAATTCGCTCGTTGTGTGGCGCCACTGCGTGCCAGAGCCAGCGCCAACTGCTGCCGAACCTCAACGTTGTTCGGAGATTCTTTAAGCGCATCACTCAGAACGTCGTAAGCCAGCAACGGCTCGCCGAGTTTCAGAACTCTCCGGCCCAACCGTCGATACAGCTCAGGATTCTCTGACCATTCCTCAGGAACGCGGGATTGCCAGAGCGAAATCGCCGCCGGCAAGTTCAGCGATTCGATCTGCGGATCAGCTGCCGAATCGGCCGGGACAGTCTTCTTGCCGTCTGCCGGGATTGCCGCCGGCCCGGACGCACTCAGCCGGTAACCCAGATTCAGAATCAGCTTGAGGGTTTCGCTCGCGGCGTTCCGACAGTCTTGTTTTGCGGTGTCAGAGAGTTCTTCATACGGCGGGAACCCCGCGCCTTTCTTGCCGCCTGTGGCCCGCTGACGCGCCCGAATGTTGTAAGTATTCTCGGCGAGAGTCTCGACTAATTCGTGCAGGTCTTTGGGAAGATCAGTTTCCGGCGTGTGCATATCAGGAGCGATGTGGCGGCAGTAGTATAGCCGAAGTCACAGCGGGAGAGTCCGCCAACCGTTCACGCGCGGTTCGGGGCAGACACCCCCTGCCTACCTGTGATATAAAAATCGCAAAATCGGAACGCCCTTCGCGTCTGCCGTTTTCGGAGGCTGTGTTGTGGGTTATCTCCCGGATTACGAAGACGACATCTTCATTAGCTACGCGCACAACGATAACCAGGCGCTCCTGGAAGGTCAGCGTGGTTGGGTCGATGTCTTTCACCAGGCGCTCGAGCGCCGCCTGCAAGTTCATCTGGGGGCGAAGCCTTCGATTTGGCGCGATCCCCGCCTGCAAGGTAACGAGTACTTTGCCGACACGCTGGTCGAGCAAATTCCCAAAGTTGCCATCCTGATTTCAGTCCTTTCGCCCAGCTACATCAATTCGGATTGGTGCCGTCGCGAGATGCAGATGTTCTCGCGCATCGCCACTGACACGGGCGGCATCCGGCTCGGGAATAAGGCCCGCATCTTTAAGGTCGAAAAGATCAATGTCTCGCTCGACAAGCATCCTCCTGAGTTGCAGGGCATGACGGGCTACCAGTTTTTCTACATGGACGATCATCGCGCGCGTGAGTTGTCGGCCGAGAGCGGCCCGCATGCGATTGAGTACTGGCAGCGTATTGATGACGTCGCGCAGGACATCGCGACGCTGATGCAGGACATGAAAACGCGTGGTTCGGGCAGCGCGGATGTCCAGGTCTTCCAGACGCCCGCTCCAGGCGAGACGATTTATCTCGCCGAGACCTCATTCGACCTTTCACCGCAGCGCGACAACATCAAGCGCGAGCTGCAGGAGCGCGGTCACTTTGTGTTTCCTGATCAGCCGCTCCCTTTGAATGGCCCGGCGCTCGAAGATGCGGTCCGTCACTATCTCGACACTTCCAAACTTTCCATCCACTTAATTGGCGCGAACTACGGCGTCATACCTGAAGCCGCCGATAGATCGGTCGTGTGCATGCAGAACGATCTCGCTGCTGAGCGAAGCAAAGGAAATGGCAATGGGTTCGCGCGCCTGATTTGGTTGCCCGAAGGTTTGGAAGCCAAAGAGGATCGCCAGCGTCAATTCGTCGAGCACCTGAAATATGACGCCAACGCGCAACAGGGCGCCGATGTGCTGCAAACTTCCATCGAGGAACTCAAAACTTACATTGAGGACAAACTGCGACCAAAACCGAAAGCCGTCGCAGCGAACGGCAACGGTAACGGACACGCGAAAGCCGACGAAGGTCCGCGGCGGATCTACTTGATTTGTGACAAGCAGGATTACGACGCGATCGCGCCCCTCTCCGATCACCTGTTCGATCAGGGATTCGAAGTCACGCTGCCGCTGTTCGAAGGCGACGAAGCGGAGGTCCGCGAAGATCACAAAGAGAGTCTTCTGATCTGCGACGCAGTCGTGATCTTCTATGGCAATTCCAGCGAGGGCTGGCTGCGCACCAAACTGCGCGATCTACAGAAAATTCCCGGCTACGGACGAACAAAGCCAATGCTGGCGCAGGCCATCTACACCGGCCCGCCTGAGAATCCCACGAAGCAACGTTACCGCACACGCGAGGCGTTGCTGCTCAGGAACTTTGGCGACTTCACGCCCGATGCGATCCAACCGTTTATCGAAGAAATCAACAGGGCAAAAAGGTAGAAGCAATGATGAACGAGCGTTTCACTAATCCCTTCCCAGGATTGCGCCCGTTCGAGTCCAACGAAGACCATCTCTTTTTTGGACGCGACGGCCAATCCGATGAATTACTTCGCCGGCTCAGGCGCAGTCGTTTCCTGGCTGTGCTCGGCACGTCCGGCAGCGGCAAGTCGTCCTTAGTCCGCGCCGGCATGTTGCCGTCGCTGTTCGGCGGCTTGATGACGCAAGCAGGTTCCGATTGGCGCGTGGCGCTGTTTCGCCCTGGCCACGATCCGATTGGACATCTCGCGTCCGCGCTCGCGAGCGAGCAAGTTTTGGGAAGTGACGGCGACGACGACGCCCTGCAAAAAACGATCATTGAAGCGACGTTGCGTCGCAGCGCTCTGGGATTGGTGGAAGCTACGCGTCAGGCTCGCATGCCGGCCGGAGAAAACCTCCTGGTGGTTGTCGATCAGTTTGAAGAAATCTTTCGCTTCCGCCGCATGTCGAAACGCGGGGGTCCGGAAGACGAGGCCGCCGCGTTCATCAAACTTTTACTCGAAGCAAAGCGCCAAACGGATGTTCCGGTTTACATCGTCATAACGATGCGTTCGGATTTTCTCGGCGACTGCGCGCAGTTTCGTGATCTGCCCGAAGCCATCAACGATGGCCAGTACTTGATTCCGCGCATGACGCGCGACCAGCGACGTGAAGCGATTACCGGTCCCGTCGCAGTTGGTGGGGGAGAAATTTCCGGACGTCTGGTAAATCGGCTGCTGAACGACGTGGGTGACGATCCGGATCATCTGCCGATCCTGCAGCATGCGCTGATGCGCACGTGGGAACTGTGGGCGCACGACCGTCGGAATGGCGAACCGATCGACCTCCGCCATTACGAAGCAGTCGGCACGATGGCCGATGCGCTCTCGCGTCACGCTGACGAAGCGTTCGCGGAACTTCCGAATGAGCGCAGTCGCGCGCTCGCCGAAAAGATTTTCAAGAGCCTGACTGAGAAAGGTCCCGACAATCGCGAAATTCGGCGGCCGACGCGCGTCAGTGAAATCGCCGCGATCGCTGAGTCATCTCCCGCAGAAGTGATCGCCGTCATCGAACCGTTTCGGCAAACGGGCCGCTCGTTCCTCATGCCGCCCGCGAGTGTGCCGCTGACCGCTGATTCGCTGGTCGACATTTCTCACGAGAGTCTGATTCGCGGTTGGGAGCGTTTGCGCGAGTGGGTTGATAAGGAAGCTCGCTCAGCGAATATCTATCGACGCATCGCTGACACAGCGATCCTGCACAGCGAAGGCCGCGCGGGACTTTGGCACGATCCCGATTTGGCTTTAGCGCTACGCTGGCGTGAAGAGAATCGGCCCAATGCCGTCTGGGCGGAGCACTACCATCCGCAATTCGATCTTGCGATGAACTTCATCGATGCCAGCAAGACGGCGAACGAGGCCGAGATTGCTGCCCGTGAAAAAGCGCGCAAGAGAGAAGTCCGTCGCACCCGCATCTTCGCGACGATCTTCGGTGTGCTGTTCCTGGTAGCCGCCGGCTTTGGCCTTTTTGCCGTCCAGGCAAAAAACGCGGCCTATGCGGCACGCAACGAGGCGCTGGAAGAGAAGAAGCGCGCGGACGTGGCGCGCGCGGAGGCGATCAAAGACAAAATCTACGCGAAGGAAAGCGAAAAGCGCGCGGTCGCGAGTGAGCAAGCCGCGCAAAAAGAAAAGGATCGAGCCGAAGAAGCCGCAAACATTGCTGAAGATCGGCGCAAAGAAGCACAAGCCGCTACGGAGCGTGCTCAACAGGCGCAGACCGTTGCCGAGCAGCAGAAACAGGAAGCACAACGATCAGCAATTGAGGCGTTGCACGCCGCGATACGCGGTCGCAAGCAAAGTCTTACTGATAAGTCGAACATCAACACCTTGGCGGAGCGATTGATTCAATTGGCTTCGCCGGAAGAGGCTGCCTATTGGCGCAACTACTACGCGACCGCGCTCGCTGAAATTGGCCGTTCGGATCTTTCAAAGAACGAATCGTCGAAGGTACTCGAGGTGTTCGGGGACAACGTGAACGCGTTGACCAACCGTGGGTATATGAGCCTGATCCGGTTTGAAACGGCGCAGGCGCTGAAAGATTTCGAGCGCATTCGCGAGATCGATCCTCAGTACTCGCTTAATTATTTGAACCTCGGTGTTACAGAGGCGAACCTGAAAGATTACGCGGCGGCCGAGAACTCAATACAACAAGCGATCCAATGGTATCGCCCCGGTTACGTCGACGGGGTGTTCGATAGTGAAGTTTCAGACGATATCAAGCAGGCAACGCAGCGAAATGTTATCTATGCAGATGGCAACGAATTCAACGCCGCACTCTATTACGAACTGGCGGCGATCGAGGCGTTTCGCGGCGGCGCTGACTTTGAATCCAAACTCGCTGCGGCCGATCAGAATGCCGCGCGCACGAACCCTTCGATCGAAGGTTACCTGACCGCGCTTAATTGGGCGTGGCTCCAACAGCGTAAAGAGGAAAACGACTACGGCGCCTTCGCTATTCAGGCGCACCTGTGGCACATGGCTCGTTACGATGATTGGGCAACCTATTACTTCCGCAAATTCGAATGCGAGCACAGCGAGAAGAAGGACAAGCGATATGCAGCGCTGGCGAATTGGGTAACGCGCCAGATCCACACCTTGCCACGCACTAAGGCGCGCGTCGATTGCTCAACGCCCCCCGTTCGCGAGGCCGACCCGCGCACGCAGACGTTCATCGCGAATGAACTTGCGTCTATCGGGAAATACCGCGAAGCCGTGGCGTTGCTCGATCCGGCGATCGAACGCGATCCAAACAACGTCGAATTTCTTCTGGCGCGCGCGCGATATCGCGAACGTGCCGGCTATTGGTCGCACTATTGGAAAGAAGAAGATGATGCTAAGCGGTTCTACGAGGGATCGCGCGACGACTTTGCAAAACTTCTGAAGCTCGCCGATCAGAACACCGCTTACAAACCAATCATTTATTTGTGGTGGAGCTTCCTTGGGCCGTCACTCGGTGGCCTGCAAGCCACTGACGTCACAAAATATTCAGAAGAAGCCGTCAAACTCGGACCGGCGAACGCCGGAGCCCTGGCGCAGATGAGCAGCGCAGTCGCCGAAACTGATCCCGAGAAAGCCATTGAATTGCTTAAGCGCAGTCTCGCCCTGGATCCGACGCCGGACAACTATCGACAGCTGGCGTCGTTGCAGAACCAAAACAAACACTTTCAGGATGCGCTGCAGTCGATAAATCTTGCGAGCGCACTGGCCACTGACAGAACTGACTTCTACGAAGAACGCGAGCGGTCGGAAAGTGGTCTGGGCTTGTCTGAAGTTGAACGACAACGCCACCTCGCAGCTGGTTACACGACGGCTGGTGACGTGCAGCTAAAACAGCAAAGGACGAGTGAAGCTTATGTGACTTACCTTGCGGCATTGAGAGTGCTATCGACAATTGAGAAGTCGGACAACAGCGGCGGCGTGAAAACTGATAAAGCTGTGGTTAGTTCCAAGGTCGATGCGCTGTTGGATAAGAGCCGCGAAAAAATCAGTGCCCGCATCCTCACGATTAAAGAAGGCGAAGGAAAAACGCGCGAGGTGACCATCGACCGCGGCAGCGACGATGGTTTCAAAGCCGGCGATGAAGGATCTCTGTGGGCGACTTACAGCAAGACTGGCGACAAGGTGCGCAAGGTCCAAAAGATTGGCACGTCACACGTCATGTCCGCTTCGGCGGATTCTGGCGTCGTCGTTGTGACCATGGACGATCCGAAAGACGACAAGCTCGTCCAGGTTGGCGACATGGTGGAAATAGATGCGCGCGTCCCGCCGCTGAGCAATCGCTCGGCCTTGTGGCGACTCGCTCGATATCACATCAGCTTCGCGAGCGAAGATGATCGAGTCTTCAGTGATTATCGCAAGCTCTATCGCGATGAAAATTCCGATCTCATCACGAAGATGCTGGCGCAAATGAGGACTGAGATTACGCGCCAGTCGCTGCGCATCAGCGACAACGAAATCATGAAGACCGTGATTAAGAACGGTCGCTACAAAGACAAGACGTTAAAACAGGTACTCGACAATCCGACGAACGAAGATTTGCTGGCAATGATGGATGAGATGTTGCAGTACCCGGCGACGTACTACGGCAAGGACATGAAAGTTTTCCGGACATTCGCCGCGTGGGTCTTGGACGAACCGAAGTGACAGTGTCAGAACTGCGAGCGGTAGCTACCGGATCCTGTGACGATTGTTCTCTGCTTTTTGTTCTTTCTTGATCCGGTCGCTACCGCTCGCGGTTCTGACACAGCAGCGGCTCGGATGACAAAATGTCAGGTCTCCGTCTAATATCGCTCAGTGCTGATCCAGTCGATTGAACTTCGCGAAATCAAGCTCCCGCTAATTCATTTTTTCGAGACCAGTTTCGGCCGCACGACCAAACGCCGCATCATCCTTGTGCACGTGGTTGGCCCACACGGCGCCGACGGTTGGGGTGAATGCACCTGCGGCGAAGGCCCGTTCTATTCCGACGAGTGGACCGACACCGCGTGGGCGACCCTCAAAGAATTTCTCGCGCCGATGGTCGTTGGCCGGCAAGTCGAGAACGCGGCGGCGGTGTTCGATCTAATGAAGAGCGTGCGCGGGCATCGCATGGCCAAAGCCGCGATCGAGACCGCGTGTTGGGACCTGGAAGCAAAGCGCGCAGGTTCGCCCTTATGGCGACACCTGGGTGGTGTTCACGGAGAAATTGCCTGCGGTGTCTCGATCGGAATTCAAAACTCACCGGAAGAGCTGATCGAGAAAATAGACAAAGAATTGAAAGCGGGTTACCAGCGAATCAAGATCAAGATCAAGCCAGGATGGGACCTGGACATCGTGAAGCAGGTGCGCGCGCGTTTTCCCGACATTCGCTTGATGGGAGATGCGAATTCAGCTTACTCGCTGGCTGATGTGGAATTGTTCAGAAAGCTGGATGACTTTAACTTGATGATGGTTGAGCAACCGCTCGCGCACGATGACATGTTCGACCACGCCGAATTGCAAAAGGCCATTAAGACTCCGGTTTGTCTCGATGAATCGATCAAGACGCCGGCTGATGCCGAACATGCGATTGATCTTGGCGCCTGCAAAATCATCAACGTAAAACTCGGGCGCGTCGGTGGACATACGCAGGCGAAACGCGTGGAAGCCATCGCGCGGCAAAACCGAATTCCCGTCTGGTGTGGCGGCATGTTGGAGTCGGGTGTCGGACGTGCGCACAACATTGCGATGGCCACGCTCGCCGGATTTACACTGCCTGGCGACGTTTCGGCAAGCGGACGCTATTGGCACGAAGACATCATTGATCCGCCTGTGACCGTTACGCCGAATGGAACAATCAGAGCCCCGGAAAAACCGGGTATCGGTTTCGAAGTAAATCGCGCGCGCATCGATCGCGCGACAATTAGATCCGAACGAATCACTGCCTAGCCGATGCCGGACATCCCTGCCAAAGAACAATTGATGAAGCTGCGCGAACTGTTCGCAGAGCGCCAGTCCAAAATGCTTTCGTTCATCCGTGCGCTGGTCGAGACGGAATCGCCTTCGGGTGACGCAGCCGGCAGCGCCGCGGTCGTCTCACTTCTGGCTGATGCCGCGGGGCAGATCGGGTGTGTAAACTCGATCGAGCGAATTCCGGTCGCGGACTTTGGCGAGCATCTTCGTATTCGTGCTTTTGGCGAAGACAACAGTAATGCTCCGATCGTGCTGTTGGGACATACCGACACCGTCCATCCGCGCGGTTCGCTGGCGAAGCGTCCATGGCGCGAGGAAGGGAATCAGATTTTTGGGCCGGGCATCTTCGATATGAAATCGAGTTGTGCGCTGGCGTTGGAACTGCTCCGCGCGTTGCAAACATTCGATCTCGGATTGCGGCGACCGGTCACTGTGTTGCTGATGTGCGATGAAGAGAGCGGCAGCGCGCACGGCCGTGCTTTGGTTGAAGCAGAAGCTCGGAATGCGCACGCGGTCTTAGTGATAGAGCCATCCGCGAGTGGGGGTCGCGCGAAAACGGCGAGGAAGGGAACCGGTATGTTCACCGTCGAAGTTCGCGGTCGCGCCGCACACGCGGGGCTCGATCCCGAAAAAGGCGTGAACGCAGTACTCGAGCTGGCGCGGCAAACTATACGTTTGAGCGAACTGAATGATCCGGCGAATGGCACGAATGTGACCGTCACCATGTTCAGCGGTGGCACCGCGTCGAACGTTGTGCCGTCGGACGCAACTGCCGAAGTCGATATGCGATTCACTTCGCTCGATCTTGGGGTCGCGGTCGAAAGCGATATTAAAAACGCCAGGGCCTTCGATTCACGCGCCAGCGTAAAAGTAATGGGAGGAATCAATCGCCCACCGCTTGCGCGCACCCAAAACGTCGCTGCGCTTTACGAACGAGCGCGCGCCATTGCCGCCCTGCTCGATTTCGATTTGGGCGAGGCGAGTGTCGGCGGCGGTTCGGACGGAAATTTCGCCGCGGCGTTGGGTGTGCCGGTGCTGGACGGCCTGGGGATCGAAGGTGATGGCGCGCATGCCGATCACGAACACATCATCGTCGACAACATTGCCACGCGCGGCGCGATGCTGGCGGGACTGATTGCTTCGCTATGAGAGTTTCGAATTCCGAGTTTCGAGTTTCGGGTTAAGACCCTCGCGACGTTGATAAGAGTGAACTCGAAACTCGCAACCCGAAACTCGAAACTGCATTCATGAAACTCGCTACCTGGAACGTCAACTCAATCGTCGCTCGTCTCCCGCTGGTTACTCGTTGGCTCGAAAAAGAGAAGCCGGACGTCGTTTGTCTTCAGGAGACAAAGTGTTCTGACGATAAATTCCCTCTGCTTGAGATCAAGTCCGCGGGTTATGACTGTGTGCTGTTTGGACAACAGAGCTACAACGGCGTGGCCATTCTCTCGAAAAACGGCTGCGCCCTGGTCCAGCGCGGTTACCCTGACGACGATGCCACGAGTCACTCACGCCTTTTAGCCGCCGACGTGGCCGGAATTCGCGTGGTCAACGTTTACGTTCCCAACGGCCAGGTCGTCGGCTCAGACAAATACGAATTCAAACTGCAGTGGATGAAACGTCTGCGGCAGATGTTCGACGAGAGTTACGACACCTCGACTCCTGTTCTGCTGTGCGGTGATTTCAACGTCGCACCTGAAGAGCGAGATGTTCACGACCCGCGTCTGTGGCAAAACCGAATTCTTTTCAGCCCGCAGGAGCGCGCAGCACTGCAACACATCAAAGAGTGGGGTTTCACCGACACTTTTCGTATGCACACCGAAGAAGGTGGTTACTATTCCTGGTGGGACTATCGCGCCGGCGCATTCCGCCGAAATCTCGGTCTGCGCATCGATCACATTTGGGTATCGTCGCCGCTTGCAGCGCATAGTTCGCGAACGTGGATTGATAAGGAACCTCGCGGATGGGAACGTCCGTCAGATCACGCGCCGGTGGTGGCCGAATTCGATTGATCGAGGGGAGTTGTAGCGGCTGTAGGTGACCCCGCGAGCGGAGCGGTGGGAGTTGCTTGAAATACCGGTGGCGGAGGCGGCATCGGCCCGGCGTATTGCGGCAAGTTGCGACTGCGCTCGTCCTGTCGTCGATCGATATCGCGCACGACTTTGATCGCGAAACCCGCCGCCGCGATCGAGAGAATTTCGCTGAGGATTCCTACGAAAGCACTCGCATCCTGTGGCGCGTCCGCCAGAGTCATGCGAATGTAAATGTTGCTGACAACGTTTGACGCAATCCAGAATCCCCACCACGCCGCAAAGAATCCGGGCACTGCCACACCGAATGAAAAAGTCTGCGCGTCAGGCTCGCTCTTCTGCCAGATGTCTTTCGCCGCCTGATAAGGCACAAACAGATTCATGATGGGCACAAAGAAACTTCCCACGGCCCATCCTGACGAATGCTGTGTGTGTTGGCCGAACGCAGCTATCTTATTGCTCGCTCGATAAAGCCACATCAAAAAAGCGACGGCTGTCGCGATGTAGACGACAACGGTTGCTAATCCCAGTACGCCGGTTAACATCAGCGCTACAAATCCCCCAGGGTTGTCCGCAATGTCCTGGTTGGAATTGAACGGC
>Ga0075424_100004185_pt1 | contig 13574 bp, 6 predicted proteins | sample SoiMethybrSBSTD3_FD_75301 | JGI IMG/M metagenome (GOLD analysis project Ga0075424, IMG submission 75301) | Bulk soil microbial communities from a Populus tree surrounding site in Tennessee, USA - Soil MetaG P. TD hybrid SBSTD3 | ecosystem: Environmental > Terrestrial > Soil > Tree plantation... | reverse complement strand
ACGCGACCTCCGACGACGGTGGTCAGAACTTTTGTTTGGTCGATTTTGTGAGTGTCGATCTCAAATAGATTCTGCGACAGGATGACCATGTCGGCAAGCTTCCCGGGTTCAAGCGACCCTTCCGTTTTTTCCCGAAAGCCGGCAAACGCCGCGCCGAGCGTGTAGCCGCGGAGGGCTTCGGCGATCGAGAGACGCTGCGCGGGAACAAAGCCGTCTTTGGGCAAACCTTCCGAGGTTTGCCGAGTGACGGCAGTTTGCATTCCGTCGAAGGGGTTTAGCGTGACCACCGGCCAATCGCTGCCGAAGGCGAACTGTCCGCCGTCACCTGCGATCGACTTCCAAACCCATGCGCGGGACGCGCGGTCCGGCCCGGCGTTGCGCGCCCAAACGGTAAGCGTGTTCTGGTCAGGGTAGGAATGCAGCGGCTGCATGCTGGCAACCACGCCAAGCTTGCCAAAACGGGGAATGTCCTGCGCGGAAATTGTTTCGATGTGCTCGATGCGCGGGCGTTTGCCTGACGTGTGATTGACCCTTTCCATGTTTTGATAGGCATCGAGCACAGTGCGGACACCGGAGTCACCGATCGCGTGCGTAAAAATTTGCAGGCCGCGTTTGTCGAGTTCCGCGACGGCTGCCTGGTATGTTTCCGGATCCCAGAACGGCTTGCCCTGAAGAGAAGAATCGTCTGAGTAGGGCTGCAGCATGGCTGCGGTGTGCGACTCGACCACGCCGTCAATCATGAACTTCACAGCTCCGGCGGAGAGCCAGTCACCGGCGTATTTCTTGCGCGCATCTTCGATCGCGGAGATGTCTTGTGGACGCAGTTCGGGCGGGTCCTGGAAATACGCGACATAAAAACGCAACGTCAGGTCGCCGTGGCGAAGCAATTCGTCGTATAGATCAAACTCTTCGAAATCGCCGCCGGCGCTGTGCACTCGAGTCAAACCATTTTCATTGGCCCAATGAATTCCCGCCTGGAGCGCAGCGAGCTTTTCGCGGCGTGTCGGCTTGGGCAGGACATTTTCCACGAGTGACTGCGCCGCTTCCTTTAGTGCGCCGGTGGCTTCTCCAGTCTGTGGATCGCGCACGATGCTGCCGTTTGGCGGATTGGGCGTGTCCTTCGTGATGTGCGCGAGCTCGAGCGCCTTCGAATTGGCCCAGTAGGTGTGACCGTCGTAGCCTTCTAGAAATGCGGGGCGATCCGGGAAAACTTCGTCGAGATATTTTTTGTCGGGCAGGGAAGTGGGGAACATGGCGTAGTTCCAACCACGGCCAAGAACCCAACTGTCACCCGGGTGACTGGCTTGGTAGTCGCGCAAACGCTGCTGAATGTCCGCAGGGTCTTTGGCGCCTTCCAGGTTGACGCGTCCTAGGCTGAACGCGCCGGAAAGAAAGTGAATGTGGCAGTCCGTGAATCCGGGAAGCACCAGACGACCCTTCGCGTCGATGACTTTGCTGTCTTTGCTTTGCAGCTTGGCAATGTCGGCGTCGGAGCCGACGGCGACGATTCGCTCGCCGCGAATGGCAACGGCCTGCGCCCACGGCTGCTTTGGATTTAGCGTGTAAACCTTGGCGTGCAGGATCACGGCGTCCGCGGATGAGGACTTGTTCTGCGTAAAGGACGGACTCGCCGTGAGCGCAACGATCAGCGGAACGGAAATCGCAATCCGTGAATGAACTTTCATGAGCAACGCATCCTCCCTACGGACCGCGATTATTCCTAGAACGTCGGCGGAGTGTTGATCCACAACAGCCAGGATTCTGTCTTTCCCGGATTCTTCCAGCGATGCGGCGTGGAGCTTTGAAAGTAGAGACTGTCGCCAGGCTCCAGGAGATGGCGTTCCTCGTGACCGAGCCAGATTTCGAATTGACCGCGCAGCACGTGAAGAAACTCTTCGCCTTCGTGCGTGTAGGATTCGCCGCTGTTGCCGCCCGGCTTGATGCGGAACAGATGCGGCTCCATCGCGGTGTTGCCCCAGGCGAGAAGTTCCATGCGCACGCCTTTGGTGGTTTCCAGAATCTTGCGCTCGGTCGGTTTTACCACCCGTGAGTTTTCTTTTGCCGGCTCAAAGAAGGAAAGAATGTTCGTCCGGTAGTAGCGGGCGATGCGACGCAACGTGGCGATGGATGCGCTCATCTGGCCGCGTTCGAGCGCGCTGAGAAAGCCCACTGAAACTCCGGTGGCCTTTGCCACCTGTGCGAGAGAAAGTCCGCGACGCTGGCGCAACCGACGAAATCGCGCACCGGGAGAGATTGTGCTCTCCGCCGGAACGGAGACGACGCCCTGCCGTTTCAAGATGTGAACGATCGCGGCCGGATTGAGTCCGCGGGCCTTGCGCAGAAAAAGAGCGCGCTGCAGCAAGCGGACGTCTTCTTCCTTGTAGAGGCGGTAGCGGCTCTGTGTACGTTGTGGCGTTACCAGGCCCAGTGTTTCCCAAGCGCGTAAGGCGGAGGAAGAAATGCCCACGCGTTTGGCTACTTCGCTGATGCGCAGCGAGTTGTTCGCGGAGCTCGAAACCGATGGCTTGGATAAATTCTTTCCGCTTGACATCACCCGCCGCTTTCCCTAAGTTTACAGGATTATAGTAAGGTTCACGGGGCACATTCAACCTCGAAGTCACGGTGCAAATTCTGAACTTCGGGGTTTCAGGGGTGAGTTCAATGAAATCGAAGCGGTCTTTCCACAGTTCATTGTGGAATGGTTTTCTGCGCGTGTCCTTTCTGGCCTTCGTCGCAACTTTGTGTTCCGCCAACGCCTCCGCACAGAGCACTGGCGGCCGCATCCGCGGCACGGTAACGGATCCGAGCGGAGCGACAGTTGCGGCGGCGAATGTGGTGATCACCAACCAGGCGAATGGATCGCAGCGCGACATGCAAACCGGCGCGAACGGAGAATACATCTTTCTCGAAGTCCCGGTAGGTACTTACGAAATTGAAGTCAACCAAACGGGTTTCAAGAAGTATGTGCGAAAGGGAATCGTTCTCGACCTCAACCAGATTCTGAGCGTGGACGTCGCTTTGCAAGTCGGCACTGCGACCGAGACGATTGAAGTTACGGGAGCGCCTCCACTGGTTGATACCACTTCCACCCAGCTCGGCGCAGTGGTAGGCGAGCGCGCAGTCAGCGAAATGCCGCTGGCACAGCGCGATACCTATCAATTGCTGCAGCTTCAGCCGGGAGTGCAATCGCAACTTGGCGTGGACAGCCTCTACGGCAGTGATCGAGCCGGCGTGGTCAGCGTTAATGGAGGCCGCGGACGAGATAACAATTTCACGGTGAATGGCGGCGATGGAAACGATCAGTTCGCAAACCTGCCGGCCATTCAGCCGTCACCGGACAGCATCGCGGAATTTCGCGTTCTTACCAACACTTTCGATGCCGAGTATGGACGCAACTCCGGCGCAGTGATCAACGTCGTGACCAAGTCCGGTTCCAACTCGCTGCATGGCAACCTTTACGAATTTTTCCGAACCCAGGCTTTGAATGCCAGAGGCTTTTTTGATTCCACCAAGCTGGACTATTTGCAAAATCAGTTCGGCGCAACACTGGGCGGACCAATTCGCAAAGACAAGACCTTTTTCTTTGTGACCTACGAAGGCGACCGGCTGCGCAAAGGAACCTCTTCGGACACGGTGACGGTTCCGACGGCAAATGAGAGACTCGGGGATTTTTCGGCCACCCCGTTTTCGGGCGGCGTCACCACTGATTTCTTTGCACAAATTCTGAACAGCCGCTGTGGTTTGAATATGCCCATGCCGTCGACGACGGCGGATGGGAGCGTTCCCTATTCGGATATATTTCCGGGAAGCGTGATTCCGCAGCAGTGCATGGATCAGACGGCGCTGGACCTGTTGAATAAGTACGTTCCGCAGGCTAACCGCCCGGACGGCACATTCCAGGACGTTCCGCTCGGGCACGAGCGAAGTAATCAGTTCACAGTAAAGATTGATCACGAGCTTACGAAGAACCAGCATCTCACCGGCTACTACTATTTCGACCAGCACTATCTGGCCAAGCCCTTCGCGCGGTTCCAGTCGGGTGGCGCGACGCTCCCAGGATTCGGCGATTTGACGGACGAGCGCACTCAACAGGTAAATATCGCGCATACCTGGACAATTGGCTCGACCGCAGTCAATGAACTCCGGTTCACGTACTTTCGCGAAGGACAAGGCACATTTCTGCATCCGCAACATACGGCCCTGGTGCAAGATTCGTGCACCACTGTAGCCGCCAGCGACTGCTTTGCCGATCCGAATAACCCCGATTTAGGCATCCATCCCAACTTGGGAGCGAGCAGGGAAGGAGTGCCGTATGTGAATATCGCCGGCGGATTTTCGCTGGGGAATAACTTCGAGGGCGAACTTCCGCAAAAGGGCAATACCTACCAAATTTCGGATAGTTACGGGAAAGTTGTTGGGAATCACAGTTTGAAATTTGGCGCGGACTACCGCGACAACCAGTTTGATCAGCGGCTGTACTTCAATATCAACGGCTCCTATTACCTCTACGGCGGCGGGCCGAACGACACGGCTTCCGACAATCTGTTTGCCGATTATTTGCTCGGGCTGAACGACAACTACATTCAAGGTTCGGCGCAGGACGAGTTGATTCGCTCAAAAGCGGTCTATCTCTTCGCGCAAGACAGTTGGAAACTGCGGTCGAATTTAACGCTGAACTACGGCCTGCGGTGGGAGCTGAACACGCCTCTTGCGGACGTCGGGAAAAAAGTACAAACCTACCGGCCTGGCCAGGATACGACCATATACCCGTGTGAAATTGGGCCGAACAATCCTTTGTTCGCAACTTACGGCAGCGACTGTGCCGCGGCGGGAATGGTTCCTACGGGGCTGGTCGTGGCCGGCGACAAAGGCGTTCCTACCGGGCTTACCTCTACATACTATAAGTCGTTTGCACCGCGCATTGGATTGGCGTGGAGCCCCGGCGCAAGAGATGGAATCTTGGGGGCGCTGTTTGGCGGTCCCGGGAAGACTAGCATTCGCGCGGGCTTTGGAATTTTCTATAATCCCATCGAACAGCTGGTGATGGAGCAGTTCAGCGCGGAACCTCCGTTCGGTGGCAGTTCCAGCATCTACAACACGATGTTCAACCTACCGTTCCAGTATCAGGACGGAACGACTGCGCCCAACCCTTTTAACGGAATTCTGAATCCGCCGCGTGGTCAACCCGTCGACTGGTCGCTCTTCCGGCCCATCTTGCTCTATGGTCAGGCCGCTCCGGATATTCGTTCGCAGTATGCTGAGCAGTACAACCTGACCATTCAACGCGAGCTGGCTAAGGACCTAGTGTTCCAGATCGCTTACGTGGGTCGCCAGGGCCATCGCCTCCTGGCCACGCAGGACCTCAATGCGGGGAATCCGCAGACTTGTTTGGATTTAAATCAGATTCTGGGTGTCGGCACTTGCGGGCAATACGGAGCTGATACCGAGTACGACATTCCTGCAGGCACGATTCAGCCAGGCGTGACTTTGCACCTCCCTTATGGTTCAGTGCCAACCATAACGGGGCCGAACCCGACCGATATCAAGTTAGTTGGTCTACGGCCGTTTTCCTCGCCCAACTGCCAACCAACCACGGGTGAAGGATGCCCGGTTGACGGTTTGCCCGTCTTCTCCATGATTTTTCAGCAGGGCACAATCGCGAGCTCCGCGTACAACGCTTTGCAGGCCAGCTTGGAAAAGCGCTTTTCGCACGGCTTGCAATTCACCGGCGCGTATACGTTTGGAAAGTCTCTCGACTACGCTTCGACGTTTGAAAGCCTCGTTAATCCGTACAACCCACGGATTGGACGCTCGCCGTCGCTGTTCGATGCCCGTCATCGCTTCGTTTTCAGCTACTACTGGGAGTTGCCGGTGCCGATGTACCAGGGATTCAAAGGCAAGCTTCTGAACGGCTGGTCGCTTTCCGGCACCATCACCGCACAAACCGGCTTTCCGGTCCGCATCACCGACCAGGACGACAACGAGCTTTACAGCAGCTTCGACTTCGAGACGTCCGGTCAGCCTAACTTGATCGCGCCGTTTAAGTCAGTCGACCCGCGCAAACCCACCTGTGCAATAGGCACAGGTCCTACTTCGGGCACGGGCGTTGACTGCACTCCCATTAACGCCGGATTTGATCCCAACTCTTTTGGTACCGGATGCATCGACCCCGCGGATCCCACGAACTTGGTCGACAATCCACTTTGCTCGAACGAACCAGGAGGAGTCGTCCTCGGAACGATTGGCAATGCTCCTCGCACGATTTGCTGTGGTCCGGGAATCTTCCAGACCGACATCGGCGTTTTGAAGAATACGAATATCGGCGAGCGCTTTCGGCTGCAGTTCCGCAGCGAACTCTTTAATCTGTTCAACCATACCCAGTTTTATCAGCCCGATGGCAACACGACCGACGGCTCGGACTTTGGGCGCGTAAAGCGCGCACGCGATCCGCGGCTGTTGCAATTTGCGTTGAAGCTGTATTTCTAGCTGGCGAGCGCAAGCCCATAATCTTGGAGGCGCGGCCCGCGTGGGCCGCGCTTCTGCGCGTCCGGTGAAGGGACGCAGCAAATTTTGCAGCACACTGACGGCAGGGAAGAGACCTGCAAGGAGCACGCCGCCGGAAACGGCGCGCTTGGTTCGGAGAAATACCATGTCGTACGAAGCACTCGAAAAAGAGCTGGCGCTGTATGAAAAGCGCACGCCGAAGTCGGCGGTAGCGCACAAGCGCGCCGAGCAGCGTATTCCACTCGGCGTCGCCAGCAACTACCGCCATTACGAGCCGTATCCGATTTTTGTGAAAGATGGCAAGGGCAGCAAAATTCACGACATCGACGGCAACGAATACGTTGACCACAACCTTTGTTTCGGTGCATTGATGGCCGGCCACTGCCATCCAGCGGTAGTCAAAGCCGTAAAGCAAAAACTCGACGAAGGTACGACGTTCGGCATGCCGCACGACCAGGAATGGGAGCTCGCCGAGGAAATCTGTGCGCGCTATCCCGTAGAGATGGTTCGCTTCGGCTCCAGCGGCACCGAAGTCACTATGCACGCCTGCCGCATCGCGCGAGCTGCAAGCGGCCGTGACAAGATCATCAAATTCGAGGGCTCCTATCACGGCCTGCATGACACGGCGCTGGTCAGCGTCAAGCCCAAGGAAGATCAGTACGGCGACATCGACGCGCCCAACTCCGTCGCCGGCGGCGGTGGCGTCCCCAAAGCTGCCGTCGACAACGTCGTCATCGCCACCTTCAATAATCTAAAAAGCGTCGAAAACCGTTTCAAACAATTTCCGGGCCAGATCGCGGCCATTATTCTCGAGCCGATCCTGATGAACGTCGGCCTGTGCTTGCCGGAGCCCGGCTTCCTCGAAGGGCTGCGCAAACTCTGCGACGCCAATGGCGCGCTGTTGATTTTTGACGAAGTAAAAACTGGCGCGAAACTCGCTTGGGGCGGCGCCAGCGATTATTTCGGCGTGAAGCCGGACATGATCTGCCTCGCCAAATCTATCGGCGGCGGACTTCCACTTGGCGCTTTTGGTGCTAGCAAGAAAGTTATGGGCCTGATCTCCGATCACAAGGTATTTCATGGCGGCACCTACAACACCAACCGCGTCGCAATGGCTGCAGGTTTGGCTACGTTCCGCGAAGTGCTTACGCGCGAAAACTACGCGCATGTCGATAAACTCAGCAAGAAACTGACCGACGGCTACCGCTCGATCTTGAAGAAAGTTGGTTTGCAGGCCTACGTGGCAAGCGCAGGAGTCAACGGCGCGCTCATGCTTTATCCGCAGGAAATCAAGAACTATCGCGACTGGACCAAAATCGACGTCGATCTCTGGCGCCACTATTGGTTCGCAATGGTGAATCGCGGCGTGCTCGCCCAGCCTTATTGGTGGGACGAGCAATGGACCATCTCCGTGCAGCACACAGAAGCGGATATCGACAAGCACCTTGCGGTGTTTGAAGAAATCGCGCCCGGCTTGGCCAAGGCTCAAGCGGAGCGCGGTATGGTGACTGTCGCGGCGGCCCACTGAAAGCGCGCTTAAGGCATTTTCCGTGGTAGGGGCGCAGCATGCTGCGCCCCCATCTCGGCAAAGTCACAGACGGATCGCATTCCGCGGAGATTTTTGGAGAAGCATATTGGCCCAGGAAGTGAACACCGCGGAATCCCAGCCGCATCTTAAACGCGTTCTTGGCCAGCGTGATCTGGTGCTGCTCTTCGTCGTCGCCGTTTTCAACCTGAACGTCGTTCCCTCGATCGCGGCGAATGGCGGTGTGACGATCTGGCTCTGGATCATTTCACTGCTGCTATTTTTTGCGCCGCAGGGAATTGCCGTAATCGAGCTCGCCGCGCGCTACCCTGGTGAAGGTGGCGTCTATCTTTGGGCCAAGGAAGTCTTCGGCGACTTCCACGGTTTCTTGTCCGGCTGGTGCTATTGGACGAACAACATGATGTACGTGCCCACAGTACTGCTTTATTTCGTCGGCGTTTCCGTCTTTGCGCTCGGCCCCGGCCATCAAGGGCTCGCCGATAATAAAGTGTTTGCGCTCAGTGCCTGCCTCGCCCTTCTAATTTTTCTTGTGCTACTCAACATCGTTGGCCTCGGTGTCGGCAAATGGATCAACAACATCGGCGGCATCGGGACCTTCGTCGCGGCTGCCCTATTGATGGGACTTGGTTTGATTGTGTGGACGCGGTTTGGCACGTCCGTTACTTGGGCGGACTTCCAGATTCCCGCCAATCCGCGCTTCGTTCTGAATTCTTTCGGCGTCATTTGTTTTGGCTTGGTTGGCCTGGAGCTCGCTTCTGTCATGGGCGACGAGATTCAGAACCCTGCGAAAACTCTGCCCGGCGCCGTCGCAGGGGGAGGAGTGCTCTCTGGCCTCCTCTATGTAGGCGCGACGCTCACGCTGCTCATTGCGGTGAGCAAGTCCGACATCAGTGTGCTCCAAGGCATTGTCCAGGCTGTTATGCGCATGGCCGGACGCGTCGGCGTCCCGTGGATCGTCGCTCCCTTCGCGTTCCTGCTGAGCTTGTCCATCGCAGGTATCGGCTCCGCGTGGCTCGGCGGTTCGGCACGAATCCCGTTCGTCGCGGGACTTGACTCCTACATGCCGCGCTGGCTCGGCAGCATTCACTCGAAGTACCGCACGCCCTACGCCGCGCTTCTGGTTCACGCTGGTGTCTCTCTGATTCTCGTTCTCATGAACTTCATAAGCTCCGGCGTGCAGGAATCCTTTCAGCGCATGCTGTCTCTGGCGGTTGTGCTGCAGCTCGTTCCTTTTCTCTATATGTTCGGCGCGTTGATCAAACTTGCTCTCGATGCAAATTTTCAGCGCGCACGCTACGGAAAAGAAACTTTGCTCGTCGCCGGCGCGAGCGGATTGCTGACGACAACGCTCGGCATCGGCCTGGCGTTTTTTCCGGCCCAGCAGATTTCTTCGCTCGCGTCCTATGAAACGTGGATGGTGGGTGGCACCATCTTCTTTATAGGCGCAGCGGCGTTTTTCTTTTACGTATACGGCCGCCGCAAAACGGCATGGAAAGCTGCGGCCTGAAGGGCTCGTTGCAGTAGGAGGCTGTTATGTCCACAGGTGCAACAACCGGAGTGCGTACTTATCAGAATTTCATCAACGGCAAATGGGAACCCGCCGTATCCGGCAAGACTTTCCCTGTTTATGATCCGTCTACGGAAGAAGTCATTGCTCACGTCGCCGCGGCCGAAGCGGCGGATGTAGACTGCGCCGTCAAAGCCGCCCGCACTGCATTCGACTCCGGCTCGTGGCCGCAAACCACGGCGCAAGACCGCGGTCGCATCCTCTTCAAGCTCGCCGAAAAAATCCGGCAGAACTCCGCCGCCCTCGCAGAACTCGAATGCCGCAACTCCGGCAAGCCCATTGTCGAGGCCGAGTACGACATGGCCGACGTCGCCACATGTTTCGAATACTACGGCGGCCTTGCCAACAAGGTTACCGGCCACGTTAATCCCGTTCCTGCCAACGCGCTCAGTTTTACGATGAAAGAAGCCGTCGGCGTGGCCGGCCAAATCATCCCCTGGAACTATCCGCTTCTCATGGCCGCTTGGAAGCTTGCTCCCGCCATTGCCGCCGGCTGCTGCTGCGTCCTCAAGCCCGCCGAGCAGACTCCGCTGACCGCTCTCGAATTAGCCGGCTATTTTGAAGAGGCGGGGCTTCCTGCCGGCGTCGTCAACATCGTCAACGGCTTCGGGGAAACCGCCGGCGCCGCGCTCGTCGCACATCCCGGCGTGGACAAGATTGCCTTCACCGGCAGCGCGGCCGTCGGCAAGATCATCGTCAAGTCTGCAGCCGACACACTCAAGCGGGTCACCCTCGAACTCGGCGGCAAATCGCCCAATGTTTTCTTCGCCGATGCCGATTGGGAAGCGGCCGTGGACGGCGCACTCTTCGGCGTCTTCATTAATCAGGGCGAAGTCTGCTCCGCCGGCAGCCGCATCCTCGTCGAAAAGAAAATCTATTCCAAATTTGTCGAAGCCATGACCGAAAAGGCCAAGCGCATCAAGCTTGGTCCGCCGCTCGAACGCGAAACGAAAATGGGGCCGCTCGTCAGCCAGGAACAATTCGATCGCGTCAGCAGCTACCTTGATCTCGGCAAGAAAGAAGCAAAAACCGCCATCGGCGGCGGTCGACCCAAACAAATCGGCAAGGGCTACTACGTCGAGCCCACGATTTTCTACGACGTGGACAACAACGCCCGCATTTCGCGTGAAGAAATCTTTGGCCCGGTTGCGTCGGTCATCCCATTCGACGGCGAAGCCGACGCCATCAAAATTGCTAACGACACACCTTACGGTCTCGCGGGAGCCGTTTGGACTCGCGACATCTACAAAGCCTTCCGCGTGGTGAAATCTCTGCGTGCTGGAATCATCTGGGTCAATCACATGCAGCCAACCTACGTGGAAGCGCCGTGGGGCGGCTACAAACAATCGGGTTTCGGCCGCGAACTCGGTCCGTGGGGCCTCGAAGAATATCTCGAAACCAAACAGGTCTTCGTCAATCTCGACGAAACACCCATCGGTTGGTACTAGAAATTTGCGGAGAGAAACCACATGAAGACGATTCAACTGCGCACCGAAATCCCAGGCCCAAGCTCGCGTGCGCTAATGCAACGCCGCGAAGCTGCTGTCCCTCGCGGCCCTTACCACGCCACGCCGATCTTCGCCGCGCGCTCGGAAGGTGCTGTCATCGAAGACGTTGATGGCAATCGCTACCTCGATTTCGCCGGTGGCATCGGTTGCCTCAACACCGGCCACCGTCCGCCGGAAGTGGACTCTGCGATCCGCGCACAGCTCGAGAAGTATTTGCACCTCTGCTTCAGTGTCACGCCATACGAAGGTTACGTCGCCGTGGCCGAAAAACTAAACGCGCTGGCACCCGGCAAATTCGCCAAGAAAACTCTGCTGGTCAATTCCGGGGCCGAAGCTGTCGAAAATGCCGTCAAAATCGCTCGCGTCTACACCAAGCGCCCCGCGATCATCGCGTTCAACGATGCCTTCCACGGCCGCACCATGATGGCCCTTTCCCTCACTAGCAAAACCCATCCTTACAAAGCAGGCTTCGAACCGTTCCCCGGCGATGTCTATCGTCTGCCCTACGCGTACTGCTACCGCTGCTCGTACGGCCTCACCTATCCCAGCTGCAAAGTGGCTTGCGCCAGCGCGCTTGAGGACGCCTTCAAGCGCATCGTGGCTCCCGAATCCGTCGCCGCGGTCATCGCTGAGCCGGTTTTAGGCGAAGGCGGCTTCGTCGCTCCGCCGAAAGAGTTCTACTCAATCGTCAAAGAAATTTGCGGCAAGCACGGCATCTTGTTCATCGCCGACGAAGTGCAATCCGGCATTGCGCGCACTGGAAAATACTTCGCCATCGAACACTACGGCGTGGATCCTGATCTCATCACGTCCGCGAAATCGCTGGGCGGCGGTTTGCCTCTCGCCGCCGTCACTGGCCGCGCCGAAATCATGGACGCAGCCGGAGTCGGCGGTCTCGGCGGCACCTTCGGCGGCAACCCGCTTGCCTGTGCCTCCGCACTCGCCGCTCTTGACATCATCGAAAAACAGGGATTGCTGGCACGTTCCACGCAACTCGGTCGCAAATTCGACGAGTGCGGCAAGTCCTGGCAAAAGCAGTTCGCCGTTGTTGGCGAAGTTCGCGGACTCGGCGGCATGTGCGCTATTGAACTTGTGAAGGACCACTCTTCTCGCGAACCTAACGCCGAAGCCACAAAAAAAATCGCCCAATATTGTTACCAGCACGGCCTCATCACCATTACCGCGGGCACGTATGGCAACGTTATGCGCATCCTGGTCCCGCTGGTCGTCACCGACGCGCAATTCGAAGAAGGCCTAGGCGTTCTCGAATCCGCCTTGGCCCACGCTTCGGGCGCCGCTGCACCGCAACCGCACCTCGTAACATCGAACACTTAGGGAGTATCGCAATGTCGAGCACTACGGTTTCGAATTCCGCGGCGAATGGCGTCGCGCTGAAGGATTCCCGCCTCTTTCGTGAAGCCTGCTACATCAGCGGCGCCTGGGTCACCTCAGCCAGCAACGCCACCGTCAATGTCGACAATCCTGCCAGCGGCGAAATCCTTGGCACCGTCCCCAAATTGGGCGCCGCCGAAACCCGCGCTGCTATCGAAGCAGCGAACGCCGCCTTTCCCGCATGGTCCAAAAAGACCGGAAAAGAACGCGCCGCCATCCTTCGCCGCTGGTTCGATCTGATGATGGAAAATCAGGATGACCTTGCCCGCCTCATGACCCTCGAGCAAGGCAAGCCCCTCGCCGAATCCAAGGGAGAAGTTGCCTACGCCGCCGCATTCCTTGAATGGTTTGGCGAAGAAGCCAAGCGCGTTTACGGCGACACCATCCCGGGCCATCAAGCCGATAAGCGCATCGTGGTTCTCAAGCAGCCGATCGGCGTCGTGGCCTGTATCACTCCATGGAATTTTCCCCTCGCCATGATCACTCGCAAAGCCGGGCCCGCCATCGCCTCTGGCTGCACGGTCGTTCTCAAGCCGGCGGCGCAAACACCGTTCTCCGCGCTCGCCCTTGCCGAACTCGCCGAGCGCGCCGGTGTCCCCAAGGGCGTCTTCAACGTCATCACTGGCTCCGCCAAAGAAATCGGCGGCGAACTCACGTCCAATCCCATCGTCAAGAAGCTTTCTTTCACCGGCTCCACCGAAGTCGGCAAAGTCCTCATGGCCCAATGTGCCGGCACGATCAAAAAACTCTCGCTCGAACTCGGCGGCAACGCGCCTTTCATCGTCTTCGATGACGCCGATCTCGACGCTGCCGTTGAAGGCGCCGTCGCCTCCAAATACCGCAATACCGGACAAACCTGCGTCTGCACCAACCGCCTGCTGGTTCAGGACAAGGTCTACGATGCGTTCGCTGATAAGCTCGCCACCGCCGTGAAAGAGCTGAAGCCCGCGTTCGGCCTTGAAGCCGGCGCTACGCAAGGCCCGCTCATTGACGACGCGGCCGTCGCCAAAGTTGAAGACCACATTCGCGACGCGCAGCAAAGAGGCGCGAAGGTTTT
>Ga0075424_100004184_pt1 | contig 13576 bp, 7 predicted proteins | sample SoiMethybrSBSTD3_FD_75301 | JGI IMG/M metagenome (GOLD analysis project Ga0075424, IMG submission 75301) | Bulk soil microbial communities from a Populus tree surrounding site in Tennessee, USA - Soil MetaG P. TD hybrid SBSTD3 | ecosystem: Environmental > Terrestrial > Soil > Tree plantation... | reverse complement strand
GCGGACCTGATCGACCGTCCGGTCGTAGACGGCCTTCATCATGTCGCGCTCCGCTTTGAGCTGCGCCTTCGTCATCACGGGGCCAAAGCCAGGAACGACGCGCGTTCCATCGTCACAAAGATCAAGCAGCCGATCCATCGCGTCCACGCGGCCGCCAATCCACGCGCCCGTGAAGTAGTCCAGCTCCGGGTCGCGAGCCGGTGATGCCACGTCGCCCACTGCCAGCACATTCGCACCCCGGAATTGAATGTAGATGTCGCCGCTCGTGTGCGCCTCGATCAGATAGCCGTAGTCGACACGTTCTCCGCCTACGGTCATCGACTCTTCGGTGCGGAAGGTCCGCGTGGGCTGCGCCGCAACAGGGCGTGGTGGACGGTAGCGATCCTCAGCCGGGTTCCATACCGGCGTGGCCATCCAGAGTCGCGTGTTCTCATGCGCGACGATCGTCGCACCGCCCTGTCGCAGCACCTCGTTGGCGCCGGTGTTCTCCGGGTGATAGTGCGTGTTGAAGACCGTGCGCACGCCGGCGCCGCCTGACAGCGACTTGAGCCCAGCGATCAGCGCATCGCTGCGGTCCGGAGCGCCGCTGTCCACGAGCACGAGGCCGTCGGGCGTCGAGAGCGCCAGGACGTTGGTGCCAGCGCTCGTGATCAACGACAGCCGATCACCCAACGCAGTCGTCGCGGCCTGCGCCGCGCCACGTCGCGGTGTGGCCGTGCCCGCGATCACGGCGCCGGCGAGGCGTGTCAGGAGCTGTCTTCGATTGAGCATCAGCAATCCTGCAGGATCGGTCGTTCCCCTTACATGTTCGCGATGAGGCCCGTACTGTCGCCAAACTGCTCCTGACGCGCGTTGATCCGATCGAGTATCGTCAGGTGCAGGTTGGCGATCGGTGTCGGCTGGCCGGGATCGATGTGCTGGCTGCCGCGCAGCTTGCCGTTGCCGCCGCCCACGAGCACCGTCGGCAGCGGATAGCCGTTGTGCTTGTCGCTGTTGGACATATTCGAGCCGTAGAGGAACATCGAATGATCCAGCAGCGTGCCGTCGCCGTCCTTGACGGCCGCCAGCTTCTTCACGAACGCAGCGAATCGCTCCACGTGCCAGGTCTGAATCTTCACGAGCTTCTCGAGCCGGCCGATCTCGTTGGCGTGGTGCGATACCGGGTGGAACGAGTCCGAAACGCCGATGTGGTTGTAAGTCCGGTTTGTACCCTCGGCAACCATGATGTAAGAGGCGACGCGGGTCAGATCCGCCTGATACGCCAGCGCGATGAGATCGAACATCAGATCGACTTGATCCCCGAACGCATTCAGCTCGCCCATCGGTGCCTCTGGCACCGTGATCATCGACAGGTCACGACTCGATGCCAGATTCACCCGCCGTTCGATCTCGCGCACCGTCTCGAGGTAGGCGTCGAGCACTCGGCGATCGTTCGCGCCCAGATCGCGCTGGAGCGCGCGCGTGTTGCCGGTGATGCGATCCAGCAGGCTCCGCGTCTGGTCCTGAATCGCGGCGCGCTCCTCCAGCGTGTCGCCCTCGCCGAACAGCATCGCGAAGACCTTGCGCGGGTTGAACTCCATTGGGAGCGGCGAATGCGCGTCGCGGAACGACAGCGTCGTGTTGTAGAAGCACGCTGAACCGCTGCACGCCGCCGCCTGCTGTGTCGTCTCCGATGACACTTCGAGTGACGGAAGCGTCGTGTTCTGGCCGATGTGCTGCGCCACGACTTGATCGAGCGTCGTGGACATGCTGGCTCCGACCGATCCCTTGTCGGGCCGGTGGCCGCTCAGCCAGGTGGCCGGAGCAAAGCCGTGAACGCCACCCACCATCGCCTGGTTCTGAAGGTTCCCGAACGAACTGACGTACTTTTTGTAGGGCTCGAGCGATTTGAGGATCGGACTGAGCTTGAAGTCGGCACCCGCGCCGCTCGGCGTCCACTTGTCCATCTCGGGACCGTGCGACGTGTTGCCCATGATGGCGCCGTGCGGAATGTAGAAGAACCCCATGCGCATCGTCGGCGCAGCGGCCGTCTGCGCCAGCGCGGTCGCGGCCGGAACCATCGCGTCCAGGAGCGGCAACGCCAGTGTGATGCCAGCGCCTTTGAGGACCGTGCGGCGGGAGAGGTGTCGCTTGGGCAGAAACATGTCAATCCCCTTTGCCAGTCGTAGGGGCGGCCTTCAGCCGCCCCATCGCAACCTGCACGCCGGGCTGCGGCGCGGGCGGTGCCTGCATGCGGAACGCATCGGTCGAGACGATGCCGGACACGATGGCGGACAATCGATGGTCTTGCGCTGCGGCGCGACGGACCACCGCGCGCACCTGCGGCATGTCGTACGCCTGCAACTCCCGCCCCAGCGCATACATCATGAGCTTTTCGGTGAAGGCGCGCACGAACAAATCTCGGCCGCCGAACAGCGCATCCCGAAGCTCCGCGGGGCCGTTGACCCGCGAGCCGTTCGGCAGCACCGTCCGGGCGTCGATCGGTGCTTTCGCCTCCTGATCCACATCTCGCCATCGCCCTACCGCATCGAAGTTCTCGAGTGCGAGGCCGATCGGATCGATCACGCCGTGGCACTGATTGCAGCCCGCCTTCGAGCGGTGCTGCTCGAGCCGCGCCCGCAGCGTCTTCGGTGCTTCGCCCTTGGGTTGGGACAGGTCTGTGTCTACATCCGGCGGCGGCGGCGTCGGCGGGGTGCCCATCAGTTTGCCCAGCACCCACGCGCCACGCAGCACCGGCGACGTGCGGTCCCCGTACGACGTTCGCAGCAGCACGGCGCCCTTGCCCATCAGCCCCCAGCGCCGCGGATCGTCGAGCGTCACGCGCCGGAACTGCGGGCCGTAGACCGAGGGGATGCCGTAATGCTTCGCGAGCCGGTCGTTGAGGAACGTATGGTCGGCGGTGAGCAGATCGCCGACGTCGCGATCCTCGAGCAGGATGCTGCTGATGAACGACTCGACCTCGGTAGACATGTCGCGCCGAAGCGCATCGCTGAAAGTCGGGAACAGATTCGGATCCGGCGCGACCTGATTGAGCTTGTCGAGATCGAGCGCTCGTATCGCGAAGTTCCGCACCAGCCTCGACGCGCGCGGATCCTTCAGCATGCGCTGCGCCTGCGCCTGCAGCGCAGGCAGGGCACTCAGCTTTCCACTCGCTGCGATTGCGAGCAGCGTCTCGTCCGGCCCTTGGCTCCAGAGGAAGAACGAGAGGCGCGATGCCAGCTCGAGGTCGGTCAGCGCGTATGCCGCACTCCCGCCAGCGGGGTTCGTGGTCGCAGGGCGGATCGCGCCCGTGGACGGAGCCGCAGGCGTATGGATCGTGCGATACAGGAACTCGGGGCTGACGAGCACCGCCGCCACCAACTGCTCGACGCCCGCATCGAAACTGCTCTCGCGGCCCTTGTTGAAGAACGGCATCAAGCCATCGACGTCCTGCTCGGTAATTGGACGACGGAACGCGCCGCGGGCGAGGTTGCCCGCAATGCGTCGCGCACATGTGCGTTCAGGCGTCTTGCTGTCAGGACGGCAGACGAAGATCTTCCGGCGGCTTGGCGTATCAGAGACGCCAGTCGAATTGAACGGACCGTCCACCTTGACGCCGCTCACGAGACGCGGCTCGCGATCGCCGCGGCTGAACTCGTCGCCCGGCAGAAAGCCGACGAACTCGTCTGACTGAACGCGGGCGCGCTCGATGAACGTCACCGCCACGTCGTGGATACCCGCCTTCACCTGCACCGGCAGGTTTGCGAACCGGCTCGTGACTTCGGCTCGGCCGGGCGCGCCTTTGCGATCCACGGTACGGAGATCGTCGGTGCCGCCAAGCTCACTGCGAAACACCTCGCGTCCGTCCACCAGGATGACGACACGATGGCGCGTATCGAGCACGCGTGAATAGAGGTCGATGCCGAGATCGAGAATCGTGATGCGGTATTCGCCATCCGCCGGGAAGTTGTGGCGGAACTTCATGCCGCCGCGCGTGCCGAGCGGAAGACCATCGACGTGATCCGGCTGCTCGCTTGGCGGAAGAAGATATGTCGCGCTCGTCATCTTGGTGGGGTCGCCCACGGCCAGCTTCGCTGCGAGCCGCGCCCCCGCGACGTATTGATCGAGGAAGGCCGGAGAGACCGTCAGCGCGGTCGCGATGTTTTCGAAGCCATTGACTTCGATCTCTGCCGGCAGGATCTGTGTGGCGTCGAGCTCGATACCGAGGAGATCGTTGACGGACGTGGCGAATTCCGTCCGCGAGAGGCGCTGCGCCGGAACGTGGCCGGTGACCGGGCCGCCGCTGGTGAGGTCCAGTTGCGCCTCCATCCACGTGACGAACGCGTCGATCTCGCGCTGATCGGGCTGGCGGCTGGTCGGCGGCGGCATCAGGCGGCCGCGCAGCTTGCGTATGGCCTTTTCCCAGACGTCGGAGTTCTGGTGCACCGCATCGAGCGAGAGGGTGTCCAGCGCGAGCTCGCCCGCCTTGACCCGGGAGTTGTGGCAGCCGACGCAGTAGGTGTCGAGCGTCTTCTTCGCCTGCGCCTGTTCGCCGCCGGCGGTATCTGGACGTACCTGTCCCGTGGCCCCGGTGGTCAGGACGGCGACAACGGCGAGGATGCAGAGGGCCCGCTTCACGACCTGCCTTTCAACCGACTGATCCGGGGAATATGCCGGTCGAAATGATAGCAAGTCTTCGACGTCCCGGAGTCGGGAGTCGGCGATTCTACGTTGGCGATTTCAGCGTCTTTTTGACGTTTTTTTTGATAGAAACCGTCCTACGGCCCGAGCGGGACGAGCGCCGCTTCGAGGAGGCGGTCGCGCTGACGAACCGGTGGGCGCCCCGAATGAGATCGTCCAGCGCTTCCGGTGAGATGCGCGACAACCGGACCACCACGCACGGATAGTCCACGTAGTGATCCGTTACATAGTAGGTCGCCGGATCCTCCTCGAGCAGCAGGTCCCGCTGCGCCATGTCCATACGCACCACCATCGAGTTGGGCTCCGCCGACTTGTTGATGGCCACACAGGCGAACATCCTGCCGCGAACTTTCAGCGCCGACGCTCCCCACGTGGTTGTAACTTCGACGTCAGGTAGTGTGCGCCCGACCGCGATCGCGGCATCGAATCCACTGCGCTTCATGAATTCAGCCCCTTCTGACCGCTCGCGAGGGTCGGTCCAACACGAGCAGCCAAAGAAGGATACGCCGCCCGCGCGCGGAGTCTATCGATTTCTCGAGAGCCACAACTGAATAGGGACGGAGGGAGGGAGCGGGCTGGCAGTGACGTGACGATCGTCACCGCCAGTCCGACGATTGAGGCTCTCAGGTGCGAGAGCCGCGGTCAGCTATCGCCTCACGAGAGCGAGGTTAGCATTCGCCGATTGTCTTGATCGATGTCACACGGAATTCGGGAGTCGCGTTCTTGTTTTCGGTGCGCGTGCGAGTCTTCGTGTCCGGTCCGTCTTCGCGCTCCGTCCGCGTGGTGGTCTCCGTGCGGCTGTTGCCGGCCGGAATGAGCATACCGGTCACCTCGACCTTCTGGCCGACGTGCTCCTGCACTGTCACCGACTCACCAGGGACCAGTACGTAACTTGTGCTCGAGGTCGTTGTACTCGAGGTCGGCGTCTCGGTCGTGGTGGTCTTTGTTACAGGGACCACCTTGTCGAGCGTGTATGTCTTCGCCTGAGTACCCTGGTGCACACATCCCGTATAGGTGACCGTCTGGGGCGAGCCGCCCGAGGCTTTTGTCTCCGTCCTCGTCCTTGTCTCCTGCGCGTTGGCTGCCAGCGCCGAACATACAAGAGCCAATGCGAACGATGTGATGAATCGCCTCATGTGTTCTCTCCTCCTCAATAGGACCCGCTATAGCCTCTGCAACCAAGCGGCCAGAAACACACTCAGCGGTGTAACTCAACGGCGAAGCGACCTCGTCTACACCCGATGGTCTTTACCAATTTGTCGAGCTTTGCGAGCAGGCCAGGCTTACTGTTCCAGCTTCGCCATCCAGTTCAGCACCATAGTGAAAGGTGGCGGCGGACCTGAGGTGGCGCTCGCTCGTATGAACAGGAACCGATCGTTCGATGGGCTCAGACTCCAGCCGCCGGTGCCGCCAGCAGCCTGGTTGATGACGCTGAACAGGCGCTTTGGGACACCTTTCTGGAAACTGACTCCAGCCTGGATATCCACCGCCATCAGGTCGGCATTGAATAAATAGAACAGCCGTTTGCCATCGGCGCCCCATCGAGGAAACAGTCCTCCGCCGCTCGAGACCATCCACAACGGTCCCGCGTCGCTGGCTGCCGATCGAGAGTTCGGCATAAACGGGCGTACGAACACGTCCGGGTTCGCTGAAGAGACAGCGAAGTACGCGATCCATCGCTGGTCTGGCGAGAACTGTGCTCCCTGTTCCCGAGCGTTAGTGCCCAGGAAGAGAAATGGCTTTCGATCGCCTTCGAGTGGCAGGATCCACACGTCCTCTCGAGTCTTCGAATCGATTGATTGGAAGAGGATGAACCGGCCGTCGCGCGACCAACTCGTCGGCGTCTTGTCCTGATCGGACTGCAGCACGAGTCGCTCCTCGCCGCTTCCGTCCGCGTTCTTCTCGTAGAGATCCCTCCGACTGCCGCGACTCGCCGCGTATACGACTCGTTTCGCGTCGGGAGACCAAATCGGTGTCAGATCCGGGCGTGGATCGAAGGTCAGCCTCGTCACACCGCCGCTACCAAGATCCCGGACCCAGACATCTTGATTGCCTGCGCTATCGACACCCACGAAGGCCAATCGCGTACCGTCTGGAGAAAGTGCCGTAGCGCTGTAGAGGCCAGGATCTCCGACCGTCCCCAGCACGCGCCCAGTCGGGTCAAGCCACGTGAATTGAGGCAACCCCGTCCCGCCGGCTCGATAGACGAGCGCGCCGTTACGCGCGACCGACCAGAGGCCGGAGGTGGCGCCCGCAAACGAGCCAACGCCATTCGCGACGGGTACGGGCGTTCCGCTCAAGGTCGCCGTACTGACGTCAAACGGCTGGGCGAGCAGCGCCTCCTCTCGCTGGATCAACAGATAGCTCTTTCCGCTGATGTCCGATGTGACCCACCATGCCTGGCGATTGGTCACCACGAGCGGGTTCAGACTTTGCTCCTCCGGTTCCACGTCGAGCGAGCCCACATACACACCCGTCTTGTCAGAGGCGCCGGATGCGCGCACGTACAAGAAGCGGCGGCCGTCGGGCAGAAACTGAGGCCACCGGTGGGCCGTCTCGTCTTGTGCGAGTGTCGTGACCGCCTTCGGTGTTCCGCCGCTCGACGAGACCTGCTCCAGGTAACCATTGTTTCTCGCGTACAGAATCACGCCATCCCGACTCCAGGTTCCGCCCTGAACAAAGGGGAGATCCGTATCCGCAATCGCCTGCGCTGGCGTTCCTGTGACCTCGGATTTCCTCAGCTTCCCTTGAGCCCCGTATATGACGAAGCGGCTGTCGTAAGACCAGAACGGAGGAGGAGATACCACGATGATGCCTTCCGAACCGGGGAGAGGTCGGACGTCAAGCGAATCTATCGAGCGCACGTACATGCGGCTGACGTTGTCGGGACCCACAGCCGGGAATGCGAGCCACTTTCCATCCGGCGATATCGTCGCCTGTGTGCCTGGATTGAACGTGAGGCCCTCGGGCTGCGGGATCTGCGATCGCACTTCCTGCGCGACGGGTGGCGGCGCCTTCCGCAGTTGTGTCACGACGAGGCCGGCCATTCCCGCAAGGGACACTGCCGCCACAGCCGGCCACAGCCACCGAATACGAGTGGCGACTCGAGACGGGACTTCGGCGACATCGTCGTCGAGCAGCAGCTTCCAGTCCGCGATGTCATGCAGGCGCTGCTCGGGATCCTTCTGCAGGCAACTTTTGAGGAGCCGTCGCACCCTGGCGGGTACACGATTGAGATCCGGTGCGTCCTTCAGCACGGAGGCAATCGTTTCGGATACGGTCTCGCCCTGATGCAGTTGCGTCCCGGTCAGCATCTCGTACAGCACGACTCCGAAGGCCCAGATGTCGGTGTTCTTGTCCACCGGCTTTCCTTTGGCCTGCTCAGGACTCATATACGCCGCGGTGCCCAGCACGACGCCCGCGAGCGTGTCGTGAGCGGTGAGTGTCGGCGAGTCGTCCGGTGCCATAGCTGCCGCAACACCCACCTTCGCGAGGCCAAAGTCCAACACCTTCACCGTGCCATCGGCTTTGACCTTGATGTTCCCGGGTTTCAGGTCGCGATGGATGACGTTCTTCCGGTGCGCGGCCGATAGCGCGTCGGCGATCTGGGCCGCCAGTTTCAGCGACTCGTCGAGAGGAATAGCACCGACAGCGATCCGGTCTGCGAGCGTCGGTCCTTCGACGAGCTCCATAACCAGGTAGTTGGAGCCGACATCGTAAAGGGTGCAGACGTTTGGATGGTTCAGAGCAGCAATGGCCTGCGCTTCACGCTCGAACCGTTCGGTGAAACGATCGGCAGATGTTTTGATCGCCACGTCGCGCTGGACGCGCGTGTCCCGTGCGCGAAACACCTCGCCCATCCCGCCGCGGCCGAGTGGCGAGATGATTTGGTAAGGTCCGAGCCGGTCTCCTGCACTGAGTGGCATCGTTCGTAACCTTGTCTGACGCCTAAAATGCCGACCCGACAGTCAATCTGGCGCGCTGATTATCGCCGAAGGATGAGGCGTGGATATAGCCTTATTGCGAAGGGGCACCGAACGATCTAGCGTCGAGGGATGACATCGACGACATCAGAACAACCCCGTCGGCTGGGCTCGACCGGTCCCCTCGTCTCTTCGTTGGCGCTTGGGTGCATGGGTATGTCCGGCATGTACGGACCTGCCGATGAGGCCGAGAGCATCGCCACCATCCACGCCGCCCTCGACGCCGGCGTCAACCTGCTCGACACCGGCGACTACTACGGCGCCGGACACAACGAGCTGCTCATTGGCCGGGCTTTGCGGGATCGGCGCGACAAGGCGCTCGTCTCGGTAAAGTTTGGCGCGTTCCGGGGTCCCGACGGGAGCTGGATCGGCATCGACACGAGACCGGCCGCGACCAAGAACTTCCTTGGGTACACGCTCACGCGACTTGGACTGGACCACGTGGACATCTACCGTCCGGGACGCCTCGATCCCAATGTCCCCATCGAGGAGACCATCAGCGGGATCGCCGACCTCGTGAAGGCGGGCTGGGTTCGCGCGATCGGTCTGTCAGAAGTGGGAGCTGACACGATACGCCGGGCGAATGCAGTCCATCCGATCAGCGATCTGCAAATCGAATACTCGCTCATCAGCCGTGGCCCGGAGACAACGATCCTCCCGATGCTGGCGGAACTCGGGATTGGTGTCACGGCTTACGGCGTGCTGTCGCGGGGGCTGCTCACCGGGTCCAGGCCAAGCTCGCCGTCCGACCTCCGTGCACGTCTGCCCCGTTTCACGAGCGAGAACCGCGCGCGCAACGAGCGCTTGATCGAGGCGCTGCAGAACGTGGCGCGAGAGAAGAACGTGACGGCCTCGCAGCTCGCCATTGCCTGGGTACTGGCGAAGGGCACGTCTATCGTGCCATTGATCGGTGCACGCACGCGCGCGCAACTCGCGGAATCACTCGCTGCTTTGAGAGTGACGCTGACGCCGGACGACATCACACGGATCGAGGCGGCCGTGCCCGCCGCGGCTGTCGCGGGAACACGTTACGACGAACACCAGATGCGGATGCTCGACAGCGAACGGTCCTGACCTTACACGACCATCCCGCGAAGGTGAGACCACCCAGGCGTTGTTGAAACGCGCTAGTGCCGTATCTGTGTGGCGGCTGCTTCCGTTTCGAAGGACGTCTCGCAGTTGCCGCGTTCCTGAATGAGACCTGCGTTGGCATTCGTCTGCCGCCGGAGCACCCGCGTCGGGAACACCAGCGGCTCCGCCAGCACCTCGGGATCTTCGAGCGTCAGGTCGTAGAAGATGGCATCACCTTCACGCTTGAACTTCTCGACAATGTGCATGCTGGTGGAATGGAAGTACCCACCGCGCCCGATCCAGGTCGTGTCGACGAAGCCAACCGAATCGAGCACGAGCGTGTCGCCGTCCCAGTGCCCCACGGTGTCGCCGTAGTACGTGGCCGCGTACTCCGAGTTCGGGGCATGCTCGCGGTTATCAGTCGGGATGACACGAAATTCTGCGAGTCCACCACCCGCATCTGAAAATTGCCCGTACAGGAAAGTGATGTCGTTCTCCGTTTGGTAGATGCGCCGCGGCGGACCCTGACGCGGAAGCCCCAGCGGTTGGCACGTCATCACCGGATCTTCCTTGTTGGTCCACATGTCGAGCTGCTGAACCTTGTCCCAGAACTCCGGCTTATAGAGAGGCCGACCCAACTGGCCGAACCGCGAGGGTGAGTAGAGCTCGAAGTCTCTTGTCTGGTTCGTGGACCGGTTGCAGGGTTGCGCCTGCGTCGGACCGCATCGCCGCCCACCGTTGCCCATATAGTTCCCAATCCAGCCAATGTTGAATTCCGCCCAGTTGCCGGTCATGTCAGGGTGCCCGGCGATCCGCGGCGTCGGCGCCGTCGTGTTATTCGGCGGCTCTTGCCTGGCAAACAGGATCGTGGGTGCCTTCGCTGTAACGTTCATCGCCTTCTGCACGCTTGGCGGCACCGGCGCAACCACATACACATTGCCCGTCTCGGTCTCGGCCGTCGTCAGATCGCGAACTACGGCGCCGTTCTTTTTCTCAATCAACCGGCCGGCGTAGAAGACCTCGATCAGGTTCAGCTTGTTGTTCCAGTCTTTGTAGTCGCTGTAGGTGAACTCGGTTGTCGTTCCGCCCTGCGTGACCACGACCTTCTCGGTCATGTACTTCGCGTCGAGCGTGGCGGTGGCGGTGGCGCCTTCCACACCGGGAATCGGGAAGGTCAGGACCGGCTTGCCCGCGGCGTCGAACGACACAGACGTGTTGCCGGCCTTCATCACGCCATCAGGGATCACTGTCCCGGGGTTGGCGCCGAGCGTCCACGTGTCCATGGTTCCTGCCAGTGCGGACTTGGGCGCGCCCTGCGGACTTGCCCAGATGCGAATGAGCCGCTCCTGCACCGTCGCCGGCATTGCCGCTACCTTGCCTTTCGTTCCGCCGATCTCTGCGCCCGGCGTGTCTTCGTTCCACGCGTACTGCCAGCTGACCACTTCGATGTTCGAGTACGTCTGCTTGTTCGGGCGCGTGCAGGTGTACTGGATGCGCTGACTCAAGGTCTGATAGTTCGTGCTCGCACGGAACTTCGACAGCGTGCACGGCTGGCCGTCCACCTGAATCGTGCCGCCCTTGGCCTGATATTCGAGCGTGGCGACCATGTCGCGCTCGTCGGTGCCCTTCAGCATGCCCTGGTGCCACATCCAGTTGAAGAGCACGGCCCGCAGGTCCTTGGCTCCCGCTGCCGGTGTGTACGGCGCACCAGCGTTCGGGTCGTTACCGCGACCGCGGCCCTGCCCGCCGCCCTGACCCTGCGCGCCGGCCGGACCTTGTGTGCCGCCCGGACCTTGCGCATCAGCTGAGGATGCCAGGCCAATTGCCACAGCAGCCACGAGCGCGACCCTTATCAAGCGACTCCTTCGACGACAATCCATGGTGGCCCTCCGTCCTTACCACGAAGCTCACGAAGGTTCATTTTGCCGCTTCGCGCTCTTCTCGTTCAAATCTGCCGGGGGGCAGCATGCGGCGTCGAGAGGGATAAGGTCAAGGGAACTATTAAGGTACGACGCGGAACGCAGTGAGCGTGCGTTTCTGAGCCCCAGCAATCGTGGCGACGATCTCAACCAGATAGTCCCCGGGCGCCAGCGGCGCCAACAACGCTTCGCCGCTCAACCACCTCGAACCGTCAGACTCCGGCGATGCCATTACAGTGACGGGAACGGCAAGCGCCTTTCCGGTCCGGTCGAGCAGCCTCGCGCTCTCGGCGGCCATCGCTGGCGACGCCGGCACGAGCAGGCGAAGCGTGTCGCTGCGGCGGAAGCGGATATCCGCCGTGGGAACTTCCTTGTTACCGGTTGTCGGTCCGCGCCTGAAGAACACGACGCCCGCCCCATCCGCCGGAGACGGCACGGTGACAGGAATCGACTCGTTGGCGGTCGCCGCTGTGCCGACACCCTTTGCCCTCACACGGACCTCGTAGCTGCCAGGCACGAGTGCGCGTGGCGAGATGACGGCTCGCACCCCGCCGCCTGCGGGCGTGAGCGTGACGTGCGACGAACCGGCGGTGTTGCCGGTGGGATCGATCAGCATCACGTCGGCCTCTCCGCCCTTCGACCAATCTACGCCCCGTGTGGCGCGTGGCAGTTCAACGACGGTCCAGACCGCCGGAACGTCCGGCGCCGACCATCCGAACGCCGCCTGGACGAAGATCGACGGCTCTTTTCCGATCGCGCTCAACGTCGCCAGGGCGTTCGATACCGCTCGAGTCTCGGCCGCGGCCGCGGCACCGCTGGCGCTCTCCACCGGGGAGAGCGTCGGCGTTGTCGGGTCGGCCGCGAGATATCCACGTCGAGCTCGAATCTGCACGCCGGGTCGCTTGACGCGAACGCTGATCGAGTGAAACTTCCCATCCAGCTTGCCAGTGGAGTAGTAGCCGAGCAGATAGTACGAGGTCAGATCGGCCGTCATTCGCTGCAACGCCGGAGCGAAGTTGTTGGTGTCGAGTACGGCGACGCCGTCCGTCGATTCCGCCATCGTGCGCAGCGCGGTGTGACGCTCGTTCAATCGGCGGTTGTCCTCGACCGGGCCGATCGTCGGATTCTGACCGACACCCGCGACGGGCACGATGTCATCATCGAAAACGACGATGCCGCGCGGGTCGACGGGATAGAACGACACGTTGGCGCGGTTGGCCTTGTCGAGCATCTGGCGGTAGCGCAGCCCGTGATCGAGTTGCGACAGGCGTAGTCGATCGCCATCACAGGTGCTCCCGGAATCGTTCGTCACGAGCGGGTCGGACGATAACTTGCCCGTGCGCGGATCGAACCCGGCCCGCGGTGCCGATGGGACCTGATCGTCGATTGCGCGCGCCAGCGATTGATTCGTCCCGTACACACGCCATCCGTTGGTCACCGTGATGACCGCCTTCCGCTCCTCACGCACGTCGCGCAGATAGGCGATCAGTTCCTCGAGCGCGTCGAACGTCTGCTCTTCGCGACGGCGGAGAATCATCTCCTGTGCGATGCCGAGATCAGGAGCCACACGTTCGTCCGGCTTCCTCGGGACACCCGGGTAACACTGCGCGTAGCGTCGCTCGATGTCGTCGATGAAGTCGTCGCGATCCCGCGCACCCCACATGCGTGCGAGGGCACTCTCGACGGTGTCGATACGGCGGGTGAACGTGATCGCGCGCGTCGTCGTGTGCGGATCCATGATCGCGATCAGATCGTCGGGACCAATGAGACGACGGATGGCGTTCGTCAGCGGCGCGGCGATGCGCTGAGAGGCGACGCGGTCGACGTGCAGCGTATCGAGGAACAGCACGAAGACCCGCGCCCGCGGTTCAGTGGCCGCCTGACGACTGTCCTCGGGCGTGCGCGGATCGGACCGCGTCTGCA
>Ga0075424_100004183_pt1 | contig 13576 bp, 12 predicted proteins | sample SoiMethybrSBSTD3_FD_75301 | JGI IMG/M metagenome (GOLD analysis project Ga0075424, IMG submission 75301) | Bulk soil microbial communities from a Populus tree surrounding site in Tennessee, USA - Soil MetaG P. TD hybrid SBSTD3 | ecosystem: Environmental > Terrestrial > Soil > Tree plantation... | reverse complement strand
CGAGTTCGACAGGTTGTCGTACTGGTTCGCCTTCCAGGAATTCGGCACTTCCTTCTCGAGCCGCGACGAGACGGAGTAATAGGAGCGCGGGTCCTCCGGATCGACGTTGGTGGGGCAGACGATGACATCGGCGCCGAATGCTTTGAGGGCGTCCGCTTTTTCCTTGGACTGCTTGTCGGTGGTCGTGAAAATGCACTTGTAGCCCTTGACCACCGCGCCGATGGCGAGCCCCATGCCGGTGTTGCCGGACGTGCCCTCAATGATCGTGCCGCCCGGCTTGAGCAGGCCGGCGCGCTCGGCGTCCTCGATCATCTTGATCGCCATCCGGTCCTTGATGGAGTTGCCCGGGTTGAAGGTCTCGATCTTCGCGAGGACGGTGCCGTTGATCACGCCACTGGTGATGCGGTTGATGCGCACGAGCGGCGTGTTCCCAATCGCGTCGAGGATGGTGTCGCAGATCTTCTTCACTGAACAATTTTATACCCGTAGATCACTTCCTCCGTCTCGCGACGAGCGGCGCTGAGCCCGTACAGCCCGCCAGAGATTCCGCCCATGAGAGTGCCTAATAGGAACGCCCCGCTATCGCAACTGTTGCGGCCCTGTACAGCCTGACAGGCCAGTCCGACGGTGTAGCCTCCAGACAAGGCTCCAACGAAGTAACCGCCGAGGGGGCCCAGATGTCCCCATACACCTCTCCCCTTTTTCACCGTCTTGATTTCGGCCACATTGTTTCGCGCGACCCGCTCGACGACTTGTCCATGCGACAAGGTCAGGCTGGACTCGTCGACTCCCACGACTCGCCGTTCGACTGGCTGAGCACCTTCGATGGTCACGATGATTTTGGAGCCGGACGCCAGTTTGCGCACGCGCGACCACTCGGCGTCGGTCGAACTCGCCGTTTGATGTACCGTGAGCCGGGCGGCTTCCCGCGCGATGCCGCGGGCAATCGGGCCGGCCGTCGACTCCATGCGGTCCTGGGCCTCCAGCGGCAACGATGACATCACCAGGCACACGATTAACGGGATCGAAACTGCTAACTGCATCGCTCCACCTCACCTGGGATGCGAGAACCACCGGGTGAAGGGCTCAGCTGCGCTAAGGTATGGGCATGCCACATCTTATCGCTGCGCCGACGGTCATCGCCGCGGCCGGCACCAAGCCAAAGCAGATCGAAGAGTTCGCCGGCCGCGTGAACTCGGGCCACGCACAGGTGAGCGTGGCGAAGATGACGTCGCCGTCGGGATGGCAGGAACCTGGTCAGCGGCCGGAGTTCGAGGAGATCACGGTGGTGCTTCGCGGGATGGTGCGCGTCGAGCACGAGGGCGGCGCGCTCGACGTGCGCGCTGGGCAGGCGGTGGTCACCGCGCCGGGGGAGTGGGTGCGCTACAGCACGCCGGAGGCGGACGGCGCGGAGTACGTGGCCGTCTGCCTGCCGGCGTTTTCGCCGGCGACGGTGCATCGGGACGAATAGAATCGCTCGACTCCTGCAATCGGCTCAGCTGGGATGCGCTGACATTCGATGGACTGATCCCGGGACGTCGGCCGGACCGGATCTCGTTCAACCGCGTCTCCCAAAGAACCAGTCCGGTATCCAGATCGGATTGAGGGCGCGCGTGAGTTTTCGCCAGAGGCCGAGACGGTTGTAGGCGGCGCCGACTGCGCCTGCGGCATTAATTCGTCCGTATCCGTACCACTTACTGAAACCGTAGGCGTCGTACCCGGCATTGACTCGGTCGATCTTCACGGCGGTGTCACGAATGATTTGTTTGACCTCGCTCGCCGTCAGGCTCCCATTCACAGCCAACATCAGCGCCGCAACTCCAGCAACTTGCGGGCATGCGCATGACGTTTCGCCGTGAAACGCATATTCAGTGCCGTAAAAGTCGTAGGTCGCCGGCGACGGGCTCACTGCAGGGAACGTTGTGAGCGTCCGGTTGTTCGTGGTGGAGATAATCTTCTCGCCGCCCGGAGCGCAGACATCCAGGTTCGGTCCCCAGTTACTCGTGCTGACGCGCTTTTCGGCCTGAACGTTGAGCGCGCCTGCACCATTGCGCAAAGGTATGGGGATGGTCGAGGCGCCGACGGCAATGTTGTTTCCGTAGGACGCCCAGGGGTATACGAGCGAGAAGTCCTCTGTTGTGTTGCCAACCGAAAAGACGACCACGCACCCCTTGCCGCCGCGTCCCCCGGATGCCAGCGTGTTGAACGCACCCTCGATCGTCGCGGGAGTGGCGCTGGCCTCGACGCCCCAGCTGCAGCTGATGACGTCGGTCCCAGGACTGGGCGGGCTTGGGAACCCCGCGCGGGCGCTCCCTGGATTCTGTCCCGAGCACCACACAAACATATCAGCGTGATCGACAACGGTTCCCCCGCGCCGAATTGCCCATAACTTGGCCTTACCCGCAACTCCAGCGACTCCCAAAGCGTTATCCATGCTCGCGACGGCAATGCCCGCGCATTTGGTACCGTGTTCGAGTGTCGGTAAGTTCGCCAGGTCTTCCACCGAGGCTGACATTGGAACGCTAGAGAAATTCCAGGACCTCTCGAGATTGGGTGCAAGATCTTCATGGGATGTCTTGAAACCATCCGAGTCGATGACGGCGATTCTCACGCTGCTTCCCTTAGTAGTGGCCCAGGCGCCATAGGTGTCGATGATCTCGTGGTGCGGCTGATCATTCAAGAACGTGTCGGGTCCGGACGCATGAGGGACAGCGGTCGCAAAAAGGTTGGGCTCAGCCCAGACGACGTTCGGATCGTCCGCCAGCAGGTTGCAGATGTCGTTCACTTGACGGGAACCGCCGCCTCCTCGAAGAAGCCAGCCATTTTCCACATAGGGAAGCTGACGCACGACCGTGAGTTGGTTGCCAGAGACCGTGGCCGGCATCGCGGCACCCGGACGCAGCTTCAGACAGATCTCCTGTGTCAAGAAGGAAACGCTCGCGCCGCTGAAACGGACGACGGCTCCAACTCCGATGACCGCCGACCATCGAAGAGCCTCCTCTTCGAACAGGGCGATCGGTGATGCCCTGTTCGACGCTACCTTGAAGACGTGCACACGCTGGCGGTGCACATCTTCGGGCACTTCCACCTTGGTAAATCCGAGGCTCGAGATGTCCACGCCGAAACTCTTCGCGACATCGACGAATGGCCGTTGCTCGTTCTGAGCGACCGCGACTGCGATGAGATCATCGATGTCAAACGGCACTTTGACACGACCCAGGAAGTAGAACGGCAGCCCCTGCCTGCCCAACACGAAGACCGCGTCCACGCCATCGACGTTGACCTCGACTTCGCGCTGCTGGGATTCCAGTCCGTTTCGGTGGACTCGGATTTCGTAGGAACCAATGTCATCGGCCTGAGCCGAGTACAAACGCTCGTACGGATCCCATGAAAGGGGGAAATCGGCTCCCGAATTCACGAGGCGCCGGGACGTTACCGTTGCGTCCGGCACCGGTTTCCCCGCGACATCCGCGATCCAGACCCTCATCCGGTGACCCGTGGGTACAAGGGGCAAGGCCCAACTCCGATCTGCGCCGCGATTGTTTATGGAAGCCTGGACATCAGGATGCCTAGCCGATTCGGCGCGTGATCTTCGCTACGGGTGAGGATCGTACCCGCTCCCGGGGCAGCGAATGTATTCGTCTTCGTGCGGACAGTTCGGCAAGTTACTACCCGAGGCGTTCGGGATAGGTCGCTGCGCCATCGCCGGCTGGTCCTCCGGGATTAGTAGATCGTAGTACGCTGAGAAGTGCGCCAGCTTTCTGACTTCGCTATCATCCCTGCACTGGTGGTCGTACGAGTTCCTCAGGATCACTTCAACCGGACCGGCACTGCTGTTCGACGCTTTCAGCACGATCAGCTTCGAGCCACCGCCGCCCGTAAACGGCTGCAAGACGAACGTCACGCGGTCCGACGCGATCTGATCGGTCAGCTTGCCTTCGCCCAGAGCCTGCTCAACCGGTGTGCTTGGAGCTGGGAGGAAGTTGAATGTGGTGGCCTTATAGTCGATGTGACCCATGTCGAAACGCGACGCCAGCGTTCCCGAGTTGAAACGGATGCGGCTGGCGACTTTGGCAGAGCGAGGGTCGGGGAACAGGCACTCAGGGTTCAGGCGTGCCTTCCCGGTCGGCGTCAATAGCTTGAGCTCGGGCATCCACGTCACGTCGGGCTCTTCGCTCGTTGACGGCAGTTTGCTCCCCGGACGCCGCAGTCCTCGCGTCTCGTCGACTTGTCCCGTTCCGGCAGATGCTGAGGCCTGCGTCACCTGATAGCCCTTCAGATCCCAGTATTTGAACGTGTTGCCATCCCCGTCCGTCAAGGTTTGCGCCGGAGCCGTCGTGGAGCCCGCATCGACGTACTTGGGGTCGACCACGAGACGCGGATGGTGCTCCTGTTGGAGCGTAGCGTCGCCGTCGATCATCAAGACGTCCAGTCCGAACGGCGTGCCCGTTCGGATCAAGCCACACAGTCCGGTGAACTTGACGGTCAATGCGATCGGGCCTGTTCCGACGGCACGCGCGCCGGCCGTGCCCCCACCGGCGCCGGTGGACTTTCCCCCGCCGCAGCTTACCGCAGCGACTGCACTGCCGACACCGACTGCCAGAAACTCACGTCGCGTAGCCATTTTTCATCCTCCATTCGACGGCCTGATCGGGGTCTCGCGCCGGTGGCCTACGCCACCGTTCGAGACGAAGCCAGCCCACGCGGATACCGCGCGCAGTCCCTGATCGGCGTTCTGGAGCAACGAGAGTTGCGCCGTGCGTAAAGCGTCAACCGGTTCGTTCCCGGCTCGCAACGCGGCGTAGAACGCCTGAAAAAACGCCCGGCTTGCGCGGTCGTCGATATCCCAGAGTGTTGCCACGACCGTCGGGACACCACGCGCGAGAAACGGCCGCGCGAGACCAATCGCACCTTCGCCCTTCTTCACCGAGCCCGCCAGCGTCTGGCAGGCAGCCAGGACAACGAGCGACGTTCGGTCGAGTCTCATCTCGTGCAGTTCGTTCGTGAACAACACGCCTGACTGTCCTGGCTCGTCTCTAGCGAACAGCAACCGTGACAGCAGCGGGTAGCCATCGTTGGCGATCGCATGGCCCGCAAAATGGACGACGGCGTAATTGCCCGCGGCGTTCAGGAAGGCCGATTTTGTGGCGCGCTGGCCCGTCAGCACCATGGCCGTGCTGTACTGTTTGGAAATATCGGCGGCTTCTGCCTCAGCGCCGGCCAGATCCGAGAGGCCGCTCGCATCCGCTGCATCAAGCCGGGGGTTTCCGACGACGAGGACGCTGCCGTTCCGAAGCTCCGGAAGGTGGCGCAGACGGTCGCTCGCTCTCATGAACATGGCGGCGCTCGGCGCAATCGCTACCGCGCGATCCTCGATGAGGTATCGCTTCGTCCTCGGGTTGCGCAGCGCCCCGAACGGTACCGTGTGTAGCGCGCCATCGGGGACAAAGACGATCGTCCCGTTCGATGGCAGCACACGCTCCAACGGAGCGATGACACGCTCGAATAGGCGTTCAGACAGCGTGTCGGCCTCCGCCGATTCGTGTCGGGAGATTGCCAGGCGATAACGTGCAACCGATGTGTCCAGGTCCGCCGCACGAATCGACTGCTTGAAGAATTCAATTCGCCCCGCGGAGAACACCCAAGCAAGCAACCGGTCCGGTAGACTGGCGAAATAGACCAACGCCGTTCCCGCTTTCAGTTCGGCAGCCAGCGCGGTGGGTTCCAACGGCGCGATCGGAATCGGCCCTTGCGATGCTTCGAGAAGATCGCGAGCGCGCGCCCGTTCCGCGAACACCAACGCACGCGATGAACCGCTCTCCTGGTCGCTGAGCAAGCCGATCACGTCGTCGAAAAGATTCCACGGCATGTCGAAGTAACCCAAGCGAAGGCCACCGCTGGGTAGGAGTGCCCGCTGGCGCTCCAGTATGTCGATGCCCTTGAGATAGCTCTCTTCCGCCTGTTCAGGATGGCCGGCGCTGACTTGCGCGCGACCAATTGCCCGATACACGCGAGCGAGCCGCTGATCCATGCCTGACGCGCGGAAATACTCAAGGCTCCGGCTCAGGGAATCGAGCGCTCGAGCAGGCGCCGCGACGTCAGTCAACTCGCCCTTCGCGAGCTCCGCCTCGGCGGCGGCTCGTCGAGCGGCTCCGGCATCAGGAATCCGGCCGGCCCAGCGCGCGGCCTCGTCGACGTCGGCATTCGCAAGCTCGTCATAACCGAGCAGATGGTGCACATCGGACCGATCCAGTCGTGCCTGCACGACATCGATCGCCCGCTCGAGCGTGGTCGCTGCCGCAAGCGCCTCAGTCTGGAACGCCAACGCGGCGTGCAGGAATCCCTGGCGCTTTGCGAGACTGCCGGTGGACAGAAGCAACGTGTAGGGATCCCGGCGGACCGAAGCGAGGCGTGCGAGCGATTCCTGCCGATGCCCCCAAGCGGATCGGGCGTCACCCACGGCTTCCAGTCGCTGCGCGATAACAGAATGAATGCTGGCGAGTTCCTCGGTTGCATGCGCCCGATCGAACGCCGAGAGCGCCCGCTCATAGTCATCGAGCGAGCGCACCACGTTTCCTCGGAGACTGTTGATCAATCCTCGTAGGCGCAGGGCACGGCCAAGCACGCTCAGATGACGACCGCGATCCGCAATCGCGATCAACGAGTCGAGAGGCGATATCGCGTCGGCGAGACTGCCGCGATAGTAGGCAGCCGTCGCCAAGTAGTACGTGGTCCATTCCGCAAACGCCGATCCGGTTCTGTCGAAAATGGCGCCGGCGTCGCTGAAAGGATCGACCGAGTGCTGAAACTTGTCCTGTCTGTACAGTTCCCTTGCAGCCGAGAACGTTCGATGGGCGCGGGCGAGGTCCAGTCGCCGCGTCATATTGGATTGACGTTCGATTGCGGCAAACGCGTCGGCAATCATCCGGTCGCCTGTGCCAGCGGCCAAGGCGTCGCCGATGGCGCGACCCCGACGAAATGCCTCGTTCGCGGCGTCCGCGTGTCCTTCGACACAGGCGGAAGCCCAGGCTGGCAGAAGTTCGTCTTCCGCGTACTCGTAGGCGGTATCGGGGAAGCGGTCCACCAGCGGTTGAAGACCCGCGGAGTTCGTCGATGCAACGGCATCGACAATCTGACGTTTCTCGTCATCCCAGCGACGCGACCATCGATCGGTGGACAGCTGATCGAGATGCCGTCTGGCTTCGGCGGCCCAGGCAGAAGTGGAGTCGACCTTCAGATACTCGTGCCACGCTTTTCGCGACTCTTCCCGGAGCGAGAGCGCTTCAATCGCCAAGGCGAGATTGAAGCGGGCTTCTGCGAGCGTCGGACTTCCACCCGTCGCGCGTTGCGCCGCCGACACCGCTCGAGCCACGTCGTCGAGCCGTGCGCCGTCTTTCGCCCGAACGAGATACGCGGCCGCCAGATTCGTCAGCAAAAGCGAGTCGTGTGGCGATTGTTGTGAGGCCTCTTCGAGGGAATCTATCGCCCCGTTCGACTGCCCGACCACAAGAAGCGCCACGCCGAACGCGCCAAGCACTTGCGGCCGATGGTTGTCGTGAGCAAGCTTTTCGAGTCGGGCGGCCGCGATTCGAATATCGGGAGACGTCGTCGTCTCGACACCTTTTCCGGAGCGGCTGGTGGACGCCTGTGCCAGATCGCCATAGGCGAAACCACCGGCGAGCCGCGGCTCGATCGTCCGCTGCGATCCCACGGCCTTGACCAGGTCGGTGAGGTCCGCCGGGTTCGTCCACCTGGATACGACGGCGCCCGAACGATACGCGACCATCAAGCCGACCATCGCAACGAGTCCCATCGTCGGGATCACGACGATACGCTTCGGCAACGATTTCACGCCGGGGGACACCGGTGCATCGTTCATTTCCCAGGGCCCAGTTTGCGCAAGTGCTCCCGCGCCTCGTTGGCCCACCCAGACTGATCGTCGACCTTGAGATACTCCGCCCAGGCGTCACGCGCTTCCGCGCGGGAGAGCCGTTCGAGCGCATAAGCGCGGTTGAACCAGGCTTCAGCCAGAGTTGGATCCGCCTTTACGGCGCGATCGGCGGCGGCGAGCGCTTTCGTAAAGTCTTGAAGCTGGTTCGTGCGTGTCGCGCGAACGATGTAGGCTGCGGCAAGATCGCTCAGTGTTCGAGGATCCGGCGTGGGTCGATCAGCGGCTTCCTCGAGAGCCGTCACCGCTCCATCGATGTCACCGAGCGCCATTTTGGCGGCACCCAGCGCCCTGAGCGTTAGGGCGGTCCGATTCGCGAGATCAGCCTTCTCGATCTGCGCAGCAGCGATTCGCACGTCCGGTGATACGTGTGCGACAAACGACTGGCCCGACCGCACCGTGCCACGCAGAGGCCCGTACGCATATCCACCCGTTAACCGTGGCTCGACCAGTCGTTCGTTGCCGACCGCCGCCACGAGCGCAGCGTGGACAGCCAGCGACTGCCCGAGCGCCGCGGAATCCGACGACGACCTCTGAAAGCCGCCGCCCACAGCGAGCAACAGCATCGCCGCCGTCGCAAAGGCGGCCGCCGCCGACGCGGACCATATCACCCGCCTCGACTTCCACCAGACAGGCGCGGGGATCGGCTCGACGTCCTCCGGCGCGGCTGCGGCGGCTTGCGCAATCTCGGCCACCACGAAGCCGCACGCGTCGCAGTCCGCCACGTGCTCCAAGACGTGGGCGCGCTCGCTCGCAGTCAACCGGCCGTCGAGAAACGCCGCCAGCGTCTCTGCGTCGGGACACGCGTCCACACGACGGGTCAACGCGTCAGCTACCACTGTGCCCTCACTTTTTCCGCTGTTGGCGCAGCCGGGGCACCGTCAGATCCGCTGCCAGAAGACGGGTCGCTATCGTCTGTCTCCCCAAACGGACCGTCGCCGAACCCGTCGAGGTCATCGCGCGAAATACCGTCGGCCGCCAATCGCCTGCGCAAGTCGGCGAGCAGCCGCTCGATCGTTCGATACAGCCGCTTCTGATCCAAGTGCAGCACCCGCGCGATGTCCACCACCGGTAGGCCATCCTCGAACCGCATCTTGAGAACGAGACGCTCCTCGGGCGGCAGCGCCTGACGCGCTCGGGCAAGCGCCGCGCGAACTCGCTTCGCGAGAAAGTCCTGCTCGGCGCGCAGAACGTTGTCTTCCGGCGAAGGCATCACGCTATCGACCTGGTCCGCTTCGCTTTCTGGAACGAACTGACGCACCGGTCCACGCGCGGACAGCCGCTGGCAGAACGCCTGCAGCGCACCGTCCATCGTCACTTGGTGGTTGATCCGGAGCATCTCGAGCGCCTGCTCCAGCGTCCAGCCGTCCCGGCTCACAAGGCGCTCGACCAGCATGGCCGTCGGCCCGAGGCGTCTCGCTTCCGCGGACGGCCGCCACTTGCCCCACAGACGGTTGCGGTAATCGAGGAACAGGCGGTGGATGACCACCGAAAGGAACGTCCTCAAACTGCTGCGCCCCTCGAAGCGCCGCAGTACCTCCGAATTACGCTCGATGAAATGGAGGTGCACTTCCGCAGCGAAGTCCTCTGCCTCGGCGCCACTCAGGCGATGACGCCGGCACACGAGCAGCGTCACGTCGTTGATGACGGGAAGACTGGAGAGAAAAAGGGGTTCGTTGCTCACGCTCGAGCCCGCCGACGCCGGAACCGCGTTGCCCTGCCCGCCGGTGGCCGTTCGATCAGCGTGTCGCGAGGAGACCGGCCCCGGCGGAGTCGCCCGTCGAAGAAACAGGAGCCGAGCCGAGCGCGGATTATTCATGATTTCCGGCCTGCTGACAATTCTCTTAGACGGACCGATTTCACGGTTTCTGGCGGCAATCGGCGGATCGGCCTCAGAGGTCATCAAACGCCGCCCCCAGTTCCGTTGCGGAGCCAAAACGGTCGGACGGATGCGTCGCCAGGCACCGCGCCACGAGCCCGCGCAGCCGGGCCGGAAGACGCGATGGCAGCGGGAGTGGCTGATGCGTGAGAACAGCCGCTGCCAGCTCGTAAGCCGTGCCGCCAACAAACGGCCGGAAACCCGAGAGCATCTCGAAAAAGAGCACGCCGAACGCCCACAGGTCGGACCTGACGCTGGGCGCGAAGCCGCGCAGCAGCTCCGGCGCCATGTAGGCGACGGTGCCGGCGCACGACGCCTCGACCGGGCGCCGGGTCGTCGTGGGCGCATCTCCGGGAACCGTCGTCTTGACGGGACGCACCGCCAATCCGAAATCGAGAATCTTGGCGCGACCGTCGGCTCCGACCATCACATTCGCGCTCTTGATATCGCCGTGGACGACGCCGCGTGCGTGCGCGTGCGCGAGCGCGTCGGCGATTTGCATCGCGTAATGGATGGCGGTTTCCATTGGCAAACCGCTCCCTTCCAGAATCAGCGACGAGAGAGGCCGTCCGACGATGTGCTCCATGACGATGAACGGCTCGGCGCCGATACGACCGACGCCGTGCACGCTGCAGATGGACGGGTGGTTGAGTGCCGCCGCCGCCCGCGCTTCGTCAAGCAACGAACGGCTCGACTCTGGATCGGAGGCTATCGGACCCACGACCTTGATCGCCACGCGCCGACCCAACTCGGCGTCCTGCGCGAGGTAGACCGCACCCATGCCGCCCCTGCCGAGAAGGGCTTCGATTCGATACACGCCAATCTGCTGACCCACCTTGAAGCGGTTCACCTACCTGAAGACGGACCCAATCGGTGAATTCCCACCGCCGGAACCTCGTCACAGAGGCCGTCTATGCAGTGACAACGCTTTCCGGCGTCGGACATCACGGGCGGCGCGACGGTGGGCGATTCAGCAGGAGGGCTAGATCATGTTCAATCGAAGGGTCGTACTCAGGGCATGCGGCGCGTTCCTCGGCCTCGTCATCGCGGCTGGCACCACCGCGACGCTGTCGGCGTCGGTGCGATCGAACCGCATCCAATACTTGACGTTCAGCGCCCCTGTGAGCCTGCCGGGCGTGACTCTCAGCCGGGGCACGTACACGTTCGAGGTGGCCAATCCCGAGGCGTCAGCGGACATCGTCCGGGTGCGCAATCGGGCGACTGACGCGGTGGTGTTTCTCGGCTTCACCTATCGTGTTGAACGGCCGAAAGGCAAGGCCGACAATCGTTCGATTGTGTTCGGTGAAGCGCCGCGGGGCGTCGCCCCGCCGATTCTCGAATGGTACCCGGGCGGCGACGTGACCGGGCATCAATTCCGTTACAGCAAGACGCGATAACCCAGCCACCGCGTCGAACCGTGAACGCAGGGGCCGCGGAGCCGCAAAGAGGACAGTCTTAAGCTCTTTGCGCGCTCTGCGCGCTTCGCGTTGCTATTCTCGCCCGCGACGGTTGACCGCGACGAGTGGCTTTCAAGCTGTCCACAGTGACGAATAACGTCGAGGGTCGACTGTCACCGGCAGCGGTCACGTCCGGGAGACATTACGCCAAAATTGCCAGCAAATCGCGACGTCGCGTCGGCACGGCGATTGATGTGCTGTCCGCGTCGAAACTCAGCTCTCACGGAGGCAGACATGCTTGTAACGCTCTGTAGATCCAGCCGGTGGTCGATCGCATCGGCAGCTGTTCTTTCGCTCGCGATGCTCGGCGCGTCTGCGTGCTCGCCGGTGATGGCGGCAAAGCAGCCATCGCGCAAGGACGTTGATCTCTTGAGTCCAGGCATCCCGAGAAACCTCGTCCTCGCCGAGCTCGGCCAGCCGGTTGCGACCGAGACGAGGAACGGCAAGCGCGTGGAGGTGTTCTCGTTCGTGCAGGGCTACCGCAAGGGCGTGCGCGTCGGACGGACGATCGGGCATGCCGCCGGCGACGTGCTGACGCTCGGCCTGTGGGAAGTGGCCGGCACGCCGACCGAAGCGACGTTGAACGGCCACCGCGTCGGATACGAAGTGACCTACGACGCCAGCGATCGCATCGAGAACGTCGTGCGCCTGAAAGAATGAATCACTCCGACGGCTCGATATGTATCTGGGCCTCGAAAAGCCTGGTGCCGCGGCACTCAGGGCACTTACTCGGCTTCGACAGTTTGTCCTCGGAGAACGTGAAGCCGCACTGCTTGCATTTTGCAGGCTCGATGATCACCTGATGCCCTGCGGCGCGAGCCGACCGAATGGCATGGCGCATGTGATCTTCGACGTCGCCGCGGTCGAGTCCCATCTCGCGCGCGATCGATGACACCGAACGCGGCTGCGCGCTCAGCATCTTCACGAGATCGCGCCGCAGCGTCACGTCAGCACACGATGGAACGCAGAGCACGCTGAGCGCGCAGAGACCATATATGACAAGAACATTCTGCGTGCTTTGCGGGCTCCGCGTTCGTACGGTTCGTCTCTCACCTGCCGCCCGCCACGTCGATGAAGGTACCGGTCGAGTACGACGCTTCATCCGACAGCAGCCAGAGAATGGCGCGCGCGACTTCGATGGCGTGGCCGGCGCGTTTCATCGGCAGCTGCGGCCCCAGACGATCGACGCGGCGCGGCTCGCCGCCGCTGGCGTGGATCTCGGTGTCGATGATCCCGGCGCGGACGCCATTGACGCGGATCCCCTCGGCGGCGACTTCCAGCGCCAGCCCGATGGTCAACGTATCGAGCGCGGCTTTCGACGCGGCGTAGTCGACGTACTCGCCCGGGGCGCCGAGCTGCGCAGCGCGTGACGACACGTTGACGATGGCGCCGCCGGCGCCGCCGCGCGTCGTCGACAGACGTTTCACCGCCTCGCGGGCGCACAGGAAGGCGCCGGTGACGTTGGTGGCGAAGACCCGGCCGAGGCGCGCGGCGTCGATCGAGTCCACGCGCGTCTGCGTTTCGAGAACGCCGGCGTTGTTCACGAGCGCGCGCAGCGGGCCGAGGTGCTCGTCGATCGTCTGGAAAAGCCGGAGGACGTCGGTCTCTCTGCTGACGTCGGCGCCGACGGCGATGGCCGTGCCGCCGCGCGATTCGATGTCGGCGACCACGGCATCGGCCGCCGCGCGATTCGATCGATAGTTGACGCAGACCGTGTAGCCGCGCTCGGCCGCCAGGCGGGCGGTCGCGGCGCCAATGCCACGGCCGCCGCCCGTCACCAGGACCGTCACTGAATCTTCAACAGCTCGCTGTATGGAACGATCGTCCCGTGCAGCGGCACGACGCGATCGACCTTCAAGGCCCGCCGGCTGATGTTTTCCTTCAGGTTGGCCGCGTACGGCTGCACCGCCGAGCCCGGGCTGTAGGCATCGACCTCGACGAGGATCTTCTCTTTCGGAAGATACGCCATCAACATCGTGTCCGCGTGCGGGTTGCCAGCCACGTGATAGACGTTGACCGTCATCGTGGCGTCCTTCAGCTCCAGTTCCTCGTCGACCGGCGTGACCGTCAGCGGCTTGGGCGCCTTCGCGAGCGCATCGGGCACAATCGTGTGGGGCCGCGAGACCGCGTCCTGATAGAACGCGGCGTTCGCTTTGTGGGTGATCACGGTCAGGCCCTCGGCGACGGCGGCGCGGATCCCGCCCGAGTGGTCGAAATGGTGGTGCGTGTTGATCACCTGCGTCAGCGGTTTCTCCGGGCGCAGTGATTTCGCCTTGGCGATCACCGCGAGCG
>Ga0075424_100004182_pt1 | contig 13576 bp, 9 predicted proteins | sample SoiMethybrSBSTD3_FD_75301 | JGI IMG/M metagenome (GOLD analysis project Ga0075424, IMG submission 75301) | Bulk soil microbial communities from a Populus tree surrounding site in Tennessee, USA - Soil MetaG P. TD hybrid SBSTD3 | ecosystem: Environmental > Terrestrial > Soil > Tree plantation... | reverse complement strand
ATCAGGTCCCTCCGGGACCGAAGCAAATTATTCAGGCAACACACTATTACCCCATTAGGGAAAACGACGTGCGTTTGACTCCAGCGTAACTTCACTGCATAATCCGCCACGTCAATCTTCTCCCGCCCGACTCTTTCCCCAAGATAGATCAAATTTTTCCGAGATGGAGCGATGAGTTAGTCGACTCTTGCCGTCCGTCCGCACAGGGATGGTGTGAGTTGTCGCCTCTTTGCTCCAAGCGGGTACGAGTGGCTCATTCTGCTCTTACCCCGCGAAACGAAACAGGGTTTCAGAGCACAAACTCTGAAACCCTGTTCGTCGATCAAAGCAAAAACGAAGGTCAGTGATGAGCGTGCCCTGCCGCAGCAGGAGCAGGCCCATTCCCGTTCCCTTTCGGATCGGCGACTTCGATCACAGTGCGCATCCACGGATGAATGCAGCACTGAAAGCGATGCGTGCCGACCGGTAAATCCGAGCTGCCGGCAGTTGGTCCAACTTCAGTGCCACCCGCCGGAATGAAAACTATCGATCCAAAATTGAGGCATTCGGGAGCGGGAACCGGGTTCCCGGAAATGCCATTGAGTTGGCCAACAAAGCCGCCGCCAAATTCAGCGACGGGAGTGAAGGTGTGTGTTTCACCGCCAACGTTCTCGATGAATGTCGGTCGTCCCACATTCACATGCATCTGGCTGGGCTGGTTGCGCCACTGGTGTGCATCCTGCGTTGCGGCAAGTTCGGCAATGAACTCGTCAAACGTTGTATGACCGTTGCCAACACAAGCGCCATCGCCGAGCACCTGATTGAAGCTGGTTGGTTCACAGTCGTCCAACAAGCGGATCTTCTTGTCGCCTTGAACGGCGTCGACGCCACCGGCGAGACTCAACACGGCGATGGCGGCAACCAACGTCCAAACCGCACTTCGAACACTCAACCGTCTCTTCATTAAATACCTCCTGGTTCGGGGCTGGCGCCAATCACAGGTGAGGCCAGGGATCAGCGCGTTCAGATTGTTAAAGCTCGGCATCATATACACTTCGAAACTGGAGGTTGTCAATGAATCATTTCCTTATTCTTCCGGCACGAGGTAACCGATGAGGAAAAGACCGCCTAACGCTCCATTCGGAGTGTTCAGGTTGGCAGTGATTTTCGCAGCCGAGGAAACTACGAGGCCTGTCCCCAAGCGATCATTCGATCCATTCACGCCACCACTGTTGAGCGTCAGCACAGAGGTGTAGACATTCCGGAAGAAAATGGGATTGGCAAGATTCTCGACCCGCAGAAGCAGTCGTGAAACGGTGCCCGGATTTCCGGACTCAATCTGCCAGTTGACGTCGGTAATGATCAATACCTTGCCGGATGGAACAGTGAATGGGGTGGACGTGCCATCGGGAAGAGTTCTCATAAAAAAGATCTCGCCGGAATTGTTGAAGAGGCCACTCAGGCTAACCAGATCGCTCGCCTTGCGGCCGACATGGGTTGCGACCTGAGCATCTACGTCGCGCACTACTACGGGAGCCGCGGCTGTGTTGCCAACGAGAATACTTCCGGTGACCTTCGTGGTGCCTTGAGCCACCGTCGGCACCGGGGTCGACGTTGTGTTCACCACAAATACCTTTTGCGGATCAGAAGTTTGGCTATAAGCCGGGGCGGCCGCAAAGCAAACGAGTGCTACGAGGCCAAGAAAGGTAAGCAACGAATACTTAAAGTTAATTCGGAACATCATCAGTCTCCTTCTTCAATTTTCGTAAACGGTGTGAACCGCCGTTTCGAGGCGCGCAAGATACATGGAGTTGAAAAAGAAAGTCTTGAAGCGGCGGTGAATTCTTTATGAAAGGCTATGAAGTATTTCTGAGAGTCGGTGAGGTCAATCTAAAGCTTGAACTCTTGAACTCTGAACTGGAGGTTTCTTGACAAGGGCAGTAGGTGAAGAATAGGTTAGCGGCGGTCGGTCCAACTCTCGGGACGAGGTTGCTCAGAAATGTCCAGCTCATCTCTTGTTAATCTTCGTGTAGGTACGCTCTGTTTGTTTTTGTTTCTGCTCGCACTTTCAATTGCATGTCAGACACAAGCTACGTCCGACACGCGTGCAGCCGATGATATTGCTTTAAGAAAACTGGACGATGAGTGGTCCAAGGCCGCTGGATCCAGAGACGTTGAGAAGACGATCTCTTACTATTCTGACGATGCCGTGGTGATGCCGCCGAATATCCCGGCGCTGACAAGTAAAGAGGCGATCCGAACGTTGTGGAAAAGCATGCTCGAGTCACCAGATTTTTCGGGTGGCTGGAAACCAACGAAAGTTGAAGTTGCTCGCTCGGGAGATTTCGCGTACGTCAGCGGGAACTATGAATTCAATGAGAAAGACAATGGCGGCAAACCGATAACCGACAAAGGAAAATACCTGGAAGTCTGGAAGAAACAGTCAGACGGTAACTGGAAATGCGTTGCAGATATGTTCAGTTCGGATCTACCGGTCGCGGTGCCTGCTGAGAGACCATTGCGTTGAAAGAGTGTGGATGTGATCTAAGGGTTCGTGCTCGCCTCGCTCGCACTCACCCCTGGCTACCCTCTGCCCGCCTGCGGCGCTGAACTTAAACACTAACCATCCAATAACACTCAGGAAAATTTCGGAGGAGCGCCAACTCCTCGGCTTCCTCTAGTGCGCCTCAAGCCAATACCTAAATTTGGATTTCGTCCAAGTTTTCGGTTTTAGACGGACTAACCCCTCGCAACTTTGCCGTTTTTTCTTGGGAAGTTCCCTGCTGCATGAAACTTGCAACAAAGCTTAAACAAGTTTGGAGACTCTCCCCTAACTCCAAACGATCCACAGGTTTCGTTTCACCTCAAACCCGTTTTCAACCGGAGGAGCTATGAAGAAGAATTTTATTCGCCTCGTGCTCTTGTTTGGCGCCCTCTTCGTATTTACGTCGGTGGCGCTCGGCCAGACCACAGGCACGATTAGCGGTACGGTTCAGGATCAATCCGGAGCCGTGGTCGCAGGTGCTAGTGTGAAGGCCCAGAATCCGGCCACCAGTTTCACCAGAGAAACCACCTCTGGAACAAACGGATTCTATCGGTTCGATCAATTGCCGGTCGGTACTTACACCATCTCAGTGGAAGCCGCCGGCTTCAAGAAGTCAGTTCAGCAAGCGGTTGCACTCAGCGTCAACGACTCTCTCACTCTAGATATCAAACTCGAAGTAGGACAAGTCTCTGAGGTGGTCACGGTTAGTGAAGCACCTTCGGCAGTCAACACCGAAACGTCCGTCGTCGGCAGAACAGTCGACAACCGAACGCTTAATGATCTACCGATTCTCGCGGGCGCAAACGGACGTAACCCGCTTGCGTTGGCGCCGCTTCAAGCAGGCGTGATGCCCGCAGGTCAAGTGGGTCCCTTCTCTGTTAACGGTCAACGCGCTCAGTCGAACAACTTCCTGCTCGACGGCGGCGACAGTAACGACCTTGCCATCAACGTTCCCGACGCAGTTTCAGGATTCAGTCCCGATGCGTTGCAGGAGTTTCGTATCCTGACGAACACCTACTCAGCGGACTACGGGCGCAACTCAGGCGCTATCGTGGCGTTGATCAGTAAGCCAGGAACGAACGAGTACCACGGAGACTTGTTCGAGTTTTTCCGTAACCGCGCGCTTAATGCGACGCCGTTCTTCAACAATGCGCCTAGCGCATTCGTTGGGCCGCGCAAGCCACAGTTCAACGTGAATGAATTCGGTGGCACCGTGGGTGGTCCATTGCACCTGCCGCGCTTCGGCGAAGGTGGTCCTTCGATCATCAATGGTAAAGACCGCACGTTCTTTTTCTTCAGCTACCTGGGATTCAGGCGCCGTCAGGGTGTCTCTCAGTCGGCTACAGTTCCGACCCAGGCGCAGAGAAATGTCATTAACGCGGTTGGTACGCCTGAGGCGAAAGCCTTGTTGGCCTTGATTCCGGCCGCCAACTCCGGCAGCACGTTGTTTTCAGTTGCCGGAAACAGACTGGATCGCGATCAATACTCGATTCGTGGTGATCATCGCTTTTCTGAAAAGAACAGTATGTTCGTCACGTTCTTCAACGAGGATCAAAAGTTTGACGATCCGTTTGCCTTTGGTGGCTCGACCATTCCCGGATTCGGGACCACGGGCGACCTTCGCTTTACGAACGTAGTCGTCAGTGACTTCCACACCTTCAGTGCAAAAACGGTTAATGAGTTTCGTTTCTCGTGGCATCAACGTGACACGCTAAGCGTGATCCCGGTCAATCACACGAGCCCGGCCGACCTGGGGATTCAGGGCGTTGTTCCTGACGATCCAAGTGCCGCTGGTCCACCACGCGTTGACATCACTGGTTTCACGACCTTTGGAAACACGATTCAGGGACCGCAAGGTCGCGACGACAACACGTTCCAGTTTGTCGACAACGTCTCGCGCAACAGGGGTAACCACCACTTCAAGTTCGGTGGTGAATACCGAAACTATTACCAGAATCAAACCTTCGACTTTATCAACAGCGGTCTGTACCAGTTCACCGGAGACATGGGGGCCATTTTTGGTTTGCCCAATATCCCCGGACTAAACGGCGCTTTGAGCGACTTTGCGCGTGGCCTGCCCATTGTTTATCTACAGAACAGTGCCGGAACTCCACGCTACGAAACTCAGTCATACAACGCGTTCCTCCAGGATGATTGGAAAGTTCGACCCAATCTCACGCTCAATCTCGGTGTGAGATACGAGTTGGATAAGCCGTTGGTTGACAGCGAAAACAGAGTCAACACTTTCCGTCTCGGTCAACAGTCGACCGTGTTCCCAACAGCACCGCGAGGTTTGGTATTTCCGGGTGATGCTGGAATCACAGGCTCAACCTACCAGACGGACAAGAACAACTTTGGTCCACGAGTTGGCTTTGCCTGGGACATCCGCGGTAACGGAAAACTGGCCTTGCGAGCCGGGTACGGGCTGTATTACGACACTGTGATCTCCGAAACGACTCTACAGTTCTTAACTGCGGAGCCATTCGCTATCCAGCCGTTCTCAGTCTGCACCACGATCGACAATCCGTACACAAATCCGGATTTCGGTGACATCTGCTCGCCGTCCATCGCGCAGCCATTCCCGTTTACACCGGCTAAACCTGGGGATCCGTTTGACTTTGCGGCGCTCGGTACGATGAGCCTGACCATCAACGAACCTGACTTCAAGACTCCATACTCCCATCAATACAACATGAATATTCAGTGGGAGTTCATGAAGAATTACATGCTTGAAGTCGGATACGTCGGCACGATGGGCATTAACTTGCTGACGCGACGTGAAATCAATCCTTCGATCATTCGGCAGACGGGCGTAAACAACGCCGGCAACACGGACCCTCGACGAATCTTCAATCAGGGTAATCCGTTAAACAACGATTTCGGTGGAGCTGTTTTCAGCAACGTCACGAACCAGGAAACGTCGGCAAACTCAAATTACAACAGTCTTCAGGTAACTGTTTCGAAGCGCTTCTCGGATGGACTTTACTTCCAGAACGCTTACACCTGGAGTCACTGCATTGACAACTCATCCGGCTTGCGGTCGAACACGCGCTTCAACAATCCGCGCGCGGATCGTGGAAATTGCGATCAAGACATTCGTCACCGCAACGTTTTGAGTTACATCTACGAACTGCCGTTCTACAAAGACCAACACGGCTTTGCCGGTAAGGCCTTTGGCGGCTGGCAGATCAGCGGTGTGACAGTTCTCCAAACCGGAACTCCATTCAACATCACCGAACCCACTGATCGTTCGCTTAGCGGCGCCGGCAGTGATCGGCCTGATTTTAACGGTGGCACGCTGCAGTTTTTTAATCCGCGCAACACCCAGACGGATTTGGGTGGAACGGTGGGAGGAACAGCTAACCACTCTTTCAGTGGAGTAGGTGGTGGATCGCCAACTGCGGCTACCAATCCATTCTTTAGACGCGTTGGATCGGCTGTGTATTTCTGCGCTGCTGCCTGTGGCACCACTGGAGTAGATACAACCGCGGGCCGGTTCGGTTCGTTGGGCCGGAACGTGTTCCATGGGCCGGGCGACATCAACTTTGACTTCACGTTGATGAAGCGCACGAAGATCGGTGAGAACAAGGTCCTCGAATTCAGAGGCGAGTTCTTCAACATCTTCAACCATGCGAACTTTGGTAACCCGAATGGAAACATCGGTAGTTCCAACTTTGGTCGTATTACCACGACCGATGACCCAAGGCTGATTCAGTTTGGTTTGAAGTTCCACTTCTAAAACTGACAGGCTAATGAACGAAAGGGGCGGCTCTACAGTCGCCCCTTTCGCTATTTGTAAAACCTCGACACGCTCAAGGGTTCGCTGTAGACTTTTGCTGCCTATCCCGTCCGAGAGGAATCCATCATGAAGGTTAGAGTTTGGTTAGGAGGCCGGCGGCGTCCTCTAGTCTCCGCCGCACTATTAATACTCATCCTTAGCCTCAATGCTTTTGCACAATCAGACCCGGGAGCAAGCCGCAACTCCATTCAGGGCGACATAACTACTCCGAATGGACAGCGATTGGACCATCCGATCATGGTTTGGCTTTCCAGTAGCAGGGGTGAAGTGTCCACGATGTCGAATGGCAACGGTTCGTTTGTCTTTCGCCAACTCGGCGGTGGCCGGTTCACCGTGAGAGTCGATGCGGGCGAAGGATACGAAACAGCCACCGAGGTCGTATACATTACAGACACATCCGGCGGCGGCTCAGGCGATACCAGCATGACCCGGCTGGGACAGATTTACAACGTCCAGATTCACTTGCACCCGAGAGTGGGACAACCGATCACAAAAGGGGTTGTGTCGGCGAAAGAACCTCCGGCCGCCGCGGTTGATCTCTACAATAAAGCACTCGAGTCGGTTAAAGCCGGCGAGCGAGATAAGGCGATCGAGCAACTGAAAGGCGCGATTGCAATTTTTCCGGAGTTCGTCGCGGCCCTGAACGGACTCGGCGTCCAGTACATGAAACTCGGCAACTACCAGTTTGCCTTTGAAGCCTTTAACAGCGCCCTCTCGCTTTCACCAGACAGTTTCGTTCTTCATCTCAACTGCGGCATGACGCTCTTCAATCTGAATCGCTACCCCGAGGCGGAAAAGGAACTTAGTACTGCTCTGGTTAAGACTGAGGCCTCCGGCCCGGCACATCTCTACCGGGCGCGCACCTTAATCGCGTTGAAGCGTTTGGACGAGGCCGAGAAAGATCTGAAGCGCGCGATTGAGATCGGCGGCGACGACGTGAAAGTCGCTCATCGGTATCTCGCCGGCATTCACATGGAGAAGAATGAGAATACCGAAGCCGTGAAAGAGTTGGAGTTGTATCTCAAGCTTTCCCCCACGGCGAAAGAGTCCGAGCAGATTAAGAACCTGATTAAAGAGCTGAACAAGAAGGCAGGACAATGATCGTTTAGTGACTCAGTTGATGTCATAAAATCTCAAGGAACTTACGTCACAATAATAATAGTCAGCCTCGAAAAGATCTGATAATCTGCCGCTTCCCTCCCTCGTACGTTCTTATAACTTCGTCATTCGCGTGGGTAACGGACCGCTGTGTTCGAAAGGTGACGATGAATTTACTTATGGCCTGATTGTAAGACTGCGTTAACGGAGGAGGCCTATCATGACTACTCGCAAGCTCTCACGTCTCATCATCGGAGTGACAATCCTAACTTTGACCGCGATGCTGCTGTTTAGCGGGCGGACAACTGCGGCGGGTAAAGGCGATCGATCGGCGCCGACCGTTCCCGGCAATCTGATCGTTACCGCTATCACGGAAACGACGATCAGCCTGTCATGGCAAGCCTCTACTGATAACTCCGGAAAGTTGTCGTACAAGGTTCGCATCACTAACCTGAGTAACTCGGCCTATAACTCGCTGGCGACTGTCAGCCAATCGCAGACCAGTTACATCGCGAGATACCTGTCGCCAAACAGCGCTTACAGTTTCTCTGTTTACGCAATCGACGATGCCGGTAATCGCTCCGTTGACAGTAACACGGTGGGCGCCAGCACTCCGGCGGATGTCACGCCGCCGTCGAGTCCCGTGCTGCAAGCGACTGTGCTTGGGCCTTCGCAGGTGCAGTTAACGTGGACCAAGTCGACGGACAACGTCGCCTATAGTTGCTGTACGTATGGATTCAACCTGAATGGCAATCCGCTTACGAGTAATATCAACTGGGTCGTATCGCCCTCCTCGAATACGTTGGCCGTAGTCATTCGCCATCTTCAGCCTGGTACAGCGAACGCGTTCAGTGTCAACGTGTTTGATTATTCCGGTGGCAATAAAGCGACCAGCAACGTTGTTAGTGTAGTCACGCCGCCGAGCAGCGATACCTTGCCGCCGATGGTGCCGACCGGCGTTCATCTGGTGCAGGATAATAGTTGTGGAGAGGTTTGGCTTGGCTGGACTGAGTCGTCCGACAATGCCGATACTCAGGACAAGATCGAGTATGAGATTTATGTGAACGGCGTGCTCAGTCCCCTGCCCGTGTCAGCCGGTGTCGATTTCGATTTTGTTTATGCTACTGCTTTCGGCGACAACATCTTTACGATTAAAGCGGTGGACAAATCCGGCAACAGTTCAGCGCCCAGCGCCCCGCTCAAACTGTTTCTCTGGCCCTGCTGAGGTGTGATTATTTAGAGTTTTTTCATCCACAGATTACACAGATTACGTGTGACGTACCCCTCCCGTAAGCCTCACGTGCGTGACATTGCATTATGACTACTGAAGCCCCCGATCTATCGGAGCTGTTGGCTCGTGAACAGGCCATACGGCGGGAAACCGAGATTCTGCGCGACGCAAACATCGCGCTGACGCAAAATCTGAGTCTGGAAACAATTCTCGAAACGCTGCTCGACTATCTCAGCAAGCTCATTCCTTACGATAGTGCCAACGTGATGCTGCGCAGCAATGATTCGCAGTTCATCGTCAGCGCGTTGCGACGTTATGAGCATTTTCAGGACGTCGAAACTACCCGTTCCATCGCGTTCGATGAAAAGACCAATCCGCTTTTACAACGCATCTGTCTGACGAAGCAGAGCGTAGTGGTGGTTGATACACACCTTGAGCCGGACTGGCAGTTGGTCCATGGCGCCGATCACGTGCGCAATTGGATGGGAGTACCGCTCGTCGCCTCAGGCAAAGTTATCGGCTTGTATTCCGTCGACAAGACGGAACCCGGATTCTTCAAGCCGGAACACGCACGTCTGGCCGAGACACTCGCAGCACGCGCCGCCAGTGCCATTCAAAACGCGCAGTTGTTTGAACAGAGTCAAATGGTTTCGCGCCAGCTCATCGAGGCGCAGGAAGATGAACGGCGCCGGATCTCACGTGAGCTGCACGATCAGATCGGCCAAATCCTGACGGCGGTGAAGATGAATCTCTACACCGTGCATCAGTATTGCAAAACGACAGAAGCCGGATCGTACGTGAAAGACAATATCGAAGCCGTGGACCAGGCATTGCGTTTGGTGCGCGACCTCTCGATCGATTTGCGGCCGCCGCTACTCGACGATCTCGGGTTGGTCACAGCTCTGCGCTGGTATATCGATCGGTTTGCAAGACGCACGGCACTCGATGTCGACGTGATCATCGATCTGGACGATGACAACGAACGTTTTTCACGCGAGTTGGAGACGACGTGTTTTCGTATTGCACAGGAGGCATTGACGAATATCGCCCGACACGCACAAGCCACTCAGATCGTGGTCCAACTAGCGCGCAACGGAAATAATCTGGTGCTCATTGTGAAGGACGACGGCGTGGGGTTTGATCCGGAGGGCTTGCAAAAATACGCGCCACGGGTGGCGACACTCGGACTCGTGAGTATGCAGGAGCGAGCTCACGCCGCCGGGGGAGCTGTCGAAGTTAGTTCGGCTACTGCAAAAGGCACCGAGGTTCGCTTCACGGTCAACTTTCAGCATTGAGCGGCACAACTCGAGCACACAAACCGGGCCATGGCGGTCTCGAGAGCGTGGTCGTGTTCATTACCGGTCGGCTCAGTGTTCTCGGCGAACCAGGCTTCGTCCGGAGCGGCTTTGAGTAGTTCTCTTTCGTAAGCAAACGTCTCGATCAGATCGATCCGGTGGTCGTTCATGGTCTTCAGCCATTCGTCGTAAACAAAGCGTTGCGCTTTGGGTAAGCTTCGGTGCAAGCACGCGCGCCGCGGCGCGCTTTCACGCAATTCGAGATAAAGACGCGCCTGAATCAGTGCGGTGAGTAAACCGCCCGTTTCGAGTTGCACAATTCGCGTTGGCACTGCCTCGGGACTACGACTGACGAAGTTGTACGGAAAACCGAGATAGGCAATCTCGATCGGACCGGATAAACCGTAGTCGGACGTGATGGTCCAGGTATCCGGTGCGATTGCAAAATCGGGTTTGACTTTCAGGTCTTTGATAATTGGACGAAACTCCTGGTCACCACCGGAAGCACTGAGAAGCTTTATTCCCGGCCGGTACTTCATGGGCCATTGATTCGCGAACGGGTTGCGACCCGAGCATCCGGCAACGTAATCACAACTGAGCATGAGTTCTTCAAGAGAGTTTGCGCGATCGATCAATCCCCGCAACGACTCGGCAATGTGAACCTCGGGATGCGAGTCGTAAAAAAGCACTTTGATACCTTCGCGCAGGGCCAGCTTTGCGAGCGAGCCGCCGATGCTCCCCAGGCCGATAATCCCGAGTTGTTTGCCACTGATCGATCTGCCGTGCAGAAATTCGCTGTTCAGTTTTTCGACAAAGCACTGCGAGAAAATTGCGCCGCCGATTTGTAATTTAACTGCTGAGCGCGCCCACGAGATCACCGGGAAGGCAGGAGGTTTTTCTTCAAACAGAAACACGCCCTGCGAAGTTTGCTCCACTCCGCAAACAGCGTAGCGCCGCAAGATCTCGGCAGGCGCGTTGGTAATGCAGACTCCGCCATCATCCAACACCAGAATGCGTTTTATTCTGCGGCCGGCAAACTGCTCAGTCGCGACTTGCCAGAGCCTCTCGACGTCGCGTTGGAAATAGGCACTGAATTCACCAGGCTCCGGCATCGTGCTTGGCACGACCGTCACACCCTGATCTCGAAGCGTTCCGATCACGGCGTCGTTGTTCGAATAGATTTTGCCAAGGGCAACGATGTTTTTTGGCTCGAGACCCATCGCCATGGTGTTTGCAAACAGATCGACAGTCTGCAGGAGCATATGTTGAACCGCGACCAGCGCCGTGTCTGAACCAAACTGAAACCGTGTCGCTCGAGCACGATCAAGCAGCACTCGGGTGACTTCCAAGGTGGGCGATATTAGTTGTGACATAAACTTGCGCTAAGGCATCTCTGGATGGACCGTAAAGTTTTGACCGCCCCGGGAGGTGGGACTTCAGGTTAATTCCGGCTGGGCAGGAGGACTAACGCCTGAGTTCTTTAGATGTTCATTGCACGTCTTTCGTGCTCAAAATTTTTGTCGTAAGTCGATGGGGAAATGTTCTCAATTCGGACACCACACAGGGGCTGTCGCCTTGACACCCTGAAACGCTGACTGCTAAAGTACGCGGTCTTTTTCTGCACTGAATCCGAGTCTGTGTACATGATAAAGGAGCTGTTTTGACTAGCGAATCCGGTTACTTGTTTACCTCTGAGTCTGTCACTGAAGGTCATCCTGACAAAATTTCCGATCAAATCTCCGATGCGGTGCTTGACGCCGCCCTGAGTGCCGATCCAACTGCGCGCGTTGCTTGCGAAACGCTGGTTACGACGGGGCTCGTGGTTGTCGCAGGTGAGATTACCACGAACGCCGTCATCGACTACTCTCGAGTGGCCCGCGAGACCATCCGCGAGATCGGGTATACGCGAGCAAAGTTTGGTTTTGACTGCGACACATGCGCGGTCCTGTCGGCCCTTGACCGGCAGTCGCCCGACATCGCGATGGGCGTGGACACTGGCGGCGCCGGCGACCAGGGATTGATGTTTGGTTACGCTTGCAACGAAACACCCGAGCTGATGCCGTTGCCGATTCAGTTGGCCCACCTTCTGGCGCGCCGGCTTTCGGAAGTTCGCAAGTCAGGTGAGCTTCCCTATTTGCGGCCTGATGGAAAATCTCAGGTAACAGTTGAATATCGCGACGGCCGGCCGTTTCGGCTTGAAGCAGTTGTGATCTCTTCGCAGCACGCCGACGAGGTCAGTAACGAGCAGCTTCGAGCAGAGATCGATGAGAAGGTTATCAAGCACACCGTCTCTCCGGAACTACTCGACAAAGATACGAAGTATCACATTAATCCCACCGGTCGGTTTGTTACCGGTGGTCCACAGGGCGATGCCGGTGTCACTGGTCGCAAGATTATCGTCGACACTTACGGCGGTTACGCTCCGCACGGCGGCGGCGCCTTCTCGGGCAAGGATCCCACGAAGGTCGACCGCTCTGCCGCTTACATGGCGCGTTACGTGGCCAAGAACATCGTGGCGGCCGGACTCGCCGATCGTTGCACGGTCCAACTTGCTTACGCCATCGGCGTTGCAGATCCCGTCTCAGTCTATGTGAACACTGAAGGTACCGGACGTATCAGTGAGACGGCTTTGTCGAAGCTTGTGCGCGACCACTTCGACCTGAAGCCGCGTGGGATCATCGAGACGCTTAACCTGCGCCGGCCGATTTATAAGGCCACGGCGGCTTACGGCCATTTCGGACGCAGCGAAGAAGGCTTTACCTGGGAGAAGACCGACAAAGCCGAAGCGCTGCGCGCGAATGCGGGCATCTAAACCAAACGGCATTAATCATTCAACCAAAGGAATAATTGAGTATGAGTTCTGCACCCTCCGTCGAATACGACGTGAAAGACATTGGCTTGTCCAACCAAGGCAAGCAGCGTATTGAATGGGCTGAACGTGAAATGCCCGTGTTGCGTCTCATCCGCGAACGATTCGCGGAAGAGAAACCGCTTAGCGGCGTGAAGCTCGTCGCCTGTGCTCACATCACTACAGAGACCGCGAATCTTGCGCGTGCGCTACAAGCCGGCGGCGCTGAGGCGATGCTGATCGCGTCGAACCCACTTTCAACTCAGGACGACGTGGCTGCGTCGCTGGTCGCCCATTGGGGGATTCCGGTTTATGCAATCAAGGGTGAATCGACGGACACTTACAATCGTCACGTCAGGACGGCGCTCGATTCGCATCCCGACATCATCATCGACGACGGATCAGACGTAGTTGCTACGCTGCTCAAAGAACGTGGCAATCAAATCAAAGAGATCATCGGTTCAACTGAAGAAACAACCACCGGTATTCAACGTCTGAAAGCAATGGAAACTGCGGGTGTGTTGCCCTTCCCTTCCATCGCAGTCAACAACGCACAGACCAAACACTTCTTCGACAACCGTTATGGCACGGGCCAGTCGACGCTCGACGGCATCATTCGCGCGACGAACATCCTGCTCGCCGGACGCACGCTAGTCGTGGTTGGTTATGGTTGGTGCGGTAAGGGTGTTGCTTTGCGCGCGCGCGGCATGGGCGCGAACGTTGTCGTCACCGAAATTGATCCGATCAAGGCAGTGGAAGCGGTGATGGATGGGTTCCGCGT
>Ga0075424_100004179_pt1 | contig 13578 bp, 10 predicted proteins | sample SoiMethybrSBSTD3_FD_75301 | JGI IMG/M metagenome (GOLD analysis project Ga0075424, IMG submission 75301) | Bulk soil microbial communities from a Populus tree surrounding site in Tennessee, USA - Soil MetaG P. TD hybrid SBSTD3 | ecosystem: Environmental > Terrestrial > Soil > Tree plantation... | reverse complement strand
GCTCTTACGTGCATGTTCCTGCGAGTTGGGTGTCTGATGCGAAAGGCTGAAACCACAAAGGACACGAAGGGACACGAAGGAACACGAAGGAACACGAAGGAACACGAAGGAATTTCGTAACCACAGAGGACACAGAGTGCTCAGAGGGATGTAAGAGTACCAGGGCAGGAGTGAAGATGGCCGCATGCCAGTAGCTCAGCGGCAACTCGCAAGGGACGCGAACTTCAATTGCCTTTTGTGGCCCTGTGGTGAATAAAGCCCTACGCGAACAAGAACTCTTTCGTCCGCAGCTCCTTGATCATGTCGCGCAGCTTGGCGGCCTTCTCGAATTCGAATTTCTTCGCCGCTTCGCGCATATCGCTCTCGAGCTTTGCGATGAACGCGTCCAGTTCATCCTGCGACCTGAAGTCCGGCACACTATCGTCCGCGACGGGTGCTAAGTCCGTGTAGTCGGCTGCAACGATCGAAGCCAGCGACATTTCCAGAGGCCGAACGATGGACTCTGGCGTAATGCCATGTTCTTCGTTGTAAGCAGTCTGAATCGCGCGGCGGCGATTGGTTTCATCCATCGCGCGCTGCATGGACTCCGTGATGCGATCCGCATAGAGGACCGCTCGCCCGTTCAGATTCCGTGCGCACCGCCCGATCGTCTGGATGAGGGATCCCGACGAACGCAGAAATCCTTCCTTGTCCGCGTCGAGAATCGCCACGAGCGATACTTCCGGCAGGTCCAGTCCTTCCCGGAGCAAGTTGATTCCAATCAGCACATCGAACTCGCCCTTGCGCAGGTCGCGCAAGATCTTCACTCGCTCCAGCGTTTCGATTTCCGAATGCATGTAGCGGCACTTCACACCCACTTCGCTGTAATACTCGGCCAAGTCTTCGGCCATGCGCTTGGTGAGTGTGGTCACAAGCACGCGTTCTTTTTGCGAAACCCGATCCCGGATTTCATGCAGGAGATCGTCAATCTGCCCCTTGACAGGGCGCACTTCGACGGGGGGGTCGATCAGCCCAGTGGGCCTGATGATCTGTTCCACCACGACACCCGCCGACTTGGTCAGTTCGTACGGACCCGGAGTCGCGGAAACGTAGATCAGTTGGTTCATCCGATGTTCAAACTCTTCGAAGGTCAGCGGACGATTGTCGAGCGCCGAGGGAAGGCGGAACCCGTATTCCACCAGGACTTCCTTCCGTGAGCGGTCGCCGGCGTACATGCCGCGCAGTTGAGGGACCGTCTGGTGCGATTCGTCGATGAACATTAGAAAATCGCGCGGGAAGTAATCGAGCAGCGTGGGGGGCGGCTCGCCCGGCAGGCGCCCCGTGAAGTGGCGCGAATAATTCTCGATGCCGTGGCAATATCCCATCGACTTGATCATTTCAAGATCAAACATCGTTCTTTGATGAACACGCTGCGCTTCGACCACCTGGCCCCGCTTCTCCAATTCGACTTCCCACCAGGCCAGTTCCTGCCTGATCGACTCTACGGCCGACGCCCTCGTCTCATCTTTCATGACGTAGTGGGTCTTGGGATAGATGGGCAGTCGCACATAACGCTGCTTCACCGTCCCGAACAGAGGATCGATTTGCGAGAGCGCAGATACCTCGTCGCCCCACATCTCCACGCGATACGCCATGTCGTCATAGGTAGGGAAGATTTCGATCACGTCCCCACGCACGCGGAATGTTCCACGGCGGAAGTCGCCGTCGGTGCGCTCGTAAAGAATCTCCACAAGCTTGCGGGTGATGTCCTGCCGCTTGATCTTCTGGCCCTTCTCCAGAAACAGCAACATGCCGTAGTACGCTTCCGGAGATCCCAGACCGTAGATACAGCTAACCGAGGCAACGATTACCGTGTCGCGGCGCTCGAACAACGACTTGGTCGCCGACAGCCGGAGCTTGTCGAGTTCGTCGTTGATGGTGGCTTCTTTCTCGATATAGAGATCGGCAGCAGGAACGTACGCTTCGGGCTGATAGTAGTCGTAATAAGAGACGAAATATTCCACCGCGTTGTGCGGAAAGAAACTCTTGAATTCGTGGTAGAGCTGCGCGGCCAGCGTCTTGTTGTGCGCCATGACAATTGAAGGCCGGTTGGCCTCTTCGATCACCTTGGCCATGGTGTAGGTCTTGCCCGATCCGGTTACACCCAACAACACCTGGTGCTGCTCGCGGTCAAATACCCCGCGCACTAACGATTTGATCGCATTGCCCTGGTCGCCTTGCGGCTTGTAGTCACTGACGAGTTTGAAATCCATGAATCAGCTCTCAGCTTCTGGCTTTCAGCTGGGTAAGCTTAAAGCCCCTTGCGAATTTTCGGTGTGCAGCGGGGAGGGGAGAGCACTTACTTTTGCCGCTGATTTTGCAGACGGCAGTCTCACGGACGGAGAATTCTCTTAATTATAGCGCGGCAGGGGAAAGCCTGATCCGAGGCAGTTGGAACCCCAAACACGGTCGCTCGCATTGGAAAGGCGGATTCAAGCCTCTTTTCCATCGGGAATCGGAATGAGAAATTTCTAAAGGTACTTCGCCGGCGACGTCGGACCCGCCAGCAAGAACACGAGTCGCGAATTGATCACATGAATCTGTGACCCCCATCACACGGTGGGAAGACGAGAACGGATATTCTCTAAATGAAATTGAAATTCATTTTCATTATCATTATGGTGACATCCTGATGCCTTCGACCTTCGTCATCCTATTTTCGATGTTGGTGCTCGTGGCACCGCTTTGTAGCGCCCAGCCGACTGCGTCATCGCAGGCTACGCCATCCATACAAGACAACAGCTTTCTCATTGAGGAAGCTTATAACCAGGAAGACGGCGTTATTCAGCACATTAACTCCTTCTTGTGGCTGACCCAGAGCCATGATTGGGTCTATGCCGAAACTGACGAATGGCCTCTTCGTTCCCTGAAACACCAGGTCAGCCTGACCCTCACGGCAATGCATGCAGGCGACTTTCCCGGTTCAAGCTTTGGATGGGGCGACGCGGTTCTGAACTACCGCTACCAGTTGGTGGGGAATGGAGAAGCGAAAGTCGCCATGGCACCCAGGCTGAGCCTGTGGTTGCCGACTGGCGACTCATCGCTCGGACGCGGGTTCGGTAGTCTCGGGCTTCAAACGAACCTGCCTGTGAGCATTCAGCATTCCCAACGACTGGTAACACATTGGAACACGGGGGCAACTTGGCTTCCGCATGCTCGCAATGAATTCGGCTCCTCCGCTTCGGTAGTAGCCGCGAACCTGGGCCAATCGACCGTATGGGTAGCCAAGCCCCGTCTGAACTTTCTGGTCGAGACCTTCTGGCTCGGGGGAGAAAGAGTGGTAGATGACAAGAAAACTGAGTGGTCACATGATCTGTACGTGAGCCCGGGAATTCGCTGGGCTTACAACTTCCGCAATGGGCTTCAAATCGTTCCCGGGATTGCCGTCCCGATCGGCATCGGACCCAGTGCCGGAGAGAAGGGCATAATCTTCTATCTCAGCTTCGAACATCCATTTGGCCCGGCGCGATCAAGGCAGTGAAGAGAATTTGCGAACTCGATGCCTGTGTGCTGAAGGAGTTTGAGCTCTGGTTTTGGGAATGCCGGTTTGAGGTTTCGGGCTAGCGCGAGTTTTCTTTGATTTCTTCCATCCCAACGATCTTCGACTCGGAGTGGAATTTCTTGTAGTCCTTATCGGTTACGTCCATGTCCACATTGAAATTCTTGAGAAGAGCCACTCGCACATCAACGTGCACGGCGGTGTGACGCGGTAGCCAGACTTCGTCGTTGACCCGCGTTTGCTCGGTCGCGATGTGCGTGCCCTTATGGAGCCGCGCTAGGAAAAGGCCAAACGAGATGGTGTCGATGACCTCCAGGTCGAGCTTCACCCATTGGTTCTCGGTTGCATCGATCCAGATGCGTCCATGGATCTTGGGGAGGAACTTGGCTTCTTTGCGATGCGGCTCGAAGCCCGGGCGGGGTTCCGCGGCGATGACATAGGTGTCGCGCCCGTCGATCTGTTCTGTGCCCACATGCGTGAAGATGTAAGCGTCGGCGACCTCCTTCACGAACTCGCGCGCCTCTTCACGTTCTTTCTCTTCTTTCTTCAGCCGTTTCTCGCGTTCCGAGGGAGACTCGTTGCGGCGTTTGTCGATGAGCTTCTGGACTTTTTCTTCCTCCTTGGCAGCTTCTTTCTCAGACAGTGGCTTATCGTTCTTCGCTACAAGTCGATAGACTGTCTCACCGTAGATCTGCAGCACGTCGAAAGTCTTGGTCTCGGTGGACGAGACGTCTCCGTGCTTGTCTAATTTGCGCTCTTCCTGCCGCTCGGAATAGACGTAGTCGTGCAGCTTCATATTGTTTTCGAGGTCATTGTCCGCCACCTTCTGGATGAGATCTTTAATCTGTTCGCTGGACAGTGTTGCTGACGGAGCAGAGCGAGACAATTCGTGCCGAACACGGGAAGACGACCCCGACTGATCAGATGCGTTGGAGTCAGCCTGCGCGAGGGTGCATGTTGCGACCAGGCTGAACGTAAGAAGGGAAATGATCCAACGACTCATTCGCATTACCTAATTCTACGTTGGAGAGAAACCCGAAGTTTCAGGAAGAGTTGTGGTGAGCGACTAAATCAAGGAACTAAAGAACAAAACGAATAGTTTTTCGCGCGAGGCCTCCCTCACCACAGAGTTACAAAGGCTTGGAGGAGCCAAAGGCTAGCCCCAGCGTCAGTGAACAACCGCGGGAAAGATGTATCGAGGCATCAGTTCGATCTCCCACCTCAGGTACTTCCGAAACTGGGTATAGTCGCCACCTGTGAAGCCTACCACCATGTCCAGTTCAGGAATGACGATGATGAGTTGTCCGCCGTTTCCCCCAGCCCAGTAATAGTGAAAGGTTTGACCGTTGGCTTTGTGGTCGCGAAAGTGCCAGGCGTTGCCATACCCGTGCTTAACATCGATATCCATTCGGGGCTTCATATCGCCGTGGCGCAAAGTCGATCGCTTCACCCATTGCCGACTCACGACGACGTTGCCATTCCAAAGTCCGCCAGAAAGATACACCTGGCCCAGTTTGAGCTGGTCGCGAAGTCTCATGTAGAGGCCTCCGCCGGCGTAAGCTTCGCCGTTGGGCATCAGGTTCATGTAGTACCTGTTGATTTGCAGCGGACGTGCGAAGTATTCGTCGAACAACTCTGGCAGCCATCTGCCGGTTGCATTTCGCAGAGCACACCCCACGAGGTTGATGTTGGCGGAACCGTAGATCGGTTGATCGCCTCCGGGATCACGCACCATTGGGAGGTTGAGAGTGTATCTGCACCAATCTGGCTCGGACTGTTCCTGCATGTGACTTTCTTCGCCGGGAGACCTGGAGTCGGCATCGTCGACCGCCAGCCCGCTGGCCATGTTCATCAGGTCTTCCAGCTTCATTTTGCTTTTGCGCTCATCGTCGTTGGCCAGTGGCACGTACTTCACAAACAATGCGGATACGGGTGTTTGCGGGCTGATTTTGACTCCGCGATCGCGGGCGATTCCTACTAGAACCGGAGCCGGCAGACCGCATATCATGGGGACGCTCTTTATCGAATCCGTAGAAATACTCCTCTACCACCAGTTTGCCGTGGCGTGCAATCAACAGGCTCTGGATGTTGACCGCTTTTTCTGGTGAAGGAGCTGCGTTCAGGATTTCTTCCACGAACTCTTCAACTTTTCTTGCGTCCATTCCAACGTCAGAGAGCGACGCTGTGCTCCAGCCATCGCTTTCCGAAATCGGGCGGCGGTAAACGTATTTGTTCTTCTCAGGGGCAGTCCGGGGGAAGAATCCAATTGCCTCGTTTTCCTTGCGGCGGGTGAAGGCGAGTGGAGGATAGGAATTCAGAAGCGGAATCAGAAGCCGATCCGACTGAGCATCGTATGTGCCTTGCTCCGGAACACTCGGGTGGGAAAGTGTAAACGTGTCCCCATTTAATTCGACACCGTAAGTGCGGCCACTGAAAAAGTTAGCCTCGGGGTTGCGGATAAAGGCCGTCAGCCTGCCATCTTCAGCTCGCTGAATCGAGATGTAAAACGATATGCGGTATTGCAGCGGGACGACCGTTCCCCTCCAAATTTCGGGAGTAATTTCCGAAAGAACGACGGGGCTTGCGTATCGCTGCTGATAGGGGTTGATGCTGGCGGGCTGAATCCAATGCCCTTGGATTCTCTTCGGATTCGCGGTGAACTGGCCGCGGAATTCCCCCTGGTTGTAGGGAAGAGTGAAGATGACGGTGTTGCCAGTGTGTTCAACAGGTACGGTGAAGCCTTCGAGGCTGGCGCGCCAAGGTGAGACGCGACCATCGAGAGTAAGCTCTCCACCCACCATCGCGGCAATGATCTGTTCTGTTCCCCAGAGCCCTGCTAGCGCATCCGCTCCGTTGGGAATGGACTGCTGAGACAACAAGACTGGAGAAAACAGGAGGGTGCTGGCGAGCAGTGCGACGGAATGTACCCAATCCGACATGCCGGTGAGTGTAGCTTAACGTTCCACGGCCAAGAGCTAATCACCGTTTTTGTAGGCCTTACCCAGAGTTTCAGCCTGGTAAACGCGCTCGTCTACGCGGTGAAGCTGTTTCGCAATACGTCGGCTGAAAAGCGGATAGTGTTTGATTTCGAGCAGATAGTACACGATGAACCAGATCGGCTTGTCAGTGGTCATCCACTGGAGGTGGTCAAAGCGAGACAGGTTTACCGGTCTCGAGAAACGCCGTAGCGTCCGTTCCTTGCGTAAATTGAAGTAGATGTTGAAATAGCTGAGTGCCAGTTCGCGCAGCGTACGATACACCGGTTCACGGTAGCGGCACCCGGTGTAGTTGGACTTCGCCACTGCGCCCCAATGACCATCAACTTTATAAACGGCAATCACGTGGTCGGTGTCGTGTTCGGCTTCGAGATCGACGATCAGTGGCGGAAATCCGTTTGCCCGCAACGCTGCGGCGGCAAACATCGCACCTTCCAGGCAGTGCGAGGTGTTTTCCGCGAGCACGCGTCGGGGCGACCAGGCAGTGTCAGCCAGGTGGTATGGCATGGCATCGAGAAACTTCTGGATGCCATGGGGGTCTTTCAAACTTCGCAGTTTTCGAAGTTCGCGCGGCGTAAAGCCGGGGTGGTTGGTGTTCATCAGGGGCTGGAATGAGTGTAGCGCAGTCGCGGCAGGCAATCGATGTTACAGAAGGTGCGTGGTTGAGCAGTCAGCACTCAGAAAAGCAGCCTTTGGCACTTGGCACTTAGCACCCAGCCAGTCAGCGCTTGGTGGCAATCTTCAGCACCAGACAATTTCCTCTGCCAACGTGGAGTGTCCGATACAGATCCAAGCCTCACGCCGGGCACATGAATCCATGATTGCATCAACTGGTTTGAGGACAACTGCCAAATGCTAACTGCCAAATGCTAAGTGCCAAATGCTGATTTGCTGACTGCTGAAAGCTGAGAGCTGAGAGCTGTCAGTACGTACCCAACCGCACCCGCACCACCTTCCCCTGATGTGTGAAGTTGAGCCCGAAATCGGTTTGGTCCCCATTCCAGATTCGCAGAAACTTCCATTGATCATTCTCGTAACGGCCTTCTTCGGCTCGTAGGATCTGCATGTGTGTGCTTGCTGATGGCGCAGGGCGAAATTCCACTCGGGTGTCCACGCCAGTCACCAGAAATTCGTCGGCGGAAAGCTGCCCCACCAGCGCCCGCCCATGATGGTCCTTGGTCCCGGGTGGGATGCGGCCACCGTCATACTGCGGATATCCGAAAGAAATTGTCGCTTGCCACTTCCCGAAGTCGATTGAGGTCTGGGCATGGCCATCTTCCTCGACCGCCGTCTTCAGTTTCCCTTCGAAGTTCAGACGTGCGATCTCGCGATTCATTGGCCCAATCAAAGCATAATTCTCAGTATGGATTGCTGGAGGCTTTGCGTCAGTAATAGTCCAGCCGGTGTAGTCGATGCCAAACGGAGAGAATCCGATGGCACCTTCTCCCAGTGCATAGAAGAAATATTTCCCGTCCACGTCGTTTCCGCCGGTTTCCGGAACCCAGCACGGATTGTCGGGACGATGATAAGTCGACAACGCCAGCCGATACAGGTCCGATTCATCGGTGTAAATGTCGGGCCCGATCATGTCGATGGCCGGTGCCGCCGCCTTCCAGACATCGAGCATGTTATGCGTAGGACCGCCGCTCGGATAATGCAGGCCGGGCACCTGCCCGACCGGATGTTTGAGCCACACATTGACGTACATAGGAACGCCGAACTCCGCCTTCCCAGCAGCTGCCACTTCATTGATGTAATGCGAGACAGAGTAAGCTGCGAAAGTCTCATCGGCATCAGCGCCAAAGACCTGCTTCCAGGTTCCGGGTTGCTTGTGCAGAGCCTTCAGCAGTTCAGCAGGGACGGCGGCTTGGAATTGTTTCTCTGCCTGGGCAGAAAAATCACGCACACTTCCGAGCGATCCGGACTCGTTCTCGACCTGGACCAGCAACACGGTGTGCTGATCGCCATCGATCTCGCGCACGTGGCGTATCAAGGCAACAAACGCCCGCTTATCAGCTTCGAGGTTCGCTGGAGCGTTAGCCGAAAGTACATCAATCGGTTCGCCGTGAGAATCGATCACACGCGGAAAACGCGTAGGGTCTGTTTTGACCCACGCAGGCACGTAGTGCATTTTGCCGTTCTTCCACGTGCCGAACCAGAGCAGAACCAGGTAAACATGGTGGTCGCGCGCCTGTTTGACGAGTTGGTCGACGTTGCTGAAATCGAATTTTCCGGGCTGGGGTTCCAGTTGCTCCCAGTAGACCGGTGCCTCGACCGTATTGACGTGCATGGCCTCAATCGTCGGCCAGACTTCGGGCAGCGACGTTGGCCATGCACTTGAATTGTTAATCTGCGCTCCCAGAATCAGAAAGGGCTTGCCGTCCACCAAAAAGGCGTAGCGTCCATCCTGCTTGACCAATTTCGGCATCTCCGCAGCGAACGCCGACCAGGCAAAGAAGAGCACGAAACCCATAGGGAGACTTCGGCGCAAAGAAGAAATCGACATGAGCCTGGACCTCCTCAAAGTCACCACGAAAGATTCATGCTGTGGGTGGAAGTGTAGTGGATCGGGAGCGCCCCCTCCACCACTCTTCGGAATTGATGAATTGTCATCCTGAGCGTAGACAGGCGGAGCCGAACGGTGTCGAAGGATCCCGCGGCGGCCTGCGACTCCATCGGCGCTTCAAACTTCTCTATGATCCACCGGGGCACTCAACGGGTGAACCCAGTCCGCCTGCTGATTTTTCCACCTCATACACGCGCATAGGCTTCATCGAGGAAAAGTCGGCGGGGTCTGAGGTGCTGCTGAGGAAACGCGAGGTCCCTCGACTCGATTCGGCGCGTGACACGCGCCTTCATCTTCCCTCGGGATGACAGTTTTCCTCTTTCGTCGAGTCGCAGCCTGAACACGAAGGCGGAACTTCTCGGAGGCGATCTCGTAGACTATGGGGTTACACACTTAAGACTGGTCCAGAATCCGAGAACTGACAACTGCCTCACCGAAACACTTCCGCCAACTCCTCCGGGGAATCCACCAGCACATCGGGCGGAGTCAGTTCCAGAGTTTGCGGGGCGAACCCGTAGCGCACGCCGATAGTCCACAGGCTGGCGTTTCGCCCGGTCAGCACGTCATTTGACGAGTCCCCAACGATTACCGTTTCTTGCGGCCGGCATCCGGTCTCTTCCAGGAGCTTCTGTGCACCCAGCGGGTCGGGCTTTTTGGTGGGAAAGCTGTTACCGCCGTAGATCTGGCAGAAGAACTCTGCGAGGGCGAGCCCTTCGATAATGGCGCGCGAGGGATTCACCGGCTTATTTGAGAGCACAGCCAACTTGCGAGGCTGGCCGTTGTTTGTCTGCCGAATGGAGCTCAGCGCTTCGTGCACACCTTCATACGCGCGCGTATTGTCCAGCTTGTGTTCCCGGTAGTAGGCCAGGAAGTAGTTCAGCGCCTCCTGCACAAAAAGTTCGTCTTCGGGATCTCCCAGGGCACGGCGTACGAGCATGGGCGCGCCATCGCCCACGTAGGTGGCAATCACTTCACCGGGCAGTTCCGGCTTGCCGAAGTGCCAGAGCATCGCGTTGATCGAATGAGCGAGATCGAGCTGCGAGTCAATCAGTGTGCCGTCGAGATCGAAAATCAAGAGCTTGATCGTGGCGGGATCGAAGGCGCGGAGGATGCGAATCATGTTTTCGATTCAGCATAAATCATTTGGAGGAAGCACTCAGCAGTCAGCACTCAGCAGCTCGGCATTTCGCATTTAACACTTGGCCTCCAACCGATCAAATGAACGATGGCGTCGCGTGCCTGGCGTTGACCTCAATCCCCTGACCGGCGTGACGCCCGTGACAGCCGTCCAACATTATGACTGGAGGATTCGTCCAAGCGCCGACTGGGTAGATGCTAAGTGCCAAGTGCTAAATGCTGCCACCGGAATGCTGACTGCTGACTGTTTCCCCCAGAAATCCCGTATTCCCGAATCCATTAGTCTGCATTTACAATGCAGCTTGCGACTCCCCCAAGGGGCTCAGGGTACTGGATGGCTACGACGAAAACCGACCCCAAGCTGGCCGCGCTCGCCGACGAAAAAAAGTCCAAGACCTACGAGGGTCTCACCCGCCAGCAGCTCATTGAAGCGTATCGGATTATGTATACCTCGCGGCGGGTCGACGACCGCGAGATCCTGCTCAAGCGCCAGCAGAAAATCTTCTTCCAGATTTCTGGCGCCGGGCATGAAGCAATCGGCGTCGCTGCCGGATTCTGCCTGAAGCCTGGTTACGACTGGTTCTATCCCTACTATCGCGACCGCGCGCTGGTCTTGATGCTGGGCGGCACCCCATACGACATGCTGCTACAAGCGGTGGGCGCGGCGGACGATCCAAGTTCGGGCGGGCGTCAGATGCCATCGCACTGGGCCTACCCGCGCCTGAATATCGTTACGCAGTCTTCCCCGACCGGGACGCAGATCCTACAGGCCGTGGGATGCGCGCAGGCAGGCGTCTATCTGAGCAATCATCCCAATGCCAAGCACAAGGCCGAAGGCGACTATCGGCACTTCAAAGACGTCAGTTGGCAGGCCGACGAAGTCACTTACGTTTCTCTCGGCGACGGTACCACCAGCGAAGGGGAGTTCTGGGAGGCGATTAACACCGCCTCGAATCGCAAGCTTCCTATTGTCTTTGTTGTAGAAGATAACGAGTACGCGATTTCCGTCCCTGTCGAAGTGCAAACAGCCGGCGGAAACATTTCGCGCCTGGTCTCCGGGTTCCCGAATTTTCACTTTGAAGAAGTCGACGGCACCGATCCGGTTGTGAGCTATGCCGCCATGAAGCGCGCTGTCGACTACTGCCGCTCGGGCAATGGGCCGGGATTTGTGCACGCGCACGTGATTCGTCCGTATTCCCATTCCCTTTCGGACGACGAGCGACTCTATCGTCCCGATGTCGAGCGTCAACGTGATGCGGCCCGCGATCCGATCACGCGGATGCAGATGTTCCTGATCCGCGAGGGCCTTCTCGACGAAAAGGGCATCAATCAACTTGAGAAGAAAGTGGAAGACGAGATGCAGGTCGCAGTGGATCGCGCCCTGGAGGCGGCATTTCCCACACCTGATACGATCACTCGATATATTTACTCGCCGAACCTAGATCCGACTTCCAAGCAGTTCGAGACTGAACCGGTCTTTCCGCGAGTTTCGGAAGCGGCAGCAAGCGACGCCAAAAAGCCCGTACTGCCCAAGACGATGGCCGAACTCATCAACGCCACTCTGCGCGATGAGATGAAGCGCGACGAGCGCATCGTGGTGTATGGCGAGGACGTGGCCGATGTCAGCCGTGAAGATTACCTGAAGAAGAAACTGGTGAAAGGGAAGGGCGGTGTCTTCAAGCTGACGGCCGGGCTGCAGATGGCTTTCGGCTCGGATCGCGTGTTCAACTCACCGATTGCTGAGGCACAGATCGTGGGCACTGCTACCGGCATGGCGACGCGCGGTCTGAAACCGGTGGTCGAGATCCAGTTCTTCGATTACATCTGGCCCGCGATGTTGCAGTTGCGGGACGAGCTGCCGGTCATCCGCTGGCGGTCGAACAATGCATTTTCGTCACCGCTGGTCATTCGCGTGGCGATCGGCGGATATCTCACTGGTGGAGCGCTGTATCACTCACAGTGCGGGGAGAGCATCTTCACGCATATCCCAGGACTGCGCGTGGTGTTCCCATCGAATGCGCTCGATGCCGCCGGGCTGCTGCGGACGGCGATCCGCTGCGACGATCCGGTGCTGTTCCTCGAGCACAAGCGGCTGTACCGCGAAACCTATGGGCGTTCGCACTATCCCGGCCCGGACTACATGATTCCATTTGGCAAAGCGAAGATCATCCAGCCGGGGACCGATCTCACTGTGATTACTTACGGGGCCGTCGTTCCACGTGCTCTGCAGGCAGCTCAGAAGCTGGAGCGCGAACAAGGTGTGAAGGTCGAACTCATCGATCTGCGGACATTGAATCCCTTTGATTGGGAGACGATCGCGAACTCAGTCGCGAAAACCAACCGTGCTCTCGTGGCTTATGAAGATTCGCTGAGCTGGGGCTATGGCGCCGAGATCGCAGCACGTATCGCCGATCAGATGTTCGGCCAGCTCGATGCTCCTGTTCGGCGCGTGGCGGCCATGGACAGCTACGTTGCTTACCAGCCAGTCCTTGAAGATGCGATCCTGCCGCAACCCAGCGATCTTTATCGGGGGATGAAAGAGCTCGCGGAGTATTGAAACTGTCCTTGGTCCTTGGTCGTTGGCCCGAGCCCCTACCTTTAGCGCAACCTCAGCATTTTGTCTCGGCGACTTAACTTGCGAAGATCAACGATCGACGACTCACGACTGCTCCTATGAGCCCAGTGACGCACTTTCTGACTGGCTGGGTCCTGGCCAATACCGGTGGCTTGGAGCCTCGGGATTGCTTGCTGGTCACGTTGTCGGCAGTTGTGCCAGATGCAGATGGCCTCGGCATCATCCCAGAGATCCGTACGCGGCCCTCGCGGCATCCACTGCTCTGGTTCTCCCGATATCACCACGCACTACACACACTACCTTTTTGCCGTAGTCATTGCTTTGATCGCGTACGCGCTTGCCAAGCAGAAGTGGAAGACGGGACTCCTATGCCTTCTCGGGTTTCACCTTCATCTTTCGAAGATATACTCGGATCGCGCGGGCCAGATGGCGATCAGTGGCCAATTCCGTACCTGGCGCCTTTTTCCTCTCGGTTAAATCTGACATGGTCCGGGCAGTGGGCTCTCAACGCGTGGCCAAATTTTGTGATCACCGTGGCGTTATTGGGAATGACGCTGTATTTGCATGGTCACGCGGTTATTCGTTTCTCGAACTGTTGTATCCAAGAGCGGATCGCGAGTTTGTGATGACCCTGCGCCGAAGAGTGCCGCGGCAGGATGCGTGATTGCGACGCACATGATCTGCAAAGCTGCCGGTGATTGTCTCTATTTCACCAGCAAGCTGGTCGTGGCGACAACCACTCCCAGCACACCCATCACCAACCCCA
>Ga0075424_100004176_pt1 | contig 13590 bp, 20 predicted proteins | sample SoiMethybrSBSTD3_FD_75301 | JGI IMG/M metagenome (GOLD analysis project Ga0075424, IMG submission 75301) | Bulk soil microbial communities from a Populus tree surrounding site in Tennessee, USA - Soil MetaG P. TD hybrid SBSTD3 | ecosystem: Environmental > Terrestrial > Soil > Tree plantation... | reverse complement strand
GGCCGGCTCGTGTGCGGCGAGCGGCCGCAGCGCGAAGCCTAGGAACTCGTGGATGTCGAGCGTGCCAGCGACGTACTGGTCGTAGTAGGCGCGGTTCTGCGACTCGTATTCCTCGCGCTCGATCACGCCACGGTCGACCAGAAACTGGCCCCACTCGTAGTCGCTGTCGCCGGCGAGCAGCGTGTTGTCGAGGTCGAACAGGGCCAGGCGCATCGGCCCCAAAGTCTACTTCGGGCGATTAGAACCGGCGCTGCACGCCGATGCGCAGATCCTGCGGGCGGAGGCCGGTGGCATCGCGCGAGAGCATCTCGGCGCTGAACGCCCAGTCCGGCGTGAGGGAATAGCGGCCGAACAGGGAGACCTGACGGTCCTGCTCGAAATCGCGGTTGTTGGCCACCCCCATGCCGAAGCTGCCGCGCTGGCCGAAGGCATAGGACCAGTTCAGCCGGGAGCCAGGCGCCGCGCTGGTTTCACGCCAGGGGCTGTAGTACGCGAAGCCGAAGCGGTCGTAGTCCGGGGCGAGCCAGCCGCGCGCGAAGGACGGGTCGAGGCCTGGCTCGGATCGCTCTGGTAGCCGCAGGTTGGCTTGCGCGACCGCCCCCTGCGCCGCGCAGAGCGTGACGCAGAGCAAAAGCCACCCAGAAAAGCGTCCGAACGACACGCCGGCGATCTCCGAAAAGGGATACCCAATCTACTCACGCCCCGGGGGTTTGTCGAGGCGTCCCGCCCCCTTCGTTGCTGGCTCCCAACACCTCCCGCACCAGCGGCAGGGTCAGGGGGCGCTTGCGTGTCAGGGCTTCCCTGTCCAGAGCGTCGAGGAGGGCAGTCAGGGTCGCCATATCGCGCGGCACCCGGGCGAGGAGATAGGCGGCAATTTCATCGCTCAGGGCGAGACCCCGGCGCCGCGCTTCGGCCTGCAGATGGCCCCGCTTCTCGGCCTCGGCAAGCGGCTTCAACTGATAGACGAGACCCCAGGCAAGGCGCGAGCGCAGATCGGCGCGCAGCTCGAGCGCTGCGGGCGCGGCAGGCCCGGCGGCGAGCACCGCAGCGCGTCCGTCGCGCGCCTCGTTGATGGCGCTGAACAGCCGCTGCTGCGCGTCCGGGTCGAGCGCCGGGACGTCGTCGGCGATGACCAGCGAGGCGTTGGCCCGCGCTGCAGCGCGCAGCAGGTGCGTGCGGCCGCTCCCGGCTTCGCCCCAGAGATAGACGATCGCTTCGCGCAGCGTCCCGAGCGCCAGCGCGCGGACGCGCGCCAGCGCTTCGGCGTTCTGCCCCGGGACGAAGTTGTCGAAGCTCGGCTCGGCCGGCGGCGAGATTTCCAGCGGCAGCTGGCGCATTAGAATGGGGAAAAAGGGGCGCCCCACTCTAGCATGGCGAAAGGACTTTCCTACCGTGACGCCGGCGTCGACATGGACGCGGGCGATGCGCTGGTCGACGCGATCAAGCCGTTCGCGAGGCGAACCATGCGCCCCGAAGTTCTCGCCGGCATCGGCGGCTTCGGCGCGCTCTGCGAGTTGCCGAAAAAGTACAAGCAGCCCGTGCTCGTTGCCGGCACCGATGGCGTCGGCACCAAGCTGAAACTCGCCTTCCAGTTCCATAAGCACGATACGGTGGGCATCGACCTGGTGGCGATGAGTGCCAACGACGTGCTGGTTCAGGGCGCCGAGCCGCTCTTCTTCCTCGACTACTTCGCGTGCGGGAAGCTCGACAACAAGGTGGCCGCGAGCGTCGTGAAGGGCATCGCCGAGGGTTGCGAGATGGCCGGCTGCGCGCTCGTCGGCGGCGAAACCGCCGAGATGCCGGGCATGTATCCCGAAGGCGAATACGACCTCGCCGGCTTCTGCGTTGGTGTAGTGGAGAAGGACAAGATCCTCGACGGCAAGGGCATCGTCGCGGGCGACGTGCTTCTTGGCCTCGCTTCGAGCGGCCCGCACTCGAACGGCTATTCGCTGGTGCGCAAGATCATCGGCGAGGAGCATCTCGCCTCCGACCTCGCCGACTCGCTGATGGAGCCGACGCGCATCTACGTCAAGCCGATCCTGAAGCTTCTCACCGCTTTTCCGGTGAAAGGCCTCGCGCACATCACCGGTGGCGGCCTGGTCGGCAACGTGCCGCGCATCCTGCCGAAGGGGACGAAGGCGGTGATCAGCAAGCAGACGTGGCCGCGGCCGCAGATCTTCACCTGGCTGCAGAACACCGGCAGCGTCGCCGAGGAGGAGATGTTCCGTGTCTTCAACTGCGGCATCGGCATGGTGGTGTGCGTCGCCGCCGACCAGGTCGCCACCGCGAAGATGCTGCTCAAGCGCGAAGGCGAGCTCGCCTACGAGATCGGCCGGATCGAGCCCTCGAGCGCCGCCGAGCCGGAGTGCCTCATCGAGTAAGCGTGATGCAGCTCAAGATGCACGAGAACTCGCTGTTCGCCGTCCTGCTGCGCAAGCCGTGGTGGATCAGCGGGCTCGTCGCGGTGGCGATTTTCGGCTTGCTGCGCCTGCTGCTGCCTTGGGAATTCGCGCTCTTTGCCGCTGCGCCGTTCATCGGTATTTCGGGCTGGGTAGCCTGGGAGTGGCTTCGTGCGCCAAGCGCAGGACGTGTGGCAAAGACGATCGAGCGGTTGAGAACGCAGTCCTGGGACGACTTCTCGCGCGCGATGGAGGAGGCCTACCGCCGCGAAGGCTACAACGTCAACCGGCTCGGCGATGCGCCGGCGGACTTCGAACTCATCCAGGGGCCGTACAGCACCCTGGTCTCCTGCAAACGCTGGAAAGCGATGCGCACCGGCATCGAGCCGCTGCGCGAGCTGCAGGCGGCGCGCGAGGCGCGCGAGGCTCACTACTGCGTCTATGTCGCGACCGGCGAGGTCACCGAACAGGCGCGCGCGTTTGCCGTGGAGAAACGGATAAATCTGCTGCAGGGCAGTGAGCTCACGATCCTGCTGCGCTGAAAAGTGAATTAGTTCCTACCGCTGGGTGGGACGTCTGGCGACCATGACGTCCCATGATCAGGGCGAATGCGTTTCTCGCACGGCTGCGCGATCTCGCCGACGCCATCCTCTGGCCGATCCTGAACGATGAGCCGAGCCGTGCGGGTTCGGACCCGGCGCCCGGGATCCACGCAATGAAGTGGCCGAACGTGCAGCTGCTCCTCGCCGAAGCCTTCCGGCTGCAGGGTTTCCTGGTGAAGGAGATCGGCAGCGAGTCGGCCGACATGGTGTTGCTCAAGGACGAGGGCACTTATCTGGTCGACTGCCGACATTGGTACGCGCCCGAGGTTGGCGCCAACGCGCCCGGCCAGCTCTACGGCGCCATGGGTCGCCTAGGGGCGAAGGGCGGCTTCGTCGTCACTGCCGGCAGGTTCACCCCCGACGCGCTCGAGTTCGCGCGCGGGCTGAATGTTGAGCTGATCGCCGGGCGTGAGGTCGGGCGCATGCTCGAGCTGGCCAAGGAAACGATTTCCGGCGCGCTGCCGATCCGGCCGCTTACCCGCTAGCTCAGGACAACGAAAAGGGGGCTACCCCCCGCTCGCCGCGGTTCCATCCGGAGCCGCGGCGAGCGGCCCTCTTGCCATGGCCACGCCTTGTGAATTACACTGAAACAGTGTAATTATGCGGAACGTCACCATTACGCTCGACAACGAAACCGCCGCGCAGGCGAAGGTGCACGCGGCGGAGCGCGGCATGAGCCTTTCGCGATACATCGGCGAGGTCCTGCGCCGTGAGCTCCGCAACGGCGACATCTACGACGCGGCGTACCGCTCATGGCGCGCCGGCAAGGCTTTTCCGCTCGCCGGCGAGCCCGCGAGGCCTCCCAAGCGCGACGAGATCTATGACCGCCCCGTGCTTCGTCGACGCTAGCGTCTTCGTCCACGCGCGCGACCCGCGCGATCCGCTCAAGCAGACGCGCGCGGCGGAGTGGATCGACTGGCTGTGGCAGCAGCGCGCCGGCCGCACCAGCATGCAGGTGCTCGCCGAGTTCTACACCGCGGTTACGCGCCAGCTCGGCCTGGACGCAGACCTCGCCTGGGATGAGGTGAAGCGCTATCTCGCCTGGACACCGTTGCCGACCGACGAAGCGCTGCTGCGCGGCGCACGGGAGATCGAGCGCCGTTACCGCCTCACGTGGTGGGACAGCATGGTGGTGGCGGCGGCGCAGCTCCAGGACTGCGCGGTCCTCGCCAGCGAGGACCTCCCGGACGGAATGGCGTTCGGCGCGCTGACGGTGCGAAATCCGTTCACCTCCGCGCTCGAGGAGCCAGCCGCCGAATACCTCGTGCGGGCCGCTTCGCTGCACCGGCCGCGCGGCCGCCCGCGGCGCCTAGCGGCCTAGTCCCATTTGCCGCAGCACCGCGCGGCCGAGCGGGCCGTAGGGGCTGCCCAGCGTTTCCGTGAGCTCGAAGTGGTTGTAGCCCTCGGCTTCGACCAGCTCGATGGTTTTTCCGGCCTGCCGCAAGGCGGCACCGAAGTCGCGCGATTGCCGCCGGAATTCCGGGGTTTCCAGCGAGCCATAGAGCAGCACGATCGGCGCGCTGATGCGTAAAAGGTGGCGTTGCGGCGAAAGGGCGTCCTCGATCTCGTCGGTGAAGGCCACGTAGCTCGAGCGCTTCGACAGGCGCGGGCCGCGCAGGTCATACATGCCGCTCCCGAGCACGTAGCCCTTTACGGTCAGTCCGCGAGTTGCGATCACGCCTCCGAGATGGGCGCCCGAAGACGTCGCGGAGACGAAGACCCGGGCCGGGTCGCCGCCGAACTGCCGCGCGTTGTCGATCACCCAGGCCACCGCGCGCGTTGCCTGGTCGGCCAGGACCATCAGGTTGCCTTTGGTTTCGAGCACGTTGTTGAAGTCGAGAACCGCGAAGTGGCTGCCTGCGTCGCGCAGCATTTCGGCCGGGAACGCGTAGTCGCGCGCCAGGCCGGCGCGCCAGGCGCCGCCGTGGATAAAGACGTTGACGGGCGCATCCGACCCGCCCGTGCGATAGAGGTCGAGCCCTTCGATCGCCGACTTGCCGTACGAAAAGCGCTGCGGCTCGCCGATTCGCTGACGCGCGATGCGGCTGGCGCTCGCGAAGCGCGCGATGACCTGGTCGCGATTCGGCGCGTAGACCGCCTGGTCGTAGGCGTCATCGAGCGCCTTCTGGTCATAGTCGAGGTACACCTTCGGGCCGCTCACGGCCGGAGCATACAATTTCGCGATGATTGCGACGAGCGAGGCGGGGGCCCGGTTCAGCGCCTGCCGCCGCTGGCGCACGCTGCTCTGGCGGCGCTGGGATCCGGCGAGGCCGGTGGCGAACTTCCTGATGCTGAATCCGAGCACCGCGGATGAATTCCAGCTCGATCCTTCGTGCACCCGGGCGCGCGTCTATGCGGCGCGCTGGGGCTTCGGCGGGCTGATCGTCACTAATCTGTTCGCCTGGCGCGCCACCGACCCGGATGAAATGAAATCGGCGCGCGAGCCGGTGGGCAAGGGCAATGACGTTGCGATCCTGGAGGCTGCGCATGAGGCGAAGCTGGTGGTGTGCGCCTGGGGCAACCACGGCGCGCACCTCGGGCGCTCAGGCAGGGTCGCGGCGTTGCTGAATGACGCCGGTTTCCGGCTGCATGTCCTGAAGATGAATGCCGGCGGCGAGCCGGCTCACCCTCTCTATCTCAGCGGATCGCTGCGGCCGCAGAGTTGGCGGGCGCTCCGCTAACCCCGCTTGGTGGTCTTGCGGATTTCCTTCTCGTCGGACCACTCGAGCAGGCCGTTGCGGATGAGAGGGCACTCTGGTAGCTGTTGCGCAGCGCATTGACCCCGGGATTGTCGATCGTCTCGACCGGATAGCCGTTCAGCTCCTTGAAGCTGGTGCGCGCTCCCTTCTTCTGCGCCTGCTCTTCGACGGCGCCGATCTGCTTGGCGCGCTGCTCGCCGATGATCGCCTCGAGCTCGTGCGTCTGCTTGATGGCGACCCGCGCGTTGTCCCAGTTGCCCATGGCTTCGCGCACGCCGAGGTCGGTCTGGATGCGCTGATTGGCGGTCGACCAGGATTTCAGGCTGTCGGGGTACCGCTCGGCGAAGCGCTCGAGCATGCCGAGCTCGAGGTAGTAGAGAAGATCCTTGCCGGTGCGATTGTTCGCGTCGAGGATGCGGATCGCCGCGTCGACGTTGCCGGCGGCGGCCTGATCGAGCGTGCCGTAGACCTCGCGGTCGTAGCTCTTCAGGGCTGCACAGCCGGAGAGCAGAACAGCCAGTGCGATGGACAGCCGGAACGGCATGTCCCTCCCTTCCCCCTTGGAAAAACGAATGCTACTACTTCAAATTGACGTATCGCTGAACGGCGGGCGGATTCGCCTTCGCCTCGAGGTAGAAGGGCTGAACCTTGGCGCCGAGCTCCCTGAGCCGCGCGGCGCGGTTCTCGGGCGAGGGATGCGTCGAGAGAAACTCGGGCGGCGAGCCGCCGAGCTTGCCCATCTTCTCCCAGAGCGTGACCGCGGCATGCGGGTCGTACCCCGCGCGCGCGGCGAGCTCGATGCCGATCGCATCGGCTTCGGACTCGCTGGTCCGGCTGTTTGGCAGCTGCACGGCGTAGACCGCGGCGAGCTGCGTGCCGGTCATCGCGAGGCCGCGCGTCGACTCCGATGAGGAGATGGCGAGGGCGACTCCGGCGGCCAGCACCTGGGATGTCATCGCGACCGACATGCGCTCCTGCGTATGGCCGGCGAGCGCATGGCTGATCTCGTGCCCCATCACCATCGCGATTTCCTCGTCGCTGGCATTGAGCTTGTCCCACATGCCGGTGTAGATCGCCATCTTGCCGCCCGCCATGCAGAAGGCGTTGACGGTCTTGGGATCGTTGATCACCTGTACTTCCCACTTCCATTCGGCGGAGTCGGGCCGAAGCCTGATCGCCTGCGCGACCAGCCGATCGGTGATGTCGCGCACCTTGTGCGCGCGCGCCGAGTCGGCCTCCACCTGTTTCTTCTTGCCGAGCTGGCCCATCATTTGTGCGTAAGCCGCCGCCGACTCGCTCACTGCCATGCTTTCCGGGACGATCATCAGCTGGCTGCGGCCGGTGATCGGATTCGCCTGGCAGCCGGCGAGAAGCGCGGCGGTGGCCAGGGCAGATGCCAGGGTCTTCATGTAGCTGATTGTGCTCGTTTTCCGTTCTTTGGTGCGTTGCCGGATGCGATGCGCGGCGGCTTTGCCTTACACTGGATTCGCCAGTCGATGATCGAGACCCCCTCCCGCCGCAAGAAGGTCGCAAGCGAACCGGATTTCCAGCGACCGCCGCTCTGGATCCACGAAGTCGTCGCCGGAATCCTCGCGCCGAAGCGGGAAGCGAAGCGCCGGGCGCTGCTGGCGATGTTGAACCGGGTCGAGCGAAAAAAGCCCCGCTAGGCCGCCTTGCGCGCGGCGGGCAGTTCGCCGATCGCCGTGCGCACCGCTTCCTCGACGTGCTCGAGGAACACGAACTGCAGCTTCTGCCGCGCCTCGGCAGGCACGTCCTCGAGGTCCTTCTCGTTTCGCTTGGGCAGCATCACGGTGCGGATGCCCGCGCGCAGCGCGGCGAGCGTCTTCTCCTTGACGCCGCCGATCGGCAGCACCAGCCCGCGCAGCGAGATCTCGCCGGTCATCGCCACGTCCGAGCGCACCGGCGCTCCGGTGAGCAGCGAGACCAGCGCGAGGAACATCGCGACGCCGGCGCTCGGTCCGTCCTTTGGCGTCGCTCCCGCCGGCACGTGGATATGCAGGTCGGTTTTTTCCAGCGATTCCCCGGTGAAGGTTTTCGCCAGGGTCAAGGCGGCTTGCGCCGACTCCTTCATCACGTCGCCGAGCTGCCCGGTGATGATCAGCTTGCCCGAGCCCGGCACCTTGGAGGCCTCGATGAACAGGATGTCGCCGCCGACCGGCGTCCAGGCTAGGCCGGTCGCCACGCCGGGCACCGAGGTGCGCTGCGCGGTCTCGTTCTCGAAGCGTTTTGCGCCAAGGATGCCGCGCAGGTCTTTTTCAGAGACCTCTATTTTTCCTGAAACCCCTTCTGCGATGCGCATCGCCGCATTACGCAATGCCGCGCCGATATTGCGCTCGAGGCTGCGCACGCCGGCCTCGCGGGTGTAGTCGGCGATGATTGCGCGAATGGCGTCTTCGGTGATCTCTGCTTTTGCAGAGTCCAGACCGTTGGCCTCGAGTTGGCGCTTCACCAGGTAGCGCTTGGCGATCTCGACCTTCTCCTCCTCGGTGTAGCCGGGAAGCTGGATGATCTCCATGCGGTCGCGCAGCGGCCCCGGGATCGTGTCGAGCACGTTCGCGGTGGTGATGAACATCACCTTCGACAGGTCGAAGTCGACGCCGAGGTAGTTGTCGCGGAACCTCGAGTTCTGCTCCGGGTCGAGCACCTCGAGCAGCGCGCTCGATGGGTCGCCGTGGAAGCCGCCCATGCCGAGCTTGTCGATCTCGTCGAACATCAGCACCGTGTTCTTCGACTCGGCGCGGCGCAGCGCCTGGATCACGTTGCCGGGCAGCGCGCCGATGTAGGTACGCCGGTGGCCGCGGATCTCGGCCTCGTCGTGCACGCCGCCGAGCGCGATGCGCTGGAACTTGCGGCCGGTGGCGCGCGCAATCGACTGGCCGAGCGACGTCTTGCCGACCCCCGGTGGACCGACGAAGCACAGGATCGGGCTCTTGCCCGACGGGTTGAGCTTGCGCACCGCCAGGTGCTCGAGGATGCGGCGCTTGATCTTGTCGAGACCGAAATGGTCCTCGTCGAGCACCTTCCGCGCCTGCGCGATGTCGATTTCCTTCGCCGGCGCGTCTTTCCAGGGAAGCTCCGCCAGCCATTCCAGGTAGGTGCGCAGCATCGAGCTTTCGGCGCTGCCTTCGCCCATGCGCTGCAGGCGCTTCACTTCCTTCGCGGCGTGCTTGTGCACGTCCTCGGGCATGCCGGCCTCTTCGATCGCCTTCGTCAGCCCGGCGATCTCGGACTCGCCGTCCTCGCCTTCGCCGAGCTCCTTCTGGATCTGGCGCATCTGCTCGCGCAGCACGTGCTCGCGCTGGCGCTCGTTGAACTGCTTCTGGGTCTTTTCGCCGATCTCCTTGGAGATGCGCAGCACGCCGACGCGCTCGGAGAGCCGCTCGATCACCTTGTCGAGCCGGCGGCGCAGATCGAAAGTCTCCAGCAGGTCCTGCTTGTCCTCGTTTTTCACGTCGAGCAGGTTCGCCACCATGTCGGCGAGCAGGCCCGGCGAGGTCATGCCCTGCACCACGAGCGAAAGCTCGCCGGGCGCGCCGGGCAGGAGCTCGATTGCCTCGCTCGCCTGCCGCTTGAGCTGCAGAAAGCGCGCCTCGATCTCCGGGCTGGTCTCGTCGCGCGCTTCGACGTAGGCGACGCGCGCCACCAGGAACGGCCAGCCGTCCAGGAACTCGAGCACGCGGAAGCGGCTTTGGCCCTGCACCACCAGGTGGTGGGCGCCTTCGCTGCCGGTGATGTAGCGCACCACGTTGCCCGAGGTGCCGACCCAGTGGAGGTCGCTAGGCTCGACGTCGTTCTTCTCCGCCGCGCGCTGCAGGAGGAAGCCGATCGGCTTCGCCGCGCGCGCGGCCTCCTGCGCCGCCGCGATCGATGCCGGCCGGCCGACCGTGATGGGCGAGATCACGCCCGGGAACAGCACCGTGTTGCGCATCGGAATGAGGATGATGGCGTCGGCAGGCAGCGGCTTAAGGGCCGTGGCCTTCGCCTTGTCGGGAGCGTTCATGCGCGTTGCTTCCTCGTGAAGGTCAGGGTCAGCACGCCGTCTTCGAGCGTCTTGCCGGCGAGCTCGAGCGGCGCATAGGGGTCGGCGAGCGGCAGCCCGATGCGACGCTCGAAGCGGCCGTAGGGGATCTCGATCCGGTGCACGTGCGAAGCCGCATCGCGGCACGGGAAGGGCCGCAGCGCCGAAAGCCTGATGCCGGCGGCGTCGAGCGCGATGGTGATCGAATCGGCGGCCACGCCGGGCAGCGCGATCTGCACCTGCAGCCCGTCGGGCGTCTCGACGATGTCGACCGGCGGCTCCCACGCCGCTTCGGCGTGGGTGAAGAAATGCCGGTGCAGCCGCTCGGCGCGCTCGAGCATCGACAACGCCTCGCTCCACATCCAGCCGGAAAGATGCCGTGAACTCATGAGCCCTAGGTGGCGGCGGCGCCGCCGGAATCAAGGGCTAGGAATTGCCCGCTTTCTCCAAAAGCCACTTGCGGAATGTGGCTACTGCCGGACGCTCGGCAATCACTTCAGGGCAGACCAGGTAATACGCGCCGACCGGCTTCATCTCCATGGAGAAGGGCGCGACCAGTCGCCCGGAGGCGATGTCGTCGTTCACCAGCGGCCGCAGCGCGAGCGCCACGCCGAGCTTCTGCGAGGCGGCCTCGAGCGAGAGGATGTTCGACGAGAAGTGCGGCCCGTGCGCGGCATCGACCCGCTCGGCGACGCCGGCCGCCTCGAGCCATTTCTGCCAGGCGTTGCCGTGGGCGACGAGATCCATGGCGTCGTCGTGCAGCAGCATGTGATTGGCCAGATCCTCGGGCGTTTTCAGGCGGTGACCCAATTCGGGATTCGCCACCACCACCATGCTCACGCCGAACAGGCGGTCGCTGCGATAGCCGGGATATTCGCCGAGGCCGAGGTGGATCTCGACGCCCGAGGCGTCGTCGCGCAAGTCGAACGTTCCCGCCATCACTGCGGTGTCGAGCGCGCCGGCGTCGACCATCTTGCTCGAGCCGACAACCCGCACCTCGATCTTGGGGTTGCGCTTGGAAAAGTCGGCGAGGCGCGGCATCAACCAGCGCGCGGTGAACACCGGCGGGGCGGTAATGGCGAGGTCGGTCTCGGCGCCGCGCTCGCGGATCTGCTCGACCGCCGCCGCCAGCGCGTCGAAGCCGTCGCGCAGCCGCGGCAGCGCCGCGCGCGCCGCCTCGGTGAGTTGCACGCCGCGCCCCGAGCGGCGGAACAATTCCACACCGAGGTAGTCCTCGAGGCTTTTTACCTGGTGGCTGACCGCCGCCTGCGTGATTGAGAGCTCGTTCGCCGCTTCCTTGAAGGAAAGATGACGCGCCGCGGCCTCGAATACCCGCAACGCGTTGAGGGGCGGAAGACGGTAGATCATGTGACGGAGTTGTTGCGAATCCTTGAGTTTTTCTTATGCAAGACGTGAGTATTCATCGTTTGTTCTATTGCGCCCCAGCCCGTATCTTGGCCTACGTGAAAACAGATTCGAAAACGCCAAGCTACCCGACGCCCGAGCAATTGTACGCACTCGAGCTTGCCGCGCGCCGTGCGCGCAACGCCGAGATCGCGCGCCTCGCGGGGGCGCTGGCGCACGCGCTGAAGGCAGGTTTGCGCCGCGCTGCGCTTGCGCTGAACACGAAAGGAGTACGTCATGCTTAAGACTGAATTCTGGAAGAGAGCGGCCGGCACGCTGCCGGCCTCAGTCCGCGAGCGCCACATCGGCGACATCGCGCGTGCCGAGCGCTTCGAAATCCTGATCGATGGCGTGATCGATACCTGGTCGAGAGTGAAGGGCGCTCTCGCCGCGCACCGGCCGACGCACCAGCACTGAACCCGTTTGCCTCGCCGTCCGAGCTCCGAAGCCATCCTCCTCCTCCTCCGGCCTAGGGCCCGCTCGGGCGGCGAGCATCTCCCGTAGTCTTTTAATCCCGGAATGGTTTAATGGGGCCATGAAAGGCCCCGTGAAAGCTGCGGGCGCCGTCGTCTTCCGGCGCACTCCGCGCGGCGCGCGTTACCTCGTGCTGCGCGCGTTCAAGAACTGGGATTTCCCCAAAGGTCTGGTCGAGACCGGCGAGGATCAGCTCGCCTGCGCCAAGCGCGAAGTGGCCGAGGAGACGGGACTCACCGATCTCGACTATCCGTTCGGCGAGGAGTTTCGTGAAACGCTGCCTTATGCAGGCAACAAGGTGGCGCGCTACTACCTCGCGGAAACCGAGCAGGTCGAGATCACGATGCCGGTTTCTCCGGAGCTGGGACGGCCCGAGCACCAGGAGTATCGCTGGGTGAGCCTCGACGAGGCCGAAGAGCTGCTGCCGCCGCGCCTCGCCGTCGTGCTCGACTGGGCGCAGCGCACGATTTCCGGCAGCTGATCGTCACTCCGTCGGACGCAGCGCGAAGCGCGCGTGCGCCGCGTCCGGCTCGGCGGCCTTGTCGCCAAGGCTGTCGACCCGCGCGCCCGGCGGTCCGCGCCGCGCCCAGGCGATCACGGCCTCGACCGCGGCGGGTGGTCCCTGCAGCAGCGCTTCCACCGTGCCGTCTCTGCGGTTTCGCACCCAGCCCGTCACGCCGTGCCGGCTCGCTTCGTCCTGGAGCGAGACGCGATAGCCCACGCCCTGCACGTACCCATGGACACGAATTTGCCGCGCCACCATGCAGCCGAGCTTAGCTGATGCTAGAGTCGCCAGCGGAAGAGGACGGCAAAGGGAGAGAGGGACATGAGAATCGCGTTGCTGGTGGTGGCCGCACTGGCCTTGGTCGGCTTCCTGATGGTCGCGGTAGTGCTGCCCCAGCGGGCCGGCACCGAGTCGAAGGAAGCCGCGCAAGCGCTGGTCACCGGCGCCGATCCCGCCAAGCAGCAGGTAGGCGCAGCCGCCGAGAAGTCCGGGAATCTTGCGGGCGCCGGCAAGGACGTGAAGATCGCGCCGAAGAGCGATCCCAAGCACGGCGACATGAAGTGGATCGTCAGCGAGGACGGTGCGATCCGCGGCTGGAACGAGAAGAACGCGCTCGAGATGGCGCTCACCCCGGCGCTCAACGCCGGCAAAGTGAGCTGGAACTGCAAGGGCTATCCGGTCAGCGCCATGCCGCTGTCCTGCGGCGGCCGGCAGTAGACGTCAGTCGCGCCGACGGGCGCCTTCAGCCGCGATCTTTGCGGCTCACGATGGCGCCCGCCAGCAACACGCCGAGAACCGTCGCGCCTCCGACCAGCAGCCAGTCGCGGCGCCGCCAGCGCGGCGTTCCCGCCTGCGGCAGCGCGCTCACGGCCTGGGTCGCGGTTTGCGGCGTCCAGGTGGTGGCGGCCCCGGTCATCGACGCGAGGCGCTGCGTCGCTTCCAGCGAATCGAACGCCGGCGCAATGCGTTGTGGAGGAGACTCGGCCGCCGGCACCTCCTGCGGCGACTTGTCCGCTTCCCGCGTGCGGTTGACGGTCTGTCCGAGCACGACGGTGCGCGACACGACGTCTGCGAGCTGTGGCTCGGGTGCGAGCGGCGTGGTGCGCGAGGCCAGGCTGGCGGTCGGCGACGCGGTGAGGTGACGCTCGCATTCGCGCAGGTCTCGCGCCACTTCCTGCGCATCCTGATAGCGCTCCTCGACCGGCTTGGCGAGCATCTTGGCGACGATCAGGTCGAGAACCTGCGGCACGGCCGAGCTCACACCGCTCGGTGGCGGTGGCACGAAGTTCACCGTCTGGTACATGAGCGCGGTGACGTTCTCGCCGCTGAACGGCGCCGCTCCGCACAACATCTCGTAGAGGATCACGCCGAGCGAGAAGATGTCGGAGCGGTGATCGGCGCGCTTGCCGATCACCTGCTCGGGCGACATGTACTTGGGCGAGCCGAGCAGCATCCCGGTCTGCGTCAG
>Ga0075424_100004174_pt1 | contig 13595 bp, 5 predicted proteins | sample SoiMethybrSBSTD3_FD_75301 | JGI IMG/M metagenome (GOLD analysis project Ga0075424, IMG submission 75301) | Bulk soil microbial communities from a Populus tree surrounding site in Tennessee, USA - Soil MetaG P. TD hybrid SBSTD3 | ecosystem: Environmental > Terrestrial > Soil > Tree plantation... | reverse complement strand
ACGTGGGCACGAACAACTTCAATATCGCGGTCGATCCCGCTAGCGGCACCCTCTACGTCACGAACACCGACGCTGCCAACCGCACCCGCTTCGAGCCGAATCTGAGAGGGAGGTTCGCGAGAGACCAAGTCACCCTAATCGGCTCGGGCGGATCCGGGACGGTGATCCCGGTTCACCTGAACGACCATATCAACTACGCGGACAGCACCGGGTCGCAGTCCGAACGTGACCTGAGCCTCGCGGAGCCCGCGGACATCGTCGTGAATTCCGGGAACGGAAGGGTCTACGTCGCGGCGATGGGGTCGAGCAAGGTGGGCGTGCTGGATCTATCGGGGAATGTCACGAATCGAATCGGCACCGGGGCCTCGCCCTCACCTCCAGGGATCGCGCCGGGCGAGCCTCGGGGCCCCGTGGGACTCGCGCTCGACGCCGTGCGCCATCAGCTGTTCGCGCTGAATCGGTTCACCAATTCGATCGCGATCCTGGATACCGACACGGAGACCAAGATCGGGGAAGTCGCGTTTCGCTTCGACCCGAGCCCGCCGGAGGTGCGAAACGGCAGGAGATTCCTCTACGATGGGGGCATCTCGGCGCACGGAGATCTCGCGTGCGCCACCTGTCATATCAGCGGGAACTTCGACAACATCGCCTGGGATCTCGGAAATCCCTTGGGACAGATGGAGGCGAGCCTCCAGATCCCCGCGCGGCAGGTCCATCCGATGAAGGGCCCGATGACGACGCAGTCATTGCGCGGCCTTGCGGACAGCTCGCCGTTCCACTGGCGTGGAGACCGTCTGGACTTCACGCGCTTCAATCCGGCGTTCCGAAACCTGATGGGGGCGCCCGATTCGCTCTCGACCCCCGACATGCAGATGTACAACGACTTCATCATGACGGTGGTCTATCCGCCGAATCCGAATCAGACCTTGAATCGAAAGTTCGCGGCGCTCGCCGATTCCGGACGCGTGGAGTTCGAAACACGGCCCCACGACGGAGGCCAGCCGTGCGCCGCCTGCCACGCGCTCCCCACCGGTACGAATCGCGTGATCTTCCCCGGGCCAATCTTGCAGGAGAGCCAGGATTTCAAGGTGCCGCAGCTGCGAAACATGTACCAAAAGACGGGATTCACGCTCGCGGCGGGGGCGCAGAAGCGGGGATTTGGGTTCCTCCACGACGGATCGATCGACAACATCGTCAATTTCCTGAGGCTCCGGGTGTTCAGTTTTCCGGATACGATGGCGCGCTACGAGATCGAGGCGTTCCTGCTGTCGTTCGACACCGGGATGGCTCCTTCGGTGGGGAGGCAGCTGACGATCAACGGCTCCACCAAGAATAGCTCCGGGACGACGGCGCTCCTCGATTCGCTCTACCTCGAGGCCGACCTGGGGAACTGCGATTTGATCGCCCACGGAAAAATCGCCGGCGTGATGAAGGGATTCTTGTATCAGCCCGGCCATACGTTCATCAGCGATTTCAATCCTGAGGGCACGATCCAGGCGGACACCCTGCGGTCCTGGGCTACGAACGGCGGTGAGATCACCTACATGGGCGTTCCGCCGAACTCGGGCATGCGGATGGCGATTGATCGGGATCGCGACGGCTACCGGGACCGGTGGGAGCTTGCGTTGCATTCCAAGCCATGGGATCCGACTTCGATTCCCATGGTCACGGCGGTGGCGGAGGCAGCCGCTCCTCGCGTCGCGCGCCTGGATCAGAACCGTCCGAATCCGTTCAATCCGGAAACGGTGATCCCGTACGATTCGGGTCCCGGTGGCCGCGTGACGTTGCGGGTGTTCGACGCCTCGGGCCGTTTGGTCCGGACGCTCGTGGACGCGGCGCTGCCTCCGGGTGTCTACCGCGCGCGGTGGAACGGACGGAACGATCGCGGGGTTGCGGTCGCGAGCGGGCGTTACTTTTACCGGCTCGCCGTTGGCAACACGGTCCGCACTCGCGCGATGACGCTCGTGCGGTAGCGCGCGCCGCTCTACTCCGGGAACTTCTCGAGATCCCCCGCGACGATGATGCTGAGCTTCGCGGGATCGAGGTGCGCGCGGATCGCCGCGTTCACTTCTTCGCGCGTGACGCGTCCCACGCGGGCCGGGAACTCATCCAGGTACGAGGGTCCGTAGCCGAACTTCTCCGCCACCGCGAGCGCCTGAGCCATGCCGGCGTTGGTGGCGAGCTGGACCTGGTAGTTCCCGGCGAAAAAGCTCTTCTGCGTCGCGACCTCTTCCTCGGTGATGCCGTCCCTGCAGTAGCTTTCGATGACCTCGCGCGTCGACTTCAGGGCCTTGCCGAGATTGGCCGGCGCGACCGCGACGTCGGCGAGCCACACGCCGTCGAGGAAATCGGTCATCGTAAACCTTGAATAGATCGTATAGGTGAGTCCCTCCGTATCCCGCACGCGCTTTCCAAGACGGGAAGAGAGCGAGCTCTGCCCGAGCGCCGCGTTCGCTACGAGGCTCGCTTCGTAATCGGGATCCTTACGCCTCAGCCCACTGGCCGCTCCGAACATGAGATCCATGTTCGCCTTTCCCGGGAGCGCGACCGCCTCATGCGCCGGCCGCGCGCGGGTGGCGCGGGGCAGGTCGAGGTCCGGTCTCGATCCTCGCGGCAGATCGCCGAGGAGGGAATCCACGAGCGCGGCGATCCGCGCAGGATCCACGTCCCCGACGATCGCGAGGTAGGTCGAGGCTCCGACGTAGCGGCCCTGGTGGAACGCGCGGAGGTCGGCCGGACGCGCGGCGTCGATGCTCGCAAGCATCTCGTCTTTGGACGGAGCGTGGTATGGATGCTCGGCCGGGAAGACGACTTGGCTGAGCCGATCGAACGCACGCAGGCGCGTGTCGTCGAACGCGCGGAGCACTTCGGTCTTCATTTCGGCCTTGGCCTTCTTGAGCTCCGAATCGGGGAACGCGGGCCTCTTCATCTCATCCGCAAGGACGGAGACCAGAAGCCTCGTATCGCGCGACAGGGAGGATCCCTGGATGGTCGCCGCGTACATGTCGGCCGTGACATGAAGCCGGGCTCCCACTCCGTCGAGGAGCGCCGCGATCGAGCGCTTGTCGCGGGCCTTCGTGCCGCGCTCCAGCATCATCGCGGTGAGCTGTCCCAGAGCCGGTTTTTCGCGCGGTGCGTGCATCCGGCCGGCCAGCACGATCCCGTGCACGGCCACGGTGGGGACGGCGTGATTCGCGAGCACGTCGAGCGTGATCCCGTTGGCCAACACCCGATGAAGCGTTCTCTGCGCGAAGGTCGGGTGGGCCGGCTCGCCGGCGCTCCGCCCGCTCGAGGCGGACGACTCCGTCGACCCGCCGGCGCCCGCGGCTTTCGCCGGTTTCTTGACGTCGGCCTTCGCGGGGACGAACCACCCGACGGTGGCGTGGTCCGGGATGAGGTACGTCGCCGCGACGCGCCGAATGTCCTCGGCGGTGACGCGCTTCATCGCGTCCACGTATTGCACGAACCACTTCCAGTTCGCGGACGCCACGGCTTCGCCGAGGCTCGAGGCCAGCTCGTAGGTGCCGTCTCGGCCCCGGATCACGGAGACTTCGAGCTGGCTCTTCGCGCGCGCAAGCTCCGCAGGGGTGACGCCCTCCCGCCCGACCGCGTAGAGGGCGGCTTTCATCGCGTCCTCCACCTTCTGGTGGCTCACGCCCTGAGCGACGGTCGCATCGATCAGAATCGGGAAGGGGTCGCGGAGCGTGTAGTTGCTCGCGCTCGCATCCGTCGCGAGACCCTTTTCGACGAGCGCCTGGTACAGCCTCGAGTTGATGCCCGAGCCCAGGATCGCCGAAAGCACGTCGAGCGCGATGAAGTCGGGATGGAGCGAATTCGGGCGCATGTATGCGATTTCCACCAGCCCCACCTGGCCCGGCCGTCGGACGATCACCCGCCGTTCGCCCTCCTGCGGGGGCTCCACGGTGATCACGGAGGGGATCGGCTTTGGAGACCGCGGGAACGAGCCAAACTCGCGGTCGAACATCCGAAGCGCCGAGACCGTATCGAAGTCTCCGACCAGAATCGCCTCGGCGTTATCCGGCCAGAAGAAGTCCTTGTAGTGCTGGCGCAAGGTCTCGGTCGAAACGCCTTCGATGTCGGATCGATATCCCAGCGTTTCCCAATGATAGGGATGAGCCACGATCGCCGCGCCGACCACGGCCTTGTAGAGGGCCTGCGAGGGATCGTTCTCCCCGATCTCGTATTCGTTCCGCACCACGGTCATTTCCGGCTGGCGTTCGGAGTCCAGGATCAGCGCGCGGCCCAGTCGATCGGCTTCGATTCTCATCGCGAGCTCGAGCTTGTCCGCGGGAAGCGTCGAGTAGCCGTTCATCCGGTCGTACCAGGTGGTCATGTTCGTCGAGGAGTAGTCGCACCCGGCCTCGAACAGGACCTCCTGAAACGTCCGGTGCGCGCGGGCCCGGCCGAAATTCTTGGTGCTCTTGTTGAAGAGGAGATGCTCGAGCAGGTGGGCCGAGCCGGTGTTGCCGGGAGCCTCGTTGCGCGATCCGACGTGATACACGACCTCGAACGTGACGACCGGCGCCGCGTCGTTCCGCGACAGGAGGATCGTCATCCCGTTCGACCTGAGTCGGTACTGGGTGATCCCGCCGAGCGAATCGAGCCGTTCCACATTTCGGGGCAGCGTTCCCGCCGCTTCCCGGGGCTGGGTGGCGCGCTCCTGATCGCGTGGCTGCGCGGCAGCAGAGCTCGGCGTGGAGGCGACGAGAGTGAGGCCGAGCGATAGGGCCGCGATCGGGATGAGACCCAACGGGGGGGACCTCCGGTACGAACAAGATGGTAGCGCTACGGGGATTCGAACCCCGGTTTGATGGCTGAGAACCACCCGTCCTAACCCCTAGACGATAGCGCCGCTACCAGCCGACGTAAGTTGCTCGAAATCTGAAGTGGCTGGGGGAAGAGGATTCGAACCCCTGTACCGTGGTCCAGAGCCACGTGTCCTACCACTGGACGATCCCCCAGAAGGGAGAAAAGACTAGCATCGGCGCCGGAAACCGTCAACGCGGCGCCGGCTTGAAGTGCGAACGCAGCCAGAGCAGGAACAGAGCCACGAGCGCTACGAGGACCGCGAGGTCGAACCCACGCCAGACCTCGTGGATCGATTCCCAGTGCTCACCGAATTTCGCTCCGACCCACGCGAGTATGAAGGACCAGATGTAGGACCCGACGAACGTGTACATCGTGAAGCGCGCGATCGGAACCCGCGCCGCGCCGGCGGGGAAGGAGACGAAGGTCCGCACGATGGGAACGAGGCGGGTCCAGAATGCGACCTGCAACCCATGGCGGTGGAGCCAGCGATCGGCACGATCGTATTCTTCCACGCGCACGACATGCCATCGGGAGAGGCGCTCCGCGAGAGGTCTCCCGCCCACCGATCCCAGCCAGTACCCGATCCAGGAGCCGAGCACGTTTCCGATGGCACCGGCGAGCGCCACCCCCCACAGGGTGAACCGTCCGGTCGTCACGAGATAACCCGAGAACGGCATGATGACTTCGCTGGGGAGGGGAATGCATGCGCTCTCGATGGTCATGCAAACCACGATGCCCGCGTATCCCCAGGCGGAGATGACGGAGAGGACGAACGAGGTGATCGGCTTGAGGATGGTTTCGAGCACGAGCTAGGGAGCGAAGTGTGCGGTCAGCTGGAAGGTCGCGGCGGCCAGATGGAGTGCAGGAGGCGGAACATGACGCGAGAGTCTATACCATGGCGCAAATTGACCGGGCAAGCGGAAACAACGCCCCTTGAGGCGGTTCCGCTGGGCGTGGTAGCGTCGACCCAGATGACCCCATCTCCGCGACCGTCGCCCATTCCCGTCCTCGCCATTCTTGTCGTTTGCCTCCTCGCCGCGCCGCTCCACGGCGCACGCGCCGCGAGCGAGATCATCGCGACGCGCCTCACGCCATCCTCCGTGTCCGCGCGATACGGCCCGGCCGTCCCCGTGTCCGTGGACGCCGCCGGGGGAACCTATCTGGTTCCCACACGGACCGGAATCGAGTTCCGCGGAGCCAGCGCGGGGGACGTGCTGTTCGGATCGTTCCGGACCGCGGGAGTGGTGGACGAGGTCGCCTGGAGTGGTCGCACGGCGTATCTCTTCGCGGGAGACCGCGGCATCGTGGCCGTCGACGCGACCGACTCGACGAACTTAGTCGCGATCGGAGGGCACGATCACCTGGGCACGCTCGAGCACGGCGCGTTCGCGCGTGGGAGCGCGACCCTCGCGGCCGCGAGCGAATCCACGCTGTATCTCTTCCGGGAAACATCGCCGGGGGCCCTTTCCCTCCTCGATGCCCGCACCTATCGCGATGGGCGGGGAATCGTGCGCGTCCAGGCCCGCAGCGATTCATTCCTCGTGTTGAGCGTGCGCAGCAACCCGACCCTCGGCATGTTCCTCACGTTATATCGCGCGCGAACCGGGGCCGCGCCCGAGTCGCTCTGGGAATTCGCGGCGAATGGGTACCAGGCAAGGGATCTCGCGTGGCCCGACGCGATGGCGTTCGTCGCGGTGGGGGACAACGGCGTCCTTCCATTCGACACCGAGACCCGACTTCCGGGAACGGCGGCCGCCGTGGGCCGATTGCTTCGTGATATCGATGCCGATTCCGGCTTGGTCGTCGCGATCGGCGAATCACGCACCTATGTCCAGTTCACGCGCGGCGGCGCCAAAGGCGGAGTCCTGACGCCGCAAGCGCCCCGCCTGACCGCGATCGAGCCGTTCCACGTGTCGATCGTCGGCGGATTCGCGGTGGTTTCGGAGGATGATCAAACGCAGGCCTCGGAGCCGGACGAGGTGGGGCAGAGCTTGCTCGAGATCTTCGACGTGGCGCAGCCGGCCCAGCCTCCGCGCACCACGACCACCGGATCCGGCCGAGCCCGGCGCGTCACGTGGGACGCGGGTCTCGCCTACGTGGCCGACTACACGGGCGGGCTCCGCATCTACCGCGCGGGGTCGGCCGACACATCGCTCGTCGGCGTCCTGGCGCCGTCCGGCAACGCGAGGGTGTACGACATCTCCCTGGACCGCGTCCGCCATGTCGCCTACCTAGCGTCAGGCGCCGGCGGCCTCACGGTCGTCGACGTCACCGATCCGGCCTTGCCGGTGCCCCTCGCGTCGCTCACGGCGCCCACGCTCCCTGGGATCACCGTCGCTGTTTCGGTGATCGACACGGGCCTCGTTGTCGTCGCTCGGCGAGGAGGCGCCCAGGCGGGCGTCACGTTCGTGGACGTGACCACCCCGGCCTCGCCCATTCCTCGCGGCGTCGTGAACTATCCCTCCGTTCTGGATCCGCGCGCGTTCGCGGTGAAAGACACCATTGCCTTTCTCGCGGACGAGTTCCTGGGCGTCCTCTCGATCCGCTTCGGAAACCCGGACGCACCCGCCACGCTCGGGCCGCCGTCGGGGAACGCGGCGCGAGACCTTGATCTCTCGGGCACGCGGCTGATCGTAGGAACCACCGGCGGGGACGTGCAGGTGGTCGACGTATTCAATACGACTTCACCCGTCCTGCTCGCGACCATTCCCGCTCCTGCCTGCTTCGGGGTGACCCAGCTTGGAGAGACCGCGCTCGCGCTACTCGGGGACGGCGGCGCGATCGCGATCGATCTGCGAAATCCCTCGACGCCTCGCGTGCGTGGGGTGATCTCGATCCCCGGTTTCTCGCGCGATGCGGTCTGGGTAGGAGATACCCTGCTCATTGCCGGGAGCTTTGGGCTCGAGCGCTTTCGCGCGAGCGCCGTGGTCGTCTCCGACCCGGCGTTGAGCCTCGCTATCGACCAGACCGCCGTGCGTCCCCGCGTGCGGATTTCCTGGACCGCCCCGCCGCCGGCGGGGATGGTCGGCTGGAACGTCTATCGCGATCTGGGGACGGCGACCCAGGGGCTTTCGTTCAGCTCCTGGGGCGTCCGCGTGAACGATTCCCTGCTGAGCCCGGCGGCCAGCTCCACGGTCGACGACGCTGTTCAGGCGGCCACCCACTATCGGTATCGGCTGGAGGCGTTCTTTCCGGACGGCTCCTCGCGAAAGGCGGCCGACGGCGCGATCTACGTGCCTTCCAACTCGGCCCTGGGTCGCGTCTATCCAAACCCGTATAGGCCGGGAAACGGGCAGACGCTCACGGTTCCCTATCGCGTGCTTTCCTCCGATGGAGGAAAATCAATCGAGCTCCGCGTCTTCGATCCGGCCGGGAGACTGGTGCGCCGGATCGTGGGCACCATCGCTGCGGGCGGAGGGTTCGGCTCGCTCACGTGGGACGGACGTGACGAGCGGGGGCGCTCCGCCGTGGACGGCGTCTACTTCATCCAGCTGGATGGTCCTGGTATCGACGATGCCCGCCAACTCATCCTCCTGCGTTAGGACGCCAGCCGTCCGGGGGCTCATGCTGCTCTGCGCGGCATGGCTATGCAGTGGCACTGCATTGGCGCAATACCAAAACCCAGGTCCGCCGTCCCAGTCTGAAGCTCCGCCACCCGGAACAAGCGCGACCCGCCCCCGCTTTTCGGTCGATGCCACCCTGCAACTGGGAGAATCGGGCAAGCCGACGGTCCGGCTCGACTACCGCCTGAGCCGCAGCGAGCTCCTGTTCGAACGCACGCCTCCGGCCGGATACCGGGCCGGGTACGAGGTGCGGGTGATCTTCTTCAGGCAGAAGGGTAGAAGGCAGATCACCGGGGACACCTATACGCGGGAGCTTCGCGCATCGACCTATTCCGAAACGCGCAAGCGGGGCGAGGACATCACAGACCACCTCGATTTCCAGGTCCCGCCCGGCAAGTATCGGATTGAGGTGGCGATCACGGACCTCGTTGCCGAGCGCACGTCTGGAACCGCGATCGATTTCGAAGTTCCCTCATCGCCGCCTGGGCTGGTGTGGTTCTCCGATCTTTCCCTCGGCACGGGCGAGCCCGGCGCGGGGGGATCTCCCAAGTTCGTCCCCAATCCTTCCCGTCATTATGGTGACAACATCGACCAATTCACGGCTGCGGGGGAGATCTTCGACCAGAGGAAGGACGCGGGATCGGACTCTCTCTTTCGCCTCGCGTACAAGGTGGTCAGCGAGAGTGGGGAGCAGGTCATCATCGGCGACACGACATTCACGCGGCGGGCCGGCCGGACGTCGTTCCTCATCCGTCCGAGGCTGGTCAACCTGGGGCCCGGATCCTATCGGTTCGTCGTCGCGATGGACGTTCCACCCACGCCCGGGTCGAAGGAGCGCAAGACCTCCACGATCCGCCGGGACAAGGGCTTCGATGTGGATCAATCGCGCGCGACGATGGGATTCGCTTCCGCGCAGTCGTTGGATGTCCTCCGGTATATCGCGACGCAGCAGGAAATCGATGACATCGGGAAGCTTCAAGGGGAGGACGCGCGGAAAGCCTACTGGGAAGCGTTCTGGAAGCGACGCGATCCCACCCCGGAGACGCCTGAAAACGAGGCCCGAGACGAGTTCTATCAGCGGGTCCAGTACGCAAACCAGCATTTCTCGACGGGCAGCCCAGGATGGAAGACCGACATGGGCCGCATCTACATCCTATACGGACCGCCCGACGAGGTAGTTCGCAACCCATTTAACTTCGATCGCCCTCCCGAGGAGATCTGGTACTACTACCGCGAGCGGCGGACGTTTGTGTTCGTGGACCGCGATGGATTCGGGCGATATGAGCTCGTCGTTTCCCCCAGCAGCCCCTAGCGTCGCGGATTCCAGACTTCGTTGGGTCCAGTTTCTCGCGACCCAAAAACTCCGATCGACCGCGCCCCGGCAGCAAATCCTAGATTCGATCCTGAACGCGCCCGGGCACTTCCACGCCGAAGCCCTGCGTCTCAGGCTTCGTGGACAGGGAAGGCGTCTCTCGAGGGCGAGCGTTTACCGCACCCTGGGCCTTCTTGTTACGGCCGGAATCCTGCGTCGGACGCAACTCGTCGACGGGACGCTGCATTATGAGCTCGCCAAGCCCAGCGATCCGCATCATCACCTCGTTTGCCGCCGTTGCGGCGCAATCCAGGAAGTCTTGGATGAGTCTCTGGCCAAAGCGTTGGCCAATCTCGTTCGCAGATCCTCGTTCGCGGCTGAGGAGGTCGCGGTTCGGGTTCGCGGACTCTGCTCCAAGTGCCGCGGCACGTAGAAACGTTCTACGGGCCTGGATTCGATCTCGTAAGCCTCTGCACGGCAGCCCATTGCCGTCAAAAGACTCAAATTTCGATTGACAGGGTCGGGGCCGGAAGCCTACGGTGCCCCGAAATTTTTGGTGCCCCTTTGAGCTCCGGGGGGCTGGGAAGGGATTTGGTTGGTCAGGCACGTATTTGAAGACCAGACCGAAAGGGGGTGGGGCAGCGACGACTCAAGCTTCGCGTTAACGCTCTCCGCGCACCGGACTTGATTCCCGTCTCTTCTAGCGAGTTCGGGCAAGAGACCCCTGGTCCATCGGGGTCACCTAACCAAGGAGGCTATAACAGATGTCTCAGCGCAAGCTGATGGCTGTCTTGAGCCTGGCCGCAGTCGTCGCCCTGAACGCGGGCGAGAGCCGGGCATCGTTGTCGCGTGTCGAGGGCATGGCCCTGTCGGTCCCGACGCTCAGCCAGTTCACCGACGACTACGTGAACATCTATTACTATCCCGCGTCGGTCGTGCGGCAGAACAATCTCGTGCTGGCGGAACTGGGCAACAACCCGTCCGGTCTTTCGGACTTCTCGGTGACCATACCCAGCATCGTTACCACCACCGATCAGAGCTTCACGGTGATCCGGAACTTCCCGCGCTTCGGAGCCATCGCGTTCCAGATGAAGCAAAGCGCGCTCAACAACCTCACCACATCGAGCAACCTCAACAACGAGCAGCTCGACGCGATCTGGGGGAAGGCGTTCAGCAATTTCGATTTCGCGGTCCGCGTGGACATCACGAACTCGAGTGCCGAAACGTCGACGAACCCGGGAGCTGTCGTGGTGAAGTCTCGGGGCATTGACAACCTCGCCGGTTTCGATCCTTATCCGTTCGGCGCCGTCACCGCCAACCAGATCGTCGGCGGCGGTATCGAGCTCAATACGTTCGGCATCACGCCGGCTATCACCCTCCACCTGAGCAACGACAACCGATTCGAGGGTGCGGTGACCTACCGCAAGTACTCCCTGGACCGCAGCTCGACCGCGGCGGGGAACGAGCACTGGCAGGATGACGGCTCCGCTTCCTACGTCGTCAACGCTCGCATGTTCATGAATCAGGGCGACCGCCACGTGTGGGTTCCGGCCGCCTGGTACGTCAACGACGATCTCGGCTGGCGCGTCGACAACTTCGGTGGAGCGGCAGGCGTCACGCGCTCCGCCGAGGAGACCTACCGCCAGTATGGAGTGGGGATCTCCGACAACATGCGCGTGAACGACAACAACCTCCTGCTCTGGGGTGTGTCGATCGCGCAGGCGAAGCACCATTTCACGCGCTCGGACGCCGCCATCGCCGCGGGCGAAACGCAGGAATTAACGGAAAAGACCACGGCGGTCCCGGTCGTGTTCGCCGCCATCGAGACCGACGCCACGAAGTGGCTCAAGGTCCGCGCCGGCGCGAACCGGACGCTCGTCAGCGACCGCACCGACACCGTCACGTTCGGGCCGCCCAACGCGACGACGATCGCCAAGACGCGGCAGTCGGCGTTCAATCTCAGCCTCGGAACCGGTCTGCGCTGGAACAACCTGGACGTCGACATGACGCTCAATGAGAAGTTCCCGCTCACCGGCGGGTACATTCTCTCCGGCGACCGGTCCACGCCGTTCACACGCGCCTCCGCGACGTACCACTTCTAGGAGGCGTTGTAGGGCAAGCAGCACGGCTCCGCGGAGCCGAACGCAGGAGCAGTTCAAGGGCCGCTCGGGCACTTCGTCCGGGCGGCCCGGTTTTTTGCATGGGAAAAAGTGTTGACAAATTTTCGGACAGGTACCTAATTTCAAGGTAGTGGAATGTGTTGCGGCTCAGCATTCAGAGCCGCAGCTCGTAAGTGGGCTTCGGAGCAGGGGGTGAATGCGACAGAGCCGGTAACTTTTTGAGTCCTTCGGTGGCCAAAATGAGGGTGCCTGTAGGCTGGGCACGGGATGTGCGGATTGAGGTCGGATCGGTAGGTGAAGGTCCGATCGTTGCCAGGGATGGAGAGACCCTCGAAACGGCGATACGGTGGATCATCAAAGGGGGGCGAATCATGCTTCGACCTCGTCTCAAGGTTGTACTGGGCGCGGCCATACTTTTGGCCAGCGCCATTTTTGTGTTTGGCACCGCGTGGGCTGGAACGACGGGACAGCTGTCTGGGGTCGTCCACGACGCGAAAACCGGAGAGCCGGTGGCGCTCGCCAGCATCGCGATCCCGGAGCTGAAACGTGGCGCCGTGACCGACGCTCAAGGGAACTACACCATCTTGAATGTTCCCGCCGGGCACTATTCGGTTCGAGTCTCGCTCTTGGGCTTCGTCTCGCAGGTGCGGCAGGACGTCGAGATCATCCCCGACTTCAACACCAGGCTCGACTTCTCCATCGAATCCACGGTGCTGACGAACGTGCCCGAAGTGGTCATCAAGGCGGAGCGTCCCCTGATCCAGAAGGACCTGACAGGCTCCGCGAAGTTTCTCTCCGGAAACGACATCAAGTATCAGCCGCTCCGCGGCTACCAGGATGCCGTGGCGCAGCAATCGGGCGTCGTCAACTTCAAGCTGAACATCGACAACGAAGCGCAGAACAACAACACGCTGATCATTCGCGGCGGCCGCCCCAATGAGGTCGCCTATTACGTGGACGGCTTCTCGCAGCAGGATCCGCTGACGGGCGTCTCGACGACTGCGATCAACGGCGACGCGATCGAGGAGATCGTGGTCCAGACCGGCGGATTCAACGCCGAATACGGGCGCATCAATTCGGGCGCGATCAACATCGTGACGAAGGAAGGCGGCGAGAAGTATTTCGGATCCGCGGAAGGCGTTCTCGGAGACTGGTTCGAGAAGAGCCGGGGCTACAAGAACTTCAGCGCGTCGCTGGGCGGACCCCTGGCTCCAAGCATGAAGCAGGTCACCTTCTACGCGGCCGGCGAGCGGAAGGATGTCCAGGATCGCAGGCCGAGCATCATCACGGACGAGGTGGGGGATCCCTCGCAACCCGGGCTATTTACGAACGGAGTCCTGCCCTCGAACGACAGCCAGACCTGGTCCGGGGTCGGGAAGCTTTCGTGGAAACCCAGCCCGCTGAAAACGCTGAAGCTTGGCGGCACATACAACGAGGACAAGTGGCAGCAGTTTCAAAACCCCTATCGGTTCGACCTCGAGCACGCTCCTCGCTTCCGCGACAAGAACTATTCGGCGTACGGGACGTGGAATCACAGCTTGAGCACCCGCTCCTATTACGAGGTGAAGGCCAACTACTTCCTGACCGACCGGATCCGCGGCGACGGGGTCTATTTTGACAACCTCAAGGCGTACGCGTTTCCGCAGGGAAAGGGCGATCCGACCTACGACTCCAATGAGGCGCTCTTCTTTTATGGGCCTCAGTCCTCACAGGGCGCACACGTGTGGGACGACTTCCTGCACCGGACCTCCTCCTACTACGGCGCCGCCG
>Ga0075424_100004172_pt1 | contig 13598 bp, 9 predicted proteins | sample SoiMethybrSBSTD3_FD_75301 | JGI IMG/M metagenome (GOLD analysis project Ga0075424, IMG submission 75301) | Bulk soil microbial communities from a Populus tree surrounding site in Tennessee, USA - Soil MetaG P. TD hybrid SBSTD3 | ecosystem: Environmental > Terrestrial > Soil > Tree plantation... | reverse complement strand
CCGCAGCTGCGCGTCGAGTACGCGAGCGCCCCGCCCGCTGTCGGCGCCGCTGTCGGGGTTGCGGTGCGCGACGGCTTCATCATCCGGAACGTTGCGTGACCGGAAGGGTTGTCGGTGCGATGAACGCAACTCTCAATGCGGTGTCGGGGCTGGGGCCAAAGGAACCGGCCGCCTTCGTGGTGGAAGCGGGTCGGCGCAGGCTTCTGCTTGATTGCGGCGAGGGGCCGGAGCCCGGCCGGCTGCCGGATATCGACAGGATCGGTCGCATCGATGCGGTGGTGCTGAGCCATGGTCACAACGATCATGCCGGTGCGTTACGGCTGCTCGATCGAATGGGGCAGCCGCAGCTGTTCGCGACGGCGCCGGTGCTCTCGCGCCTGAAGGGCGTCACCGGCCACGCCATCCCGATCCGCGGCCGCTGCGATATCGCGGGCATTGCGGTCGAGACCGGCGCCAATGGGCACGCGCCCGGCGGCGTGTGGATGCGCCTCGGCGTCGGCAAGGGGCTGCTCTACATGGGCGACTATTCGTTCGAGTCGCGGCTCTATGTGCTCGATCCTCCATCGCCGACCACGACCATGATCTTCGACAACTCCTACGGCGATGCCGAGGAGGCGATCGAGTCGCAGCAGCAGCGCATTCTTGACATTCTGGCGAAGGGGCCCGCGCTGTTGCCGGTGCCGCCCGACGGCCGCGGACCCGAACTCGCCATGGTGCTGCTGGAGGCTGGCCTCGATGTCGCGATCGATGAGCAGGTGCGCTCGGTCGCAACCATGCTGACGCAGGCCGCGCGCGAATCGGCGCGGCCCGAGAGCCTTCCTCGCCTTGAGCGGCTGATCCGGGACGCTCGCAAGCTCGATGCCGAGGCGGAGCCACGGGGCGTGATGGTGTCGCATGGCGGTTCCGGTGATGCCGGCGTTGCGGGCGCTCTGATCAAGCGATGGCAGGACCAGCCCGACCCAATCATTCTTTTCACTGGACACGTCGCATCAGGGACGACCGGGCGGCGGCTTGTGGAATCCGGCCGCGCGCTGTTTCAGCGCTGGAACGTGCATCCGCGCGCGTCGGACAATCTTGCGCTGGTCGACAGCGTCAAGCCGCAACGTATCATCCCGGCGTTTGGCGACGCCAAGTATGCCGCGTTTTGGCAATCCCGGATGGCGGGGCGTTGTGAGGTTCTGACTGGCACGCCGATTGCGCTTTAGTCTTACTGCGTCACAAGAGATCAGGCGGTCGTTATTGTGCCCTCGCCCCGCTTGCGGGGAGAGGGCTATTCGGCAGTGCAACAACAAAGAATGGGTGAGGGGGCTTGCCCTTCCCCCTCACCCGGCCGAGTTTGTTGAGATTCATGCACTGCCCTCTCCCCGCAAGCGGGGCGAGGGCATAATAACAGGCGCCGCACGCTGCGCCTCTTTGTACATTCCGCGTTTTGTGACGCAGTAATATTAGAGCGTGACGTTTCTGCTGGTGGCGTGGTCGCCGTTTCGCGTGAGCGCCCGCGGAAGATCCAGCTCCTCCACGAAAAAAGTTCCAGCTGCGTTGAACCAAAGTCCAGCCTGCGGCGACGAAGGGCGTCCAAGTGCCCCTCGGTGAACCAGCCCTGAGGCTTATGAGTGTGTTGATACGACCGGACTTTTTCATTTCCTGCGCCGCCGCGCGTCGGCGTTGTGACGAACATTGCAATGTTATTTGAGCCGGAGGAAACGACAATGTCGGATAGTTACACCGAAACCACCCGCACGGACTGGAGCACACGGATCGCGGCCTCGATCAAGGGCATTGGCGCCGGCATCATTCTGGCTGGTCTCGCCGGCTATGGTCTGTTCTGGAATGAAGGCAGCGCGGTGCAGACCGCAAAATCCTTAGCGGAGGGTGCCGGGCTGGTGGCCAATATCGATGCTGCCCGCGTCGATCCCGCCAACGAAGGCAAGCTCGTTCACGTCACCGGTGAGATCAAGGCTGGCGTCAGACCGAATGACGCCGAGTTCGGTATTGCGGTCGATGGCTTGCGGCTCGTGCGCACGGTCGAGATGTTTCAGTGGCGCGAGGATAAGAAGGTCGAGAGCGGCAAGAGCGTTGGCGGCTCGGAGGAGGCCACGACGACCTATTCCTACAAGCAGATCTGGTCGTCGTCGCCGATCAACTCGCAGGAGTTCAAGATTCGGGACGGGCATGCAAACCCGGCGATGCGCTACAGCGGCGCGACGTTCAATGGCGGTGATGTCACGCTTGGCGCCTTCCGTCCCGGAGAGCATGTCATCGGGATGCTGCCGGACAATGAGGGCATGCCCGTCGAGGCCGCCATGGCAGATGCGTTGCGCGCGCGTGTGCACGGCCCGGTGCAGGCGATCGATGGCCGATTCTATCTCGGTGAGAATCCTTCGCAGCCGCGCATTGGCGACATCCGCATCAGCTATCATATCGCGCCTGCCGGGCCGGTCAGCATCATCGGCCAACAATCGGGCAGCGACTTCACGCTTTATCAGACCAAGGCCGGCAATCGCATCCTGATGGTGAAACCCGGAACCATGTCGGCGGTGGACATGTTCAGCGATGCTCAGCGCGAAAACGTGATCTGGAGCTGGATCGTCCGCTTTATCTGCGCTTTCATCATATTCATCGGCTTCAAATTGATCCTCGACCCAATCGTGGTCATCGCCGATGTCGTGCCTTTTATCGGCAATCTCATGGGGGCCGGCGCCGCGCTGGTGTCGTTCATCGTGACGGCCGTCGTCGTCCCGGTGGTGATCGCAGTGGCCTGGCTTTGGTACCGGCCGATGGTGTCCCTCATCGTACTCGCCGTCGGCGCGGGACTGGCGTTGGGACTGCGCATGCTTGCCGGGCGCAGAACGCCAGCGCAGCAGGCGGCGCCCGCCACAGCATAAAGGCCTGAGCGCTCGCGTTGGTCTGCGCCGCCGCGGTGACGCGCTGGCGCAGACGACTGCGCATAAGGGAGGATTTCATGAAAGTTGTTGCTCTGCTCACGCTTGGATTTTTGCAATCCACGGCCTGCCTGGCACAGGAGCGCGCGCACGTGCGGCCGCACACGTTGTTGCCGCCGGCTGCAAGCCTGAATCAGACCGGCAGTCCGGCATTGCGCCCGCGGGCCAAGGCGCCCGGCGAAACGCAGGATCCAAAAGCATTCGTGGCTGCTGCCGAAGCCGAGTTGGCCAAGGTCGACGAATATGCGGATCGCTCGTCGTGGACTAAGGTCACCAACATCACGTTCGACACGGAATGGCTCGAAGCACGCGCCAATGCGGCGCGTTCGGGTGTGCTCCTTGACCTGGTCAAGGGCGCCGCGCGCTATAACGGTGCTGCGGTCGATCCAGAGACGCGTCGCAAGCTCGATCTGCTCAAGCTTGTCACTGCAATGCCGCCGCCTGATCTCGCCGGTGGTCTTGAGGAGCTGGCGAGCCTGACGAGCAAGCTCGATTCGCTTCATTCGACACACACCGTTCCATACGCAGGCCGCATCATGACGCGTGGTGAAGCAGCAGATCTGCTGCATCGCTCGCAGGATCCTGTCGAGCTCAAGGCGTTGTGGGAAGCTATTCGTGCCAATCTGTCGGCTCTCCGGACGCCCTACGTGCGTAGCGTCGTGCTTGCCAACGAGGGCGCGCGCGGGCTCGGCTTCAACGACGTCGGTGAGATGTGGCGGTCCGCCTACGACATGTCACCCGATGCATTTGCGGCGCAGGTCGATCGGCTGTGGATGCAGATCCAGCCGCTCTATGAGAGTCTAATCTGTTATATGCGCGCCCGCATGAGTGAACGGTACGGCGCCGTGGAGCAACCCCGGACGGGACCCATTCGGAATCATCTTGTCGGGACCGGGTGGGACAACGCTGAGGGCATCTACTTTCCCAAAACCGAAGGCGGCTACGATCTGACCAAGCTCCTTGTCCAGAAGGGCTATGATCCGATCAAGATGGTCAAGACCGCAGAGAATTTCTACGTCTCGCTCGGTTTTGATCCCATACCGGAGACCTTCTATCAGCGTTCGATGTTTACGCGTCCGAAGGAGCGCGATGTCGGCTGCTGGCCGAACGCCTGGTCGCTCGACGGCAAAGACGACGTGCGCCTGCAGAGTTGCCTCGCCGTCGATGCCGAGGACTTCTATACGGTGCATCACGAAATCGGTCATGTGGTCTACTTCCGGGCTTACAAGGAACAGCCGCGACTGTTCAGAGCCGGCGCCAATGAAGGATTTCACGAAGCGCTCGGCGACTTCATCGCCTTGTCGGCGCAAACCCCAACTTATCTTCATCAGCTCGGCTTGCTCGAGCGGGTGCCGGGAGCGGAGGCTGACATCCCGTTCTTGCTCAGGATGCTGGATCAGCATGCCGGCGCGTTCGCGAGCGATCTCGCCGTCGACAAATGGCGCTGGGACGTGTTTGCCGGGAAGGTCGCGCCGGAGCAATACAACGAGGCCTGGTGGCAGACACAGCAGCGCTATCGCGGCTTGGCCGCGCCGGTTGCGCGGCCTGCCGACGCCTTCGATGCGGGCCTGATCTGGCATGTGGCAACTCACACGTCGACCATTCGCTATGCGCTCGCGCAGGTCTATCAGTTTCAGTTCCACCGCGCCGCCTGCCGGATCGCCGGCTGGACCGGTCCGCTGCATCGCTGCTCGATCTACGGCAACAAGGAAGTTGGCGAGCGCTTGAAGGCGATGCTCGCGATGGGTGCGGCGCAGCCGTGGCCCGAGGCGCTCGCGGCCTTCACCGGCGAGCGCGAGCTCGATGCGAGTGCCATGATCGAATACTTCGCGCCCCTGCAGCGCTGGCTTGCTGAAAAGAACAAAGGCGAGCAGTGCGGGTGGTGAGCTTGGCGTTTTCCTGATGAGGCGGTGCGAGGCCGTCAATGCCGGTCACTTACGACGCCTTCATCTCCTACAGTCACGCGCGGGACAAGCCAATTGCCGCCGCGCTGCAGTCAGTGGTGCAGCGGCTAGGCAAGGCCTGGCACCAGCGCCGGATGTTACGCGTGTTCCGCGACGACACCAGTCTTTCGGCGGCGCCAGGCCTGTGGCCCGCGATCGAGCAGGCGCTCGACCGGTCGCAATATCTGATCCTGCTCACCTCGCCTGAGGCCGCCGCATCACGCTGGGTCAACAAGGAGGTGACCTACTGGCTCGAGCACAAAAGCGCCGACACGCTCTTGATTGCGCTGACGGATGGCGCTCTCGTCTGGGACGACGCGCGGAGCGCCTTCGCTCCTGATGCGCCTTTGCCACCGGCGCTGGCTGGCCGATTTTCTTCCGAGCCCAAATGGGTTGATCTCACCAGATTCCGTGATCCGGCGGCGCTCGCGAGCGCGCGATTCACTGAGCTGGCGGCCGACCTGGCGGCGGCTGTCCGTGGGGTTCCGAAAGAGGACTTGCTGTCCCAGGAGCTGCGTGAGCAGCGGCGCGCCTTGCGGCTTGTCTGGCTGGCAGCCTCCACATTGCTGGTGTTTGCAGTCGCGGCCGTGTGGCAGTGGCGTGCTGCGGTCGAGCAGCGCAACCGTGCGGAGCGAAGCCTTGCGGTCGCGACCGACACCGCCAATACGCTGGTGTTCGACCTTGCGCAGGAGCTGCGCGACCGCGCCGGCATGCCGATAGTGCTTGTGCGCAAAATACTTGATCGTGCCGAGGCGCTGCAACGGCAGCTCGCCGACTCGCGGGAGGCGACGCCTGATCTGCGCCGCAGCGAATCCGTTGCGCTCAACGAGCTCGCCGAAGCGTTCGTGGCCCAGGGCGATGTTGCGCGGGCGCTTGCCGCCGCCGAGCGGTCGCGCTCCATCATGACGGAGCTCGTTGCCGCCAATCCGGACAACACCAAATGGCAGCGCGATTTGTCGATCAGCCACGACCGGCTCGGCGAGGTCTTACTGCTGGCCGGCCGGCGCGAGCAGGCGATCGCGGCGTATCGCCAAAGCTTTGTCATTCGCGAGCGGCTGACGCTGACCGATCCCGGCAACGCCGATTGGCAGCGCGATCTCGCCATCAGTCACGACAATATCGGGTCGGTCCTGCTGACAAGCGGCAGCGGCGAGGACGCGCTCGCGTCCTATCGCAAAGGCCTCGCGATTAAGCAGGCGCTGGCGAGCCGCGATCCGGCCAACGGTCAGTGGCAACGCGATCTGGCGAAGAGCCATGAGTTCGTCGGCGAGGTTCTGATCACGCTTGGCCGGCGCGACGAAGGCCTTGCGGCGTATCAGGAGAGCCTCGCTATCGGCGAGAAGGTTGCCGGGCTCGATCCCGACAACGCGCGCTGGCAGCAGGATCTCTCGATCACCTACAACAAGATCGCCGATGTGCTGATCGTGACCGGGAGGCGGCTGGAGGCAATTGAGCACTTCCGCAAAAGTCTCGCCATCCGCCAAAGGCTGGTCGCATTCGATCCGAGCAATACCCGGCGGCAAAGCGATCTCGCGCTGAGTTTGGAGAAGATCGGCAACGCGCTGACGCTCACCGGCGAGCGCGAGCAGGCGCTCGAGCACTATCGCCAGAGCCTCGCAATCCGCGAACGATTGGCGGCGATCGATCCGGAAAATACCGAATGGCGACGGAACCTTTCGGTCAGCTACTATAATCTTGGCGACGCGCTGATCGCCGCCGGGCAGCTTGAGGAAGCGTTGGTCCATTATCGCAAGGATGTCGCGCTCGCGGAGCAGCTCGTGCGCAAGGATCCCGGCAATACGCATTGGCAGCGCGATCTCTCGGTCAGCTATGACCGGCTCGGTGCGGCGCTCGTCGAGGCGGGTCAGAAGGAGACGGGGCTCAAGGCCTACCGGGCGAGCCTTGCGATCCGAGAGACGCTCGCCGCCGCCGACCCCGCCAATCTCGATCGCCAGCGCGACCTTTCGATCAGCTACGACAATGTCGGCAGCCTGCTCGGGGTGGGACGCGAGGAGGAGGCGCTGGCGACCTATCGGAAGGGCCTGCAGATTCGAGAGCGGCTCGCGGGCGCCGATCCCGGCAATACTCAGTGGCAACGTGACCTGTCGATCAGTCACGAGCGGATCGGCACAACGCTTGCCGGGGTGGGGCGGCGCGAGGAGGCTCTCGAAGCGTTCCGGCAGTGCCTCGCGATTCGCGCGGCGTTGGCGAAGTATGACCCCGGCAACGCCGATTGGCAGATCGACCTCGTCATTGTTCTGTTCAAGCTGGCCGAGGCGGGTGACGAGGCCCGGTCGCGGCTTGCGCGCGCCTTGCAGATCCTGCAGCAGCTTGCTTTCGAGAAGAAATTGCCGCCGGTCCAGCAGACGTGGATTGGACTGATTGAGCGGGCGCTTGCCAATCTGCCGGGTTGAAGCCCAGTGGGCAGCGGGGACGCTATGGCCTCACCCGGTTGGGCCGTTCGGCCGCCATTGCCTATGCGGCTTGTCCTGGTGGTCAGGCTCGCCCTATAGTGACAATGACTGCGGCCCAAGGACAACGAGCACATGAACAAAATCGTCGCGACGCCAAGCCCCGAATCGACCGTCAGAATTGCCGATGCAACCGAGGAAAAGATCACCGTTCTCAGCCCGGTTGGCTTCCCGCCCAAGGTCAGCAAGAAGACCGCGGCGGCGCGGCCCGAGAGCCTCAACGGCAAGACGGTCTATCTGGTGGATTGCCGGTTCGACGACTCGATTGAGCTTCTCAAGCAGGTGCAGGGCTGGTTCGCCGAGCACATGCCGGCGGTGAAGACCAAGATCGTTTCGCTGTCGAAGACCTATCAGCACGACGATCCCAAGACCTGGGATGAGATCAAGGCGAATGGCGACGCTGCAATCGTAGGCGTCGGCCACTGCAGCACCTGTGCGCCAGGTGTCGCCACCCACGCCATCACGCTCGAGACCAGATACGGCGTGCCCACGGTCGCCATCCATACCGATAAGTTTGATCGCGTGGTGGCCTCCGTCACCAAGGTGGCCGGTCTGCCTGAGGCACGGCGCGCTTTCGTGCCGCAACCAGTCATGGGCAAGAGCGCGGACGAGCTCAAGGCTTACGTTTACGGCAAGGATCCGCTCACCGGCGTTCCGGTCATGCAGGAGGTCATCGCGGGGCTTACGACCGCGCTGAACGCATGAGCATGGCGGAGTTTGATCGTTCGGCACCGCGTCTGCTTGAGCCGGACACTGAGGACAATCTCCAGCGACAGTTCCTTGAGAACAACTGGACCGACGGGCTTCCAATCGTCTTGCCGACCGAGAAGCGCGTCGCCGCCATGCTGGCGGCGACCAGCCGCAAGCCGGACGAGGTGGTCGGCCACATGCAGGCGACCGAGTTTCGCGGCCATTGGGAATATACGGTCGAGAAGGTCGCGGTGAATGCCGTGATGGCGGGCGCACGGCCCGAATATTTTCCCGTCATTCTTGCGCTCGCGGCTTCTGAGGTCAGTGCGCGCGGATCGACGTCGAGTTCCTCCTCCGCAATGGTGGTGGTGAACGGTCCGATCCGCCACGAGATCAAGATGAATTGGGGCACCGGCGCGATGGGGCCCTACAATCACGCCAACGCGACCATCGGGCGCGCCTACGGCCTGCTGTCTCAGAACCTGCAGGGCGGCTCCGAGCCGGGTGTTACCTTCATGGGCTCGCAGGGCAACAGCTACACCTACAACAACGTGACGTTCGCGGAGAACGAGGAGCGCAGCCCCTGGGAGCCGCTGCATGTGCAGAAGGGCTTCAAGCCGACCGACAGCACGGTGAGTGTTTTCTATGGCTGCCGCGCGACCACATTCTGCCTGGGCCTGCGCGAAAAGCACTGGCGCGAGCATGTGCGCGACATGCTGACCGGCATCGATGGCAACTCCGCGCCGTGCCTGCTGCTCGATCCGCTCACCGCGCGACAGTTCATCGATCGCGGTGCTTTCGACACCAAGGCCAAGCTCATTCGCTGGGTGCATGAGACCGCGCAGATGCCGGCCGGCCGCTATTGGGATCTGCAGCTCGTGCAGAACTACGTCTATCCCTGGGCGACGTTCGGCAAGGAGCCGATGGCAACCTGGCTCAAGGCCAAGGACGACGAGCTGATCAACCATTTTCCCGAGAGCGAAATCAACGTGGTCGTGGTCGGCGGCGAGACCAACGGCTACTGGCGGATCATGGGAACGCGATATCGCAAGACCATATCGATCGACGCGTGGCGATAGCTTGGCGATAGGGCGCTTGCGGCGCGTCCGGTCATGGAATGTCAGCTGCAAAAAAAAGCCCCGCCGAGGCGGGGCGTGCCGGATGAAAAAGGGGGTAGTGGGGGGAGCTTTTTCATCCAGCAGTTACTGCGGCGTGCGAACGGCAATGCCAGTTTTCACACGCCAAATTGCTGATCGTTATTCACGCCGCTGAGCGCCGATGAGCATCGCGCAGCTCTTCGAGCTTGTTCTCGAGCCCTTCCCGCAGCTCGCGCAGCTCGCGCAACCTGCGTGCCTCGCCCGGCTCACGCCCCTCTCGGTCAAGCTCAGGCGGCCGCCTCGGCAGAACCGGCTTGTTGCGCACAGGAGCGCTCGGCCGCGGAGCCGGATCGGCATAGGTGAGCGACAGAGGCGACATCGGGAGACGGGCGGCGGTTTCGGTCGTGATGTCCCATCGGGGGCTCTGACGCTGCTGTTGCGTGCGGCCAAAGCGGATAGTGCCAAGACGATAGACCAGCGCCATCAGGATCCCAGCAACAGCAAGCGCGCCAGCAAGAATGGCAACCATGTGCTGCGACTTGAGCGCGGCTGTGGGCACGGACGCCTGCGCGGATGTCTGCACAGGCGTCTGCGCGTACCCGGGCACGGCCGTCGGCGTCCCCGCCACCTGCTTCTCGGCCTCCGTCAGGACGGGCCAAACCAGTGGCATCTCGTCCTGCGCCTCGGTTTGACCCTGCTCTTGCGCGTAGTTGCTGGTGACCGTCGATGGGGCCGGCCGGCTAGCATCGGCGGCGGGCGCAAGCTTGGGCTCTTCAGTTGCTGCGATCTTTGGAGGCTCGGTACCGGAGAACAGGCTCGCCCAGTACTGCGAGAAAAAGCTGGCGACCGTTTTGGTCTCAGCCACCGCCACTGGTGCAGCGGAACGGACTGTGGGTTCCGGTGCGCTTGTTTGGGGTGCGGTTGTTTGCTCCTGCTGAGAATGCTGCGCCACGCGCTTGCGCGTCTGCTGCGACGTCCGCTCTGACACAGAGCGCACCCGCTGGCCTTCTGCGCCGATATACCAGCAGTGCCGACCGGTCGGACGATCGACGCGGTAGTACCAGTGACTGCCTTTCGGGGCCACGCCCTTCGGACCGCTCAGACATTCGTCCGCGGCATCGCCTGTCGTTGCGCTGAAAGAAATGGCGACGACCGCTGCCGCCAGGAAGACCGGCATAGCTAATGTCAAACGCCCTGACATCACTCACCCCTTCTTCATTCCCATGCGCTTCGGTGTCGCCCAACACCAGAAGCAGAAAACCCCATATCAACATCTTTGAGTCGCGAATCTCATTGTTAATTCGGGCCTCAATGGGTCATCACTGGGATTACACACAGGCTACCGCGTCAACTGCATATAGCTACCGTCGTGTATGATGATCGTGCTTAATTCGCCCTCATATTACCTACATACATACGCAAGATTGTGGTCCGCGGCTCTGCTCGGTGACCTCGCTGGTACTCTATGACTTCGTCACGTAAACGAATTTGTTGGATGCTTGCCTAACTAGAGGCAGGACCGCGGCACGTGCGCGCGATTGCGGCATCGCTCGGCACAAGCCCGCAACCGCTTGCTGGCAGCGTGCCGCCAGCCAGTGCTCTGAATGACAAAGCACGACCGAAGCAGCGGAGCACGTTCCCTCGGATTGGTTGAAGAGGCCCCAACCTATGCCAATCACTGGTCAGTTCATCGACGAGCCTGCACGCAGCATTCCGGTTCACGGCGACTATGAGGTTGTTGTTCTTGGCGGCGGACCTGCCGGTATCGCTGCTGCCGCCTCGGCGGCAGCGCAGGGTCGCAAGACCATTCTGGTTGAGCGGTATGGATTTCTCGGGGGTGCCGGGACCGCTTCCGGCGTCACCACGTTCTGCGGCCTGTTCGCCAACGTTCACGGCGATATCCGCAAGATCGTGCATGGTGTGGCCGACGATCTCCTGGCGCGCATCGACCGGCTCGGCGGTCTCAATGCACCGCATCTCGTCCTCGGCAAAACCAAGGGCCTCGCTTACGACACCACCGCCTACAAGGCCGCTGCCGACGATCTGCTCATGGGCCGCGGCGTGGACCTCTTCTTTCACGCCTTTGGCGTTGGCGTCGTGGGGGAGTCTGATGGGCTCACTGCGCTGATCGTGGAAACCAAGTCCGGCCGCCGCGCCATCCGTGGCCAAATGTTTATCGATTGCTCCGGCGACGGTGATCTCGCGGCCTGGGCGGGCGCTCCATTCGAGCTCGGCGATGCGGCCGGCAATCTGATGTACCCGACCATGATGTTCCGGGTGAACGGCGTTGATCCGGCGCTTGCGGGTGAGGCATGGACCACGATTCCCGAATTGATGCGCAAGGCCGAGAAACGCGGAACGCGCTTCGCACGCCAGGGCGTGATCGTCCGCCCGCAGCGCAATCCGGTCGAATGGCGCGTCAATGCCACCCAGGTCGCGAGCCGCAATGGCCGCGCGCTCGACGGCACCGATGCGGCCGAGCTGAGCTACGGCGAGATCGAAGGACGTCGGCAGGCGCAGACGTTCATGAGTTTCCTGCGGTCGAGCGTTCCGGGATTTGCTCAAGCTTATATTGTCGACACGCCGCCACAACTCGGCATTCGCGAAACGCGGCGGATCGTCGGCGCCTATCAGCTCAGCGGCGAGGATGTGCTGAACTGCGCGAGCTTCGAGGATGCCATCGGCGTCAATGCCTGGCCGTTGGAGCAGCACGTTGCCGGCAATGTCGAATGGTCGTGGCCGCCGATCCCGCAGTCGCGCGGCTTCAACCACCTGCCATATCGCATGATGCTGCCGCAGCGGCCAGGCAATCTGCTGGTCGCCGGCCGTTGTGCCTCAATGACGCGTGAGGGCCATTCGGCGGCGCGCGTGAGCGGTGGTTGTTTCGTCATGGGGGAGGCGGCGGGGGCTGCCGCGCATCTGGCGCTGGCGGGCGAAACGACGGTTGCGGAGGTCGATGTTGCCAAGCTACAGGGCTTGCTGGAAGCTCAAGGCGCCTATCTCGGACGTGACGTCACCTGACCACCGGAGATCCACTGCGATGAAGACCCTGCTGCTGTCACTGCTGGCAGCGATGCTCGCCGGCATCGAGCCCGGCGCGGCGCAAGTGTGGCCCACCAAGCCGGTGCGGATTGTCGTTCCGTTCGCGCCGGGCGCGACGCCTGACATCGTGGCTCGCCTCCTGGCGGAACGCTTACAGGCGAAGCTCAACCAGACCTTCGTGATCGAGAACAAGCCAGGCGCCAGCGGCAATCTCGGCACCGAGGCGGTCGTGCGCGCGGAACCGGACGGCGCGACAATCGGCGTGAGCATCGTCGGGCCGCTGGCGCTCAATACGCTGTTGTTCTCGAAACTCTCCTACGATCCGTTCAGCGAGCTTGCTTTGATCAGCCGCATCGTCGACCAGCCGAACGTGCTGGCGGTCAACGCGGATGTGCCGGCCCGCAACACGGCCGAGCTGATTGCTCTCATCAGGCGCCAATCCGACAAGCTCAATTACGGCTCGATCGGCAATGGCTCACTGTCGCATCTTTCCATGGAAGCGATTTCGATGGCGAGCGGCGCGACGATCGTGCACGTTCCGTTTCCGGGCTCGCCGCAGGCGATGACCGCGCTTATTCGCGGCGACGTGCAGATCGCCAGCCTGCCGGCTGCGTCCGTCGTGTCGCAGATGTCGACTGGCCGCATCCGCATGCTTGCTGTCACGTCGCAACAGCGCTCGGCGCTGCTGCCCGACCTGCCGACGCTCAAGGAAGCCGGCGTCGATGTCGAGGCCAATGCCTGGATCGGCCTGATCGCGCCGGTGAAGACGCCAGAGCCGGTTGTCGCCGCCGTGTCGCGCGAGGTCGCCGAGGCGCTGCGCGATCCCGCGATCGGTGAGAAGCTCAAGGCGCTCTACATGGAGCCGCTCGGCACGTCACCGGCGGAATTCAAGGCGCATGTCGATGCCGAGATGAAGCGCTGGACGCCGGTGATCAAGGCGCGGGAGATCAAGATCAATTGACCAAGCCGCGAGTCGCGCGCGGATTACTGCGCCCTCTCCCCGTGCAGGAGAGGGCAGGTCGGCGGTTCAACAGAACGGATCGGGTGAGGGGGAAGCTGCAACCCCTCACCTAACCGAGTTTGTTGTAAGTCCGGCGATGCCCTCTCCCGCAAAGGGACAGGGCGCAATAGCGGGCGCCCAACGCCGCCCTTACATGCGCCGGGGTTCTTTAGCACTCGCAATCAACTCCACCAGTTTCTGCGGCGGCACCGGTGTCTGCGCAATGCGCACGTTGAACGGCGAGAGTGCGTCCTCGATTGCGGAGATCACGGCGGCTGCGGTCGGGATGGTGCTCACTTCGCCCGCGCCCTTGGCGCCGAGCGGGTTGAGCGGCGAGGGTGTCTCCTTGAACAGCGTCGCCATCATCGGGACCTCGGTCGAGGTCGGGAGCAGATAGTCCGCGAAATTGGTGG
>Ga0075424_100004171_pt1 | contig 13600 bp, 10 predicted proteins | sample SoiMethybrSBSTD3_FD_75301 | JGI IMG/M metagenome (GOLD analysis project Ga0075424, IMG submission 75301) | Bulk soil microbial communities from a Populus tree surrounding site in Tennessee, USA - Soil MetaG P. TD hybrid SBSTD3 | ecosystem: Environmental > Terrestrial > Soil > Tree plantation... | reverse complement strand
ATTCCTCTCCGGTGCGGACATCGACTTCGGTCGCTTCGACGTTCGCGAAGAGCTGAAATACTGGGGCGCCTGGCTCGCGAAGGAGATCGGTGCGGACGGTATACGGCTCGATGCCGTCAAGCACTACACGGCGAACTACTCGCGCGAATGGCTCGGCCACGTGCGGGCGCAGGCCGGCCGGCCGCTGTTCGGGGTGGCCGAGTACATCGCCGGCGATACCGGGCCTCTGCACTCGTATCTGACGGCCGTCAGCGCCGCCGGGGACTTCCCCCAGGACGTAGCGGTGTTCGACTTCCCGTTGCGCTTCAAGTTCAGGAACGCCAGCTGGGCACAGGACCAGTTCGATCTGCGGGACCTGAACCGCGACACGATGATGGCGGAGCAACCCGCGAAGGCGGTGACCTTCGTCGAGAATCATGACTATCAGTACGGCCGGGCCCTCGACTCACATGTTCGCGAGTGGATGAAGCCGATTGCGTATGCGTTCATCTTGCTGCGGGCCGGCGGTTATCCGTGCATCTTCCACGGTGACTACTACGGAATCGACAAGGTCCTCGACGGCCGGGGACAACCATCGGGCAAGGAATACCTGGATCTGTTGATCAAGCTCCGCAAGCAGTTCGCGCTGGGCGAAGAACGGTATTACTCCGAGCGGAGCGTCGCTGGGTGGGTGCGCATGGGAGGCGTGCCGGGTGCCCGCGGCGCGCTCGCGGTCGTCATCAACATCGCCGGGAGCGGTGTGCGCGCCATCACCATGGACACCGGCCGCGTGAACAAGCGCTTCTATCATCTGGCGACCATCAAGCACACGGGCTCGTACGACGCCGATGGGTTCCTGGTCGTGCGCTCAGCGTACCTGCAGTATGGTGACAAGGCCGAGGCGCTCTGGACCCGCCCCGATGGACGGGCAGACTTTGTCGCGGACTCAGCCTGCGTCACGATCTGGCTCGAAGACGGAGTCGGGCTGAATTGATGAAAAATATCGGCGCATGCTCCGGGGCGGAGTGTGCTGAACTGCAGGCATGCCTCTGCTCTCCGTTGTGATTCCCGTCTACAACGAGCGGGCGACACTCGAGGAGCTCGTGCGCCGCGTGCAGGCCGTGCCGATCGAGAAGGAGATCATCGTCGTCGACGACGGCTCCACCGATGGCTCGCGCGAGATCCTCGCGCGATCGCCGAAGGCCTGGCCGGAGGTCCGCGTCCTGCTGCAGGACAACAATCGCGGCAAGGGCGCGGCGCTGCGGCGCGGCTTTCGCGAGGCGCGCGGCGCCATCGTGCTCGTCCAGGATGCGGACCTGGAGTACGATCCGTCCGACTACCCGCAGCTGGTGGCGCCGATCGAGCGCGGAGTCGCCGACGTCGTGTACGGCTCACGCTTCCTCGGCGGCCCGCACCGCGTGCTGCTCTTCTGGCACTACCTGGGCAACCGCGCGCTCACGACGCTGTCCAACGTCTTCACCAACCTCAACCTGTCCGACGTCTGGACCGGCTACAAGGTCTTCCGCGCCGAGGTGCTTCACGGGCTCGACCTGCGCGAGGACCGGTTCGGCTTCGAGGCGGAGGTGACGGCCAAGGTTGCGCGCGGGCGGTGGCGCGTGTACGAGGTGCCCATCGCGTACCACGGCCGCACCTACGCCGAGGGCAAGAAGATCACCTGGAAGGACGGCGTGCGCGGCGTGTGGGTGACGCTGCGCTACGGCGTGGGCCGCTAGGAGCCGCGCGGCCCGGTGAGAGCCTCCTGCACCTCGCGGTTGTCGCAAGTTCGATCACGTCCCGTTGAGGCCACCACCCTCTTACGCCTCGTAATTCCCACGCAAATCGCGACATTCACGATCGTTTCACACTCGCGCCGTCGTCGCCGATCCAACGGACCCGACAGGACCGAAATGGACCCGAATGGACAGCGATGTGGCAATACATCTGGCGATACTCGGGGGCGACCACCATGAGCATGCGGGTCATCGGCCCGGCGAAGTGTTGATCACCTGGGGAGTCCACGAGGCTCGGAGAGGTTCGGTCGGCAGCGTCGAAACTCTCCGTGACCGGAGAGCTATGGAGCGTAGTCGCGAGGCCGCGCGCTGCTTAGAACCCCCTACTGGTCCGTGAGGCGGCCTGATGAACTTGGCTGAGTGCGGCGGCTGGGGAACCTATCGCTCATTCGCGGACCCGGCCCGTGAGACCGCTTTTCCCACCGCCGTATCGCTGCCAGTGTCACCAGCCCTAGACCGAGTAGGGTAATACTCGCCGGCTCCGGAACGTTAGGTGGTGTAGGCGAATCGACATTGAATGTCCACGTATAGTCGACTGAGTAGGACTTAAAGATGTTGCCACCGACACCTGGTTGCTGTAACCCGTAGGTCCCTGGACCGAGCGGTAACGCACTGCCGAAGACGGAAATTGGAGAGGTCTCAGCGGGGTCGAAAAAGACGTCGCGAGAGGACAACTCGTTGAAGATGTTGCAGAAGGTGTTACTGGGGCAGAGCTCGAGTCCGTGTGACCGTTCGTAGCGTCCCCATGTATTGCGAACGCGAAAGAGACCGACTGAAGCTGTAATCCCGCTGGGATACTGAACCCAAAAGAGTCGTTATCTTGGGTGCCGAGTGGGCCGTTGTTGTTAAACGTTCCAGCGACTGTGTTCGCGCCGGCAGTGAACGAGAACACGCCCCCGCCCAAGAAGGTGCCTAGGTCTCCCGACACGGATCCCGAATAGCTAAAGGCAAGTGCCGCGTATGGCGAGGAGGCGATGATTGCTGCCGCCACGAACGCTGTGACGACTGAAAGGAATCCGATCTTCAACGCATGCGTCAGCCCTCCCTGCCGCGAGGGCGGGGTAAACGAGAGATCACGTTCGCGGTAGCATGCGCCGTGCCCATATGGAAGTCCGTGACGTCAAAGAGAGTCTTTGTTTCCGACGAGTGGGAGTGTTAAGTCCTTCGACAGAGGGTAAGAGTCTGGGCGAATGACGCGGCCGCGATAGTAATGGCGCCGACAGCGCGCCCGCTTATTGAGTCCTGCATAAATAATGCATAGAAGGCGAGGGATCGGCATCACCATGACTCATGCGACCACCTGGAACGCCCAAGCAACTGGAGAAGCGCCGGCGCCGCGCTGTTCAGCTGTTGGAGTCGGGCCAGACCCTCACGGCCGTCGCCCATCGGGTCGGGGCGGCCCTGAGTTCGGTCTTTCGCTGGTGGCAGACATACCGTCGGAACGGGACACGAGGGCTGGACGCCAAACCCACCCCGGGACGCTCGCCGCGACTGTCCACTCGGCAGAAGCGTCAACTGGTGAAGCTGTTGACGCGCGGGGCACTGCGCGCCGGGTACCGGACCGATCTCTGGACGCTGCCGCGGGTGACCGAATTGATTCACCAGCAGTTCGGCGTGCGCTATCATCCCGCGCATGTCTGGAAGGTGCTGACCGCGTTGGGCTGGAGTTGCCAGAAGCCCGAGCGGCGGGCGATCGAGCGCGACGAAATCGCCATCGCCCGGTGGAAGCGGGACGAATGGCCCCGGAGCGCGACGTGGCGCCCATCTCGTTTTCGTCGATGAGAGCGGCTTCCTGCTGATCCCGAATGTGCGCCGGACCTGGGCACCCAAGGGACAGACGCCCTGCATTCGCCACCGGTACCGCCACGATCGTTTGTCGGTCTGTAGCGGGGTGGCAGTGTCGCCTAAACGCCGGCGAGTGGCGCTCTACCTGCGATGTCGCGCGCACAATTTCACCGGTCTCGATATCCAGGCCCTCCTCCGTCACCTCCTGCGCCACCTGCGCGGCCCGATCGATTTGCTTTGGGATCGCGGCCCGATTCATCGCCGGCGCGAAGTCCGCGACTTCCTGGCCGCTCATCCTCGGCTCCATATGCATTACTTCCCCGCTTACGCGCCTGAACTCAATCCCGCCGGGTACGTCTGGGCTCAGGCAGACCATAGCCTCGCCAATGGAACGCCCGACGATCTGCGCGAGCTCCGCGCTCGACTCACCGATACGACCCGCCGCCTGCGTCGCTCCCAAGATCTCTTGTGTTCCTGCATCTATGCGTCGGAGCTTCCATGGGCCCGATAGAGCTTTCCATTATTTACGTCGCAACGCTCGCGATCGCCGGTCGCGAAACGACAGAGTCACTTCGCTTACTTCACCGGAAGCCGCAGGGTCGCAAGATCAGTTCCGACAATCGTCGTTCCGGTGAACCCGCCCGCCTCGACGGCTTTGCGGTAATCCGCTTCCGTTAACGGACCGCCCGGAACCTTCCAGCGGTTGTGGACCACGGCGCCGAGCGACGGGGCGAGATGTGTGAGCATCAGGTACTTCGCTCCCACTCGCTTTGCCATAGCGCCAAGATCGGTAGCCAAGCTCTGGCGATAAAAGCTTGGCGGCGGAAATCCGCTGCCCCGATCCGGCCCTAGGACGGGGTGTATCGTCGAGTGCACGATGATGTCAACGCCCTGCGCCAATCTCTCCACCTGATCAGATGTCGAGGACGTGCGTGGCGGCGCGGGCACATCATTGGCGGCGTCGCCACCGATCACCACACTTCCAGCTGGCGTGTCTACGCGATAGGACGCATGGCCCGCAGTGTGCGTAGACCGGATCGCACTCACTTTCACGTCACCGGACGACCAAACAACCCGGGGCTCGTCCTTCGGATCGAACGTGATCACATTTGCCAAATCGGCTGGGCCGCCCGCGAGACGCGCCTTGTCCTCGGAGCGGCGCTCGGCGATCTCGCCGGACTGGAGGAAGGCATCGGCAATATGCGTGACATACTTTCGGCAGCTGTTGGTGAACCCCAGAGCCGATACCGTGTCTGAACTGCAGACTATGTCGATCTTGGGCCCTTTGAGGTACCAACGCAGCATCATGATGTCCGCGAACCCTTCCGTGTGATCCCCGTGCATGTGCGTGAAGAATATTGCGTTCAGTTGTGGCGGAGACACATTGATCTGTGACAGTCGCATATTTGTGCCACGGCCGGCATCGAACTGCAGCTTGATCGCCCCGCAGTCGTTGCTCTCGTCGCCGTACCGCACGAGCGTTCCCGCGCCAGCCTGACCGTTGAACACTGACGGACCGCCCTGGGTGCCTGTCAACGTGACCAGAAGACACGGGGCGGCGTCCGCCGTCGATACCGCGACCACGAACCACACACCGACGACGAGCGCTATCGCGATGGAGAGACTCTTCATCGGCCCACTTGGCTCGCGCCGTTGGCCGACGGCGCTCCGGAGGGGCAGCCCGTCGAAACGGCGGCACTCAACCCGCCGAGGCCGAACCGGGAAAACTGTCGTCGATGGGGCCCCGTCAACCGATGCTCACGATTCCGGGTCATACCGCACCTCCCGGCACAGCCCCGCCTCGCCGCGGCGTAGCGATCGCGAGACGCGTCGGCGAGTGCATGCGTTCAGATAGCAGCCGCTAGCGCTTTCGTCCAATGAGAAAATCCTCTATGATCGATGCCTACAACGTATCGACCTGCGATGGACCTGAGGCACCTCCGCTACTTCATCGGCGTCGTGGACGCGGGCAGCATGGCGCTGGCGAGCCGACGGTTACACGTCAGCCAGCCCACGCTGTCGCGTCAAATCCGTGATCTGGAAACAGAGTTCAGCGTTCGGCTTTTCGACCGTGTGGGTCGCAAGCTCAACCTCACGGTGGAGGGTCGCGAGCTTGTCGCGCGCAGCCGCCATCTGATGGCGGAAGCAGAGGCACTCACGGCGAGAAGCGCTGTGCTGGGAGGCAACACCGCAGGGGTTCTGCGAGTTGGCGCGACGCCGCAATTCATCGAGGCTGCCATGCCGGGCGTCCTCGGGGCATATCGCCACGCGCATCCGACCGTGGAGGTGCAGCTGTCGGAGGACGGTGGCCGACCACTCCTCACTCGCGTAGAGCAGGGCGAACTGCACCTCGCGATCGGGATACTGCGTGACGTTGGGCCGCTAGCCAGCCGTCTCCTCTACCCCCTTCGCGTGCTGGCCGTCATGTCGCGCCGACATCCTCTGGCCTCTCGGCGTGGCCTCACTATCGACGACCTCGCTCACGAACCGCTGTTGATCTTGGCATCCGAATTCCAGAACCGGCAGCTTTTCGAGGAAGCGTGCAAGGGCCGACAGCCCGATCTGCACATTGTGCTCGAGAGCCGGTCGCCGCAGTCGCTCATTGCGCTCGCGGCGGCGGGCCATGGCATCGCCATCGTCCCGTCCGTTGTGCCGCTCACGCATTCTCGGGTCGCTATCGTCGGCCTCGTCCACCAGGGGCGTCCACTGGGCAGCTGGGGGCGTGTGGTCTGGCACCCGCAGCGGTACCTGGCACCCTACGGAGAGGCGTTCATCGACACGCTCGTACGTTACACGAGGCGGTCGTACCCTGGGCACGCGCTCCGTGTGACTCGAGGAGTCGAACGGCCGGCATTCTGAGGCCGCCTTTGTCGACCAGGCTTCCATTATTTACGCAGGGCTCAATAATCATCAGAAAACTTTACGGTGCTCAGCCATTGCGTCAGCGGCGTAGTGCCCGAACAACTCGCCGAGCAAACGCCCGTGGCTCAGAGCTCTTTAGGCTCGACTTCTTGGCTTGCTCAATCAGGTGAGGAGAGCGTATATCGCGGCGGCGTTCTCGCCGCTGCAGTAGGTCGACGTGTTCGTGCCCCGGGGCACACTGTGCCCCGGGGGCGGAGACCTACACCCGCTCGATCACTTCGATCTGGGCACCGTCGGGCGCTTCGACGAAGCCCACGCGCCGCCCGTTGGTCGGCGGGAGCTCTTCGAGCACACGCACGCCATTGGCGCGGAACTTTGCGAGTGTCCCCGCATAGTCGTCCGTATCGACGGCGATGTGCTCGATCCCGTAGTGCTGCTCGCGCGTCTGGCTGTCGATGATCGGGGTGATGTTCAGCTGCAGCCCGTGCAGATTTACTTGATACCCGCGCGGGCCGCGGTCGGCAATCAGTGTCGCCCCGAGGTTCTCCACATAGAACCGCAGGGTCTGCTTGGGGTCCCGCGTCTTCACGTGCACGTGGTGGATGCCGATGGCCATGGCCGCCCTCCTTCGTGTTTCTGGCTTATACCAAATGGTATGCAACGCACGGGGTGTATCACCAACACGGATATCTTGCCTGGGCGCGCCGTTCGAGGCGTCGATGTGTGTCCGGGGATACCGTCCCGGCAGGGGGGCAGATTTGCGGCGTCTCTGCGCCGATGAGTCAGCAGGCGAGAATAGGGAGGTGCGCAGGCGCCGGCAGATCGAAGCCGTAGATCACCGCGTAATGAAATCGCGAACTTGAATCGTGCAAGTTCGATCGCCGAGCCACTCTTCATCAGCCGTCGAGACCCTTGATTTCAGGGCGCGGCAACAACTCCGCCGGCGGGCCGGTGAGGGCTTTCTGCACCTCACGATCGTCCAGACGGAAGATGAGAATCGAATACCCGATCTGGTCATCGGGAGCGCGGCGCCGAAGATACGCGCTCAGGCGCGCAAGTCGAAGCTCGTCGAAGTCACTCGCCAGGCGCCGCCAGGCGGCTGTTTCGCCATCGGACGGGACGAGCGTGTCGTTCCTGTCGACGCTCGACCGTTCGATCTCGATACGTTTCTGCTGATACGCGGCTTCGTAGGGTGCGGCCCATCGCCCGGCCGCCCGGGTATACACCGTCTGCAGCATCGTGGCGCTCATGCAGTAAATCCCGCCTCGGAGGGCGTACAGCGGCCGCTCACGGCGCCAGTCTTGATAGCTGTAGAGTTGGCGGGCGGCGATGCGATAGTGCGCTGGATCGCCGGAACCGAAATACGAGAGGTAGACGGGCAGCGGCGGGATCCGATCGGCCTCCTTGGCGAGCCAGCGTTCGAGCCCCGGCAGGTCCTGCCCCCAGTCGAGCGAGCTGTCCACGAGGTGGCGATACCCCGAGGATGGCCCACCGGCCAGCCGGTTGAAATACGCCAGGTAGTGCGGCCAGATGCGAAGGGCTTCGATCGGGAGCGACAGCAGCAACAGGGCCGCGACGCTCGCCGCCACGAGATGTTTTCTCCCGAGCCAGCATCCGGCACCGCCGGCCAGGATGAACGCCGCCGGATAGGCCGGCAACAGGTGACGCTCACCGAGGTTCAGGCTGCTGCTGACTGTCGCCGCCGCGTACACCGCGAGAAAGACGAACAGTGGCGTGAGGCGGTAGGCGGTGCGCGAGAGACGGCGCCTACCGGTGTATCGCCACGCGGCGGCGAGACCGAGCAAGCCAAATACCGCGAGAGGCGTCTTGACCAGCCAGCAATAGGGAAAGAAGAACCACCAGCCGTTCCGGCTGTACTGGCCGTTGAGAAAACCGATGAATCGGCCCGAGCGATTGAGCACGTGCGCCAGCCCGAACAGGTACGGTTCGGGTAGCAGCCGCAGATCTCGAGCGAGACGGATCGGAATACGGACGTAGTCGTGCTCCGCGAGTGTATCGATCGTCTCGCCGATGAACATGTGGTCGCGACCTGGTACCGCGATCCGAAAGGTGGCGTAGCGGAAGCCGTAGCTCGCCCAGATCACGACGATCACGCCCACGACGTGCACGAGCAGAATGGCCATGGACGCGCGCAGGAGGCGACGGCGGCCGCTGAGGACGCGCCGCGGTCGTCCGGACCAGACAAAGGGGCGGGCCTCCCAGATCCGGATCGCCACGAGTATGGCCGCCACCGGCACCATCAGAAGCGCCGACATCTTCGTCACGAAGAGCAGTCCCATCACGACCGCGCTGCCGGCCGTGCGCAGCGGGTCGGCCCGATGAAGCACGCGCCACAGCGAGGCAAGCGCCCCGGTGAAGAGCAATGCCGCCGAGAGGTCGGACGTGGCCAGCGGCCCGTGCGCCAGCATGGCGGGGCTGAAGACGAAGACGACCAGCGCCACGAGACCCGCGCTCACGCCGAACAGCCGAGCGCTCCATGCGTAGCACAGCCAGCCGAGGAGCATCCCGAGGGGGATCATCATCAGGCGAGCGCGCCACACGAGTGCCTCGTGGTCGTTGCCGATCGCATACAGGAACCGATGCCCGACCGCCTCGACATCCGAGGACCACCACGCGGGCCCGTCGAGCGTGGGGAACCGGAAGCCGAAAACGACGAGGGGCAGCGCCGCCCACCGCTGGGCGAACTGGCCGTTCTGGGGGAAGAGTCGATAGTCGCGGGTCGTCCACGAGCTGAAACCGCCGGTGAGGTGCGCCAGCTCGTCGAACGTGATCGACTTCTGACGAATGCTGCTCGCCGCGGCCAGCGCGTATACCGCGAGCAACGTCCCGATCAGTACCTGCCGCGCGAGACGGGAACGCGCGCTCAACGGTCGCGACGGATCCAGACCGGCCGGATCAGACCCTCGCGGAGGAGAACATAGCGCTCGCGATGCTCGGCAAGGAAGTCCCGCACGGCCGCCCACTGCATCGGCTCGTAGGTCGCGTCGTCATTCAGCGGGGCGACGATGGCCGCCGGCTGACGCGCGTCGAGCTCGCGGCGGTAGTAGGCCGCCTCGAACCGTTCGCTGTAGCCGGGGACGGCCAGGGTGCGCATGATGCGCTCCGTCCCGTACCCGCCCGGATCGGTCGTCCGGTTCCAGCCATAGAACACGTCGCGTCGCACCACCGGGTGCAGGGGCGGATAGGCGACGATCGCCGCATCCGGTGCCACACGGCGGACGATCGCCTCGTAGAACGCGAGCATGTGCTGCGCCCCCTGGTCGCGGGCGAACCATTGGCCCGCGCTCCACGCCGTCGCTCCGCTCAGGACGATCGCGAGACCGAAACACCAGGCTCCCGCCCTCGGGAACGTGCGCTCCAGATGGAACCCGGCGAACGGAACGAAGCAGGCGGCGAGCAAGAACCACGGCCCGTAATATTGTTTGTAGGGTCGATCGATGATGAAGCACTGAAGCACGAGGAAGAGCACGACGGCGGTCTCATAAGGCTCCGGACGCCGTCGCGTGGTGATCAGGTGTCCGCACCACCCGGCCACACCAGCCACGACCAGCACCAGAAGCTGGGGATGTCGCAGCACACTGTCGAGCATCCCGCGACGAAACGCGCTGTGGCTGGCGAAGCTCGCCTGATATCGGATGGCCATCTGGAATGTCAGCCACGGATCGACATGAGCGACGCGCAGGAACGCCACCACGAGGAGTAGTGCTGCGATCAGCCCTCCCGCGTAACCGATCATCGCCATGGCGACCTGCTCACCACGTCGAACGCGAGTCAGCGCGTCGATCGCTACGAACAGCAGGGGGAGAAGGAACAACTTCGGCGAGCTCAGCACGCCGATGGACGCGAGACATCCGAACAGCGCACAGCGCAGCGGGGTGGAGGCCGGCTTCCCGGTCAGGAACAGAAAGAACGCCAGGAACAGCAGCGCGGTCGACCACGAATCCGGACGGAACTCGAGGCCGAAATCGAGCACGTCACGGTGGAAGGCAATGGCGGCGACGCCCACCATGAGCCAGCCGGCCGGAAGCTCGCGCCGCACGGACCACCAGGCCAGCGCCATCGCGACGATCGAGACGAGCACCCCGGTGGCGCCGACGAGGCGGAGCGGAAGGAGTGCTGCTGGCGCGTCCGGAAGGATTCGCCAGAGGGACGCCAGGGCGTACCACAGCAACGGCGAGTGCGATCCGAAGAAATCGTGGAACGGGCGGTACCCCTGGCCGATCAGCCAGACGGCGTGCGCGTGGTAGATCTCGTCGTAATCGAAGAAGCGATGACGGATCCCCGTGATCCAGGCCCCCGCGCCGATCGCCATCACGAGCACGATGGCGATCGTGCGGACCCGAAGCACTTGCTTCAGCTGAGGTCGGAGTCTTGCTCCTTCGCCGTGGGCTGCCCGTCAGCCGGCGACCGGCGGCGGACGTACAGGCGTACGAGCCCCAGCACGGCGCCCGCCCCGAGCAGAACCAGCGTGGACGGCTCCGGCACCCCGCTCACGGTCGTGGAGACGATGTTGTCGAGGACGAAACTGAACCCGCCGCCGGTGTCGGACAAGGGCGTGAACGTCACATTGATGAGCGGGAACGGGATATCGCTGCTGAAGCCGATGAATCCGACCGACGCGAAATTCAGTATCGAGTTGGTCCCAGCCGCCGAGAAGTTGTAGATTCCGGGGCGGCTCAACGCCACGATGTCCGCGCCGAAATAGGTCACGTCGTTGCCGTTGAAATTGAAGGCGAACCTGAGGGGATCGCTCGACGCACTCGTGAAATTGATGGCGCCACCGCTGAGTCGAAAGTCGCCCAGGACGGTCAGGCCGTCGAGCGTGACCTGTCCGGCTGCGGTGTCGGGAACGCTGTTGAAATTGTACAGGTGGAAGTTGCTGAACTGCGTCTGGAACGCATCGCGACTCGTGAACATGGTGAGCGTTGCGGCATGCGCCGTCACGGCGAGCAACACCAGCAGGACGACGACGGCCACAGGCTGTCTGACCAGCGCCCGTATTTTCGGCATGGCTGCCCCCTCGCGGCGAGGCTGAATAATGCCACCCATCCGGGCGCCGATCAAGCGAATTATCGGCGGGAGTGTCCTCGCTGCCGGCATCGTGCTCGGCTCGGCAGCCGCCTGGCTCGCCGTGGCCGCGGCGCTCGTCGACATCGAGTACTACGACGGCTTCGCCGCGATCTGCAACGCCCGGTACTTTCTTGGCCGAAGCTCCTTTTATCTTGCGGAGCGCGGCCCGCTGATGGCGTGGGTCCTGATGCCGGCCGAGATGGTCAAGGACTGGCTGGCACTGCATCCGCTCGAGCTCCGTCCCCATCACGCCACGATGGCCGTGCTCCACGTCGGCTACCTGCTGGCGGTGTACGGCGCGCTCGTGCGGCAGCTCGGGCAGCGGTGGTCGACCGTGATCGCGTTCGCGACGGCGATCACGAGCTACATCTTTGCTTCGTACGCGCCATTCATCAGCCACGACCTGCTGCCCGGAGCGCTCTTCCTGTGGATGCTGATCTGGAGCGAAGACGTTGCGCAAGCACCACGCCTCCGGCCGTGGCTGCTCCTGGTCGCCGCCGGTACCCTGGCGCCGCTCGTGAAACAGACATTCGGCGTGTTCTGGATCGCCGTGCTGGCCGCCCATGCGTTGCCGACACTGGTCCGTGCCGATTCCCGATACCGTACGCCGCCGCGTGCGCTCGGCTGGCTGGCGGGCGGGGCGGTCGCCAGTGGCCTGCTGGCGTGGTTGATGTACGGAATCGTGCTGGCGGACTGGGCTCCGCAGATCCCGCTCTGGCTCCGGCCGTATCGCAACTTGCAGGTGCTCGCCGCCGTGTACGAGGGCACCGATATCCGGATGCCGCTGTGGATCTACGTCAGAAACGTCTGGGCGTACGGGCGTCTGACGACACTGCTGCTCATTCCCGGGCTCGCCCTGTCACTCGGAGGATCGCCACGGCAACGCCGCCTGGCGCTCGCCTGGATCGCGGGCGTCGTGTTCATCCACGCCTTGCCGCTGCGCGAAGTGCGCTACATGGCCTTCCTGGCGCCGCTCTCCGCCGTCGTGATCGCGCCGGCGCTGCAGATGGTGGGCAGGCGCCGTGCCGGGGTGGTGGTGGTCGCCGTGCTGCTGTTCTTCGACGTGAGCGGCGCCGCGCGCGAAGCGTCGAAGGTTGCCACGGCCTTCTACCGCCACAGCGAGCTCCGGACCGTTCTGGAACCGCTGTCCGATGGCCCGCGACTTCGACGGCCGCTCTTTCGCAACATCTCCATGCTGAGCTTCGTGTCGCCGGATCCGAGCCCGCTGGCCGCCGATCGATACCATCACATCTTCCACATGGACATCCGTCACATCGGCGTGCTGTACGGCTATGCAGCGGAGGACGTGAGACTGCTGCGACCGCACGAGGCCACCGCCGTGATGGCGACGGCTCCCGACGGCAGCGTGCTGCTGTTCAGCACCGGAATCCTGGCGCACGGCCCGACGTGGATGCCCGCTCCCGTGCCGGGCCGCGCGTCGTTCCTGCAAGGACTCGCCACGGCCCAGACGATCACCCTCCGCGCACGTCACGACGGCGTCTACGAGACATCCACCGGGGCCACGACCCGCATCGAAGCGCAGCAGAGGAGCGTGGTCATCGACGACATCGGGACGGAGGCGACGCCACTCGGGTATCTCTTCCCGGTGCTGATCAGCGGGCCGTCCAGGGTCTCCCGGCTCGACCGCATGCCCGGCGGCAAGCTCGTGCTGCCGGACGCTCGTACCGATGCGAGTGCGTTGCCCGCGTCGCTCACCATTCGCCTCTTCGCGATTCAGCGGCGGTCGGCGTCACCGCCACTCCGTCCGTGAGACGCGTCCGTGGACGCCTCGGCGGCGGCGACCATCTCGCGACAGAAGTCGGCAGCCGTCTGGGGCAGGGCCGAGGAGCGCAGCGCCGCGCGGCACTCGCGGACGAAGTCGGCCGCGCGGCCGCGTTCCAGGTAGGCCATCGCCAATCCATACCGTGCCGCCGGTGCCGCCCGGTCGGACGACAGCGCGGCTCGATAGCCATCGACCGCGTCAGCCAGGCGGCCCTCGACGAACGCGGCATTTGCCAGTCGCCGGCTGACGAGAGGCTTCGGCGCGCCCGCGCCGGCCATCTCGGTCCAGACGGCTCTCGCCCGAGCCGGGT
>Ga0075424_100004169_pt1 | contig 13602 bp, 9 predicted proteins | sample SoiMethybrSBSTD3_FD_75301 | JGI IMG/M metagenome (GOLD analysis project Ga0075424, IMG submission 75301) | Bulk soil microbial communities from a Populus tree surrounding site in Tennessee, USA - Soil MetaG P. TD hybrid SBSTD3 | ecosystem: Environmental > Terrestrial > Soil > Tree plantation... | reverse complement strand
CTTCCAACCTTCGCGAATGCCACCTCGAGCGCCTCGGCATAGGTGATGCTTCCGAAACCTCCGGTTCCCCACCTCGCGCGGCACCCCCTAGCGGAAACGGAGGAAGCGATGGCAACCAGAACGGTCGAAAAGGAACTGGTGGAGTTGGAACGGGAGTATTGGCAGGCGATCAAGGATCAAGACGTCGAAACCGCGATGCGGCTGACCGACGATGAGTGCATCGTCTCGGGCGCCCAGGGCTTCTCGCGCCTCAACAAGGATGCATTGGAAGGAATGTTGCAGTCCTCCTCGTACACGCTGGACCGCTTCCACATCGGCAAGGATGCCGAAGTGCGTCTCTTGACGGACGACGTGGCGGTCGTGGCGTACAAGGTGCAGGAGGAGCTGACGGTCGATGGAAAGACGGTCAAGCTCGATGCTGCGGATTCCTCGACCTGGGTGCGCCGCGACGGCCAATGGGTCTGCGCGCTCCACACCGAGTCGATCCTCGGGGATCCCTATGGCCGCGATCGGAGAGCCGCCAAGTAGCCCCACGGGGAGAACGCCCCCGGGCCCCGTCGCGAATGGCGGCGGGGCCTTCCCTATGCCTCCGTCCTCCTCCGGACAGCCAGAATTCACCGCATCGCCGCCACATCTCCGCCACATCTCCGGGTGTATCTTGAGTGAGACGAGAGAGGCGAACCCCAGCCCTTCCCTCGCCAGCAACCCCTCTCAGGGAGGCTGTACATGCCATCGCCGCGATTGACGCACTCGTTCGACCGGCCGACCGTCGCGTACTTCCTGGCCGCGATCGCGGCGGCCGCATCGCTCGCCGTGGTCGTCCCCGCTCGGGGCGACGATGCCGGCTGGCCGCGCCAGTTCGATTCCTCGAGCGGCTCGTTCGTGATCTACCAGCCGCAGCCCGAGGAACTCAACGGCAACGTGCTCACCGGCCGCGCCGCGTTCTCCCTGAAGAAGAGCGACGACTCGACCCGCACCTACGGGGTCCTCTGGTATACGGAGGAAATCGCGATCGATCGCGACTCGAGCACCGTAACGGCCCGGGACCTCGACGTGACCAAGGTGCGACTCCCGGGCATCACGCCGGGTGAGGCCAGCCGCTACGAGGGTCTGGTGGAAACCCAGGCGGCCGGCTGGGACCTATCCGGCTCCCTGGAGGAGTTGCAGGCCGGTCTCGCCGCCGCGGAAAAGGAGCGGGCGAGCGTCGCGGGCCTCGACAACGAGCCGCCGAAGATCCTCTTCCGAGACCGCCTCTCGATCCTCGTCGTTTACGACGGAGCGCCGACGCTCAAGCCGATCGAGGGCTCGAAGCTGCAACGCGTGGCGAACACACCGTACGCCGTGGTCTTCGATCCCCGGGACCGCCGCTACTATCTGAACGGGGCCAACCTCTGGTACCGGGCGACCGACCCTCTGGGCCCGTGGACCGATATTCCAAGTCCGCCCGCCGCGGTTCGAGACATCGTGCCGCCGGACACGTCCTCGTTCGATCAGGTCGAGGGCCCGCGGCCCGACGTGCTCACCGCGACCGAACCCACCGAACTGATCGCGACGGACGGGCCGCCTCGTTACGCGCCGCTGGTCGACGACGAGTTGCTCTACGTCACCAACACGGAGAGCGACGTCGTCCTCGAGGTGGGCACTCAGGACCTGTACGTGCTTCTCTCGGGCCGGTGGTTCCGCGCTCCCTCGACCGACGGACCCTGGACCTTCGTCCGAGGGGACGAGTTGCCCGCCAGCTTCGCCCGGGTGCCCCTCGACTCGCCCAAGGGCAACATCCTCGCGAGCGTCGCGGGCACGGATCAGGCGGACGACGCCGTCGCCGATGCCGAAATTCCGCAGACGAGCGCGATCCAGCGCGACGATCAGAGCTTCACGGTGGTGTACGACGGAGACCCGGTCTTCGCGCAGATCGAGGGCACGGAACTCGAGTACGCCGTGAACACGGACGCGGAGGTGATCCTTGCCGACGATCGTTACTACGCCTGCGACCAGGGGGTCTGGTACGTCTCGGACGATCCCGAGGGGCCGTGGATCGTCAGCGACACGCGGCCGGTGGGCATCGAGGACATCCCGCCCAGCTGCCCCGTGTACGACGTGCGATATGTCTACGTGTACGATTCGACGCCGGACGTGGTGTACGTCGGCTACCTTCCCGGGTATCTCGGTTGCTATCCCTACTACGGCACGGTCGTCTACGGGACCGGATACCGATACGGCTCGTGGCGAAGCCGGCACCACTACTATCCCCGGCGATTCACCTGGGGGTTCCACGCTCGGTATAACCAGTGGCTGAGCCGTTGGAGCTTCGGCTTCACCTACAGTTCGGGCTTCCTTCGGGTCGGAACCCGCTGGCGGTCGGACGTGCAGGTCGGTCGGAGCAGCACGCGATCGAAGTGGTTCGGCCCCGGTGGATACCGACGTCCCCTGGTGGCCCGGGACATGGCGCTCCTTCGGACGCGCCCGCCGGGGCGCGTGCGGCAGCGCGTTTCGGACGGCTTGCCGGCGAACGTGTACAACCGCTCGGAAAACCTGGGACGCGTGGATCGGACGGCGACCCGGATTCCGACCCCGTCGATCGCGCGCCCCATCCCTCGGCCGGTCCCGGCGCCCGACAACGTCTTCGCCGGCAAGGATGGAAACGTGTACCGTCGCGATCCGAAAGGTTGGCAGGTGAGGAAAGGGACCGCGTGGAAACCGGCGAGCCTACCGGTCACGCCGCCCGCCGTTCCCACACCCGGCGGCCGGGAACGGGCGAGCCGGCCCTCGGCGCAGCCTGTGGTGCCCGAGGCGAGCCGACAGCGGAACGAACCGGCGGTCGAAAGCCCGACGCCACAGCGCGACCATCCGCCGGAGCGACCGGCGCGTCCTTCCGAGCAGCCAACGCCACCCCGGGAGCGAACCTCGCCGCCGCGCGAGCGCCCGACACCTCCGCCGGAGCGACCCGCGCCGCCGCAGGAGCGCCCATCGCCGGGCAATCTCGAGCGGGAGTACCGCGCCCGCGAGCGATCGGACCGACGGGACGATTCGGACACGCCGCCGACCGCCCGCCCGGAGCCGCAGCGGGAAGAGCGGCGGAAGCCTGACGTGAAACAGGAGCAGGAACGGGAGCGCCCGCAGCCACGCTCGAGGGAGGATGTGAAGCGGGACGGGAAGCGCTGAGGTCCTAGATCAGGCTCGGTCGGGCAGCTTGGCCGCGGCCCGGACCCGGGGCCGGATCAGTGCATGTAGTGCGCGTCCATCTCGCCGGCGCGGATCGCCACGCCAAGACGGTTCTCCCGCGGCGGAATCGGGCAATTGTAGTGCTCCGAGTACGCGCAGGCCGGGTTGTAGCACATGTTGAAGTCGAGCACGTAGGTGCCGTTCGGCCGCGGCTTGGCCTCCAGGTAACGGCCCACGCCATAGGTCAGATTGCCTGTCGTGGAGTCGGTGAAGAAAATGCTGAAGTCGTTCTCACCCGCTCCCGGCTCGAGAAGCCGCGTGGCTTCGAGACGGCACGGCGTCCCTTTCACCTTGAAGTCCAACGAACCCACCCGGACGGCTCGCCGCCGGTTGCCTCGGGTGGATAGGATGACCGTCGTATCGGCCTTCGGATTCGGCGTCAGCGCCGCCACGACGCGGTAGGAGAGGTCGGGAGGGAAATACTCGATGCCCTTGTACAGCTTGTATCGCGGGCTCTCCGGATCGAACACGATGATCGCCGGGAATCGCTGGTGGGACAGCCGGAGCGTGAACCGGCCGACCTTGATGCCGCTGGGCGGAAGCGTCGCGGCGGCCATCGTCGAGTCCTTCACCTGGAAGCGCGCCTTGGGGCTCAAGGCCTCCACACGGAACGAGTCCCCCACCACGGTGACGCGGAGATGCCGGGGCTTGACGCCCGGATCCTCGATCCGCACGTCGTTGCCGGGACCGCTGCCTACGGTGAGCGAGGTGCGATCCTCGAAGTCTCGACGCAGGATCGTGGCGAGGTAGGAGGTCGGCGAGGTCTTCAGCCACTCCTGCGTGTCGGCCCGGTCCTTGGCGTAGGACTGGAGCAGCGTGTCCGCCTCGGCCGCGGTCAGCTTCTCTTCCAACCGCGTCGCGTCCTTTTGGCACGCGGGCAGCCCGGCCAGGAAGCCCGCGAGCAGCAGCGCTGCCAGCGGGATGGCGCGAGGCCCTCCACGCGCGGCATCGTACGTGGCCATCCGTTCACTCCTTCGGTTGATCGGCGCCCTCGAATCGGTTGGGCTTGCAGGAACCGCCCTGGCCCGGTAGCGTCGCACGACGGTCGAAATTAATCCACGCCTGCGTACCGTGGCAATTCCAACGTGATCGGGGGGAATCGATGAAGCTCGTTGTCCGCATGGGAGGACTGGCGCTCGTCGTCGCGGGGCTGTGTTCCTCGCTCGGGCCGGCCGAAGCAAGACCGGCCGCTCCGAGCGGCCCCGGCAAGATATTTCAGGCCAAGGGCGCGACCATTTGGTACGAGGTTCGCGGAAGCGCCGCCGGACGTCCCCTGATCATGGTGAACGGGGGGCCCGGGTTCGACCACACGTACGTCCTTTGCTCCGACGCATGGGATGCGCTGGCACGACACCGGCGCGTGGTCTTCTATGATCAGCGCGGGAACGGACGCTCGGGCGCGCTCGCCAAGGAGCAGACCTGCACCGTGGCGGACCAGGTCGCTGACTTGGACGCGCTCCGCGCCGAATTGCACGCCGACAAGATCGACCTCCTCGGCCACTCGTGGGGCGGCTACCTCGTGATGGCCTACGCGGCCCGCCACCCCGAGCACGTGGCGCACCTCATCATCGCCGATTCCGCGTCCCCCAAGTGGACCGACACCGACTTCATCTTCAAGCAGATCTTCCCGGAGGGCACCGATCGCCAGGGCGTCCTCGACTTCGCCGACGCCCTGGGCGACAGCACCGCGGCCGGCAAGAGCATGAACGAATACCTCGGGATGCTCTTCGTTTCGAAGGAGAAGCGGGACGAATTCATGGCGCACTCGGCCGACTACCGCTTCACGCGCTCGGTGAACGAGACCTTGAACGGCGAGCTGGGCAAGCTCGATATGTGGCCGGTGCTCCCCTCGTTCACGATGCCGACGCTGGTCCTGACGGGCCGGTACGACATCAACGTCGCGCCGAGCACGGCCTGGAAGATCCACAAGGCGATCCCGAATTCGCGCTGGGAAGTGTTCGAGAAGAGCGGGCACCTTCCCTACTTCGAGGAGCCCGAAAAGTTCGTGAAGGTAGTGGAGGGTTTCCTCGGGACACCCTGAGGACCCGCTCAATCCGATTCGGGACCTTCCGACATTCGATAGCCCACGCCGGTCTCCGTCATCAGGAGGCGCGGCCGCCCGGGATCCGCCTCCAGCTTGTGGCGGAGCTGCGCCATGTACACGCGCAGGTAATGGCGCTGGACGGTATAGGCCGGGCCCCACACTTCCCGCAGCAGAAACTCGTGCGTCAGCACCCGGCCGGCGTGTCGTGCGAGCGTGGTCAGCAGTCGATATTCGATCGGCGTGAGCGGAACAGGCGTGCCGGAGACGGATACTCTCCGGCGTTCGAAATCGATGCGCAGGGCTCCCAGTTCGACGACGCTCCCTCCGGGGCCGGGCCCGGCCTTTTCCCGATGACGCAGCGCGGCTCTCATTCGCGCCAGGAGCTCCGGCAGGGAGAAGGGCTTCGTCACGTAGTCGTCCGCACCGCTGTCCAGCGCGTCGATCTTATCGCGGTCCTGCCCCCGGGCCGTCAGGACGATGATCGGGATCCGCGACCATTCCCGAATCCGCCGAACGACGGCCAGGCCGTCGAGATCGGGAAGACCCAGATCGAGGAGAACGAGATCCGGACTCCGGGTGGCGGCCTCGGTGATGCCGTCCCCAGCGGTGCTCGCCTCGATGCAGCGATACCCCTGGCCCTCGAGGCCGGCGCGTAGGAATCTCCGGATGGATGCGTCGTCCTCGACGACCAGCACGAGCGCGGGAACGGCCGGAGCGCCGGGAGGGGCGGCGGGGACGGTTCGCTGGGTCATGCCATATCGCCGCCGGGGACATCGCCGGCGCCTTCGCGATCGATCGTCGGCGGCGTGCCCTCGAGCGGCAGGCGGACCGTGAACAGAGCACCTCCGCCGGGCCGGTTCGCGGCGGCGATGGTCCCGCCGTGCGCGCCGACGATTCCCCGGCAAATCGCGAGACCCAGGCCGGCGCCGGTCCGCGGCGCGGCCTGCGATCCACGGTAGAACTTCTCGAACACCCGCTGCTCCTCGCCCGCCCCGAGCCCGTCGCCTCGATCGGCCACCTCCAGTCGAAGCTCGTTTCGCTCGAGGGCCGCCCGGACCTCGATCGGATGACCCGGCGTCGCGTACTTGTGCGCGTTCTCGACGAGGTTACGAACCACCTGCTCGAAGAGAACGTCGTCCATCGGAATCAGAGGTAGGTCCGGCGCGATCGAGACGTCTACTTCGCGATCGCCCAAGACGGACTCGAGCCTCGTCAGGGACGCGCCGACCACCTCCTCGAGGGAGTGCCACTCCTTCTTCACGCGGAGCGAGCCGGACTCGAGGCGTGTCATGTCCAAGAGATTCCCGATGAGACGATTCAGCCTCTCGGCTTCCTCCGAGATCGTGTCCGCCAGCTCCCGGCGGGTCGCGTGCCCGATCTCGCCGGCGTCGTCCCGGAGCGTGCTCGCGGCGCCGGTGATCGCGGCCAGGGGCGTGCGCAGATCGTGCGAGACGCTGCTCAAGAGAGCGCTCCGCGCCCGCTCCGCCTCGATCTGCCCCTGCGCCAGACGGGCGTCCTCGGAGAGACGGCATCGCTCGAGCGCGAGGGCGGTGAGGCTCGAATACGCGCGGATCATCTCCAGGCGCTCCGGATCCAGGGGGTTCTCGGGATCCGAACCGCTCAAGGTGAGCACCGCGTTCGTTCTGGTCCCGGCGATGAGGGGGATGTGAAGGCCGCGGATCCCCGTGACCGCGCCCGGGGGAAATCCGACCGGCCGGCCGTGGAGCAAGGCGGACCGCGACGCGGACCGCTCCGCGGGCGGCTCGAGGACGCTGGGGTCTCCCGCGACGAACTTCGCGGCGCCCCTCCCGTCGGGAAGAATCGCGGCGGCCCTGAGCCCGAGCGACTCTCCGATCCGGCCCACAGCCGCCTCCAGAACTTCGGCGGCGCCGCTTCGGGTCGCGAGGTCCTGGCTGAGCCGGTGAAGCGAGGCGATCCGCCGTTCGCGAACGAGCGCGCGCTCGCGTTGATCGCGAAGGCGCGCCGTCAGGGTGCCGGTGATGGCGGCGACGGCGAACATCACGGCGAACGTGACGAGGTACCGTGTCTCGGCAACGCGAAACGTGAACCGTGGCGGCACGAAGAGGAAGTCGAAGGCGGCGACGCTCAGAAAGGCGGCGGCGATCGCGGGACCGCGTCCGAATGCCATGGCGCAGATCACGACGCCCAGCAGATAGAGCATCGTCAAGTCCGCCGGCTCGGAATGCCGCTCCAGGATCATGGAGATGGCGGTCGCGCCGGCCACGATCGTGACCGCGCCCGCGTATCTCCCTCCCCGTTCACGTAGCGCCATGGGACCTCGATCTTAACCCAACGGAAACTGTGCCGAGGGCAGGGGCCGGGAAATTGACGGAATCTTGATGCCACGGGGATCCCTCCTGACGCCGCGCTGATGCCGTTCCGCGCTTTACTTACGGCCAGCCACCCCTACGGAGGCAGCTCGCTCGAATGCTGGCAAGACTTCGGCGCATTTTCATCGGCGGTCCCAAGAACCTGTTCGATCCCCGCATCCACCAGCATCTCGCGCTGGTCGCGTTCTTCGCGTGGGTGGGACTCGGCTCGGACGGGCTCTCCTCGTCGTCCTACGGTCCGGAGGAGATTTTTCGCCAGCTCGGCGCCCACCGCCACCTCGCCCTCTACCTGGCGGCCGCGGTCATGGGGACGGTCTTCCTCATCTCGGCCTCGTACAGCCAAATCATCGAACAATTTCCCTCGGGCGGAGGAGGATACCTCGTCGCCACGAAGCTCCTCGGCTCCGTTCCGGGGGTGGTCTCCGGATCGGCCCTGGTGACCGACTACGTCCTCACGGTCTCGATCTCCGTCGCGGCCGGATGCGAGGCGATCTTCTCCTTCCTTCCGGCCTGGGCGGGCGTGCTCAAGCTCCCGGCGGAGTTCGCGGTCCTCGGGGCCCTCATCCTCCTCAATCTGCGCGGCGTCAAGGAATCGGTGTACGTCCTGACTCCCATTTTCCTCGCGTTCATCGTGACCCACGCCGGGCTTCTCGTGTTCGGGATCGTTCGCCACGGGAGCGCCATCGTCCCGACGTTGGCCGCGACGGTGGCCGAGACGCGGGGAGCCGCGACCGAGCTGGGCGTGGTGGGCCTGATCGTGATCCTGCTCAAAGCGTTCTCCTTGGGCGGCGGCACGTTCACCGGGATCGAGGCCGTGAGTAACGGCGTGGGAATCCTGCGCGAGCCCCGTGTCGAAAACGGGAAGCGGACGATGCTCTACATGGCCACGTCCCTCGCCCTGACCGCGGGCGGAATCCTCCTCTGCTATCTCCTGAACGACGTCCACTTCGAAACCGGGAAGACCCTGAACGCGTCGCTCTGGGATCAACTCGCCGGCCATTGGAGGATCGGGTCCCTCGGGGTCGGTACCGCCGTGGTCGGGCTCACGCTCTTCTCCGAGGGCGCGCTCCTCTTCGTCGCGGCGCAAACGGGCTTCGTCGACGGCCCGCGCACGCTCGCCGCGATGGCGGCCGACGAGTGGGCGCCCCGAAGGTTCAAGAACCTCTCGGACCGTCTCGTCTCCCAAAACGGCGTGCTGGCGATGGGAAGCGCCGCCGGCATCGTTCTCTGGTACACGAGCGGAGCCGTGGGGCTCCTGGTCGTGATGTACTCGATCAACGTGTTTCTTACGTTCACGCTGAGCCAGGCCGGCATGGCGCTCCATTGGGTGAAGGCCAGGACGCAGGAGCGGCACTGGCGGAGGCGCTTCATCGTGGCGACCCTGGGCGCGCTGGTCACAGGGACCATTCTCGTCGTGATGATCGGACTCAAGTTCCTCGAGGGCGGCTGGATCACGCTCCTCGCGACGGGGGGACTGATCGGGGCCTGCTTCGCGGTTCGGCGACACTACCGGGACGTTCGCCGCCATCTGAAAACGATCGACGACGCGCTCCTCGATCTTCCGCTCCCCGTCGCGGCCGAGGTTCGGAAGCGGTCCCCCAGCGGACCGACCGGGGTCATGCTCGTCGAGTCCTACAGCGGCCTCGGGGTCCACACGTTCTTGTGGATCCATCGCCTCTTTCCCGAACAGTTCCGGGACTTCGTCTTCGTGGCGGTCGGCCTCGTGGACTCCGCCCAGTTCAAGGGGGTCCAGGAGCTGGGCGCCCTCGAGACGCGCATTCGAGGGGACCTCGAGCGATACGTCCACCTCGCCGAGCGACTCGGGTTCTACGCCGAATATCGGTATGCGCTCGGGACCGACGTGCCGCAGGAGTTGGAACAGATTTGCACCACGCTGGCCGGCGATTTCCCGAGCCTGACCGTGTTCGCGGGGCGGCTCGTATTTCAACGGGAGCTCATGGTCACCCGATCCCTGCACGACCAGACGGCCTATTCCATCCAACGCCGCCTCCTCTTCCACGGCATCCCGGTCATCATTTTGCCGGTTCGCGTCTGGGACATCGGAACCGTGGGGTGATCCCGGCCTAAGTTCATTCCCCTACAGATCCTGGGCCCCGGGCCGATATTTCCCGGGATGAATCGCAAGACTCCGTTCCTCCACCGCTTCACCGTCCGAAGGCGGATGGCGCTCCTGTTGACCATCACGGTGGTCGCGGTCGCCGTCGCCTTCTACGCGGTCCAGCGGAGCCTGAACTCCCAGTTGGATTTGCTCGTGCGCGACCGGGTTTCCGAGACGGACCGGATGCTCGGGCGGGTGCTGGAACTCCGCGCGAGCGGCGCCAGCGTCCACGCGGACGACTACACCCGCTGGGACGACTTCGTCACCTTCGCCAAGAATCCGGACCCCAAGTGGGGCCAGCTCTACCTGACGGAAAACATCGGCACATTCGGACTCGACGTCGCGTGGGTGCTGAACGACCGATACAACCTCATCTTCACCGCGAACCCGGGGGCGGACGGCGCGCTGTCTCCGCTTCCAGTGGACCTGCCCTCGCTGGGGACAGCGCTGGGCGACCGGCCGATCCGGCACTTCTTCGCCGGCACGCCCCACGGGCTCCTCGAAATCTGGACGTCGTCCATCCAGCCTTCCTCCGACATGACGAGAAGCATCCCGCCGGTCGGCTATTACATCGTGGGCCGCCTCTGGACACCGGCCCGGATCGCGGAGCTCTCGACCATGCTCGGGGGGACGGTCTCGCTGGAAGACGGCGCTCGAGGCGCGGTCGGGGCGAGCGGATCCAGCGAGACGGGGGAGATCCGAATCGCCCTGCCCCTCCCGGACCTTCATGAGTCGCGGGCCGCGGTGCTCGTCTACACGACGACGTTCCCCCTCGCGCCCAAGGTCCACGACGCGCTTCACGTGGTCATGCTTCTCCTGATCGCAGGATCGATCGTGCTGTTCATCGCCGTATCGCTCTTCATGACCCGGTGGGTCGCGAAGCCCCTGGCGCAGATCGCGACGTCCCTGCGAACCGAGAATCCGTCGCTCCTCTACCGATTGATGTCGCGCCACGACGAATTCGGCCACCTGGCCCGCCTGGTGCGGGACTTCTTCGCGCAGCGCGAGAGCCTCATCGAGGCAAGGAAGGTCGCCGAGGACGCCGCCAAGGCGAAGGAGCAATTCCTCGCGAACATCTCGCACGAGCTCAGGACGCCGATGGGCGGGATCATCAGCTTCTCCCGATTCGGCGAGAGCGAGGCGCAAACGGCGACGCGCGAGGAGCTGCTCGAGTATTTCCGCCAGATCGACGAGTCCGGCACGACGTTGCTCGAGCTGGTCGATGAGCTCCTCGACCTGGCCAAGTTCGAGGCCGGACACATGAAGCTCGACCTCGAGGAGGTGACGCTCGACCAGGCGGCTCAGGGAGCGGCCGGCGACTTCGCGGCGCTGTTGCGGGAACGCCAGTTGGCGTTGGAGATCCGGATCGAGCCGGGGCTGCCCCCGGTGATGGCCGATCGGCTGAAGCTGCGGCAGGTTCTTCGAAACCTGATCTCCAACGCCGCGAAGTTCACGCCGGCCGGCGGGCAATTGATCCTCCGAGCGGCTCGGGCCGGGGACGCCGTTCGCCTGACGGTCGAGGACACGGGAGCCGGGATTCCCTCGGACGAGCTCGAGGCCGTGTTCGACCGGTTCTCCCAGGCGAGCAATCGCAAGACCGGGGCGGGCGGAACCGGGCTCGGCCTTCCGCTCTGCCGGGAGATCGTGCAGGCGCACGGCGGCAAGATCTGGGCGGAACGCATCGCTCCGAGCGGCACACGCATGATCGTGGAATTGCCGCTCCGCACGCCGGAGTCCGGCACCGGCCAGCCCAACTCCCGGGAGGCCGCTTGATGAGGCGCCTGATCGCGGTGCCCCTCGCGCTCTTCTTGTTCGCCGGGAACGCGCGGGCTCAGGATTCCGAGCCGGAGGGCAGGCCCGTCCAGTTCGGCTGGGAGACGACGTACGCCTCGTGGTACTCGTTTCAGGGTTACGACTACAGCAACCGCCGCCCGGTCCTCCAGCCGGAGCTCTCCGCGAGCGTGAAGAACGCCTCGATCAGCGTGTGGGGAAACATCGACCAGGCGCGTCAGGAGATGAACGAGGTCGATGTCACCCTGCAGTGGGACTGGGAGGGAAGCCGGTCCTCGGGCTCTCTGGGCTACGCGAGCCTCCAGTATCCGCACCGGGAAGGCTGGGAGCCGTCCCAGGAGATCATCGGGGAGATAGCGCTTCAGGGGCCTCTCCAGCCGTCGGCCAGCCTCCATTGGGACGTCGACAAGGGGCAAGGCCGCTACGTCGAGCTGGGGATCGAGGGCGATCTTCCCGCTTCCTCCTCGTCGATCGTCCTGGCCGCCAAGCTCTACGTCCAGGATCACTACTACGGAACGACCGGAATCACGGCGGCCGAGGCGCGGGTCGGATTCAAGCACGTCTGGGGCGGCGTGGCGTGGGAGCCCTACGTGGCCCGGATCCTGTCGTGGAAGAGCGGAGACGTTGCCGCCGGCGAAGTGGTGCCCGGATGGCTCTTCAGCCTCACCCTTTCCCCGCCCTGACGTCCCGCTTCAGCAGCTAGCCCCGGTACCAGCCGGCGATGGAGGAGTCGCGATACTCTTCGCGTGTGCGTGGCACCTCGGGGGAATAAACTCAAGCGTCATGGCGCAGCTCGTCGGCACGACCATCGCGCACTTCGAGATTTTCGAGCATTTGGGCTCGGGCGGCATGGGCGCGGTCTACGCGGCGCGAGACACGAGGCTGGGTCGCGTCGTGGCGCTCAAGATGCTCCCGGATACCGTCGCGAAGGATCCCACGCACCTGAGTCGGTTCAAGCGAGAGGCGCGTGCCCTCGCCGCCGTAAACCACCCCAATATCGCGACGATCTACGGAATCGAGGACGAGGACCCTTCGACTCGCTTTCTCGTGCTGGAGCGCGTGGACGGAGAGTCGCTCGCCGAGCGAATTCGGCGCGGCCCCATTCCGCTCGAGGACGCGCTCCAAATCAGTCGATCCATCGCCCTCGCCCTCAAGGCCGCGCACGACACGGGAATCGTCCATCGCGACCTGAAGCCCGGGAACGTGATGCTGTCCGCCACAGGCGTCGTCAAGGTCCTCGACTTCGGCATCGCGCGCCTGACGCGCGGGTCCTCGCCCCTCGATCGCCCCGACGACACCACGCGAACGGCCCTGACCGAGGCGGGGGTCGTCATGGGGACTCCCGCCTACATGAGCCCCGAGCAGATTCGCGCGGCCGAGCAGGACGCCCGAACCGACGTGTTCGCCTTCGGATGCGTTCTCTACGAAGCCTTGTCGGGCGTCGCGGCGTTCCAGGGAGCGACCTCGGCCGAGGTGATGGGCTCGATCCTCTTCAGCGAGCCCAACTGGCTCGCGCTTCCGACCACGGCCCCGCTTGCCGTTCAGGAATTCCTGCGTCGCTGCCTCGAAAAGGATCCGAACCGCCGCCTGCCCGATATGGGAGCCGTTCGAGACGAAGTCGAGGCCCTCCTCGAGGGACGACCCACCGGCACGGTCGCCACGATCGCCGAAGAGAGCCCGAAGCGCCACAACCTGCCGCACCAGTTGACGAGCTTCGTCGGACGTAGGCGTGAGGTCGACGATTGCGCCCGGCAACTCGAGCACGGCCGCCTGGTCACGTTGACCGGCATGGGAGGTTCCGGCAAGTCCCGGCTCATGCTGCGCGTCGCCGAGGAACTGCGGGGCCGCTACCCCGATGGGGTCTGGCTCGTCGACTTGACCGCGTTCTCCGATTCGACACGCGCCACCGGGGCCGTCCTGGCCGCGCTGGGACTTCGCGAGGTGCCCGGAGAGAGCTTGACCCGAACGCTCATCGCCTACCTCCGCGACAAGAAGGCACTCCTCTTATTCGACAATTGCGAGCACATGCTCGAGGCGGTCGCGGAGCAGATCGTCGCGCTTTTGCGCGAGTGCCC
>Ga0075424_100004168_pt1 | contig 13604 bp, 11 predicted proteins | sample SoiMethybrSBSTD3_FD_75301 | JGI IMG/M metagenome (GOLD analysis project Ga0075424, IMG submission 75301) | Bulk soil microbial communities from a Populus tree surrounding site in Tennessee, USA - Soil MetaG P. TD hybrid SBSTD3 | ecosystem: Environmental > Terrestrial > Soil > Tree plantation... | reverse complement strand
GCGCTCGACCCCGAGACCGCGCGCGAGTTCCACGACGAGACCCTGCCGGCCGAGGGAGCCAAGCTCGCGCACTTTTGCTCGATGTGCGGTCCGCACTTCTGCTCGATGAAGATCACCGAGGAGGTGCGCGCGTACGCCGCGTCGCACGGGATCGCCGAGGAGAAGGCGCTGGAGACGGGCATGGAGGAAAAGGCGGGGGAGTTCGTCGCGGGCGGTGCGGAGATCTATCGAAAAACCTAGGTCAGCCTCTCTCTCGCATGAGCAGTCTCCGCGCTTTCGCGATCTCCGTCTTCCGCGCGGCGTCGACGCGGGGATAGTCGACCCGGAGCTCTTCGAGCGTCGTCCCGATCACCTGCGCGACGACCAGCCGCGTGAACCACTTGTGGTCGGCGGGAACGACATACCACGGCGCCCAGTCCGTCGACGTGGCCGAGATCGCGTCCTCGTAAGCCTTCATGTAGTCGTCCCAGTGCTCGCGCTCGAGGACGTCGCGCAGCGAGAACTTCCAGTTCTTCTCGGGCTTGTCGAGCCGCTCCAGGAAGCGCTTGCGCTGTTCCTCCCTCGAGACGTGCAGGTAGAACTTCACGACCCGCGTGCCGTTCTCCGAGAGATGGCGCTCGAAGTCGTTGATGCTCCGGTAGCGATCCTTCCAGATTTCCTTGCCGACGAGGGACGGCGGGAGGTGCTGTGCCGCCAGGAACTCCGGGTGCACCCGGACGACGAGGACTTCCTCGTAGTGCGAGCGGTTGAAGATGCCGATCCGCCCACGCTCGGGGAGCTCGCGGACGCACCTCCACAGGAAGTCGTGGTCGAGCTCCTGGGTCGAGGGGACCTTGAAGGACGTGACCTGGCAACCCTGCGGGTTCACGCCCGACATGACGTGCTTGATCGTGCTGTCCTTGCCGGCGGCGTCCATCGCCTGGAAAACGACGAGGAGAGCCCAGGAATCCTGCGCGTAGAGACGCGTCTGCAGATCCGCGAGCTTCTCGATCCCCTCGGCGAGCATGGCCTGGGCGTCCTTCTTGGGAAGGTCGAACCCGCCGGTATCGGCGGGGTCCACCCGACCGAGGCGGAACCTCTTGCCGGGCGCGACTCGGTAGGATTCCGCGGTTCGAGCGAGATTCTTCGGCATTTGGTCGGCGATCCTATCGGCTTCCCCGCGAGCGCCAACATTGAAGACCGATTTTCGTAGCTAAGTAGATCCGGAGGACACGATGGTCGAAAAGACCCGACACGAGCCCGGGACGTTCTGCTGGGTCGAGCTCGCGACGACCGACGCCACTGCGGCGAAGCGGTTCTACGAGTCTCTCTTCGGTTGGACCTCGACGGATCTGCCCGGCCCCGCCGGCGCGTACACGATCCTGCGAAAGAATGGACGCGACGCTGCGGCTCTGTACCAGCTCCGTCCGGAGCCGCCGGGCGCCCGTCCAAGCTGGACGTCCTACGTTCGCGTCGAGAGCACCGACGACGCCGTCGCACACGCGAAGGAGATCGGCGGGAACGTCCGGATGGGTCCATACGACGCCGGGGAGAACGGCCGCATGGCCGTGATCGAAGATCCGACGGGCGCCGTGTTCTCCGTCTGGGAGCCAAAAGGGAACCCGGGAGTCGGAGTGGTCAATGAGCCGGGCTCGTTCTGCTGGCAGGAGCTTTACACCCGCGATCCGGAACGGGCCGCGGATTTCTATTCCGGGCTCTTCGGCTGGAAGAGAGAAGCGCGCCACATGGACTTCGGCGACTACGTCATCTTCGAACAGTCGGGGACCATGATGGCGGGGATGATGCGCATCCCGAAGGAGTGGGGTCCGATGCCGTCCCACTGGCTCGTCTACTTCGCGGTGGACGATTGCGACGCGACTGTCGACGAGGCCAGGGGCCTGGGCGCGAGTGTCACCATCGCCCCGATGGACGTCGAGACCGCCGGCCGCTTCGCGATGCTGAGCGATCCTCAGGGCGCCGGATTCGCGGTCATCAAGCTGAAATCCGCTTAGCGGATTTCATTCTGTCGGAGAAACGACAGATACATCTCACCGATCGTCCGATCGCGAGGTCATCCACAGTGTGCCAAGTTTTCCCGGTGGATTTCCTCTCGAGGGTTCCCGGATCGCTCCTCGCGAGCTAGGCTCGAGCTTTGACTCTTTCTCAGGAGGTTTGACGCATGACTGAAGTCAAGAAACACGAACCGGGAACGTTCTGCTGGGTGGAACTCGCCACGAGGGACGCTCCGGCGGCGAAGAAGTTCTACACGTCGCTGTTCGACTGGCGCGTCGATGAACGCCCCATCGGAGAGGGCGAGACCTACTCGATGCTCCAGAAGAAGAACAAAGAAGCGGGCGCGCTCTACGAGCTCGGTCCGCAACAGAAGGGAGTCGCGCCGCGCTGGAACTCGTACATCGCGGTGACCGACGCCGACGAGGCCGCGGCAAAGGCGGAGAAGCTCGGTGGAAAGATCCACACCGAGCCTTTCGACGTCATGGACCACGGCCGCATGGCGAACATCGTGGACCCGACCGGGGCGATCTTCGCCGTCTGGCAACCCAAGACCCACAAGGGCGCAGAAATCGTGAACGAGCCGGGAGCGTTCTGCTGGAACGAGCTCTACACGACGGATCCGAAGAAGGCCGGCGACTTCTATTCCGCGCTCTTCGGCTGGACGAGGGAAACGATGCCCATGCCGACCGGCCAGGATTACACGATTTTCAAGAAGGGTGACGCGCAGGCCGCCGGCATGATGAAAACTCCGAAGGAGATGGGTCCGGTGCCGTCGCACTGGCTGGTGTATTTCGCGGTGGACGACTCCGACAGGACCGTCGAGAAGGCGAAAGGGATGGGGGCGCAGGTCCACGTTCCGCCCACCGACATCCCCAACGTCGGCCGGTTCGCAATCCTGGATGACCCTCAGGGAGCGAATTTCGCCATCATCCGGATGGAGCGTCCGGCGCAGGCATAGCTGGACCCGCGGAAGTAGTCGAGAGCGCGGCGTTCTGCCGCGCTCTTTTTTTCAGATCTTGACGAAGACCCGCTTCCGGTAGAGCACTCCGAAGACCGCAAGCCAGATCGCGAGATAGGTCAGAGAAAAGAGGAGCGATCCGAGCCGCGCATCCGTGAAGTGATCGAAGACCGTGCGGTAGATCGTCGCGTAAAGCGAGCGGGGCTTCCCGTCCGGTCCGCGAAGCTTCACGGCGAGTATCAGGACCGTCACGAAGGTCGACGCCACGAACGCCGCGATGGGGTTCCGCCCGAGCCATTCGAACGGGCGGCCCCAACCCTTCCAACCCTTGACGTCCACGATCCACAGGCAGAGCGCGAGAACGACCGCCGCGAGACCGCTCATGAACACCGAGTACGACGACGTCCAGAGGCTCTTGTTGATCGGAAAGACGCGTCCCCAGAGTGCTCCGATTCCGAGAGCGACGAACCCGCCCAGCGCGAGACCGGCGATCCGGTGCTTCACGCCGGGTCGAATCAGCCACTCGCCGGCGAGGACTCCGAGGAGCGTCGTCGCGACCGCGGGAATCGTCGAGAGCGGTCCTTCGGGGTCCCACCCCGGCTTCCAAGTGTGCGCCCCGAGCACCGCCCGATCGACGTATGCCGCGAGGTTCCCCTCGACGTCGAGCCGGCCCGCCCCATAGCCCGGTACCGGCACGAGCGTCATCAGCGCCCAGTATCCGAGCAGGAGCACGACAGCGGTCGCGATGACGCCGCGCCGGGGCATCAAGAGATAGATCGCGGACGCGAGCAGATAGACGACGCCGATCCGTTGGAGTACCCCGGGGATTCGCACGTGCTGCTTGTGAAAGAGAAAGAACGACAGCACGTTCAAGCCGAGACCGATGCCGAAGATGATCAGACCGCGCCGGATGGAGTGGAGGAGGAGCTCTCGGCGCCCCGCCGCCTGCGATCGACGGCGCGCAAACGAGATGGCCATCGAGACGCCGACGATGAAGAGGAAGAACGGGAAGATCGTGTCGGTCGGGGTCCAGCCGTTCCATTCGGCGTGGAGAAGCGGCGCATAGACGTGGGTCCACGATCCCGGAGTGTTGACGACGATCATTCCGGCGATCGTCAAGCCGCGGAACACGTCCAGGGCGAGGAGGCGCTGCGGCTCGCGAAATGGGGACAGATTTATTTTTCCTCTCCGCTAAATGAATCTGTCCCCGGATTCACGCGTTCAGAACGACGAGCTCCACCGGGCGCACGGAAAGGCTCGCGAGCCCCTTCTCCAGGACTCCGTAGTCGTCTTCGATCCGCACTCCGAACTTTCCCGGGAGATAGATGCCCGGCTCGATCGTGACCACGTTGCCGGCGACGAGAGGCTTCGTGTTTCCCTTCACGAGATACGGCTGCTCGTGACCGTCCATTCCGAGGCCGTGTCCGAGCCGGTGCGTGAAGTATTCGCCGTATCCGACGTCCTCGATCACCTTGCGCGCGGCGCGGTCGACCTCCTCTCCCGTCTTGCCGGCGGCGAGCGCGTCGATCCCCGCTCTCTGCGCCCGGTCGACGACCCCGTAGACCTTGCGAACCTCGTCGGAGGGGGATCCGAACGCAACCGTCCGGGTCACGTCGGAGGTATAGCCGCGCACGCGGCAGCCGCAGTCGATCAGGACCACGTCGCCTTTCGCGAGCTCTCGATCTCCCGGCCCTCCGTGCGGGAGCGCCGCTGAAGGGCCGAACTGCACGAGCCCGTCGCCGCTCACGCCCTGGCGCAGGAACTCCTGTACGAGGATCCTCGAGACGTCGCGCTCGGACATGCCGCTTCGCAGCTTTTCGTGCGTCGCCGAGATCGCGGTCACGGTCCGTCGCCCCGCGTCCCGGATGAACGCGCGCTCCTCCTCCGACTTGACCGAACGGAGCGCGTCGAAGACGGCGGTGGCGTCCTGGGTCCGGGCGTCGGCGGCGCCGGCGAGCCGGGAAGCCGTCGCAAAGGCGGTCGAACCCTCGATGCCCACTGTCTTCTTCGCAAACAACTTCGCGGCGAGCGCGATCGGATCTTCATCCTCTTTCCAGGTCTTCACGTCGTCGACCGTCGCGTCCCGGGTGACGTTGGACTCCTCGAACGAAGGAGTGACGAGAACCGCCGGTCCGTCGGACATCAGGATGAGAGCCGTCAGCCGCTCGCTGCGCCCCATCGCGAGACCACACGCATAGGCCAGGTTCGTCGACGGCGTCACGAGGAGCGCGTCCCAGCCATGCGCCTTCGCGCCGGTGCGCAGCCTGGCCTGGCGTTCCTTGTAGACCGCGGGTCCGAGCGGCGGGGGGAGCGGTGGCGCGTCCGAGCGGGAATTGACTCCGCCGGCGGTTCCCGAAGGTAGGCTCCCTGCGGCGGCGGCCGCCCCGGCGGCGGCGATCCAGCGGCGGCGCGTGAGTTTGGTCATGCGGTCGGCGCCGATAGGATATCGCCGTGGGCGATGAGGTGCGGATCTGCGTGCTCGGCGCCGGCCTCATCGGTCGCGTGATCGCTCGCGAGCTCGCCGGAGAAGAGGGCTCGCGTGTCTCGGTCTTCGACGCGGATCCGGATGCGCTCGAGCGCGTCGGTCGGGAGACGCGGGCGAGCATTCACCAGGCCGACCTTTCGCGCGCGGACGTCATCGCTTCGGCGATCGCCGACGCCGACGCGGTCGTCGGCGCGCTCCCGGGCGCCCTCGGTTTCTCGATGCTGCGCGCGGTGATCGAAGCCGGAAAGCCGATCGCCGACATCTCGTTTTCCGCCGAGGATCCCCTCCAGCTCGAGGCGCTCGCCCGCGAGACCGGATCGACCGCCGTCGTGGATTGCGGCGTCTCACCCGGTCTGTCCAACTTCTTCATCGGCCGCGCCGCCCGCGACTTCAACGAGGTGGATGAGGCGTGTATTTACGTCGGCGGGCTCCCGTTCGCGCGGCGCTGGCCCTTCGAGTACGCCGCGGTGTTCTCGCCGGCCGACGTCATCGAGGAGTACACGCGCCCGGCCCGGATCTTCGAAGACGGCCGGCTCGTCACGCGCCCCGCGCTTTCCGAGGTGGAGCGGCTGGAGATACCCGGAATCGGTACGGTCGAGGCGTTCCTCACCGACGGGCTGCGCACGCTCCTTCGCACCGTCCCGGCGCGCACGATGAAGGAGAAGACTCTGCGCTATCCGGGTCACGCGGCGAAAATGGAAGTTCTACGGGAAGCCGGATTCTTCGACAACACGGAGGTCGAGCTGCGGTCCGGCGCCCGCGTCGCCCCGCACGAGCTGACGAGCCGGCTCTTCGCCCGCGCGTGGCAGCTGCCGGAGGAAGCGGAGGAGTTCACCTATCTCAAGGTCGTGGTGACGGGCCGGAAGTTCGGCAACACCCTCCGGACGACCTTCGAGCTCCTCGACAAGACGCACCGCGCGACCGGCACCACCTCCATGGCGCGGACCACCGCTTTTCCGTGCGCGGTGATCGCCCGGATGCTGGCCCGCGGCGAGTACCGGGATCCCGGCGTGCGGCCGCTCGAAATGCTGGCGGCGCACCGCGACGCCTCGGCGCGCCTGGAGCTCGGTCTGACCGCGCGGGGCATCCACTGGACGAAGGAGACCCACGAAGTGGTCGGAGGAGAAATCGGTGGCTGAGACACGACGCTCGATCCTGAAGGCGGCCGGACCCCTGTCGGCTCTGGCCACGCTGCCGCTTCCCGCGCAGACGCCGCCTGCCGCCGCTACGCCGACGCCGGCTGCCCGCCTATTTTCGTAGATCCCTAATAATCTCCCTGCTGGCGTTCGCTCCCGGGGCGCCGGTAACACCGCCGCCCGGATGAGTGCCGGCGCCGCACAGATACAACCCTTTGATCGGCGTGCGGTACTGAGCCCATCCCAGCATCGGCCGGAAGGTGAAGAGTTGATCGAGTGAAGGCTCGCCATGGAGAATGTGGCCTCCACCCAAACCGTAGCGGCTTTCCAGATCGGCTGGAGTGATTACTTGCCGGGCGACGATTATCTTGCTCAGGTTGGGCGCATACTCCGATAGCGTCTTGATCACCGCGTCGCCGAATTCCTCGCGCCGTTCGTTCCAGTTTCCGGAGCGCAACTTATATGGGGCGTACTGCACATGTATCGACATGACATGTCCGCCGCCAGGCGCCAGCAAAGGGTCCGTGAGCGACGGGATGGTGATATCCATGTAGGGCCGCGGTGAGAACTCGCCATACTTGGCCGAATCGAAGGCGTGCTCGATGTAATCGATGTCGGGCCCGATATGAATACGGCCGCTGAGTTGCTCGTTTCCATTCTTGAGGCCGGAGAAACCCGGAAGCTGGGAAAGGGCGAGATTGACCTTCGCCGCCGACCCAAGCGACTTGTAGTTGCCCATCTTGAAGCGGAAATCCGGATCGAGATCGACAGGATCGAGCAGCTTCAGTAACGTTGTCTTCGGATCAGCATTGGAGACGACAGCGGAGGCCGGGATCTCCTCTCCGTTGCCGAGAACGACGCCGGTCGCGGCGTTGCCCTTAACGCGGATAGCCGTGACAGCAGCGGCCGTTCGAACCTTCGCACCGGCGGCGGTTGCAGCCTTCGCGAGGGCCTGCGTGAGGGATCCCATGCTGCCCCTCACGAATATCGCCGGCGCGATCGCGTTTCCATCGAATGCGCTTTGGAACAGCAGCGCTGCGCTGGTGCCTGCGGACCATGGTCCGGCGAAGGCGCCGAACAAGCCGCGCGCCGCAACGATGGCGCGAAGCAATTCCGTTTCGAACCACTCCGCAGCGAGATCGGCCACTGCCATCGGTCCCCAACGAAGGAGGCGAAAAGCGTCCTTTCTGGCAAGGCCGCGAAACTTCAGTCCGACTTTGCCGAGATTCCAAAGGTCGCCTTTAGCCGGTTCGCTGAGCGAGGGTGGCGTCAGCGACATGAGGGGCGAAAGCACCTTGCCGATTGCGGCAAAAGTCGAAATGAATCCGGGATACGTCTGGCCATCGTGCTGCGAAACTGACGCGAGTTCGCGAGCCGTTCGGTCGGCATCGGCATAAATACAAATGGAGCGGCCGTCGGGTGCGGGGGCAAACACTCGTACTGCCGGCTTGATCATCGCCAGGCCGTGTTTCTCCAGCTGCAGATCGCTCATCAGTTTGGGAAGGAATGGGCCGAGCGAATGAGCGACCGTCGGACATTGGAAGCCGGGATGGATCTCTTCGGTGACCGCGCAACCACCGACGGTTTCGCGACGTTCCAGGACAAGTGGATTGAGGCCGGCCTTCGCCAGATAATATGCCGCGACCAGGCCGTTGTGTCCGCCGCCGATGATAATCACGCGCTTGCCGGTTGGCGGCATCAGGCCTTACCTCGCTTCCAATCCCGCAGGATCATGTGCGCCGCGTTCAGTCCCGGGGCGCCCATGATTCCGCCGCCAGGGTGAGTTGCCGAGCCACACATGTAGAGGCTGCGAACGGGTGTTCGATACTGCGCCCAACCCGGAGCGGGTCGAAGGAAAAAGAGCTGCTCGAGTGTCAATTCACCTTGAAAGATGTTGCCCTCGCTCAAGCCGAACTTGGTCTCGATATCCAGAGGTGTCAATACCTGGCGATGAAGAATCAGGCTTCGCAGATTGGGCGCATATTCGGAGATCGTGTCCACCACGGTATCGCCGAACTCCTCGCGCTTCTGATCCCAGGTGCCTTCCTTGAGATGATATGGCGCATATTGCACGAAGCACGACATGATGTGCCTCCCCGGAGGCGCAACCGACGGATCGGTGAGCGTGGGAATCACAATATCGACGTACGGCCGCCGTGAATAGCGGCCATACTTCGCGTCGTCGTACGCGCGTTCCATGTATTCGACCGCAGGCGATATTGAAATTGCGCCGCGCAGATGCCGACCCTCGCCGGGCAGGCAGGTAAAGTTGGGCAAACCGCTGAGGGCGAGATTCACCTTTCCGGACGAGCCGCGGAATTTGTAACGGTTGACGTCCTCGACGAAATCGGCCGGCAGATGTTCCTTGCCGACCATCTTGATGAATGTCAGTCGCGGATCGAGGCTGGATGACACGACATCGCAGCGGATTTCATCGCCGTTGTCGAGCACTACACCTTTGGCCTGTCCGTTGTTCATCAGAATCTTCGCAACCGGCGCTTCGGTGCGAATCTCGACGCCAAGCTCCCGCGCCGCGCCGGCGATAGCGTTGGATATCGCGCCGGTGCCGCCGCGCGCGAATCCCCATGAGCGAAAGGCGCCGTCGATCTCGCCCATGTAGTGGTGAAGCAGCACGTAGGCGGTGCCCGGCGACCTCACGCCGAGAAAGGTGCCGATGATTCCCGAGGCGGACATCGTCGCCTTCAGAACGTCCGTCTCGAACCATTGATCGAGGAAATCGACGGCGCTCATGGTCATGAGCTGGACCTGGTTGTACTGGTCGTTGTGCGGAAGCTTCTGGAATCGGCGGCCGAGGAACAGCAGATCCCGCAGTCCCTTGAGATTGAGCGCCGTCGGATCCGGCGGCGTCATGCCGAGTATGGGTTTGACGAAACGTCCCATTTCCACCATCGCCTTGCCGTACTCGTCATACGCTTCCGCATCGAGTTTGGAGTGCCGCGCGATCTCCCGCAGCGTCTTGGCATGGTCGTTGACCCGCCACAGGTAATTCCCGTGCATCGGCGTAAAGGTTCCGTCGAGCGGGAGGATCTCCAGTCCGTGCCGCGGCAGGTCGAGTTCCCGAATGATCTCCGGCCTCAACAGCGAGACGACGTAAGAGGCGACAGAGAACTTGAAGCCCGGGAACACTTCTTCGGTGACGGCGGCGCCTCCGAGCACGTAGCGCCGCTCGAGCACCACGACTTTCTTGCCCGCTCTCGCGAGGTACGCTGCATTGACCAGGCCGTTGTGACCGCCACCGATGACAACGACGTCGTATTTTGAATTCATGTAAGGGTTCTAGCCCTCGATCGGGACAGCGGTTTTTCTTCTCGGATTGAAGAAGGGCGTTTTGACGACTTTCGCGGGAACGCGGTGCCGAACGGCCTCAACCGTGATTTCCATCTCCAACTCAGAATCCAATTTAGAGTTCGCGCGATCGATGGTTGCCAGCGCAATCAGCTTTTTCAGCGATGGCGACCAGGTGGTGGACGTCGCCTTGCCGGTCTGCGTCCCACTCTTGTATACGGGAACCGCAACCCGCGAGGCCGCAGCGGGCATCACCGGCGGGAGTCCAGCCTGCTCGTACACACGTTCAATACCATTCCAATCGATCTCGAGCCCGACGATTTCCCGAGCGTGTCCACGCTTCTGCTCCGCGGCAAGCGCCCCCTGACCGACAAAGCGGCCCTTGTCAAGATTGACTAATCGTCCCAACCCGAGCTCGAACGGGGAATACTTTTGCGATTCAATGATGGCTTTTTTGCTGCTGTTGAAATCCACCTCGATCAGAAGCAAGCCGGCTTCGATGCGGGCGACATCCAGTGCCAGCATGCCGGCCGGGTGAATGTCGAAGGCGCGGCCGCCGTGCATCAAAGCGTCCCAGACCTGCTTCGCCTTGCCCCATGCCATCCATATTTCGTATCCCAGATCACCGGTATAGCCGGTGCGGGAAATCTCTACCGGGATTCCGGCGATCTTTCCGGTGGTGACGTGAAAGTACTTCAAGTCGGCAAGGCTGGCCTCGGCGATACTCTTCAGCAGCCGGCCTGAAGTCGGGCCTTGCAGCGCCAGCGCGGCAACCTTCCCCGAAATGTCCTCGATCGAAACATCGAGGCCGAGCGCGTTCTGATGCAGCCAGCGAAAATTAGGATCGGCGGCGGTCCAGCGGTAGGTGTTCTCTTCGAGCCGTGACACCGTCCCATCGTCAATCACCTTGCCCTTTTCATCGCACCACGTCGTGTAGATGACCTGTCCGACCTTCACTTTCTGAACGTTTCTGGTGACGACGCGATCGACAAGCCGAGTCGCATCACGGCCGCTGATCCGGTATTTGTAAAGCGGAGTAATGTCGATCAGAGCCGAGGCATTTCGAATGGCGTTATATTCGTGCTCGTGGTGCGTTTCATACGCGCTGACCGTGTAATAGCCGGCCCACTCGCGATAGTTCAGGCTTTCGCACAGGGCAAGCGTCTTCTCATGAAATGCGGTTCCGACAGGCATGATTCTCGATTATGACCGAAAGATTTCCTGGGAACGCGGCGAAGAATTTCTTCATCTCGTCGGCGGTGCCGCGAAATCCTGGCGGCGCACCGGGACGCCTCGGCGCCCTGGAGCTCGGTCTCACCGCGCGCGGGATCCGGTGGACCAGAGAAGCCCACGAAATGGCATAGCGGTGCAGGTCTCCATTTGACACTTTGACAGAGATCTCTGTCACCTGAGCCTCAAGAGGAGGAGCCGATGCCCCGTACACGTCGATCGTTGTTGAAGGCCGCCGGAGCGATCTCCGCGCTGGCCGCTCTCCCGCTGCCGGCGCAGACGGTGACGCCGGCGCCCGCCCCGTCTCCGACTCCGACTCCCGGAAAGAAGGCGCCCGGCACGCTCGCGAAGCTCGCGCGGGAGCGGTACGGAAAGTTCTTGACCGAGGAAGAAATGGCGCTCATGGACGACGACATGGAAGGGCTCGAGCGGCGCAGCGCACGCCTCCGCGGTTACAAGCTCGGGAACGGCGAGGAGCCGGCGGTCGATTTCGTCGTCGTCCGCCGATGAGCGACCGCCGCTTCTTCACTCCGCTGCGAGGGCTTGCGGCGGAGGTCCGCGCGCGCCGCGTCTCGCCGGTCGCGCTCGCCGAGGAAGCTCTCCGACGGCTCGAGAGCCGGGGCCGCGAGCTGAATGCCGTCGTGACGCTCGCCGGCGACGACGCGATGGCCGCCGCGCGCGAAGCCGAGGCCGAGATCCGCCGCGGGAAGTATCGCGGCCCTCTCCACGGCATTCCGTACGGGGCGAAAGACCTCCTCGCCACGAAGAAGATGCCGACGACCTGGGGCGCGGCACCGTACCGCAACCAGCAGTTCGCGTCCGACGCGACGGTCATCCGCAAGCTCGCCGACGCGGGCGCCGTCCTCGTCGCGAAGCTCTCGATGGTCGAGCTCGCGGGCGGCATGGGCTACAACAACGCCGACGCCTCCTTCACGGGACCCGGGTTGAACCCCTGGAACACGAAGTTCTGGAGCGGAGGATCGTCGAGCGGACCCGGATCCGCGGTCGCCGCCGGGCTCGTGCCCTTCGCCATCGGATCGGAGACCGTCGGCTCGATCATCACGCCCGCCGCGTTCAGCGGCGTGACGGGCCTTCGCCCCACGTACGGACTCGTGAGCCGCCACGGCGCCATGGCGTTGTGCTGGACGCTCGACAAGCTCGGACCGCTGGCGCGCGGAGCCGACGACTGTTCGCTGGTTCTCGAGGCGATCGCCGGGAAGGACCCGGCCGACCCGACGACGGTCACGCCTCCTCGTTCTTCCCGCGCCGCGCGTTCCCGCCCGCGAATCGCCGTCCTCCAGGGCGCGACGGACTTCGTGCAACCGGAGGTCGCGAAGAACTTCGAGGACTCGCTGACCGTGCTCGGCCGTTTCGCGGAGATCTCGCGCAACGTCGCTCTTCCGGACCTGCCCTACGGGGTGTGTGCCGGAACGATCGTCGACGCGGAGGGCGGTAGCGCGTTCCTCGAGCTGATCGAGACCGGCGGCACGCGGGAGCTCCAGGCGAAGTCCGACCGATACGGGGGGTACTCGAGCGTGATGACGCCGGCGGTGGACTACCTCCAGGCGATGCGCCTGCGGGAAAAGATGCGCGCGCCCTTCGCCGCGCTCCTCGAGCGTTACGACGCCCTGGCGGCGCCGTCGCGGGCGAGCGTCGCCTACCCGATCGGTCTCGACTTCGACAAGGCGTGGCCGGAGCTGGCCAAAGGCCGGCCCGACAACTTCGTCTCGCCGATCGGCGCCCTCATCTCCGCCGGAAATCTGGTCGGTTATCCGGCGATCTCGGTGCCGAACGGATTCGGCCAGGAGGGTCTGCCGACCGGACTGCACCTGCTCGGCGGCGCCTTCCGCGAGGACGACCTCGCGGCGATCGGGCGCGAGTTTCAGCGTCGGACGGACTTCCACGCCAGACGTCCGCCCGGCGACTGATCGCGAGGCATCCCCGCGAACGCTCGAGAGAGAAGTTCCGGGCCGGCGCCGGTGGTTCTAGCTCTTCCGGTCGTCCTCGCGCCGCGGCTCGCGACGCCGGTCGTTTCGTTTCTCTCCGACCACCACTCGATGGTGCGCCCGCCGCGACTGAGTGCGGCGGTCTCCGTTCCCGCGCCGATCCGCAGGAGAGTGCCGATGAGATTTCTTCTTGTGGGAGGTCGTCTTTTCGCTCTTCGTGCCCCGGGTTATTTCAAACCGCATCGTTTCATTCGATCCTGATTGTCGCCGAGACCTTCCCGGCGGACCCGATTTCGATTGTCTCGCCGGACGGCCGTAAAAGGTCAAGAAAAAAGGGCCGCCGAAGCGGCCCCGTTCGCCAGTTCAACGAGCGCCGGCGGTCGTCAGACGGTGACTCGACGACGCGTCGCGATGCGGTACACCCAGAGGACGAGGATTGCGCCGAGCGTAGCTCCGATGAAGCCGGCAGGCTCACCCGGGCCATAGAGATGAAGTGCCTGACCGAGGAATCCGCCGACGAGCGCGCCGACGATTCCGAGAAGAATCGTCAT
>Ga0075424_100004167_pt1 | contig 13607 bp, 10 predicted proteins | sample SoiMethybrSBSTD3_FD_75301 | JGI IMG/M metagenome (GOLD analysis project Ga0075424, IMG submission 75301) | Bulk soil microbial communities from a Populus tree surrounding site in Tennessee, USA - Soil MetaG P. TD hybrid SBSTD3 | ecosystem: Environmental > Terrestrial > Soil > Tree plantation... | reverse complement strand
TCCCTGGAGAATAAGCATGCGACGTATAACCATTCCTCTCGCGCTTCTTGTAGCTCTCGCAGGCTGCCAGGCCGAAACGGCAACTCCGGACGTGCGGTCGGCACGGACACTTATCGTCGAGCCCACACGGATTGACGCCGATCGCCAGGTCGTGGGCGAGGTTAAGCCGCGATATGAGAGCGATTTGTCATTCCGAGTCGCTGGAAAGGTACTCCATCGGCGCGTTGATGTCGGAGTAAGCGTGAGACAAGGCGAAACGCTAGCGGCGCTCGACATGGAAGACTTCCAAAACCGCCTGCGTTCTGCTGAAGCGGAGGTCGCCTCGACTGAGGCCGAAGTGGTCGAAACATTTGGGAACGAGGCTCGCAAGGCGAAGCTCTTGAAAGATGGCTTTACGCCACAAGCGACCTACGACACAGCACTCCGCAATTTGCGTTCCGCCGAGGCCAGGCGCGCATCTGCCAAGGCCAATGTCGATCTCGCCCGCGATCAGCTTCGCTACACCGAGCTAAAGGCTGACTTCGACGGTGTCATCACCGCGGTCGGCGCCGAGCCGGGTCAGAATGTCAATGCCGGGCAGATGGTGGTGAAGCTCGCGCGACCGGGCGACAAGGATGCCGTCTTCAGCATAGCCGAGACCGCTTTCACTGGTCAGCATACGATGAGCGAGCATGCCGAAGTCGTGGTGTGGCCACTGTTCAGCCCGGAGCTGAAGACTGAAGGGGTAGCACGCGAGATCTCTCCGATCGCGGACTCCGCGACACGCACCTATACCGTCAAAGTAACGCTCAAGAATCCGCCGCGGCAGCTCCGCTTCGGCATGAGTATTGGTGGCCGCTGGAGCGCAAATTCTGGTCCCGTAGTCGCGCTCCCCCTGTCAGCTCTCTTCGAGCAGAACGATACACCCGCCGTATGGGTGGTCGACCAGCGCTCCGGCAGCGTCGCGCTGAGGCCAGTTGCCGTCGCTCGTTACGATACCGATCGCGTCGTGATCGCTGAGGGGCTCGCGAAGGGAGATGTCGTTGTCACGGCCGGCGCCAACACACTGACGCAAGGTCAGAAGGTCCGAGTCGCGCAAACCTTGATGAGCGGGAGTATCAGCAAATGAAGAACCTCAACCTGTCCCGGTGGGCGCTCGAGCACAAGAGCCTCGTCGTCTACCTCATGCTGGTCGTCGCGCTTGCCGGCCTCATACAGTATCGCAACCTCGGCCGCGAGGAGGACCCGCCATTCACCATCAAGACCATGGTGGTCAAGACAGTGTGGCCAGGCGCCACGACGCTCGAAATCGTGCAGCAGGTCACCGACCGCATCGAAAAGAAGCTCGAGGAGTTGCCGAACCTCGATTATCTGAAGAGCTACAGCAAGCCCGGCGAGTCCGTGGTATTCGTGACGCTCAAGGATTCTGTCCGTGCGTCCGACGTGCCTGATCTGTGGTATCAGGCTCGCAAGAAGATCGGCGACATCAAGCAGACCTTACCCCAGGGCGTGCAAGGTCCGTTCTTCAATGACGAGTTCGGCGATACCTATGCTCTCGTCTTCGCCCTGACCGCGGACGGTTTTTCGCACCGCGAGCTGCGCGACCATGCCGAGCGGCTGCGAGGTGAGCTGCTGAGCGTTCCGGACATTGCCAAGATTGATCTCATCGGCACGCAGGACGAGAAGATTTATCTCGAGTTCTCCACGCAACAGCTCGCGGCCATGGGCCTCGACATTTCCAGCCTCATAACGACGCTGCAGGCACAGAACGCCATCCAGCCAAGTGGCACCGTCGACGCAGGAGCCGAAAAGATCGCGATCCGCGTTTCTGGCCAATTCACGTCGGAAGAAAATCTCAACGCGATCAACTTCCGCGCCAACGGCCGCTTCTTTCGCCTGAGCGATATCGCCAAAGTACGCCGAGCCTACGTCGACCCGCAGCAGCCAATGTTCCGATTCAACGGCATGTCGGCGATCGGCCTTGGCATCTCCATGGCCAAGAACGGCAATGTGCTCACGTTCGGCGAGCACATGAAGGAGCGGCTCACCAAACTGACCCAGACCTTGCCCGTGGGCATCGAGTCGCATCTCGTTGCAGACCAGCCGCACGTCGTCGAGGAGGCTGTCGGCGAGTTCGTCAAAACCCTGATCGAAGCCATCGCCATTGTGCTGGGCGTGAGCTTTCTGGCGCTCGGCTGGCGTCCCGGCATCGTCGTCGCCATCGCCATCCCATTGGTTCTCGCCATCACCTTCGTGGTCATGAAGCTGACAGGCATTAGCTTGCAGCGCATCTCGCTCGGCGCGCTCATCATCGGCCTAGGGCTTCTGGTCGACGATGCCATGATCGCGGTTGAGACCATGATCACCAAACTCGAGGAGGGTTACGACAAGATCTCTGCCGCAACGTTCGCCTACACCTCCACCGCCTTCCCGATGCTCACGGGAACGCTCGTGACCGTCGCCGGCTTCATTCCGGTCGGGTTCGCGGCAAGTGGTGCGGGTGAGTATACCTTCACGCTGTTCGCGGTTGTGGCGGTCGCCCTCATTGCCTCTTGGTTCGTCGCGGTGCTGTTCACGCCGCTTGTGGGCGTAATCATTCTACCTGACAAACTGAAGGGCCATGGCCACGAGCCATCGCGCTTTGCGCGCGCTTTCCAGACGATGCTCGATCGGCTCCTGCGCATGAAGTACGTCGTCATCGCTGCGACGGTAGGCTTGTTCATTGCGTCGCTGGTCGGCATGCAGTTCGTGCAGCAGCAATTCTTCCCGAGTTCGGATCGTCCGGAGCTTCTTGTCGATGTCACCTTGCCGCAGGCGTCCTCGATCAACGCCACTCGCAAAGTAGTCGATGATCTTGAGGCGATCCTGAAGAATGACCCTGAAATCGAGCGCTGGTCGTTTTATGTCGGCAGCGGCGCCATCCGCTTCTACCTGCCGCTTGACCAGCAGCTTGCCAACGACTTCTTCGCGCAAGCGGTCGTAGTCACCAAGGATTTCAAGGTCCGGTCCGACGTGCAGCAACGCATACTCGCTGCGCTGCAACGGCCGGAGTTCCAGCAGGTGCTGGCGCGCGTGAGCCCGCTCGAGCTTGGACCCCCGGTCGGTTGGCCACTGAAGTTTCGCATCAGCGGGCCAGATCCGACGAAAGTGCGCGAGCTGGCCCACGAGTTCGCGTCGGTGCTCGGCAACACGCCGAATGCGCGCAACGTAAATTTCGACTGGAACGAGCCATCGAAGGTTGTCCGCGTAGAAGTAGACCAAGATCGCGCGCGTGCGCTCGGCATCAGCTCGCAAGCCTTGGGTCAGACCATCAATGCTGTCTTGTCCGGCACAAGCGTGACGCAAATGCGCGACAGCATCTACCTCGTCGATATCGTCGCCCGTGCGACACCGGAGGAACGCGCGAAGCTCGAAACCTTGCGCAGCCTGATGCTCGACATCCCCGGTGGCAGGTCGGTTCCGCTGGAGCAGGTGGCAAAGCTCTCCTATGCGCTCGAGCCGCCACTGATCTGGCGCAGGCAACGGCTTCCCACTGTTACCGTCCAGGCAGATACCGCTCCCGGCGTCGAGGCGCCGACCGTGGTGCGCTCACTCGCTGGCCAGATACAACAGTTCAAGGCAAAGCTGTCACCCGGCTACAGCGTAGTTATTGGTGGCACGGTCGAGGACAGCGCCAAGGCCCAGGCGAGCGTGTTCGCCGTATTCCCGCTCATGCTGCTTGTCATGATCACCATCCTTATGGTGCAGCTGCAGAGCTTTCAACGTCTGTTTCTTGTGCTCGCGACCGCGCCACTGGCACTCATCGGAGTTGCCGCGGCGCTGCTAATCTCGGGCGCGCCGATGGGGTTCGTCGCCATCCTCGGCATCGTCTCGTTGGTCGGCATGGTGATCCGCAACTCGGTGATCCTGATCGACCAGATCGATACAGAAATTGCAAATGGCAAGCCCGCCTGGAATGCGGTTATCGCCGCCACCCAGCATCGGCTGCGTCCAATCCTACTGACTGCCGCCGCCGCAATCCTCGGCATGATCCCTATCGCACCCACCGTTTTCTGGGGACCGATGGCCTACGCGGTGATGGGCGGATTAGTTGTGGCAACTCTTCTTACGCTGGTGTTCCTGCCCGCGCTCTACGTGGCCTGGTTCCGCGTCCAACCAGTGGATTGGTCGATCGGCAGGCAAGAGGATACCCCTCAAGCTCCGGAGTGGCATCGCGCAGTTAGTGCTCATCTCCCCCGTCGCGGGGTAAGCTCGGATAGCGTGCATCGAAGCTATCCCTCTCCCTCACAGCGCTAGCGATGCAATGGCGGCGGCGTGTGTTCCAGGCGTCCGGATACTCCAGGATTGGCCCCTGATCGTCCGGTCCATGACAACTCGACCCTTCGCAAGGACATTGCCCGGTTTGAGAGTTTGAGATTTCGCTTTCTGAACTAGGCAAGGCGAAGCGCCGACAAGGCAATACGACGGCTGAAGCCCCGACAAGAAGCTGCCTCGCCCCCCATTGAAAAGTACTCACAACGGCATTGGTTTGAATTGCATTGGTGCGCGCCTTTGTTAGGAATGCTGAAATCAATCCTAACATAGTGCGGCGTACCTTCCTGGAGGATAAGGGAAAATGCGGAAAAGGACCGTCAAGCTGTGGCGGCTTCACGAGGATGGCCGCAAGCTTCACGCCGGCACAATTGAAGCCGGGGATCCCCGAGAGCTCGTGGTCAAGTGGTCGTTGTTCCTGGCGACAGCAGAGCGCGGCGTGTACTTCGCCACCTACCGCCGCAGTTTCGTCGGGCCGGAACCCGCCCTCGAGAACGACGGTGGGCATTTGGCGGCGTGATGTATGGCCAAGGTCCGCACCCCAGCTGTTGCGTATTTGCGGACGAGCTCGGCCGCTAACGTCGGGGTCGATCGGGACTCGGAGCGCAGGCAAAGGGCCGCCATCCAAGCGTTCGCCAAGCGAGCTGGCTTCGAAATCGCCGACGGCGACTGGTATTACGACGCCGCGGTAAGTGGCGCCGATCCGATCGAGGGTCGCGAGGGCTTCGCTCGGCTAGCAACGGTGTCACCACAGTTCTCGTCGAGGACGCTAGCCGTTTCGCGCGTGACCTGGTCGTGCAGGAATTGGGCATCGCGCTGCTAGCCAAGCGCGGCGTTCGCCTGCTTACGGCTTCGGGCGATGATCTGACCGACAGCGACGATCTGGGCCGCAAAATGATGCGCCAGGTCGCCGGCGCCTTCATGGAGTACGAAAAGGGGCGCCTGGTCGCCAAGCTGCGTGGCGCCCGAGAACGCAAGCGCAAGGAGACCGGCAAAAAGGTCGGTGGCCGGAAATCGCATGCTGAGCTGTGGCCGGAGGTGGTTGCCGAAGCGCGTCGCCTTCGGAGGGCGAAGGGCAAGACCGGCCGCCTGAGCTACCGAGAAATCAGCGCCAGGCTGAAAGATGCAGGCTATTGCAATGAACGCGGCCAGCCCTTCAACCCGCAAAGCGTCCGCGCCATGATCGAAGGACCACAACCTAGGCAGCGCCGGCCAAGTGAGGCGCATTGATATTCTAATGTCGGCTGCACCCCAGTGAATGGGATAGCGGTCGAAGCTGGTGGATTTCGCCAACTGGCGCGAGGGTGGACCGAAGTCGAATTGCGCTTGACCAAACACCTGCGCTCAATTGGCCGGCGGCCTGAACCCCGCCGCGCCCGGGTCGGAGGCAATAACATGTCAGGATTCCATGACTCAGATCGCCGCAGCTTCATCCAGTGGTTTTCAGTTGTTGCGGGGGCAGCGGCTGCAGGCGTGTCCATTTCTCACGCAGCCGGCGTCACCGACGTGAGTTCGCCGGTGCCGCGCCGTGCCCTGACTGGCCGCGACACTACCGGCAAATCGGTCTTCAAGTCGTTCGACGTCACGCCCAACGTTGTAGAGATCGACTCCAATCCCGGCCTGACCTTCTATGAGCTCTATTCGACCGAGGGCACTCCATCGGTGACGGGGCAAGAACCTGATCCGATGTTGCAGAAGACGAAAGCCTTTCCCGCACCGGGTGGCACAAATTTCCGCCTGATCTCGTACCCGCCAAAACGCCCGCCCGGTTGGAAACCTCCTGCAGGCGTTACGTTCGAATCTGCCATGAAGGAATTGGGCGAGAAGGTGCCCGGCATGGCAGACCACTTCGACCGGTCCAGTCCCGAAGCGCGCGGCATGCATACTACCGACACCGTGGATTACGGAGTGGTGGTTCGCGGCGAGATGACGCTCGAGCTGGACGACGGTAAGATCATCCACCTGCGTCAAGGGGACTGCATCGTCCAGAATGGCACGCGCCATCGCTGGCGCAACGCGGGTTCCGAGCCGTGCCTGATGGCCTTCGTCTCGGTCGGTGGCAAGCGAGCGACCTGAAGGCAGCCGCGTAACTTGGACTGGACGACCCGACAAGACATTTATCGAGAGTGCCCAGAGGTCCCTACAGACGAGCGTCTAGAGTCCATGGCCACCGTTGCCCAGAACCGTGGCCGAGGCGACTCACGTCCTTCACATTCGCGTATGAATGCAAATAGGGGGGATCGGCTCCGTGCAGCTGGTGTGTGCTAGCGCACCAGAAGCCGACTTCCCCCGAATGGCCGCTCGCGGATGGTCAACCCATGCGGCCGGGCGATAGCTTGGCACAAAAATAGCCTTTACACGCCCTTTTTTATCGCTGCGTGCTATGCGAATTTTCAGCTAACTGATGCAGAGAGGGTACAAAGCCGAGCGCCTCGGTCATCTTCCATACCGAGTCCGAGAACGTACCAACCGCACAATTCCAACTCCGTCGATCAGATTGCATACTCCTCGCATCAGTTCGCCTGCGGTTGCGGGACCGCAGGCACCCTGGGAAGCGAGGAGCTGGCTTGCGGTTCGGTGCGCCGCTCCCGCTTTCACTCTTGAAAAGAAATTTTTCTGAGTGTGGCGCTCAACGTTTCGCCTAATGGCGTAAGCTGTACCGGGAGGCAAATAGCGCTCAGTATTCGCACCACTGGTGCGCGCCAACCCAGCAAGGGCGCTCTCGCACGGGGCGCCCTTCGCTTTGCATGAACCATTAGCGATTGGTAGCTTGAGCGCGGTTCTTGCTGAGCTCCATCCAAAAGGCGGTTAGATGGTTAGTGAAGCCCAAGAGCCGAGCTCCGATATCCACGAAATCTTGCTCCTCGTACACCATCAGGGCGCAATGCGGGCATTCACTCCGCCGGCGGCACCGTCAAAAAGTCGACCACGTTGCATGCTTGGCAGATTGCTAGTGGCAAATTTTCACAGCAACAAGCTGGGCGAGGACGTCACCGCCAGCATCTCGGTTCGATCCCGCATTTTTGCTGCGGCCAAGCTATTTGATACTATGTTGAAAGGTCTCATCGATGCCGATGCTGTGGTACTGCTTGAGCAGTGATGACGCCGTCCGGGGAATAGCTTCTGCCATAGTGCTTCAAGACAGCACACGCAGGTAGATGGAGGGGAATCGATGCATAGGTATGTTGGCGTCCTGCTTGTCCTGATTCTGCTGACAGGTTTCAGCGGCCATGCTACGGCGGACGATCAGAGCGATTGCAGGTTGAGTATCGCTGAGCGACGTATCGCGGCGTGCACCCGGCTCATCACTAAGCGTGAAGGTATAAGCGCCGCGGAACGTGCCGAAGCGTATGCCAACCGCGCGCAGGGCTACCGGGTCCGCGACGACATTGAGCGGGCGGTTGCCGACTTGACCAACGCCGCCGAAACCGATCCCGCCCGAGCGGCTTCCTACCGGGGTAGTATCCACGCGATACGGGGCGAGCACGAACTCGCCCTCGCGCAGTTTGAACAGGCGATCAAGGCGAATGCCAGCGATGCCCGTGCATACAATAGCCGCGGCAACACACGCAACGCAGCAGGTGATCGCGACGGCGCCATCGCTGACTTCAATGAGGCCGTCCGTCTGGACCCGAAATACACGGCAGCTCATCTCAATCGCGCCGACGCCTACATAGCAAAGAGGAACCTTATCCTGGCCCTGGCCGATGCAAGCGAAGCCATTCGCTTGGAACACAATTACCCTGGCGGCTACACAATCCGCGGCCAAGTCTACAGAATGCAGGGTGAAACCGATCGCGGCATTGCCGATCTGACCAAAGCCATAGAGCTCGATCCCAAGCTCACGCGCGCCTATCTTCAGCGAGGGCTTGCGTATGCATCAAAAGGCGAGCACGACCGCGCGATAGCCGACATGACTGTGGCCATCAAGATTAATCCCAAGGATGGCGCCGCGTACAATGAGCGAGGGTATGCATACACCCAGAAGAAGGAGCGAGAACTTGCTTTCGCGGACTTCAATAAGGCGATCGAGCTCAATCCCAAGCTGGCGGGCGCCTACAACAACCGGGGCGTATATTACTCCAACGGCGGTGATGCCGACCGCGCTTTGGCAGAGTATAACAAGGCCATTGAGCTCAATCCAATGTTCGCCTTGGCTTTCAACAATCGCGGACACGTCTATCTCAACAAAGGCTCCTTGGACCTGGCAATTGTCGACTTTGACAAATCCATCGAATTGGATCCGGCCGCCGGACGCACCTACGCCAACCGTGCGACGGCGTATGAGAAAAAGGGCGATGCGGAGCGGGCGCTCGCGGACCTTCGCAAGATTCTTGAATTGCCCGCCGTGCTCGAAGCTGACAAGCAGCGGCAAGAGATCGCGCGCGCACGCATTGCGCGCGTAGCGGAACCACCCCGGACGCGTCGACCGGTCACCCCCCTCCCATCAAAGCCATCCAAGCTGCAACGTGTCGCCCTTGTGATCGGCAACTCGCAGTATACGCACACCGGCCGGCTCACAAACCCCAAGAACGACGCCTCCGGCGTGGCAGCAAGTCTTCGGAGGTTGGCGTTTGAGCAGGTGTTCGAACTGTATGACTTGTCGCGCGAGCAAATGGGCAAGGCTTTGAAGGATTTTGGCGATGTGGCTGAGACCGCGGAGTGGGCAGTGGTCTTCTTTGCCGGCCATGGCATTGAGATGAACGGCGTAACCTACCTAATCCCAACCGACGCCGCTCTTAAGCGCGACGCCCACGTGACCGATGAAGCCATTTCCCTTACGCAGGTGCAGGCCAAGGTCGATGCGGCTTCGAAACTCGGCTTGGTGATTCTGGACTCATGCCGCAACAACCCGTTTACGGAGCGGATGGTACGGTCTGGCGGTGCAGCCAGATCCATCGGCCGCGGTCTGGCCAACATTGAGCCGGAAGGCAATGTTCTGGTGGCCTATTCGGCGAAGCACGGCACGACGGCATCGGATGGGACCGGGCCGAATAGCCCGTTCACCGAAGCGCTGCTCAACTACATCGAGGAACCAGGGCTCGAAATCAACTTCCTGTTCCGCAAGGTACGCGATCAGGTGCGTACGAACACCCAGCGCCGCCAGGAGCCATTCCTGTATGGCTCCTTGAGCAGTGAGTTGCTCTACTTCAAAGCGGTAGCGGCGCGGTAGTCTCTGTAATCCCCCCGACCCTAGCCAGGAGGGCGCGTGGGGTTCGCACGGCTCCTCGACCGCATCGAGGGTAACGGCATCCGAACGGTCATTGTCGAGGATGCCAGCCGTTTTGTACGTGACCTGGTTGTGCAGGAGCTGGGCATTGCCCTGCTGGCGAAGCGTCGTGTCAGGCTCCTGACCGCGTCCGGTGATGACCTCACCAACAGCGATGATCTTGGCTGCAAAATGATGCGCCAGTTCGCCGGCGCATTCATGGAACGTCGTCTGGTCGCTAAGCTGCGTGGCGCCCGAGAACGCAAGCGCAAGGAGACCGGAAAAAAGGTTGGCGGCTGGAAATCGCACGCTGAGTTGTGGCCGGAAGTGGTTGCGGAAGCGCGTCGCCTTCGGAGGGCGAAAGGCAAAGCCGGCCGCCTGAGCTATCGTGAAATCAGCGCCAGGCTGAAAGATGCCGGCTACTCCAACGAGCGTAGCGAGCAATTCAATCCTCAGTCAGTTCGAGCAATGATCGAGGGACCGCGGGCGCGGCCGCCGCGACGGCGGTAACGCGCCCCTTCCTTCCGCCTGCTTCCGATCCCGGAGGTCAAGCGGACCAAAAATAACCAGAGATTCTTGCGTGCTCGACAGCCGTTCATGACCCCGTAAGAGAAGTTTCTCCCATTTACATTGCGACTCGAAACCGGACCCACAATCCGGACATTAGCGCTTTTGCCTGAAACTCCACTGCGAGATGCACATGGTTATACGTCCCCCCTGCGGGTATCAACACGGATGGGCAGCTCCAGCTGAAAGGTTGAACCCTTGCCTAGCGTCGATTGGACCCAGATACGGCCGCCGTGCATCTCCACGATCTCTTTGGCGATGGCAAGTCCCAAACCGGTACCGCCCTTGGCCTTAGTGAGCGAGCTGTCCACTTGATGGAAGTGCTCGAAGATGCGCCCTTGATGCTCCTGCGGTATTCCCGGTCCCGTGTCAGTTACGCTGACTGCGAAGTGGCCGTTGACCATCTTGGCCGCGACTCGCACCTCCCCTTTATCGGTGAACTTGATGGCGTTGCCGACGAGGTTGAGGAGCACCTGGGTGAGACGCTGCTCGTCGCCAAGGCCAACCGGCAACGACTTAGCCACCTCGGCCTTGAGGATAAGTTTTTTGCTCTGAGCAAGCGACTCGGTGGCAGACCTCACCGTCTCGACCACGCTCTCAATGGCGTACTCAGCCATGTTCAAGGTGAATTGGCCGGATTCGATCTTGGCGATGTCGAGCACGGTATTGATGAGACCGAGGAGGTGCTTACCGTTGGAGCGGATGCGTGTGAGCGCGTCCAAGGATTTCTGGCCAAGGGGTTCATAGAACCCTTCTTGCATGAGCTCCGAGTAGCCGAGGATGGCGGCAAGTGGGGTTCGTAGCTCATGGCTCATGTTGGCGACAAACTGTGACTTGTGCTGGCTCGCGATCTCCAGTTCGCGGCTCTTGCGGGCGATCTCGTCGAATAGCCGCGCGTTCTGGACGGCGATGGCCGACTGCGATGCGAAGGACTGGAGCAGTTCGATTGTTTCTGACGCGAACGCACCGGTGCGCGTGCGCCGCACGATAAGCGCACCGACTACCTCGTCCTGATGCAGGAGTGGCACGGCGAGCAACGCGCATACTCCCGCCTTCATATGCATTTCGTAGAGCGGGTGCGGTGGCGCCTGCGTGAGGTCATCAAATTGCACGGCCTCGCGGCGCTCCGCACACTGGCCGACCAAACTCTCACCTACCCGAATCGGATGCTCGCGCACCGCCGCGATCAGCTCTTTACTCATATTAAGACCGGCCTCGAGATCGAACTGGCCGCGCGCCCTGTCGAAAACGTAGATCGCCCCGCCACCGGTGTCAGAAAGGACGCAAGCGTGTTCGAGGATGCGCGGCAGCACTACCTTCAACTCGAGCGAAGAGCTGACGGCCCGTCCAACCTCCCCCAGTGCCTTTAGTTCCTCGACGGACCGAGCAAGCTCATGCGTGCGTGCCCGCACTTCCTCAAACAGCCGTGTGTTCTCGATGGCGATGACGGCTTGGTCGGCGAAGGTTTGCAATAGTGCAATCTGCTTGGCTGAGAAGGGATCAACCTGCATCTTTCTGACGAGGATCGCACCCAATGACTCGCTTCCACTAACCAACGGGGTCGCAAGCGTTGTTCGGTGACCAGCCGCCGCCCGTGGGCCCTTGGCGTCGGGGTACTCCGTATCAACCAACGCAGAAAGGTCGTGGACGTGGATCGTTTTCTGGTCAATTACGGCGCGCCCCGTGACTGTCCCTCTGGTCAATGGTAACGCACGCTCAGCCTTGAAGGTGCCGTGCTGAGCCACCATCACGAGGCCTCGGCCCTGTACGCGCCACACCTGTGCATCAACAGACTCGCAAAGGCGTGCTGCCGTCGCGGCAATCGAGTCGAGCACTGGCTGCAGTTCGGTCGGTGAGCGACTAATGACGTTGAGCACTTCGCTCGTCGCGGTCTGGTATTCGAGCGATTCCTGCAGCTCACGCTTGCTCGCCTGCTCCGCTTCAAACAGCCGCGAGTTCTCAATGGCGATCACTGCTTGGTCGGCGAAGGATTCCACCAGCGCGATCTGCTTGTCGCTGAATAGCCTGACCTCCGTGCGTCGAATGACAATCGCGCCGATGGCTCGGTCTGCGCGGATTAGAGGAACTGCCAGTAAGGTGCGGTGACCATCGCGTCGGGCAAGCTCACTACTCTCTGGGAACGCATCAGTTTGGGCTTGCAAATCAGCAACCTGTATCGTTCGTCGGTCAAGGATGGCATGTGCTGTGACGATCCCACGTTTCAGCGGTCTGCCGTGCGCGGTCGAGGGAATTGGTCCATGGTGGCCAACGAGACGGAGAATGTCGCCGTCCGCCTGAAAAATCGTTGCGTCATAGGCATCGCAGAGGCGCGCTGCGCTCGCGGAGATCTCTGCGAACACGCGCTGCGATTCGGTCGGCGAGCTTGAGATCACCTTTAGGATCTCCGCGGTGGCGGCTTGCTCCTCCCGAGCCTCGGCCAGCTCTCGGCTCTTAGCTTCGAGCTCGCGTTTCAGCTCGTCGACCACGCGGCCAAGGTGTTGATCTGAACCAGCTGTGGACACATCGGATGGCATGATCACGCCAATCCCCTGAATTTCCCGCCAAAAAGGCCCATAACCGCAAGGTGGACCGCAGGCAAAGCGAAGGTACTTGCAATCCTACGCTATAGCGTTCTTGCCCACCATGGCTGAGATGTCCGGTTTCTGGCGTCTAGGCCGGCCGTGGCACCAACGATCCGTGTCTGAAGCTGGCACTCAAGAGAAGGTTCTTGTGCGGCCTGCTAGCATGCCAGGTATCTGCGGCATTCCGGACATAAATCTGGCGGCATCACAAGGGGTCAGCACAGCTGCCTTTGACCCGTTGCGTACTCTCGACGCGTGATAGTCTGCGCCATGTTCAACCCGTACCTCAAACGCTGGGGGCTCATGCCAATGGTGAGCCCATGATCACTCCCACGAGCAGACTTCTCCCAGTTCGCTTGGGCAATGTCCCAGCCATGCTCAAGATAGCGATTCTAGAAGAGGAAAGAGCCGGCGGCTCGCTGATGACCTGGTGGAATGGCCGCGGCGCTGCGCCCGTTCTGGCGCACGAGGACAACGCGATCCTGATGGAACGCGCGAAAGACGGTCCTTCGCTTGCCGAAATCGCTCGTAGCGGTCGAGATGACGAGGCCAGTCGAATCATCTGCGGCGTTTTGGCGAAGCTTCACACACCGAGAGAGCGTCCTGCGCCCGCGCTGCTCTCTCTTAGAGAATGGTTCGAACCTCTCCTCCGTGCGCCGGTGCTTGACGGAATTTTGCGTTGCGCGGCTACAACGGCGTCACATCTGCTGGCGAACCAACGGGACACAGTTGTGCTGCATGGAGACATACACCACGGCAACATCCTCAACTTCGGTTTGCGTGGCTGGCTCGCAATAGATCCCAAGGGATTGGTTGGAGAACGGTCCTTCGATTACGCAAACATCTTCTGCAATCCGGACCAAGAGATGGCCACCATGCCTGGCCGCCTGCTACGCCAAACACAAGTGGTGGCACAGATTGCGCAACTCCCGCAGCGTCGGTTGCTAGCGTGGATACTG
>Ga0075424_100004166_pt1 | contig 13608 bp, 12 predicted proteins | sample SoiMethybrSBSTD3_FD_75301 | JGI IMG/M metagenome (GOLD analysis project Ga0075424, IMG submission 75301) | Bulk soil microbial communities from a Populus tree surrounding site in Tennessee, USA - Soil MetaG P. TD hybrid SBSTD3 | ecosystem: Environmental > Terrestrial > Soil > Tree plantation... | reverse complement strand
GTTAATGGAGTGGCCGAACTCGGGTAAACCGAGTTCGGCTGCAAGCGGGGGAGGGGACGCTGGAGCCGATCATCCGCGGTCTGTTGCGGTATCAATATCCGACCAAGTTGTTCGCATCGTCTACGCCGCCTGCGGCGTCGGCAGGTCGCCGGTGAGCGCCTGCGCCATGCGCTCGATCAGCGCCAGCACGTCGGGATGCTGCTCGGGCTTCCAGCGCGCGAGCATGTCGGCGAGCCCCTGGCGCCGCGCCGCCACGATGCGGTCGCGCAGCGCCGTGCCGGCCGGCGTGAGCCGCAGCGGTCCGTCGGTGCGCTGCTCGGCGATGCCGCGATCGCACAGCGCGTCCAACGGAGGCTTGAGCTGCTGTTCCGGAATCCTGAGCTCGGCGCTGAGCGAGGCGAGGGTCATCGGCTCGCGCTCACCGAGCCGCGCCAGCATCCACAGTTCGGGCGGCGGCAGGTCGATGCCGGCGCGGCGGGCGAGATCGGCGTAGACGCGCCAGCGGTTCTCGTGCGCCACCAGCACGGTGACGATGCGCTCGAGCTCCTCGAGCGAGGTGGCGTCGCGCGGCATGGCGAAGCTCTCGCCCATGCCTTCGGGCGCCGCGCCCTCGCGCAGCGGGCTTTCGTGCAGCAGCCAGGCCAGCACGAAGCCGAGCGCGGAGATGGCGGCCGCCGCCAGGAACACCGGCCGCAGCGCCGCCATCACGGCGGTGATGTATTCCTGGTGCAGGCTCGGCGGCAGGCCGCGCACCGCCGACGGCAGCACGGTGGAGAGAAAATCCATGCCCGGCCCGGCGAGCTGGGCGTGCAGCCCGTTGGAAAAGATCGCGCCGAACATCGCCACCCCGAGCGCGCCGCCGAGCGAGCGAAACAGCATGGTGCCGGAGGTCGCCACGCCGAGATGCTTGTAGTCGACGCTGTTCTGCACCGCGATGATCAGCACCTGCATCACCATGCCCATGCCGAGCCCGAGCCACAGCGCGTCGATCGCGGTGTGCCAGGGGCTGCTCTCGATCGAGAGCAGCGACAGCGCGCCGAGCCCGAAGGTCATGGTGGCGGTGCCGATGATCGGGAACAGCTTGTAGCGGCCGAACCGGCTGATCAGGCGTCCGCTGATGATCGAGGTCACCAGCATGCCGAGCATCATCGGCATAAGCATGAGGCCGGAGGTCGAAGGGCTCACGCCCTTCACCACCTGCAGGTAGATCGGCAGGAACGTCACCGCGCCGAACAGCGACAGCCCGACGATGAAGCCCACGCTGCTCGAGACCGCGAAATTGCGGTTGCCGAACAGGCTCATCGGCAGGATCGGCTCGCGCGCCCGGCGCTCGACCACGACGAAGGCGACGGTCGAGACCACGCCGGTTGCCGCCAACGCCAGCACGAGCGGCGAGTGCCAGGAAAACACCGTGCCGCCGAGGCCGGTGAACAGGATGATGGTGCTGAGCGCGAGCGTGAGCAGGATCGCGCCGGCATAGTCGATCTGGTGCTGGCGCCGCGCCGAGTGCGCCGGCAGCACGGCGGCGATCACGACCAGCGCGAGGATGCCGGTCGGCAAATTGATGTAGAAGATCCAGCGCCAGCTCAGGTGGTCGACGAAGAAACCGCCGATCAGCGGGCCGACGATGGTGGCGACGCCGAACACGGCGCCGAAGAAGCCCTGATAGCGCCCGCGCTCGCGCGGCGGGATCAGGTCGCCGATGACGGCGATGGTGACGACGATCAGCCCGCCGCCGCCGATCCCTTCCAGCGCGCGGAAGGCGATGAGCTGCAGCATGTTCTGCGCGATGCCGCACAGCGCCGAGCCGGTGAGGAACACGACGATCGCCACCTGCAGGACGATCTTGCGGCCGTAGAGGTCGCCGAACTTTCCGTAAAGCGGGCCGGCGACCGTGCTGGTGAGCAGGTAGGCCGTCACCACCCAGGAGAGATAGCTCAGCCCCCCGAGCTCGGCCACCATGGTCGGCAGCGCGGTGGAGACGACGGTCTGGTCGATGGCGGCGAGCCAGAGCGCGAGAAACAGCGCCCCGAACACCGCCCAGATCGATTTCTGATTTTGGTCTGCTGGCATCCTTACTCGCAGGAATGATGCGCAACAACGTGAAGTTCAACGTGAATGGGAACGCAAAGTCCCAGGTTGGCCCGTGTGTCCCGGACGCGATGCAGCGCTGAACGAAGTGAAGCGGTGCGTCGCTGATCCGGGACCGTACCGGGTGCGGTGTGCGCAACGATCGCGGGTCTGCAGCGCATCATTTCGCTTCGCTTCATGCTGCGCAGCGCCCGGGACACACACCTTGCGTTCTGTGGAAGATGACCGGCACGCCGTCGATCGCCGCGCGGATCGCGCTTGTCGATCGTCGCGACAATGGCGCTTATGGATCGAGCTCGGTGTCCCAATAGAGATAGTCGAGCCAGCTGTCGTGCAGGTAGTTCGGCGGGAAGCGCCGGCCGTTGCGGTGCAGGTGGTTGACGCTCGGCTGGAACGGCATCTGCGACGGCCACATCTTGGCCTCGTCCATCGTCAGGTTGCCCTTCCTGAGATTGCACGGCGAGCAGGCGGCGACCACGTTGATCCAAGTGGTGTGGCCGCCGCGCGAGCGCGGCAACAGGTGATCGAAGGTGAGGTCGTCGCGGGTGCCGCAATACTGGCAGCTGAACTTGTCGCGCAGGAAGACATTGAAGCGGGTGAAGGCGGGCTGGGTCGCGGGCTTCACGAAGGTCTTGAGCGAAACGACGCTCGGAAGCTTCATCTCCAGGCTGGGGCTGTGCACGGCGCGGTCGTACTGCGCGACGATGTTCACCCGCTCGAGAAACACCGCCTTGATGGCGTCCTGCCACGACCACAGCGACAGCGGGTAATAGCTGAGCGGACGAAAATCCGCGTTGAGCACGAGAGCGGGGAACCCCGATGGCGACACATGCACGTTCACGGCTGCGTTCCTGTCTCCTTTTCCCCCGCGGACCGAAGCGTGACCGTAGTCTATAGAAGAGCGTGACGGGATTGTGAAGCCCGCTCCGGGGCTTATGCAGCGCGGACGCGACGTCCTGGGCACGCCTCCGGCACCCCGCGATTGACCAGGGAAATTGCGGCTTGGCCGCCGGGGATGCCTGCGCTTGAATGCGGCCGGAATGTCAGGCTTGCGTAAACGGAAGGTGCCGGGAATGCCGCGAATCACTCTCGCCTGTCTGGTCGGCCTGTGCGCCGCGCTCCACGCCATCGGCGGCGCGCATGCGCAGGCCTATCCGACCAAGGTCATCAGGATGATCGTGCCGGCCGGCCCCGGCGGGCCGACCGACGTGCTGGCGCGGCTCGTCGCCGACCGCATGTCGGCGGCGCTCGGGCAGCCGGTCGTCATCGACAACCGCGGCGGCGGCGGCGGCGCCATCGGCGCCAAGGCGGTGGCAGCAGCCGATCCCGACGGCTACACGCTGCTGTTCGGCAATACCGCGACGCTCGCCAATATCCCCGCCATCTCCAAGAGCGCCGGCTATGATTCGGCCAGGAACTTCGCCGGCGTCGCCAAGGTGATGGATTCCTACCAGGTGCTCGTCGTCAGCCCGCATCTGCACTGATCGCCGATGACGCAGGTGAGCGATTCGGCGCCGCTCTTGAAATGCACGGCGACGAAATCGAGCCCGGCCTTGAGCTTGTAGAGCTCGCCTGCGAGATTGGTGAGATTGACCGGCCCGGCGGCGCCGTAGTTCTCCAGTTTCATCGCCGCCGAAATGCGCAAGTGGACCGAGATCGCGGCCATCGCCGGCATCAAGGCGGATTGATTGCGAGTCCTGTAGGGTGGGCAAAGGCGCGTAGCGCCGTGCCCACGCGTCTTCTGCTTCGGCGGCATCGATTCATCCGTGTGGGCACGGCGCACGCCATCGAGCTCGTGGCAACTGAATCGTTTGTTCGCGTGCGCCTTTGCTCACCCTACGACGTGACCACGTGGGGCTACGCCCCGCGCACGCGGTCGATCACGGCCGTGGCGTCGGCAACATCATCGCCGTGCCAGGCGATGTGCTGGTCGGGACGAACCAATACGAGCTTGCTGCGGTAGAGATGATCGGGAGGTTGCAGGTGCAATACCTTCAGCGGGACGCCGCGCATCCGCGCGGCGGCTGCGAACGCGCCGGCCCCTTCGGGCGCGCCGAAATCGATCAGGGTCAGGCCCTTGCCGAACTCGTCGAAGGCAGCGCGTTTCGGCGCCAGCCAGAAATGCGGCGCGCGCGCGCCGGGGCGATCCAGCGGCGTGTAGGTGTCCCAGCTGTCGGGCGGGCCGTCATCGCCGTCGGGCCAGACGATCGGCGAACCTTCGTAGCGCTCGCCGAGCTGGATGCCGACGGTGAGATATTGCGCCCGGTCCTCTTCGATGATCCTCGCGCCGAAGGCGCGCCGCGCGGCCTCGGCACTGGCGCTGTCGTCCTCGAACTTCGGCGGCAGCACCCAGCCGTCCATGATGCGGGTGCAGCGTACGCCCAGTTGCGAATTGCGCACGCCGATGGGGCGCCGCTCGATCTCGTAGCTGTCGATCAGCCGCGGGCCGGCCCAGCCCTGGTGCACGGCGGCGAGCTTCCAGCACAGATTCATCACGTCGCCGATGCCGGTGTTCATGCCGAGGCCGCCCAGCGGCGTGAACAGATGCGCGGCATCGCCGGCCAGGAACACGCGCCCGGACTGATAGTGCTCGGCCACCAGCGCGAGCCCGCCGGTCCATGGTCCGCCCGAAATGATCTCGAACGGCACGTCGGCGCCGATCATGCCGCGCACCACCGCCGGCGCATCGACCGCGCGCCAGTCCGTGCCCGGCGGCACCTGGTAATGGATGACCCAGGTCTCGCGCCCGTCCTGGGAATACATCATGCCCCGCATCTCGGGATTGATGATCCAGGTCATGTTGGTCGGCGGCCGCTGGCTTGCCGCCATCAGCGTGGCCGAGCGGATGAAGAAGGACAGCATGGTGCCGCCCATGAATGCGCGGTCGGTGGTGCCGTCCTCGCCGATCATGGCGAAGCCGAGCGCGCGGCGCACCGTGCTGCCGGCGCCGTCGATGCCGAGGAGATAGCGCGCTTTGATCTGCCCGCGTTCGCCGGTTTGCGCGTGCTCCACGTCGGCGACGACGTGATCGTCATGCGCGGCGAACGATTGCAGCCGCCAGCCGAAATGGATCGGCGCTTTTCGCGCCCGCTCGGCGCAGCGCCGCAGCACGCGCTCGAGCACGATCTGCGAGACGTTGTTGGGGATCTCCGGCGTCGGCCAGTCCGAATAGGGGCGCGGCAGGCGGCCGAATTCATGGCCGCAGAAGCGCGTCACATAGGCGGAGGCGCGCGCGACGTCGGGCGGCAGGCCCTCGGAGCGCAATTCGTCGGCGATGCCCAGCCGCCGGAAATGCTCCATCGAGCGCGCATTGGTGTTGTTGCACTTGGGATGCTGCGCCGTGTCCAGCTTGTCCGTGACCAGCATCGCGGGGACGCTATGCCAGTTGAGCTCGATCGCCGCCGCCAGGCCGACCGGTCCGCCGCCGACGACCAGCGCAAACGTCTCAGCTTCCATAATCTCTTTTCGACTCCGTATTCCTGCCGCGGGCTCGGCCTGCGCGAATCAATCTCTGGCGATGCGAGACCGGCGCTAGCGGGTGATGGTCTTCGGCGCGCGCCGGGCGAGAAACTCGCCGCCGTGACGCAAGCCCTCCTGGTCGATGCCGTGGCCGATGCCCGCGGACAAGTGCCACTCGACCGGCACGCCGAGCGCGGCGAGCCCGCTCGATGCCTGGAACAGCGCCTGCGCGGGGATGAGCTCGTCCTGATCGCCGTGGATGAGCAGAACCGGCGGACGCGACTTGATCTCGGCCGCGAACTTCTCCGGATTGGCATCGGGTGGAACCACCAGCAGCCCGGAATAGCCGACGATGGCAAACGGCGCCGCCACGCGGCGGAGCCCCACATGCAGCGCCATCATCGTGCCCTGGCTGAAGCCGACGAGCGCGAGCGCGGAGGGCGGCAGGTTGCGGCGCGTGAGCTCGGCGTCGAGAAAACGTTCGAGCCCGGGCGCCGCCTTGTTGGCGCCGACCCAGCGCTCATTGGGATCGCGGAAGGTGAGGGGAAACCATTGCTTTCCCACCGGCGCCTGACCGCACGGTTCCGGTGCGTGCGGAGAGACGAAGGCCGCGTGCGGCAGCAGTCCCTGCCACGCCCGGCCGATTTCGATGAGATCGTTGCCGTCGGCGCCATAGCCGTGCAGGAACACGACCAACTGGCGCGCCGGGCCCGAGCGTGGCTCGAGCCGGGGGCCGTCGAGTTCAGCCATTCATCCTCCGCTCTGTCGGCGTCGCCGGGATCGGCGCGCCTTCGCGCTGCTTGGTCGTGCGGTAGTACGACCACAGCATGTAGGCGGCCGCGCCGCGCCAGGGTCGCCACGCCTCGGCGAGCGGCCCCATCTCTTTCGACGTCGGTCGTGTGTCGAGGTCGAGCAGCAGTCGCGCCGCCTCTTGCAACGCGAGGTCGCCGGCGGGCCAGGCGTCGCCGTGCCCGAGGCAGAACAGAAGATAGACGTCGGCGGTCCAGGGACCGATGCCGTGCACCGCGGTCAGCGCTGCGTGCGCCTCGTCGGCCGGCATCGCCACCAGCGCGGCAAGGTCGAGCTCGCCGCGATCGATCGCCTTTGCGATCGTCTTGAGCGTGCGGATTTTCGGCGCCGACAGTCCAGCGCGGGCGAGCCGCGCCGAACGTGCGCGCAGCACCGCGGTATGATCGAATGGATCGAATGCCTCGGTGAGCCGGCCCCAGATCGCTTTCGCGCTCGCGGTCGAGAGCTGCTGCGAGACCACGATCGAGGCTAGGCCGGCGAAGCCGTCCGGACGCCGCCGCAGCGGCGGCCGTCCGGCACGTGACAGCACCGCGCCGAAGCGCGGGTCGACACCGACCAGTTGGGCGATGGCGTGATCGAGGTCGGTTTCGGTGTGGATGAAAAGGGACATGACCGGCGCGAAGCATCTACAAATGGCACCACAACGCAACCCTTTTTCTGACCCATCGGCTCCGCGCGCATGACCTCGCCCGTGTTCCGTTTCGCGCCCAGCCCGAACGGCTATCTGCATCTCGGACATGCGCTCTCCGCGCTGCGCAACTTCGACCTGGCGCGCGCGGCCGGCGGCCGCTTCCTGCTGCGCATCGAGGATATCGACGCCGCGCGCTGCCGGCCGGATTACGAGCAGGCGATCTATGACGACCTGGCGTGGCTCGGCATCACCTGGGAACAACCGGTGCGGCGCCAGAGCGCGCATTTCGACGAATACGGCGCGGCGCTGGCGCGACTCGATGCGATGGGCCTCGTCTATCCGAGCTTCGAAAGCCGCGGCGAGATCGCCCGCCTTGTCGCCGCGCGCGAGACGCTTGCGCCCTGGCCGCGCGATCCCGACGGCGCGCCGGTTTATCCCGGCGATGCGCGCGCGCTCCCGCCCTCGGAACGCCGGCGGCGGATGGAGGCCGGCGATCCCTATGCGCTGCGCCTCGATATGGCGGCGGCGATCGCGCGCACCGGCGCGCTGAGCTGGGGCGAAACCGGCGCGGAGAGCGAAGCCGGTTCGGTCGCGGCTGCGCCGCAGATGTGGGGCGACGTGGTGCTGGCGCGCAAGGAGACGCCGACCAGCTATCACCTCGCGGTGGTGGTCGACGACGCGCGTCAACGCGTTACCCACGTCGTGCGCGGGCAGGATCTGCTCTGGTCGACCAGCGTGCACCGCGTGCTGCAGGCACTGCTCGACCTGCCAGCACCGAGCTACCACCATCACCGCCTGATCCTTGATGCCGAGGGGAAAAAGCTATCCAAATCGACGCGCGCGACCGCCCTGCGGGCGCTGCGCGAGAGTGGTGCTACTGCCGCCGACATCCGCCGGATGGTCGGGCTGACGTGAGAGCCTGTGGCCGGCGGCGGCGCGCCGTGGCAATCTCCCTCTGGGGGTGCGATGCCTAAAAGGAAGACATCTGCCGGCAAGCGTGGTGGCACGCGTCGCGGCAAGCGTGCCGCACGCCCGCGTTCGACCGCATCCCGCACGCGGGCGATCGAGGCGACGCTGGCGGATATCGCGCACGAGATCAGGACGCCGCTGACCGGCATCCTCGCCCTGGGCGAGCTGCTGACGACGTCGGGGCTCGGCGAGCGCGAGCGCGGCTGGGCGGCCGCGATCAAGAGCACGGCCGAGCATCTCGCGCTGCTGACCTCGCTCATCGTCGATGCCGCGCGCGCCGATGTCAAAGGCCTGGTGCTGCGGCGCGAGCTCATCCGCCCGCGCCGTTTCGCCGACGCGCTCGCGGCTTCGCTTGCGGCCCGGGCCGAGGCCAAGGGGATTGCGGCCGAGGTCGACCTGTCGAGCGAGCTGCCGGAGGCGGTGATCGGCGATCCATTGCGGCTGCGCGCCGCGCTGGAAAATCTGATCGACAATGCGGTGAAGTTCACCGGCCGCGGCAGCGTGCGCCTTGCCGCGGCGAGCGAGATGGCGGCGCGCGGAAAGGTGCGGCTCGTCTTCACCGTCTCCGACAGCGGCATCGGCCTCAGCACGGCCGAGATCAAGCGGCTGTTTCGGCCGTTTGCACAGGCCAACGAGGCGATTGCGCGCCGCTACGGCGGCGCCGGGCTTGGTCTTGCTTTCGTCAAGCGCGTCGCCAAAGCCATGGGCGGGGATTTGACGGTCACGAGCAGGCCGGGCGGCGGCAGCCGGTTTCGGCTCAGCGTGACCGTGGACAAGGTCAGCGAGGCGCCCGGCGCCGCGACGCCGGACGGCACCGCCGCGCTCGGCGCGCCGGTGCGTCCGCTCGCGGTCCTGTGCGCCGAGGACAATCCCTATGGCCGCGTGCTGCTCAACACGATTCTCACCGAGCTCGGCCATCGCGCGGATTTCGTCGGCACCGGCGGCGCCGCGGTCGAGGCGGTCGCGCAGGGGCACTACCACGTCGTGCTCATGGACGTGACGCTGCCCGATATCGACGGCATCGAGGCGACGCGGCGCATTCGGGCGCTGGCCGCGCCCGCCGGCCGAGTGCCGATCGTCGGCGTCTCCGGGCGCGGCAATGCCGCCGACGAAGCGGCGGCGCGCGCAGCAGGGATGGACGGCTATCTTGCCAAGCCGCTGAGCCCGAGCGCGCTCACGCGCGTGCTCGGTTCGGTCGTCCCGCCGGCAGCGTGAGCGGATCGCGCCGTCAGTAGGTGACGCCGACCGGCGCCCAACCGAAGCGATAGTTGATGCCGACTTTGGCGACGTGGACGCGCTCGCGGATGCTGGTATCGAGGAACAAGAGACCGGTACCATCCGTGAAGCGGACCGCGCGCGTGCCGAAGTCGAGGTAATTGTATTCGATCTTGGCGGACCAGTTGTCGGTGAAGGAGTATTCTACGCCGCCGCCCAGCATCCAGCCCCAGCGGGTCTCGCTGGCTTTGTACGCGGCGAGCGACGTGAGTTCGTATTTGTCGTTGGCGACGGCAGCGCCGCCCTTGCCATAGAGCAGCACACGGTCGAGCGCGAAGCCGAGCCGGCCGGCGAACGTGCCGAGCGCGTTTACCCTCGCGTGGCAGTTTCCTGCGACCCCGACGATGCACGCGGTGTTGCCGGTGAGGTCCGCCCAGCTTGCGTCCAGCTCGACGCCGAGCACCCACGAGCCGGCCTGATAATTGGCGCCGAACTGGCCGCCGGCGAGCCCGCCACTGACGTCGATGGTGGTCCCCGGCGGCGCGATGGTCGCGCCGGCGAACGTAAACGGTGCGATGGTCGTGTCCTTGCTGCCCCAGGCGCCGCCGCCATGCGCGCCGAAATAGAAGCCGGTCCAGGTGAAGATCACATAGCTTTGCGGCGCCCGGTACGCCAGCGGCAGGTCGGCGGCCGAAGCGGGCTGCAGCGCGGCGGCGAGCGCGGTCATGCTGATGCCGGCGAGAATGAGTTTCTTCATCGGATACCCCCCGAACTTGCGACGCGACCGTCGAGCGGCGGGGACGGTCGTGAACGGGCGTCACGCTCGCGTCGGCACCGCAGCGAGTCAAGGCGCGCCGGCGTTGCGCGGCTCGCCCCGGCATCCGAAAAGCGCGCGCGGACGGTGTCTAGGAGATTGAAATGATTGTTCGTTTCGCACGGCGTTGCAATCGCGCAACGCCGCAGAACTTTCAACGCGAGAACGCCGCCGGCAGCATCCGCAGCGCGTTACGCCGCATTGCGATCGACGATGCGCACGATGTCGGCCATGATGCGGTTGAGCTCGAAATCCTTGGGCGTGTACACCGCGGCCACGCCGGCCTGCTGCAGCACCTGCGCGTCCTCCGGCGGAATGATGCCGCCGACCACGACCGGGACGTCGTCGAGGCCGGCGCTTTTCAGCCGGGCGACGACGTCCTGCACCAGCGGGACGTGCGAGCCGGAGAGGATCGACAATCCCACCACATGCGCGCGCTGCGCGCGCACCGCTTCGACGATCTCGGCCGGTGTCAGACGGATGCCTTCGTAGATCACATCCATGCCGGCGTCGCGCGCGCGCACCGCGATCTGCTCGGCGCCGTTGGAATGCCCGTCGAGACCGGGCTTGCCGACCACGAATTTCAGCCGCCGGCCGAGCTTGCGCGACACGCGGTCGACGTCGGCGCGCAAGTCGTCGAGACCCACGGTCTCGTTGCGCGGGGCGCGACCGACGCCGGTGGGCGCGCGAAACTCGCCGAAGCTTTCACGCAGCGTGAAGCCCCACTCCCCGGTGGTGACGCCGGCTTTGGCGCAGGCCACCGAGGCCGGCATGATGTTGCGGTCCTCCTGCGCGGCCGTTCGCAGCTCCTTCAGCGCCGCCGCCACCGCCTTTTGATCGCGGCCGGCGCGCCAGGCCTTGAGCCGCTCGATCTGGTCGGCCTCGGCCTGCGGCGACACGGTGAGGATGGCGTCGGCAGCGCCGGTCAGCGGCGAATCCTCGCTCTCGACGAAGCGGTTGACGCCGACCACCGTCTGCTCGCCGCGTTCGATCGCCTCGACCCGGCGCGTGTTCGATTCCACCAGCTGATGTTTCATGTAGCCCTGCTCGACCGCGACCACGGCCCCGCCCAGCGCTTCGATGTGCGCGAGCTCCTCTTTGGCCTGGCGTTTGAGCTCCTCGACCTTGGCGGCGATCGCGGGCGAGCCGTCGAAGATATCGCCGTATTCGAGGAGGTCGGTCTCGTAGGCGAGGATCTGCTGCATGCGCAGCGACCATTGCTGATCCCACGGCCGCGGCAGGCCGAGCGCCTCGTTCCAGGCCGGCAGCTGCACGGCGCGCGCGCGGGCATTCTTCGACAGCGTCACCGCCAGCATCTCGATCAGAATCCGGGTGACGTTGTTCTCCGGCTGCTGTTCCGTGAGCCCGAGCGAATTCACCTGCACGCCGTAGCGGAACAGGCGCTGCTTGGGATCATTGACGCCGTAGCGCGTCGCGGTGATCTCGTCCCAGAGCTCGGCGAAGGCGCGCATCTTGCAGATCTCGGTGACGAAGCGCAGCCCGGCATTGACGAAGAACGAGATGCGCCCGACCACCTCGCCGAAGGCGCCGGGTTGGACCGCGTTCGATGCCTTCACCGTGTCGAGCACCGCGATCGCGGTGGCGAGCGCGAATGCAAGCTCCTGCACCGGCGTCGCGCCCGCCTCCTGCAGATGATACGAGCACACATTCATCGGATTCCATTTCGGCATCTCGCGCGTCGTGAACAGGATCGTGTCCTTGGTCAGCCGCATGGAGGGCGCCGGCGGAAACACGTGGGTGCCGCGCGAGAGATATTCCTTGATGATGTCGTTTTGCGTGGTGCCTTGCAGCTTGTCGCGCGCGACGCCCTGCTCGTCGGCGAGCGCGACATAGAGCGCGAGCAGCCAGGCGGCCGTCGCGTTGATGGTCATCGAGGTGTTCATCTCGCCGAGCGGGATCTGGTCGAACAGCGCGCGCATGTCGCCGAGATGCGAGATCGGCACGCCGACCTTGCCGACCTCGCCTTTGGCGAGCGGGTGATCGCTGTCGTAACCGGTCTGGGTCGGGAGATCGAAGGCGACGGAAAGGCCGGTCTGGCCTTTGCTGAGATTGTTGCGGTAGAGCGCGTTCGACGCGTGCGCGGTCGAATGACCGGCATAGGTGCGGAAGATCCAGGGCCTGTCGCGCTGCCGTTTGGCGCCGTCCGATGGCTCGCTCATCTGCCCGCCTCGCCTGGCTCCATTGCTCGCCGCGAGATGGTGCACTGCAGCATACTACCGTAACAGCCGCAAGCGTCTTCTCATTGCGGCGGTGCGGCCAAGCGCTTTGGCGTGCGGGCGCGCATCCGCGCCCGCATCCTCGATGCTCGGACTGAATGTCTCCTTGCGGCGCCGCAGCGCTAGCGGCGGATAAATCCGACGATCACCAGGAGAATGACCGCGCCGATGGTGGCGTTGACGATCGATCCGATGAAGCCGGCGAATGGAATGAAACCGAGTTGGTGGAGCAACCAGACGCCGATGAAGGCGCCGACGATACCGATGACGATGTTCCAGAGCAGTCCGAATCCAAATCCGCGCACGATCTGCCCGGCGAGCCAGCCGGCAATCGCGCCCACGATGAGCATAATAATAAGGCTGTCTACTCCAATCACGGTGTCCTCCCCCTGCCGGCCGGGCACGCGTCGCCCGCCGCGATTTTGCGATGCAACTTAAGTAGCATAGCGGAAATCGGCGACACTGTCAGCAGATGCGGACCTTGGCCCGCTCCGGCCGCGTCAATCTCGGGATCGATTGCCGCGATCGTGCGTTGATGATGTTGCGATGCAGCATCAAATGCGGCACAGTGATCCAGCGTTTTCAATCGCGGAGGCATCCATGCCGGCCGTTGCGATGACGAAGCCGCCGCAAGCCGTGGCGCGCAAGGACCTCTACGACATCGGCGAGATTCCACCGCTCGGCCACGTGCCGGCGCGGATGCATGCGTGGGCGATCCGCAAGGACCGGCACGGGCCGCCCGAGACCTCGATGCGGCTCGAGGTGCTGCCGACCTGGCCGATCGGCGAGAACGAGGTGCTGGTCCTGGTGATGGCCGGCGGCGTGAACTACAACGGCGTCTGGGCTGGCCTCGGCATCCCGATCTCGCCGCTCGACGTCCATAAGAATCCATTTCATATCGCCGGCTCCGATGCCTCCGGCATCGTCTGGGCCTGCGGCCCAAAAGTCCGTCGCTGGAAGGTCGGGGACGAGGTCATTGTCCATTGCAATCAGGACGATGGCGACGACGAGGATTGCAATGGCGGCGATCCGCTGCTGTCGCCGTCGCAGCGCATCTGGGGCTACGAGACGCCGGACGGATCGTTTGCGCAGTTCTGCCGGGTGCAGTCGCGCCAGCTCATGCCGAAGCCGCCGCACCTCACCTGGGAGGAGGCGGCCTGCTACACGCTCACGCTCGCGACCGCCTATCGCATGCTCTACGGCCATTCGCCGCATACGTTGAAGCCCGGCGACCACGTGCTGGTATGGGGCGCGTCCGGCGGCCTCGGCGTGTTCGGCGTGCAACTCGCCGCCGCGTCCGGCGCCAACGCCATCGGCATCATCTCGGATGAGAGCAAGCGCGATTACGTGATGCAGCTGGGCGCCAAGGGCGTGATCAATCG
>Ga0075424_100004162_pt1 | contig 13615 bp, 16 predicted proteins | sample SoiMethybrSBSTD3_FD_75301 | JGI IMG/M metagenome (GOLD analysis project Ga0075424, IMG submission 75301) | Bulk soil microbial communities from a Populus tree surrounding site in Tennessee, USA - Soil MetaG P. TD hybrid SBSTD3 | ecosystem: Environmental > Terrestrial > Soil > Tree plantation... | reverse complement strand
TGACGACGCGCGGCGAATCGCCGGCCGGCGCGGGTATCGCCGGATCGTCCGCGCTCACCGTTGCCGTCTGCGGCGCGCTCGCGCGATGGACGCGCGGCTCGAGCGACGCCGAGCATCTGCTGCAGCTTGCGATGAACATCGAGTGCCACGCGATCCGGGTGCCGGCTGGCGTCCAGGATTTTCGGCCGGCGCTCTACGGCGGCGTCGCCGCCATCGAGCTGAGGCCGGAAGGAATCCGCCGCGTCGCGCTCGACGTCGATCCGCGCGAGCTCGAGCGCCGCATCGTGCTCGTCTACACGGGCGCGCCGCGCCATTCCGGCACGAACAACTGGGACATCACCAAGCGTCACATCGACGGCGACCGCGACGTCTTCGACAGCTTCGAGCGTATTCGCGATACGGCGATCGCGATGCGCACGGCGCTCGAGCGGCGCGACTGGAACGAGGTCGGCCGTCAAATCGCCGACGAGTGGGAGAACCGCAAGCGCCTCGCGCCGGGCGTGACGACGCCTGCGATCGAAGATCTGATCGTGCGCGCCCGCGCGGCGGGCGCAATCGGCGCGAAAGTGTGCGGCGCCGGCGGCGGCGGATGCCTGTTCTGCTACGGCCCGCCCGAATCGCGTGACGCGATCACGGCCGCCCTCGTGAGCGGCGGCGCGCGGCTGCTCGACTACCGCATCGAAACCGAAGGCCTGCGGCTGCGGCACGAGCCGCATCCGGAAAGCGATGGATAACGCGGCCATCGCGCGCATCCTCCGGGAGATCGCCGACCTCCTCGAGATCAGGGACGACAATCCGTTCAAGATCCGCGCATACCGAAACGGCGCCGACATCGCGTCCAATCACCCGCACGAGCTCTCGCAGCTCGACGAAGCGGGCCTGCGCGAGATTCCGGGAATCGGCAAGGATCTCGCCTTGCGCATCCGCGAGATCGCCGAGACCGGCGACGCCGAGTATCACCGCGAGCTCGTCGCCGAATTCCCACCGACCATCCTCGATCTGCTCCACCTGCAAGGTGTCGGGCCGAAGACCGTGGCGGTCCTCTACCGCGAGCTCGGCGTCCGGACGCTCGACGATCTCGAGGCGGCGGCTCGCGACGGCCGCGTTCGTGCCCTGCGCGGCATGGGACCGAAGAAGGAGGCGCTCATCCTGAAGGCGCTCGACGAGCAGAAGCGATTCGCCGGACGTCACCTGCTGCCCGAGGCGCACGACGCGGCCGCGGCGCTCGTCGCACACCTGCGCGAGCGTGCGCCGGACGCCATCATCGAGCCGGTCGGCAGCCTGCGGCGCGGCTGCGACACGTGCGGCGATCTCGATCTGCTCGCGTCCGGCGCAACTGAATCGCTGATGGACGACTTCGTCGACTACCGATCGGTCGAGCGCGTGCTCGGCCAGGGCGACACGAAGTCGAGCGTGCTCATCAGCGGCGGATTCCAGGCGGATTTGCGGCTGGTTGCCGCCGACAGCCGCGGCGCCGCGATGCAGTACTTCACCGGATCGAAGGCGCACAACATCGCGCTGCGGGATCGCGCGATTCGCCTCGGCTTCAAGCTGAACGAGTACGGTCTCTTCACGGTTGCGGACGACACGCGCGTGGCCGGGGAACGCGAGGAGGAGATTTACGCTGCGCTCGGGCTCGACTGGGTCCCGCCCGAGCTGCGCGAACTGCGCGGCGAGATCGAGGCAGCCGAGTCGCACACGCTGCCGCGCCTCATCGATCGCGCGGACCTTCGCGGCGATCTCCATACGCACAGTACGGAAACCGACGGCCGCGATCCGGTGCGCGCGATGGCGGAGGCCGCGCGCGAAGCGGCGCTCGAGTACCTCGCCGTGACCGATCACAGCAAGTCGGTCGCGATGGCAAACGGCATGGACGAGCGCCGTGCGCTCGAGCACGCCGAACGCGTCCGCGCGATCGACCGCGACGGCATCGGCGTGCGCCTGCTCGCCGGCATCGAATGCGACATCAAGCCCGACGGCGCTCTCGATCTGGATGACGACTGCCTGGCCGCGCTGGACATCGTCGTTGCGTCCGTGCACTCGGCGTTCAACCAGGACCGCCAGCAGATGACGGACCGCCTGCTGCGCGCGATCGAGAACCGTCACGTCGATATCCTCGGGCACCCGACCGGCCGCCTGATTCTGCGGCGCGAGCCGTACGCGTTCGACGTGGACGCGGTCATCGATGCGGCCGCGCGCCACGGCGTGGCGCTCGAGATCAATTGCCAGGTGGACCGCCTCGATCTGAACGACGTGCACGCCAAGCTGGCGCGCGACAAAGGCGTGCGGCTCGTGATCTCGAGCGACGCGCACTCACGCGTCGCCTTCGGAACGCTGCGCTGGGGCGTGATGGTCGCCCGCCGCGCGTGGCTGCGGCCTGAAGACGTCCTCAACACGCGACCATACGACGAGTTTTGCGCTTCCCTGCGGCGACATCGATCATGAAGCAGCTGCGCATGCTGACCAACGACGACAAGATCGCGGAGATCCGGCGCCTGTACTTCGCGACGACGAAGCAGACCATCGAGCAGGATCTGGCCAAGGCGCTCGACCTGCTCCGTTCGATGAGCAGCGAGGAAGAGCGCGAGCGCGCGACCGTCTACATGGAAGGCCTGGCGCAGATGCGGAAGGACTGGTTCAAGAAACGCGGTCCGAGAAATTCGAAGCGTCAGCGCTGATCCCGCCAGGCCGATTTGGATTCGCCCGCCTGAAAGGCGCGCGGTACAACCCTTCATCGTCCGATAAGTTCGAAGACACCTGTGATGCGGTCTGCGCCAGCAAATGCATCGGCGAGCAGTTCCGTTCGCTGCTCCGCAGCGACGAGGCAGGCTCTGTGATCCGCGAGAAAGTCGGAAAGTACCGGATCCTCGGGCAGCTCGGGCGCGGCGGCATGGGAATCGTCTACAAGGCGGTCGACGAAACGCTCGACCGCGAGGTGGCGATCAAGGTCCTGAACCCCGACCTCACCGACGCCCGGCTGATGAAACGGTTCCGGGCCGAGGCCACGTTCCTTGCCCGGCTCAACCACCCCGACATCGCGACGATTTACGAGCTCGTCGAATCCGACGGCGATCTCCTGATCGTGATGGAGTTCGTGCACGGAGAGACGCTGGAAGCGATCATCGCCCGGACCGGCGGACTGCCGCCCGAAACAGCGGCGGCGCTCGTCGACAGAATTCTGGCGGCGCTCGCCCACGCGCATCGCGCCAGCATCGTTCATTGCGACGTCAAACCGGCGAACATCATGGTCACGGCCGAGGGCGGCGTGAAGGTCATGGACTTCGGCACGGCGCGCGTGCGCGGCGCGGAGCGCGGAACGCTCGACGGCTGCATGACCGGCACGCCGGCGTACATGGCGCCCGAACAAGTGCTCGGAGAGGACATCGACGCGCGAGCCGATCTTTACGCCGCGGGCGTCGTGCTCTACCGGCTCCTGACCGGACATCTGCCATTTGTCGGCGACAACACGATCGCGGTCGCACAAAAACAGGTCGCGGATGCGCCGACGCCGCTGCGCGTTCATCGCGAAACTCTGCCCGGGTGGTGCGAGACGATCGTCGAGCGCGCGCTCGCGAAATCACCCGCGGACCGTTTTCAGACGGCCGACGAGTTCCGTACCGCACTCGAGGCAGCGGCTGGAATGCCGTCAGGATCGACGCGCCTCGAACACATCGTCAAAGCGGTCGTCGCCGTTCCTGCACCTACTGTCGTTCTTCCTACGCCGCATGCCGCGCCGTCCGGAGGAAGCACGGCGAGGCGAACCGCCGCACGAACGAAACGCCGGCGTCCGTGGCTCGCGCGCCCGGCACTCGCCATCGTCGGCATCGCCACCGGCATGCTGCTCGTGTTCACCGTGTGGGGACCCGGATGGGCGCGGATCCAGAGCGTGTATTCAGCTGTCCCGTACCTGTCGGAGCGTGCGGACTCGTCCACGGCCCCGACGACGTACCGCGTGCGCGCGCTCATCGGCACCGGCGAGAATCAGCGGGAAGTGAAATGCCGGATGGTCCTCGGGACGAGCACTATCCGCGTCGAGGGCGACAAGCGCTTGACGTTGCACGAGGTGCCGTACGAGCACATTCGCTCGATCAGCTACTCGCACGCGTTCGATCCGCTGTGGACCGGTCCGAACGGACCAACGCGAGTCGTTCGGGTGAGCGGCGGAACGCTTGGCACGTTCGGCATTTTCGTGGCGCGCGACTGGGTGTCGCTGCGCACGACGAACCCCGATGCGGAGTTCGTCGTGTTGCGGTTCGATGACGAATTGCAGGCGAGGCGCGCCGTCGGCGCGCTCGAGAGACGGACGCGTCTCAAATCCGATTACGTCGGCGGCTCGCGATGATTACTGCTTGACGCTGAACGCCAGCTTCAGCCCGCTCACCTCGAGAACGTCCCCGTCCTTCAGTTCGTGACGTCCGCTTATCGGCTGATCGTTGATGAGCGTCGTGCCGCCGAGCGAGGTCGCGACGTAGCCCTGCGTGTTTCGAGTGATGGCGACGGCCATGGTCGGCTTGAACCATCCCTCCAGGCGCACCAGGCTCGTCTTCGCCTTGCCGATCACCGACGTGTGACCCTCCAGGCTGTACTCCGCCTTGTCCGCGTGGCCGTTCAGCACGCGCAGCACACCGAGCGGGCCGGAGATCTCGCCCTTCGCCGACTTCGCGTGCGCCTCGACGTCCTGCAGCGTCGCCAGCAGTGCCTGATGCTTCCTGTGCGCGTCGGAGTTCATGGCCAGGCGCTCGAGCATCGTCCGCTTGTCGACGAAGATCGTTTCGCCGGCGCCCGGTGAGCGGACCTCGGCCGGTGATGCAGCCGGCGGCGGCACCGTCGCTTTCCCGTCGAGCAGGAGCGTGTGGTTGCCGACGACGAGCATATCTCCGGGCCGCAGGTTGCGCCGGCTGATCCGCGTGCCGTTCACGAACGTCCCGTTCGTGCTCTGCAGATCCTCGACGACGAAGTGATCGTCGTCGCGGTACACGCACGCATGGTGGCTCGACACCGCCGCGTTGTCGATGACCACGGCGTTGTCGGACTGACGGCCGATCGTCACCGGCGCGTCGACGGGGAATTCGTTCACCACTCGATCGTCAAGCAGCAGAATCAGCTTCGCCATCGCGTTCTCCTCCAGCGTATCGCATCGAACACGGTTGCCATCCGGCGCGCCCAGCCGGCCGCGAGCTCCACGACGACGACCGTGATGTTGTCGGGGCCGCCGCTGCGATTTGCGGCGTCCACCAGGTAGTCGCACACGCGCTGCGGATCGCGGATGTCGCCGAACGCCTGCGAGAGCGCGCGATCGGGTACGGCGCGCGTCAGGCCGTCGCTGCACAGCAGCAGGCAGTCGCCGCGCTGCATCAGGACCTCGGTCAGCTCGACGTCCACGTCCGGCTCACGCCCGAGCGCGCGCAGTAGAACGTTCTGCTGCTCGACGAGCGCGTGATCGCATGTCAGGCGTTCGAGCGCGTCGCCGTGCCACAGATACGCGCGGCTGTCGCCGACATGCGCGATGCTCGCGACGTGACCGTTGATCCACGCGCCGACAACGGTCGTGCCCATGCCCGCGCGGCTCGGATCTTCCTGCGCGCGGCTGAACACAATCTGATTCGAGTGGCGGACGGCTTCCGCGAGCCGGACCGTCTGCGCAAGATAGCCGCGCTCTTCCACGCGCGGGGAATCCGTCACAGGCGTGCGGCTCGTGAGCGCACCGACGATCGCATCAGCGGCGATCTGGCTCGCCACTTCGCCGGCGGGACATCCACCCATGCCGTCGCACACCACGAAGAGACCGTCCCGGGTGTGCAGTGAGAAGACGTCTTCGTTCAGCGCGCGAACGCGCCCGACGTCGGTGCGCCCCGCAGCCCGCAGCCGCATTCACTGCTGGCCTACAAGATCTGCGCCGCCCCGCTGCGCGGGTTCGACCGCAATTGCACGGCGCGATCGGGCACGTCCTCGAACGGCGCGCGATTTTGAATGTGCGGTTACAGAGTTGTCGGCCGGCGGCGCCGGCGGCGCCCGTTACCCTCTGCCGGTCGTGTTCGTCGCGATGCGTTTGCGTGCGCCAATTCGAAGCGCCTCGGGGACGTTGCGGTCGACCGAGAGCTGTGTGAGGTCGCGCGCGCTCAGGCGCGCCATGAAGTTGAGCGACATCGCGAGCGGCGTCTTCGGGTTCTTCGTCAGCCCGAGAATCACGTTGTATTTCTTCGTCCACGCGCGATTGGACCCGATGATGCGGAGCACGTCTTCCGATACGCTGCCCATGCGCGCGAACGATTCGACCTCCGGCTCGCTCAGCTTCGGGCTGCTCAGAACCGCGGCCGAGATCATCTTGTTCGGATCGCGGATCAGAATCGCGCGCATTTCGCGGGAGCCTTTCACCGCGGCTTTGAGCCGCTGCGGGAAGGTCATCTTCGCCAGCTTCTGCATCGCCGAGTCGCGATCGTCCTCTTCGTCGCCATCGCCCTCGCCGGCGGTGTCGACGAGCGGTCCGTCCGCATCGATCGCTTCGTCGGTGATCGGCGGCATCTCGTCGGGGAACACGCCGCGATCGGCGAAGAACTCGCGCATGCCGATCGGAATGTCGGCGCGCGCGAGAAACGTTTTCAGCGTCTCGGCTGGAATGCGATCCAGTGTCTCGTTCGCCGCGCTGCGAATCTCCTCGTCCGGATCCTCGAGCAGCAGGACAAGAATCGCCAGCTGCTCGTACGCGCGCGGCGCGAGCGTCCCCTGCGCCGCGAGCAGCCGGGCATCGCGCTCCACTTCACCACGCTTGAACGAATCGAGGAGAGGGGTGGGCCCGATCACCGTGCCTGGAGGTATCCCTTGAGCGTGTTCGGATTGAGCCGCGCCGTCACGACCTCGCCCTCCTTGCCGAGACGCCGCATCTCGGTGCCGTTGACGGTCATCGTGATCGCCGACGCATCCCCCGCGGTCAGCACCATCTCGCGACGGACCTCGATGCTGCGCTGCTCTCCGGGCTGCAGCAGGCCGTCGATCGCCTTCCGGCCGTCGACGGTCGCCGACACCCAGCACGGCTTCGTGACCGTCAGTCGGATCGTGAACGATTGCGTTACACCATCTGGCGGCGGCGACGCAGGCGAACCCGATGCCGGCGACACGGCTGGCGCCGCCGCCGGTCGCGCAGGCGTCTCGGTTGAGGCCGCCGCCGGAGGCGCTGCGGTCGCCGAAGTTCCCGAGGCCCCCGGTCTCGCTGGTGTCGCTGGCGTCGCTGGCGTCGCTGGCGTCGTTGTCGCCGGCGATTTCGAGGCCCCCTGAGATGCCGTCGACGACGTCGGCGACGATGACGGTGACGATGTCGATGACGTCGGTGACGGTCCTGGAGACGCGCTCGATGTCTGGGCAGCCGGCGCAACCGGCTGCTGCGGCGACTGCGCAGCCGTCACCGGTTCACGCGATTCCGGACGCGCCGATTCCTGCGTCGCGACGCTCGCGTCAGCGGCGCCGCTCGTGTCCGAGTCGGACTGCCGTCCCGAGACGCCGAAGTACAGAACGGCGATCGCAATCGGCACGCTCACCGCGACGAGCGCAAGGAAAGTCGATGCCATCCGCCGCTCGCTTTCGACCGACTGATGGTCTTCGATCTGATCGGCGCGCGTGTGACTGGCGGCAATCGAGTCGGGAAACTGCGCGATGAATTCCTGAACCGTCCGATCAGGGTCGAGTCCGACCTCGACGGCGTACGATCGGACGAACGCGCGGCTGAAGATGCCGCCAGGCAGGCGCGAGACGTCGTTGCGCTCGAGCGCTTCGAGCGCGGCCATCGAGATCTTGGTCGCGTTCGCAATCTGGCGCAGCGAAATGCCGCGGCGCTCGCGCGCTTCGCGCAGCGTCCTGCCGAAATCGCCCGTCGTACGGTCTGCGCTCATGTGCGCCACGAACTGAGGCTATGTTAGGAAGCCGGTCACAGGCTGTCAACGAACAGGCCGATCGCTGCAATGCCGGCCGCGCCGGTCGAAGCGATTGCGCTGATGTTATCGGTCGTTATCCCTCCGATCGCCAGCACCGGGATCGGCGACGCGGCGACGATCGCTTTCAGTCCGTCCACACCGAGCAGCCGGTCCGCGTGCGGCTTCGATCGCGACGCGAACACCGTGCCGGCGATCAGAAAGTCGGCGCCCGCCGAGCGCTTCACATCGTCGACGCCGTGGATCGAGCAGCCGATTACGAATCCTGGCGGCACGATCGTGCGCACCACCTTGGGTGATGGTGAATCGGCGCGCAGATGCACGCCATCCGCGCCGCACGCCAGCGCCACGTCGATGCGATCGTTCACGAGAATGCGCGTGGCCGATCCGCGCGAGAGCGTGACGATGTCGTCGACGAGGGCGGCAAGGTCCGCGGCGTGCAGATCCGGTTCGCGGATTTGTATGAGCTCGATCCGTTGTGCAATGGCGCGCCGTGCCTGCCCGCCGAGGCGGCGCCGCTCGTCAGCGAAGGACGCGGCGTCTGGACAAAGGACGCGTCTGGCCGTGACGAGGCACCGGATCACGTGCGGCCGCTGTCGTCGCCGAGCGACATCTCGTGCCGCGCCGCGAACATCAGCGCAAGATCGGCAAAACCCGCGAACAGGTTGACGAAGCCGAGACCGGTGACGGCGCCGCGCACGAAGTTGTTCGTGAGGAACGGCTGAAGCGGCGGCCACGCTTCCGCGAAGTAGTTGCGGTCCCAGAACGCGGACCACGGAAGCACCATGAGGAGCAGGCCGACTTCGAGGAAGAACGCGACGGATACCAGCCGGCGGATCAGGCGACTACCCTCCGGTCTGGACCCGTGTCAGCCGATCGACGCGCGCGTCCACGTCGCGATACTCCCCGGCGTCGGCCTGGAGCTCGATGAAGACGGCGAGCGCGCGCGCCGTTTCGCCGATCGCCTCCAGCGCGTCGGCCAGTTCATACAACGCGGAGTAGGAGTCGTCTGCCGTCGGCGTCGGCGCCTGTGACGCACGCTCGAGCCACTCCAGCGCCTCCGTCATCTGACCGCGGTCGCGGTACATCTGACCGATGGCCCGCGCCGACAGGAAACGCAGCCGCGGAGACTTCGAGGCCTGCTCGAATGCGCGAATGGCGTTGTCGACGTCTCCCGCCTTCCGCAGCGAGAGCGCGCGCTTGTACTCTTTCTCAGGATCCTCGCTCGCGGGCGCGCTCGGCTTGTCGACGACGACGCGGAGATCCACTTCGACGTCGTCAGAGGCGGCGCGCGCCTTCGCCGGCTTCGCCGGTCCCGGCGCCTCGAAGTCGCGCAGGATGCCGTCCAGCTCGATGGCGTTGGGACTCAACTCGAACTGACCGCGATCGCCGCCCTGTTTCGGGGTCGGCTTCTTCGGCGCCGGCTCCTCGGCGCGCGCGACCATCCGCTCCGCCGTCGGCGCGGGAGCGGCCGCCGGCGTCGGCGGTGGTGGCGGCGGCGCCGCCGGTCGTACGGGCGGAGGCGGTGGAGCGGGCGGGCTCGTGACGAGCGGCTCGTCGACCGCGAACTCGTTCGCAAAGAGATCGGTGCTCATGAACGGCGACTCGCCGCTCAGGCGCTGCGCAATCAGTCCGTCCGGGTCCGGTTCGCCGAGAAGCACGAGCGCGCGGCGGAACCGCTCGATGTTCGCCTTGTCCCACGGTTCGCGCGCGACGAGATCTTCGGAGATGAAACGCGCCTCGGTCGCGTACCCACCTGCGATGTACGCGTCGGCCAGCTGCGCCTGCGCGCTGTACATGGTCGCTTCGAGTCCGCCGTCGACGCAGATTTCGACGAGCCGCATCAGCGCCGGGATGTGATTCGGTACTCGGGTGACGAATTCCTGGAGGACCGCTGCCGCCGCCGCCCAGTCGTTCTGCGCAACGGCCGAATCTGCAGCAAGCTCGACGACACGGAAGCCCGTTTCGGGCTGCTGCTCGGCAACCGTCCATCCAAGCAGCCCGACCTTCTCTCGCGTCGAGGGATCGTTCAACAGACGTTGAACGATGGCAATCCCCTGCTCCACGCCGTCGCCGCACAGCTGCATTCGCGCGACCGAGAGGAGCAGGTCGATGTCGGCGCCGGCGCCGTCGAGCGTGAGGTATCGCGACGCGGACTCGACGTCGCCACGCTCGAGGTACTTGCGCGCCAGCTCGCTCTTCAACTGCGTGTCGCCCGAGTGCGCATTGGCGGCGTCGCGCAGCGTGTCGAGGGCGGCATCGTTCTCTCCGCGCGCTTCGAGCGCGGCAGCCAGCGTCCGGAACTGCTCGACCGTCGACGCGTACTCGCGCGCGCGCGTGAAATTTCCTGTCGCCGAAAACGCGTCGAACAACTTCTGACGCAGGTCCTGGTCGGCCGGCGCGATCGTCGCAGCCTCGGAGAGCGCATCCACCGCCTCGCCGTCGCGGCCGTTCGCAATCAACTCGTTCGCGATCGTCTTCAGCTCGGCGAGCGCGGCGGCGACATCGCCGAGCTCCACGCGGGCGGACGCTGCGGCCATCCGCGCTTCGTAGTCGCCGGGATCGAGCGAACCGATGCGGACCCGCGCTTCGAGCACGCCGCGCTTGTCGCCGCGGCTGCGGCGCAGCTCCACGAGCGCATTGAAGTGCGTCCGCGCATCGGCATACAGCTTCTGGCGCGTCAGCACCTCGGCGAGCTGCGTGAGCGCGTGTTCGTGGTCCGGTTTGAGCTTGAGGATCTTCTTGAGGATCGCCGTGGCTTTGGCGTGCATCCCGTCGTCGACGAGGTGCGTGCCGATCGCGACGAACTGCTCGATGGCTTTGTCGGTGCGCCCGACGCGCGCGTAGAGATCGCCCAGCGTGTTGCGCGCGTTCCAGTCGTTGGGATTGTCGTCGACGAGGCGGACGTACTCCGTGATGCCGGCGTCGAGCTTGCCCTGGCGGATCAGCTTCTCTGCGTTGCGCAGTACTCCGACGCGATCAATGGGCACGGGAACTAGTCAATCGTATCAAACAGCGTCGGAGGGCGGAATGACCTGCGATGGACCTCGGAGTAGCCGAAACGTGCAACGGCGTGGAGATGATCCGCCGTCGCGTAGCCTTTGTGGCGATCGAATCCGTACCGGGGGTCGCGATCGTGCAACGCTGCCATCTCGCGGTCGCGTGTCACTTTGGCAACGATGGAGGCCGCGGCGATCGCCGAGCAGCGCCGATCGCCGTGCGGCACGCCGCGCTGCGCCATCGGCAGATCGGGAACGCGAAACGCGTCGACGAGCACGATATCGGGAAGCGGCGCGAGCGACAGGATCGCGCGCTGCATCGCGCGGAGCGACGCCTGATGAATGTTGATGCGATCGATTTCCGCGGGATCGGCTGCCGCAACGGCCCACGCGACGGAATGTTTCAGAATGCGGTTGTAGAGCCGCTCGCGCTCCGCGGCCGGCACGACCTTCGAGTCGCACACGCCGGGGATGTGGCGATCGGGATGCAGCATCACCGCCGCCGCCACGACCGGCCCCGCGAGGCAGCCGCGTCCCACCTCGTCGACGCCCGCGACATACACGAAGCCCACGCGCCGCAGGGCGTTTTCCAGCGTCCGCATGGCGGGAACGCGAGTCATGGTGGAACGCACAATTTGGAATTTGGAATTCAGAATGTGGAATGCGTATTACGCATTCCAAATTCCAAATTCCAAATCCGAATTCCTAGCCCTTCGCGGTGTCTTTCATCCGCGCGGCCTTGCCCTTCAGATCGCGCAGGTAGTACAGCTTCGCGCGGCGCACCTTCGCCGACTTCGTCACTTCGACCTTCTGAATCGTCGGCGAATGCAGCGGGAAGATCCGCTCCACGCCCTGGCCGAACGACACTTTGCGCACGGTGAACGACGCGCGCGTGCCGCCGCGGTGCATGCCGATCACCACGCCTTCGAAGATCTGGATGCGCTCCTTGTCCCCCTCGCGCACCTTCACGTGCACGCGAACGGTGTCGCCCGCCTTCATGGCCGGCCGCTCGGCCAGCTGCGATTTTTCGACCACCTCAATCGCGCTCATGTCGCAACTCCTTGAGAATCTCTCTCTCTTCTTCGTCCAAATCGGCGCCGGCCAGCAGATCCGGGCGGCGTTCGAGCGTGCGCGCGAGCGCCTCGCGCTTCCGCCATCGTCTGATGTCGGCGTGATTGCCCGACAGCAGGACGTCCGGCACGCGCATCCGATCGATCTCCGCCGGCCGCGTGAACTGCGGGAAATCGAGCAGCCCGCGGCTGAACGAATCGCCGGCCACCGACTGTTCGTCCCCGACCACGCCCGGCACGAACCGCGCGACCGCGTCCACGATCACCAGCGCCGGCAGCTCACCGCCGGTCAGCACGTAATCGCCGATCGACAGCTCTTCGGTGACACGCTCGCGCACGCGATCGTCCACCCCTTCGTACCTTCCACACAGCACGACGACGTGCGGCACTCGACTGAGCCGCTGCGCATCGGCCTGCGTGAACCGCGCACCCTGCGGCGACGTCAGGATGATCGTGAGCGGCTCGCCGCGATCCGCCGCCACCGCGTCGAGCGCCCGGAAGATCGGTTCAGGCTTCAGCACCATCCCCGGCCCGCCGCCGTACGGCACGTCGTCGACGACGCGATGACGGTCGGTCGTGAAGTCGCGCAGGTCGCGCACCTTCACGTCGAACGTCCCGCGCTCGATCGCGCGCCCCACGACCCCTTCGGCGAGCGACGCGCGAACCATCGCCGGAAAGATCGTGACGATATCGAAGGTCACGCGTTCAGATCCAGCAATCCTTCGGGCGCATCGACGACGATCCGTTTGCGCTCGACGTCGATCGTCGTGCAGATCTCGGTGACGAGCGGGATTTGAATCTCTCCGCGCGCGCCGTCGACGATGAGCCGGCTTCCGCCGAGCGTCCCTTCGACGTCGTTCACCACGCCGATCGCGTCGCCCGCGGGTGTTTCCACGCGACAACCGATGAGATCGTGCCGGTAGAACGTCCCTTCGGGCAGCTGCGCCAGATCCGCAACCGGCACGCGCAGCTCGCAGCCGGCCAATTCCTCGGCCGCGTTCATCGTCTCGACGCCTTCGATCCCGATGACCGGACGATCGTGCTGAAACCGGACCGTCGTGAGGCGCAGCGCCTGCACGCCGCCGTTGCGCTCGACGAACAGCTGCGCACCGGGCTGAAATCTCGCCTCAGGAAAATCGGTCTCGAGATTCACGACGACCTGGCCGCGAATGCCGTGCGCACGCGCGATGCGCCCGACGAGCGCCATTTCTTCCCACTTCATTCCGCTATCAGCTGTCAGCGCCCTTCGCGTATCTCGAGCGTCACGTCCTTGCCTTCACGCTCGCCGGCGGTGGCCGCGAGCGTGCGCAGCGCGGCGGCCGTGCGGCCCTGACGGCCAATCACCTTGCCCAGATCGCCGGGCGCGACGAACAGCTCGATCAGCGTCTTGTGCCGGTGCTGCGATTCGGTCACGCGCACATCGTCCGGCCGGTCGGTGAGCGCCTTCGCGAGCACTTCGACAACGTCGCGGACGCCGGGCACGGTTACTTCGCCTCGACGGCCACCGGCGCGGGAACCGCAGCGGCCGGCGCCGGCGTGAGATGACGCGCGATGAGTGTGCGCACCGAATCCGACGGCTGCGCGCCCTTCTTGATCCAGTAGTCGACGCGCTCCTTGTCGACCT